>Ga0335075_10002910_pt1 | contig 27412 bp, 27 predicted proteins | sample Lox_Sample_24_FD_206723 | JGI IMG/M metagenome (GOLD analysis project Ga0335075, IMG submission 206723) | Soil microbial communities from Loxahatchee National Wildlife Refuge, Florida, United States - Lox_Sample_2.4 | ecosystem: Environmental > Terrestrial > Soil > Wetlands | place: USA...
GCCGGCCGAGTACCCTTGCCGGGATTCGGGAACGAGGCGTTATTTCCGGAGACGATATCCGTGAAACCCTGTGTGCCCAAGTTGTTCTGGTGGAGCAGCGGGGTATGAAACGCTGCTGTTTCGCGGCGGGCAGCGCTGCGTTGATTCGTGCCAAGAAGGGAAGCGCACACTGGCGCCGACGCGCTGGTGCCCGCGCCCACTGTGGATCCAGCCGCGACGGCGTCTGTGGCGCCGGGAGGGACCAACATTGACATCCACAGCGCCCGCCAACGCGGCCACATCGGGAACGATCCGTTCCTTGAACGATCCGTGCCCAATGGGTGGGTTGATGGAAGGAATGTCGACCGTCTGCCAGTCCGCAGTTCGGCGCTGACGGCAACCTGACCACCAACGTGCAATACGAGCACTTCATCAACCAGGGGTAACAGTCCAGGGATTTAGGTCCTCGACCGGCCACCGTTCTGCCGTGTGTTACATCTAAACCACCGAATAGTCGTTATCACACTGTGCCGCAGTAATTTTTGTTCGCAACCATGACGTATCGGCGTGGGCCGCGATAACTGGGGAATAACAGCATCGGGTCCATGCGACCTGGCAAGCGGTCGATTTTGAGGTCGGCACCGTCAGAGTGGACTGTGATGCCACGACGAGTCACGAGGGAAGTCGCCGCCGACAGCGGTGGGCGACGGCACATCAAGAATTCGGGCGCCAGGGCAGGGCTAATGTCGGTAGCGTGGCCGTGTCGACGAGTGGGAGTGCGCTATGGCCGGTGTTCGGGATGTGTCGATGGTGTTGTTCGGCGGGTTCGAGGTGCTGGATGTCTTCGGCCCGATAGAGCTGTTCAGTAATGTAGTTCCTGAACAGTTCACGATCACTCTGATCGGCCCTGAGGCCGGACCTGTCCAAAGTGCTCAGAATGTCGAAGTCGTTGCCACACAAAACTATCAGAACGCGGTTGTCGGGGAAATCGTGATGGTGCCTGGCGGTATCGGCACCCGGACACTCGTCGACGATCACGAGTTCTTGGATTGGCTGTCGGACTTTGCCTCATCAGCAGAATTGGTGACCTCGGTATGTACCGGGTCTGCTGTGTTGGCAGCGGCAGGATTACTCGACGGCTATCGGGCGACGTCCAACAAAATGGCTTTCCGATGGGCATCCGAACAAGGAAAAGACGTGACATGGGTTCCGCAAGCCCGGTGGGTCCAAGACGGCAACCGCTGGACATCCTCCGGAGTCGCCGCTGGCATGGACATGACTGCCGCACTGATCCGCTTCCTCTGCGGCGATGAAGCCGCCGAGCGCGCCGCCGCCATAACCGAACTCGAAATCCAACGCGATCCCAACCACGACCCATTCGCCAAGCTGTACAACCTCGTTTAGACCAGCCCAGCCACCGGCTCTTCCAGCGCGCGACGCTAGCTGGATGAGCAACTGCCTTCGTCGTCGACCGCCGCGGTCGCCAGGACCGTCAGGTCAGCGGAAGCGAACGTGCAGCGTCGCCAGGCCGAAGATCTTCCGGCCAGCGGACTTCGCGCCGACGATGACGACACCGCTGTGGGTGGCCGGGTCCAACGACTTGATCCGGCCGCTGAACTCGATGTCAGCACCCTCGGCAGCCGACACGATCGCGGGCTGGGACAGTCGCACCGCGTAGCGGGTCACCGAACCGGGGTCGCCCGACCATGCGGCGGCGAATCCGGCACCCAAACCCATGGTGAGCATTCCGTGCGCGATCACATCGGGCAGCCCGGCCAGCTTGGCGATGTCCTCGTCCCAGTGGATCGGGTTGGCGTCGCCGGCCACCCCGGCATAGTTCACCAGGTCGCCGCGAGACAGTCGGGCGTGGTGCACCGGTAGCTCGTCGCCGACCTTGACGTCGTCGAAGGACGGCGTTCCCGGCGTGCGGGTCAGGCCTTGCTCGGCGATCCGAACCTCGCCCGCGGGGCGGACCGTTTTCTGGTACGCCGCATCGGATTCACCGACTGCGAGGATGTCGACGTCGTGCATCATGATTTTCGGCACGGCCGATTTGATCGCCGGATCGATATCTTCGGCGGTGACGCCGACGACGGTGGTGTGCAGGGTGTGCACCCGCTCGCCGGCAGCGTCGGTGAAGGTGTTGGTGACGGTGATGAAATCTCTGCCCGCGGTCCTGCGTACCGACGACAGCTCGACGTCGATGTGTAATTCGTCGCCGGCCACGATCGGGCGGTGCTGTTCGAAGACTTCCTCGGTTTGTAGGTAGGTGTCGTAGCCGACGACGACCGATTCGAACATGCGGCGATTGCAGGTCATGCCCGGGACCGATGTGAACGTGAGCGGCGCCACCAGACCCGAGTAACCCAGCTCAGCGGCGGCGGCGACGTCCCAATGTGCGGGGTGATAGTCCTGCACCGCACGGGCGTACTCGCGGACTTTCTCGCGGCCGACCAGGTAGGTGCCGTCCATCTGGTAGTAGTGGCCGACCCGCGGTTCGAGCGCCGACGATTCTGCTGCTGCAGTCATGAATTGCCCAACTTTTCTATCGGCATGTTCACGGAGGCCGACCAAGGCACAGTAACGCGCGGACACCTTAGCGCCGCCGCCGATACGGCTAGTGAGCCGATGACAGTCGGTCAGTCGGCTTGGTGAGCGGCGAACCAGTCGAGCAGTAGGTCGGCCAGCCGGTCGGGTCGTTCGTCGGGTATCCAGTGCGAGACCCCGGGCAGGATCTCGAACCGGTATTGCCCGCTGACGTAACGGGCGGTGTTGTGGGCTGCCTTGGGCATCAATGCGGTGTCCTGGTCGCTCCACACGTACATCGTTGGCGCAGAGATCTTTTGGTTAATCGCGCGCGGATTGGACAGCGGCATCGCGCGGTACCAGTTGATGGCACCCGTCAGCGCTCCGGGTTCGCTCATGGCCTGTGCATCTCGTTCGGCTGCGGTCGGCGTCTGTCCGCTTCGCCGGAGTATTTCGGCGAGGATGGCGCCGTTGCGGCGCAGGAGCAGCCACTCCGGTATCCGCGGTAACTGGAAGAGATACATGTACCAAGATGCCAGGCCCTGGCGACTGTTAGTGAACGATTTGACGAACGCGGCGGGATGCGGCACCGATATCGGCGACACGGATGCCAGCCGCTCGGGCATTTCGGCCGCGGCGGCCCACGCGACCGCGGCGCCCCAGTCGTGTCCGACGAGGTGCACCCGCCGCGCGCCGCCGGCGTCGATCAGTGCGCCGAGATCGGCAACGAGTTCGGATATGCGGTAGTCGCGGCGGCGGGAGGGCCGAGCGCCCGCTGAGTAGCCCCGCTGGTTGGGTGCCAGGCAGCGGTAGCCGGCAGCGGTGAGCCGGTCGATGACGGCGTTCCAGCTGTCGTTGTGTTGCGGGAAGCCGTGTAACAACACCACAACAGGCCCGTCGGCGGGTCCCGCATCACGGACATCGAAGATCAGGTCATTGCGGCGGTACTGCTCCATCCGTCAAGCATCTCGCATCGGTGGTCGGTGGGAAGTTGAAAACGCTAGTGCCATAGCTTATTAAGCCGTTCCTCGACTTTTAGGGCGCTCGCGGCAGTCTGGTAGCTTTCGACGACACCCTCCAGCCGTGCACGAGAGCCCTCGAAGCAAGCCCAGTCAAAAACGGCCTGACACACGTGGTCGGCCAGACTGCGCAAGATGCCATCCCGAGGGGGGTTGTCGATGACCCCAACCGCGGCCGTGCAAAGCATTCCCCTGCCGACGTTATCGCCGTGTAGTGCCCGTTGAGCCAGTGTCAGGAGGTCCCGGATATGTCCGCCCTCGAAATCCATCAAACCCCCGTGTTGCGTAATAGGTTCCAGTGTCTCCGCATCCTCACCACACCGGGTGTCAGGAAGCACTAGCTCAGCCGAGTGGTAAAGCTAGTCGAAAAATGGGTGCGTATCGGCCACGTTCTGGTAACAGGAATACATCAGTCTGAACCGAAATTTTTGATCCCCAAACCCGGTTATCCCCTTTATCCGGCGTGCACACGTGACTTTGACCCGCTGGAGGAATTATGTGCAGCGCAACCATACCGGCAACCAATCGGCCAGAACTGGACCTGGCCGGCCAGACCGTCGTGCTCATCGGTGGCAGCGCCGGCATTGGTCTGGAGACGGCCCGACGCGCGCGCGCCCACGGCGCCGACGTCATACTCACCGGCCGCAATCCCGACCGACTCACCGAAGCCGCCCGCGACGTCGGCGCCCAACGCACTGCGGCCTTCGACGCCACCGACGACGACGCCCTGAAAAGCTTCTTCGAAACCTTGTCCGCCCCAGTCGATCACGTGATGGTCACCGCAGGGGGCCCACACTACGCACCGCTACTGCAAATGGACTCACGCGAAGTGCGCGAAGTACTCAGCGGGCACGTAACGCTGTATCTGGCTGTGGCGCGCTACTCGTCGGGCAAGATGGCACGCCGCGGCTCGCTGACTTTCATGGGCGGCACCGGCGGACGTCGTGTCACCAAAGACCTCGGCATCGTCTCAGCGGCCACCGCCGCGCTGCCTCCGTTCACCGCGGCGCTCGCCCTCGAGCTCGCACCTATTCGCGTCAACCTGATCGCCGCCGGCTTCGTTGACACGCCACTGTCGGCCGCACTGCTCGGAGATGGACTCGATCAGCGTCGGGCTGAGTTGCGAGCGAAGCTTCCCATCGGGCGGGTGGTCGGTCCCGCCGATGTTGCCGCGCTCGCCGTGCACATCATGACCAACACGGCACTTACCGGTGCCACGTACGACATCGACGGCGGCCAACAATTCCTGCATTGAAACACCCTGACGCCGCTGACCACGCCGCGGGCAGAAATAACGGCGCCGTTGTGTTGCGGTACGTAACGGATACGAGGGAGGTAGACGCCGGTGAAGGTTCGCTTCGGGGTCGGCCTGGGTGCGAACACCGCTCCAGGACAGCTGGCCGGCATCGTCGATCACCTCGAAAACAGCGGGGTGGACTCGCTGTGGTTTTCGGAGCTGGTCTACTCCCCAGCGGTGGATCCCGTGGTGGGTATGGCCTATGCACTGGCCCGGACGGCACGATTAAAGGTGGGCACTTCCGTTGCGGTGCTTCCAGGGCGTCATCCGGTGCTCGTGGCGAAACAATTGGCGTCCCTGGCAGCCCTCGCGCCCAAGCGAGTTCTGCCGGTCTTCGGGTTGCGTTCGGCAATTGCGGCCGAACGCGAGCTGTTTGTAGTTCCTGACGGAGAGCGGGCTGCGGTGTTCGATGAGTCGCTGCAGTTGCTACGGTCTGCGTTGGTCGAGAATTCCGCGAACTACTCCGGCCGGTATTTCACGGTTAGCGGGGCGGCGATCGCGCCCCGACCGGTACCTCCGCTCGACATTTGGTTAGGTGGTTCGGCGCCGGCGGCATTTCGGCGCATCGGCGCGCTCGGCGATGGCTGGTTAGGTAGTTTCCTTACGCCAACCGAGGCGCGGGTAGGGCGGGAAGCGATCCAACGTGCCGCCGCGCAAGCAGATCGGCATATCGAATCAGATCATTTCGGGATTTCGTTGGCCATCGCTGACGGTGAATTGCCGGTGGAGTTGGCTACAGCCGCACGCCGTCGTCGGCCCGACCTGGATCCGGGTGAGCTGATCGCCATCGACTGGGATCAGTTGCATCGCCAACTCGACGCCTACCTGGACGCCGGTTTGACGAAATTCGTCATTCGGCCGGCCGGTAGCAAGCCCGTGGAGGACTTCATCGATCGATTCGTCGCCGAACTGGCCGATCGACAGAACTGACTCGAAAACTGTTGTACCGCAAGCAATTGCGACGCTGCAAACCGCAACCTTAAGTGCTGGATCGGCGCAGCGCTCGTTGCGCGCCGTGCAGGCATCGAGGGACCAGGGCGCGGTGGACCTGCGAGGCGACTGTCCAGATTGGGCGTGCGAGCGCGTGGTGATAGTGGATCATCGTCGTCCAGGTTGTGTCCTGGCCGGCGATCTCGAAGACCATGCGGCCCTGCATCAATCTGCCGTCGGCATCGAGCACGACGCGCTGAGGCGTCTCGTCGGCAATCCGCCATCCCGCCACGGTTCCTGGTGCGCCCGGGGTGTCGAGGTTGAATCCCAGCAGGCCCTGCCAGATCAGCAGGCTGAATATTCCGCCGGCGGATTCCGCGCCGCGCAGGCTTAGTCGCGCCCACTGTTGTGCGCTGGCGCCTGTCGCCGTTGTTGCGAAACTGTCCCAGTAGTCGGCAGGGAAATCAGCGACCGCCGCAGGCGTGGTCGTGAGCCGCTTGATCGGGTAGCTGAGGGATGTCATCACGAGCTCCTGAACGATACGGTAGCGTATACATCGACTATCGTCCGTACCGTATGCCGTGTCAAGTGGGGAACCGAAGGAGATCACCGTGCCCGCTGCTCTTCGCACTACGCGCGTCGGCTGGATCGACGCGGGCCTGGCGGCACTCGCGTCGGGGGGCCCGGAGGCGGTACGCGTCGAACCCATCGCCGCGCAGCTTGGCGTCACCAAAGGTGGGTTCTACCGTCATTTCGCCGACCGCGCCGTGTTCTTGTCGGCTGTCCTGGACGAGTGGGAGCGGCGCAGCGTTGACGAGGTGATCGCCCGCGTGGAGGCCGACGACGCCGGCGCTGCGACCAACGTCCGCCGTGCCGGCACCCTGACGTTCGCCAAGGACTTGCTGCCGATCGATCTCGCGGTGCGTGCCTGGGCCCGCAGCGATACCAGCGTGGCGGTGCGGCTGCGGCGTGTCGACAACGCCCGGATCGGCTATCTGCGTTCGCAATTCGCACGAATAAGTGGTGATCGCGGCGAGGTCGAGGCACGTAGCCTACTGGCATTCGCGTTGGCTATCGGCCAACACTTCATCACTGCCGAGCACGAGGAATTCAGTCGTAAACAAGCCCTGAGCCTGGCTGTTGCGTTCCTCACCGCACCTGTTGAGTAGCCGCTACTTTCGACGTCTCGCAATTAGTAGTGGCCGAGGTGGTCTGCGTCTTTCCAGATTCCGTTGGCGGGCATTTCCAGGCGGTCGGTGATTGGCTGGCGCCATTCGGGGGTGGCAGTGGGTTCGCCCCAGTAGTCGGTGACTTTGCTGGCTTCGCCATCGCGCAGTTCGGCGATGCTGACGTTGCGATAGAGGTGTCCGTCGCCGTAGTCACAGGTCCATTCGACGACGACAATGTCGTTGAGCTGGAGTCGGCGGCCGACTTCCAAGGTCAGTTCGGGGAAGTTGCCTTCGACTTGGCCGATGAGGTCGCGGCCGTGTACGACCTCTCCCATTTGGGGCCATTGGCGTTGGCAATCGGGTGCCAGCGGAACCCCGAGTATGTAGGCGAGTCGAGTCTGACCGTTCGACGTTCGTGACGGTGAAGTCATGCCGAAGGCTCCTCGCTGCGAGGAATGAATCCAGGCACGCCGCTGTCTACCACTGGGTTGAATCTGACGTTGGTGGTGATGGAATTCCGAATGTCCCACATGGCGTCTTCAGGCAGCGTTGAAATTTGGAAGTTCTCCTCAATGCGCTGAGGTTTGGTCGAGGTGGTGAGCAAAGCAGTGCCGCGTTGCACTGCCCAGGACAAGGCGACCTGAGCCGGGGTCATGCCCAGGCGTGCCGCGATAGCGGTAATCACCGGATCCTGCAATAAGTTCGGCGTCGATGAATGTCCCAACGGCGCGAACGCCAGTAGCACGATCCCATGCTCCTGACAGAAGGTGAGCAGTTCCCATTCCGGAAGGTAGGGATGCGACTCGACTTGTACGACGGCCGGCTTGATGCGGGCAACCGCGACGATCTCTCGTACCTTCCCCAAGGTGATGTCCGACAGACCGATCGCTCTGCAGCGGCCATCGTCGACGAGGCGCTCCAGCTCCTGCCACGTCTCCGCCAACGTGACTCCGTCGTCGTAGATAATCTGACCGCTCTCGTCACGCGGATCCTGGTCGTCGCCGGGGCGGAAGGCGAACGGGGTGTGGATGAGATAGCAGTCGGCATAGTCGATTTGAAGTCTGCGCAGACTGGCATCAAACGCGGGCCTGACCCGATCTGGGCGGTGATTGGTGTTCCACAGTTTCGTGGTGACGAACACGTCTTCCCGCTGAACCGTTCCAGCGTCGAAGACCTCGCGCAGCGCTTCGCCCACCGCTTCTTCATTGCGGTACCGCTCTGCGCAATCGAAATGTCGAAACCCGACCTCTAATGCCGTCTTGGTGGCCCGCTTGGTATCGGCGAGATCGTGAATAAGCGTGCCAAACCCGACAGCCGGCATGACACCTTGTCCGTGGGCAAGTGGAATCTTTGAATGACGAAGTCCATCGGAGGTTGTCATCGGACGATCGACAATCTGCTGGTCGCGCGGGAGCCTGGGTGCATCGCAAGTGGCATGGGTTCGGTGCTCATCCAGCCACACATCGGCAGAGACTTCATAACCGCAATCATGGCAGCCGCGTCGTCGGCGCACCACAGACGAAGTTGGGGCTCAGGGGAGGGTCGTCGCTCCCCGTGACTATCCGGCAGAAACGTCCAGACGACAAAGAAGCCGGCCGCCTCGTGACCTGTTCACGCAGGTCGGACCGCGTAAATATTGAGGTTGACGTCTATACCACCGGCGCGTCTCGCCGTACGATCTTGAAATGCTGCAGGAAACGTCCTGAAGAAAACAGCTGATGTTACTGGGGCCGGCCGGCCGGCGAGGGACTGTCACTGGCACGAAGCACCGGCCAGCCAAACCGCGAGTGTTGAGCGCGCGGTTGGCCGGAGAAATTGTCATCACCCGTCGATCAAAGAGCCCTTCTCTTCACATGGAGGTCAACCCTGATGTCACGTGTCGCGGTGATCACGGGAGCCAGCCGGGGAATCGGTGCGGCGACTGCGCGGGTTCTTGCCGAAGACGGGTTCCGGGTGGTCGTCAACTACCGGTCGAGCGCCGAGGAGGCCGAAGAGGTGGTGGCGGTGATTGCCGCGGCTGGGGGTGAGGCGGTGGCGACCAAGGCTGACGTCACCATCGCCGACGATGTCACCGCGCTGTTCGGCGACGCCGAACAGCGGTGGGGTGGGGTCGACGTGCTCGTGCACAACGCACTGATTCCCTATGCCATCACCTCGTTCGCCGATCTGACCTGGGAGCAGCTCGGCGGCAAGCTGGAGCGAGAGCTGCACGCCGCATTCCTTGTCACCAAAGCTGTTGTGCCGGGCATGACTTCTCGTAGCTATGGCCGTCTGATCTATATCACCGCGGCGCCGTCGCGGCATCCGCGCGCAGGCATGATCAACCTCGGCACCTCCAAGGCGGCCATGAATGAGTTCGTTCGCTATATCGCACTCGAGCTAGCGCCGCATGGAATCACCGCAAACCTCGTCGCACCGGCGACGGTGCAGGGAACGACGATGAACCGGCAGCTAACGGGGGAGGAACTGCATCACCTCGGTGCGGCAGCGCCGATGGGACGACTCGTCACGCCCGACGAGGTGGCCAAGACGTGCGCTTTCCTGGCAAGCGAGGATTCCGGCTTCACCACCGGTCACTATCTCCCGGTCGACGGTGGCCTGACGATGGACTGAATTTAGCTGCGCGGTATCGGATCGCACCAAATCAAGGAAGGATTCCCGGCATGCACACGATCGACCTCGCCTATGTCGGGCGCGGTATTCATGAGGAGCTGGTCGCCTACGTGGCCGATCAGGAGGGCTACTTCGAAGGCGAGGGCGTGCATGTCGCCCTACGGGATGGAACCCGCTGGGACATAACGCGGGTACGCACTTGTGCGACCATCGGGCTGGGCCGGGCAGCGTTATCGCGGCTGACCGACGACTTCGAATGGACCGTGCTGAGCGTCAACACCGATCGCCCATTGTTCTGGTTCCTCGGCAACGCCAGCGTGACGTCGATGGCCGAGCTGCGCGGGCGTCGGCTCGCTGTCCACGCACCGGAGAGTCCGCCCGGATGCTTCGCACGCATCGTGCTGCGCCAACACGGTCTGGACCCCGACCGCGACGTCAAATGCGTTGTGCGGCATCCGGGTGACTACCAGATGGACCTGCGGCGCCTGCGCGACGGCTCCGTCGACGCCGCCTACGTCGGCAGCACCCTTGGGCCCGAACAAGTCGCTGAAGAGGAAGGCTTCCACGTGCTGGCCTGGGTGGGAGATCACTTCCAGATTCCCACCGTAGGAATCGCGGTCGATGCCACCCACAACCCGATCGACAGCCCGGCGGTGCAGGCGCTGGTGCGGGCCAATCAGCGTGCCCTGAAAACAATGGCGGACCAACCCGACCTGGCCGTCAAATACATCGCGTCGTTTCTGAACCGGATGACACATCAAGAGGTGCGGCGCTACTACGAGCGCTACATCCAGCCGTACTACACCTCCGACGGTCGGGTGAACCTCGACGTCGCCCGGCACGCGGTCGATGCGGTCGCAGCCGAACTCGGCGTCGCGTCGGTAGCCGCCGACGCCATCTATGCGCCGGCCCAATGAACTCGGACCCGCGCTAATCAAGAAGAGCCAACGAATGAGGCCAGCAGCCATGGCATCGAACGAAAATCTAAGTCAGCACAGATTTGTCCTCAACAACGGCACCGGTGAGATTCCGGCGCTCGGGTTCGGGACCTCCCTTTCCGACCGGACAAAGACGCAAGCCGCCGTCAAAACCGCGGTCGAGGTGGGGTTTCGCCACCTCGACGCCGCCGAACGGTATCGCAATGAAGCACAGGTCGGCGCGGCGCTCAACGAGTTGTTCGCCGACGGGACCGTCCGCCGCGAAGAGCTGTTCGTGACCACAAAGCTGTGGAACAACAACCATCGCCCTGAACGGGTCAAGCCTGCGCTGCAGGCCAGCCTGGACAAACTGGGGCTCGACGCCATCGATCTGTATCTGGTGCACACCCCGTTCGCGTTCCAGCCCGGCGATGACCAAGATCCCCGCGACCCGCATGGAGATGTCATCCGCGACGACGGAGTCACATTGGACGAAACCTGGGCTGCGATGGAAGCCCTTGTCGACGAGGGACTTTCACGAGCGATCGGCCTGTCGGATATCGATGCCGAACGCACCCGGGAGATCATCGACACCGCCCGAATCAAGCCGGCGGTCGTGGAGGTCGAGTCGCACCCGTATCACCCGCAATGGGAATTACACGAGTTATGCGAGGCACACGGGATGATCCTGCTGGCCTTCGCGTCGCTGGGACACGCGCTGGAACCGCGACTACTCGACGACCCTCTCATCGTCTCGATCGCCCAGCGCCATGGAAAGACTCCTGCGCAAGTGCTGCTGGCCTGGGGGATCCAGCGCGGCACCGCAGTCCTCACGGGATCGGTCACACCGTCCCGCATCCGGGAGAACTTCGATGTCACCGCGCTCCCCGACAGTGCCATCGAGGACATCAGCGAGCGTCTGGAAACCCGGATCCGATTCAATTCCGTTGCAGAAGGCGGGGAACCGGGATTCGTCGAGGTGCCTTCGGACAGGTGACAGACGTGAAGGCGATGGCTGGTGTCGGTGTGCCGGCGGAGTTGCCCATGGTCGTTTGCGCGGCAGACGGTGTCAGCCGTTGCCGGTGGGCTACCGACACGGGCCGCGATCTGACCGCCTATCACGATCACGAGTGGGGGACACCGACACACGACGAGGCCGTGCTGTTCGAAGCGCTCGCGCTGACGTACTTCGAGAACGGCTTGTCGTGGGCGACTGTCTTCGACAAGCGAGACAACCTGCGCGCTGCATTCCACGGGTTCAACTCGGCGGGGGTGGCCGCAATGACCCCAGATGACATCGAACGGCTGATGGCCGATACCTCGATCATTCGCAATCGACGAAAGATCGAAGCCACGCTGCACAACGCTCGTCTGCTGTCGAAATGCTCGTTGTCGCAGCTGGCGTGGCAGCATCAACCGCGTAAGCACTACCGACTACGGAGCTGGGCCGATGGCCGAATGGTGAGCCCGGAGTCTCAGCAGCTTTCAGAGGCGTTGCGGGAAGCGGGATTCCGGCTAGTGGGTCCGGTCGTCGCTCATTCGTTCATGCAGACGGTCGGGATCGAGAACGGTCATTTCGAAGGCTGTTTCCGCGCGCCGGCCTAGAACTTATCGCTGCGGTAGCGGACGGGTACGCACCAGGGTTGGCCACCAGAACCACGGCCCGAGGATTCGCAGAATGCACGGCACGACGAACGAACGCACGATCAGCGTGTCGAGCAGCAGACCGATACACACGGTCGAACCCACCTGACCGACGCTTCTGAGCTGGCTGCTCAGCATCGCGAGCATGGTGAACGCGAACACCAAACCCGCTGACGTCACCACGCCACCCGTACTCCCGAGCGCGCGAATCAGGCCGGTGTGAATTCCGGCGTGCAGCTCCTCTTTGACACGCAGGATCAACAGCAGGTTGTAGTCCGAACCCACCGCCACCAGGATGATGAACGTGAGCGGCAGGATCAGCCAGTACAGCGGCAGGCCGATGAGGTGCTGCCAGACGAGTATGGAAAGCCCGAACGCTCCGGCGTAGGAGAAGGCCACCGTGGCGGGGATGACTAAGGCGGCCATCAGGCTTCTGGTCAGGAACAGCATGATCAAGAAGATCAGCACGAAGGCGGCGATCGCCACGATTAGCAGATCGGATGCGGCGTACTCCTTGATGTCCTTGTTGGTTGATCCCGAACCGCCGATATAGACTCTGGCGCCCGCCAGCGAGGTCTCTTTGAGCGCCGTGGTTATCGCGGTGGGGAACTGTTCGACATGCTGTACGCCTTCCGGGCCATTGGCGTCCCCCTCGTGGGTGATGATGAACCGAGCAGCCTTGCCGTCCGGCGACATCAACAGCTTCATACCGGTCTTGACGTCGTCGTTGTCGAAACCTTCATGCGGGATATAGAAGAAGTCATCGCTGCGGGACTGGTCGAAGTCGAGACCGACATTGACCTGGTCGAAGAATGTCTGGTCGGTCTGGGTGGACTGCAGAGACGAGGAACCGTAGGTGTTGGTCAAAAGGGACGCCAAAGACTCCGAGTCGTCGGCCGTGAGTTTCAGCTGCACGATGATTTGCGGCAGAACCTTGTCTATCTCCTCAAGGGAGATTCTGGCGTTGTTGATGTCTTCGGCCAAGTGATCGATGTGGTCGATCGTGTCCCACAGCGATCTAAATGCCCAGCAAATCGGTATGTCGAAACAGTGTTTCTCCCAATAGAAATAACTCTTGAGCGGCCGGAAGAAATCGTCGACATTTGAGACTTCTTCATTCATCTCCTGAGTGATCTTTGTCAGGTCCTCAACGGTCAGTACCGTCTGGTGCAGCTCATCTGACATCTTTTGGAAAAACTCGATCTCTTTCCGTAAGACGGCGACGGTGTGGGTGGTGATCTGTGCCTGCTCGTTGGTATTAGCGTTTTGCTGCACGTTGAACGGGAGCTGTTGACCGTTCCCGCTGCCTTGCGTGGTGAATAGGTACGGAATTGTGGCGTGCTCCAAGGCACGGCCCATGGGCCTGGTGATACTTTGCACCATCGCGACGCCGGGAAGGCGTTCGAGGGCCTTGGCCGCCCGGTCTAGCGAGATGAAGTCAGCCGAGTTTCGCAGGTCGTGATCCGACTCGATCATCAGCATCTCGGAGAACAGCTTGCTCTTCGGGAAGTGCCGGTCCGCCGCCTGGAAACCCTGATTGGCGGAGCCACTGCGCGGCTGGTACTCACGGTCGTCGTAGTTCTGCCGGTACGTCGGCACGAAGATCGCGCCGAGCAACACGGCAGCGGAACTGGCGAAGAGGATCGGCACCGGCCACCGCACCACGCTCGTCCCGATCCGCCGATACAGATGCGCCTTGGCCTTGCTTTTCGGGTCGAAGAGCCCGAAAAGGCTGCCCACGGTCAAGAAGGCCGGGCCGAGCGTCAGCGCTGCCGAGATCGTGAACAGCATGGCGATCGCGACGGCCGGCCCCATGGTGTGGAAGTAGTTGAGTCGGGCGAAAGTCAAGCAGTAACACGCCCCCGCGATCGTTAGCCCGGAGCCAAGGATGACCGGCGTGACACTCCTATATGCGGTGTAAAACGCCTGCTCCCTGCTTTCGCCGTCGTGTCGCGCCTCGTGATAGCGGCCAATCAAGAAGATGCCGTAATCGGTCCCCGCTCCGAGGGTCAGCGCGACGACGATGTTCACCGCGAATGACGAAAGCTCGATATACCCAAGATGCCCGAGGGTTGCGGTAACCCCCTTTGCGACCAGCAACTCGAACAGAACTCCAGCCAAGGGCACAAACAGGGTGACGATAGAGCGGTACACCAGCAGCAACATCCCGAGGATGAGGAAGATCGTCACGATCGTAATGTTGTTCAAGCTGTTATTCGCAATAGCCACCGTGTCTTTGGCGAGCGGGGCCGCGCCGCTGACGTACACCTTGAGCCCGGGTGGCGCCGTGTCCTTGGCGACGATGTCCCGAACGGCAGCGACGGACTCGTTCGCTTGCATTTGGCCGATATCGCCCGCGAGACGCAAGAGCACGTAGGTGCACTTGCCGTCGAGGCTCTGCGCCCCCGCCGCGGTGATCGGCTTCCCCCACAGATCGATGGCGGACTGCACATGCTTGGTGTCCGCCAAGAGCCGGAGCATCAACTGGTCGTAGTACTGATGATCCACGTCGCCCAGCGGCCGGTTGGCTTCCAGCACGACCATCGCCAAGCTGGTCGAATTGGACTCCTGGAACTTCGCACCGATGGCCAGCAACGCCCGTTGCGACGGCGCGTAGTGCGGGACCACCGGCCCCGCGAGTTCTTCCGCGACCCGCTCTACCTGCGGCATGAAGGTGTTCGTCGACACGGCAAGAAGGGCCCAGAAGGCGATGATCGGGATCGCGAAGATGCGGACCATTCTGGGGACGAAGGGCCTTTTCACCCGAGGCTCCACCCGGTGCTCGCTCATGCGGATTTCACCAGGCAAAAGACGTGTGCATCCTGATGGGTATCGGACTGTTCAGCGCGGACAACGCCATTCACCCGCAGCCGGCAGCCGACTTGACCGCCATGAACCTGCGCCGAGATGCTGCCGGACACCACGGTGAGCGTGGTCTCCTCGGTGTGCGACAACGTATCCCCGTCCCGCCGCCAGCCGGGCGGCACGGTCGCGAGATCAATCGTATGCGGATGCCCGTCGTAGTCCACCCAGACGAGCGTCCCGCCTTGCCCGACGGAGCCGAACACCTCATACGTGAGCCGTTTAATACTGAACTCCGGCGGTGCTGCCGGCTCATTGACGGTGACGACAGGCGGAGGTTCGGAGAACTGGTGCACCTTCCACATGGCCACTGCGCCCACACCGAGCGCAATGACGGCGACCAAAGGCATCCAGACTCGCGCCAAGACAGTCCTGCCGACTGAACGAGGGCTCACTCCATCACCTTTCGGAATCCGGTCCCTGACCTCGTGTTCTCGCTGCATCCGTCACCCAGGTGCCTGGGCCACATGCCTCCGCCGCTATCTCAACCAAGTTGACATAGCGGCCGTTAAGGAACACTACCAGTCCTTAGGCGGATCCCGAACCACCCGTCTGCCGGACGTTATCACCTGTGGATCTGGTCGGCAGTGCGTGCGAACCGACGTCCAACTCACCGGAAATCAACGAAACGGCGGCATCGCATACCTGTGTTGCTTCAGTATCTCTTCCGTAGACGCCTTTTCAACCTTAGGCTGCGGAGAATTTGAGTCGTGAAGTTCATGGCGGCCAACATCGGGAACACCCCGAGAAATGTCCGCTCGGAAGGTGACGCTCCATGCAAGTGGTAAAGACTGCCGAACACATAAAAGAGTCCCAGCATGAACAACGTGACGGGGATGCAGAACGTCATCACGGAGCTACGAGCACCGATGATTTGCTTCGCATATTCCAACTCGTCCGCCGACAACGGTTCGCCCTTGCGCACTTTGCGGGTAACTGTTCTGGCACTGCCTATTTCGTCGCCTATCGGATTAGTGGTTCGGTACTCGAGCCGCCTCACGTAGACACCGGCAAAGACGGCGAACACCATGGCCAGCGCAAGGGCGACGACGGTCACAAAACCAAATAAAGCCGATTCCACTACCCCGCTCCTTCGCTCCGCCGTCGAACTACCGAAGACTCCTCAAAACGCTACCTCACCGGTTAGGTCAGTGAGGCGGCGTAAATCTCGTCGATATTCGATCGGAGCTTCTTGTCGAAGTCGTCATCGCTCTGGTCGATCGTCAGCCCCTCGGTCAATGCCCGCGAGAAGCTGGCGATGAGGCGGTGATTGCGGGCCAGGATCGCGCAGCTTTCCTCGAGGCTGTAGCCGCCGGACAACGCGACCACCCTCAGGACTCGGGGATGTTCGATCAGCGGCGCGTAGAGGTCGTCCTCGTCGGGCAAGGTCAGCTTGAGCATCACCTGCCGGTCGCCGGGCAGCTCGTCGAGCTTGCCTTTCAGCGCTGCCACCAGCAGGCTGTCCGCCCTGGGCTTGTCGGGGCATTTGATGCTGACCTCGGGCTCGATAATCGGCATGAGCCCGCGCTCGGCGATTTTGTGGGCATAGTCGAACTGCTGGTCGACGACGGCTGTGATTCCGTCATCGTTGGGCTCCTGGATGAACGAGCGCATCTTGGTACCGAAGATGCTCCTATCGATGGCCCGCTCCAATAAGGAGTCGAGCTTGGTCATCGGTTTCATCAGCTGTACACCGCTTTCGGCGTCGGCGAGCCCCTGGTCGACCTTCACAAACGGCACGATGTGCTTCTGCTTCCACAGGAACGCCGCGGTGTTCTCGCCGTTGATGGTGCGGTCCATGGTCTGCTCGAAAAGAATGGTCGCCAGTATTTTGTCGCCGGAGAAGCTCGGACTCGACATGAGGCGCTCACGCATCTGGTGGATGAGGTCGAACATCTGCTCGTCGTTGTGGTACGCGTCCTCCGAAATTCCGTATAGCGTCAAGGCTTTCGGGGTGCTTCCACCGCTTTGATCCAGCGCAGCGATGAAGCCACGCCCTGATGCCATCACGTTGCGTTGCTCGTCGTTCACTGCAGTCCTTCCTTCGTTTCGTTGTCGACCGCCGAGAGCTGTTGGGGTGCTCTCTCCTAGCATCACGCAGTGGTACCCCCTGCGGCTACCACTTGGGGCAGTGCGGCAAACCGCCCCGCCCGGCGCCCGGATCGGCCGGCGATACGGTTGCCAGGGACAGAAAGGAACCTGATGGCGCAGCGCGACCACGAATCCACCGACGCCCTGCTGCAAGAACTCCTGTGGACCTACGGGCCGTGCGGGCAGGAAGAGGCGGTGCGGGCCGTGTGTGCCCGCGAGCTGGAACCCTTCGTCGATGACATGTGGACCGACGACGCCGGCAATCTGATCGGCTACGTGGCTGCCACGTCCCGCGCCGGGGACGAGGCCACGGCCCACGACCACCGTCACCGCTTGACGTGCGGGCCCAGTGCCGGGACCCGGGTCTTGGCGCACATGGACGAGCTGACGATGCTGGTCAAGCGCGTCGAACGGGACGGCACGCTGCATCTGACGCAGCTCGGAATCATGTACCCGGGCAACTTCGGGCTCGGTCCAGTCGCGGTGCTCGGCGAGCATCAGACTCTCACCGCCGTGCTCACGCTCGGCTCCGAGCACACCACGCAGGAGAGTCCGCGGATCTGGGAAACCAAACCCGATCAGGGCGACCGCGCGCTGGACTGGCAGCACGTGTACGTCTTTACCGGTCGGACCCCCGAAGACTTGGCCGCCGCAGGCGTACATGCCGGTACCCGGGTATGCGTCGACCGCAGCAAGAGGGACCTCGTCGAGTTCGGCAACTACGTCGGCGCCTACTTTCTTGACGACCGCGCCGCGGTGACCGCCCTGTTGCGCGCGGCCCGACTGCTGCATGAGCGCGGAAAACGACCCGCCGAAGACGTCTACCTGGCATTCACCACCAACGAAGAGGTCGGTGGGATCGGCGGCTCCTATGCCAGCGCCAGCTTGCCCGGCACTCTCACGCTGGCCTTAGACGTCGGGCCCACCGAGCGGGAGTACGCGACCAGCGTCACCGGTGGTCCCATCGTCGGCTACAGCGACGCCCTCTGCGCCTACGACAAGGGCGTCGCTGATCGGCTGATGCAGATCGCCACTGCGCGTGGGCTGGCACCCCAGCCCGCGACGCTGGGTGCATTCATGTCTGACGCCTCCCACTCCAAGGCCAGCGGGCTAACACCGCGCGCGGGGCTGCTGTGCCTGCCGACGCTGAGCACCCACGGTTTCGAAGTCATCCCACGCAATGCCATTGATGACATGGCCGCGATCGTCGTCGACTTCCTACTGCATCAGGGGTCAGACTAGGCTGCCGATTTTTCCAGAATGTGAACGCCGCAGGCGGAGCCTAGACCGATCACGTGAGCCAGCCCGACCTTGGCGTTCTCGATCTGCCGGTCGCCGGCTTCGCCGCGAAGATGGTGGCAGATTTCCCAGATGTTGGCGATGCCGGTGGCCGCGATCGGGTGGCCCTTGGACTGCAGCCCACCCGACACGTTCACCGGGGTGGAGCCGTCGCGCCACGGGGCGCCCGAGTTGAAGAAGTCGGCGGCGCCGCCTTCTTCGCACAGCATCAGGTTGTCGTAGTGCACCAGTTCGGCGGTGGCGAAGCAGTCGTGGAGCTCGACCAAGTCCAGATCGTTCGGGCCGACGCCGGCCTGCTGGTAGGCGGTTGCGGCGGCGTTGCGGGTCAGCGTGTTGACGTTCGGCAGGACCTGGCAGCCCGCTTCGTAGGGGTCGGTGGTCAAGATCGACGCCGACACCTTCACCGCGCGCCGTCGCTGTTCGAGCGACAACGACTTCAATGTCTCGCCATTGCAGACGATCGCGGCTGCAGCGCCGTCGCAGTTCGCCGAGCACATCGGGCGAGTGTTGGGGTAGGCGATCATGACGTCGTTCATGATCTGCTCAAGGGTGAACTTCTTTTGGTAGGCGGCCAGCGGGTTCAGCGTCGAGTGCGCGTGGTTCTTCTCACTGATCTTGGCGAACAACTCGAAGCTGGTGCCGCCGTACTGGTGCCCGTACTCGGTGCCGATCTGAGCGAACACCCCAGGCATGGCCTCGGTTCCGATCCGCCCGTCGACCGGTGCGACCGCGCCGTAGCGGCCCTTCGGCTCCCACACGTCGGCGTCGGCCTTCTTCGTCCCGCCTGCACCGAGCAGCCCCGCGCCGGACAACTTCTCCACGCCGACCGCCAACCCGTACTTCACCTCGCCGGCCTTGACGGCCATGATTGCGGTTCGCAGCGCGGTCGCCCCGGTCGCGCAGGCGTTGGCCACGTTGTACACCGGGATGCCGGTCTGTCCGATCTGCTTCTGCAGCTGCTGACCGATCCCGGCGTTGGCGGCCATCAGGTTTCCGGCCGCGATCACCCCGACGTCCGCCATGGTCACACCGGCATCGGCAAGCGCGCCGGTTGCGGCCTCGGCGGCCAAATCCACGGTGTCGAGATCGGGATGCTTGCCGAACTTGGTCATCCGGATCCCCAGGATCCAGACCTCGTCGCTGGCGCTCATGGTGGCTTCTCCTTTGTCGCGGGATTTCGGTGGTGGTTGGTTATTCGGCGGGCTCGAAGCCGAAGCCAATGGCCGCGGTGCCCTCGGAATCGGTCCCCATCGGGTAGGTGGCCAGCCGCACCTTCATGCCGTCGCGAACGTGCTCGGGATCGGGCTCGACGTTGATGAGGTTGGCGCGCACCTGGGTTCCGTCGCAGTCGACCACCGACGCAACGAACGGGGTGGGGATACCCGGTGCGGCGAAGGTGACGATCGTGAACGCGCGCACTGTGCCCTCGGTTGCAACCGGCACGGTCTTGAACCCGGTCGCAAAACAGCCGGCGCACGCGTTGCGTCGGTCGAAGAACCGGGCGCCGCAGCTGGTGCATTCCTGCGCGACCAGATGCGGATCACCGTCGTCGAGCACTAAGTAGTCGACCAATGGGATTTGCCCGGGCATAGACACCTCCGTGGTATGTGTCACCGACCGTAGCGCTCGCCGACCAGCTACAACAGAGCGGGGACTATGGGTTCGACCCGGCTGAGTTTGAGCCACCCGACTTCTGGTGAAACAGGCGTGCGTTGATCACAAGACTTACCGTTGCGGCGCAACGATTTTCCCGATTTGCGTTACTATCGCCTCCCGGATTTCGGCATCGCTGAGGTTGGTTAGCCCGAACGCGGCCCGCAAGGTTGGGCCCATCAGCCCCCAGCCGAATTGCAGGGCCATCGCGTGGGCGGCCAACAACCGTGCCTCGCGCTCGTCGCTGTGGCCGGAGCGCACCTGCTCCAGGAACCGCTCCATGCCGGGGAAGCGTTTCTGGAGTTCTTCGATGGGAAATCCGTCGAGCGTCGAACGAACCATGACGCGCGCCTGAAGCTCTTGTGCAGCTTCTAGTTGCGCCGCTGGCACGCCGGACTCGCGCAGCCTCGCCCCGGAGTCGGCGAGATGCTGCAGAGTCGCCGCCAGCAGCTGGCGTTTGCTCCCGAAGTGGCGGTGCAGCAGTCCGTGGTTCACCCCGGCCCGCGCAGCAACCTCACGAATCGATGTGGCGGCCGGACCCTTCTCCGCAAACAGTTCGCTGGCCGCTTCTAGGACGGCCGCGACGACCTCTTCTTTGCCCATCGGCTTCGAGGTGAGTGCAACCGTTGCCTGTGATGTAGCCACCTGTGTACAGTAGCGGAAGATCGCCGTGTAGACAGCCGCCTACACTGTGCAAGACTCGAAGGGGATGGCCGTGAGCAGTGATCTCCGTGTGGTGAAGCTGAGCGAGAACATCGGTGCTCGTGTCGATGGGGTGCGACTCGGTCAACTCGATGCCGGGACCGCGGCCGCGATCAATCAGTCTTTGGCGGAACATAAAGTGTTGTTCTTCCGCGGTCAGTATCACCTCGATGACGTGTCACACTTCGCTTTCGCGGAGAGTATGGGCGTCCCCACGACCCCGCACCCCACGCTGAAGTCCGAGGGAAGCCGGGTCATGCGGCTGGAGTCCGTGGGCGGTCGCGGCGCCAACCAGTGGCACACCGACGTCACCTTTGTCGACCGGGTACCCAAAGCCTCCATCCTGCGCGCCGTCGAGCTGCCTTCCTATGGGGGCACCACAACCTGGGCATCGACGGTAGCTGCCTACCAGCAGTTGCCGCAGTCTCTGCAGCAGCTCGCTGATGGTCTGTGGGCGATGCACAGCAACGAATTCGACTATGCCCAAATCGATCCGGCCAGGTTGGCGGCGTTGAAGGCTGACCCCGACTCGGTTTTGAAGCATGCCGCCGAATTCCATTCGGTACATTTCGAAACGCACCACCCGGTAGTGCGGGTGCATCCCGAGACTGGGGAGCGGGCCCTGCTCTTGGGTGGCTTCGCCAAACGCATTCTGGAAGTCACCGGCAGCGAATCACAGGCCCTGCTCCGGATCTTCCAAGACCGCATTACGTGGCTGGAGAACACGATTCGGTGGAACTGGGAACTCGGTGACGTCGCAATGTGGGACAACCGCGCGACCCAGCACTACGCGGTCTCCGACTACGGTAACCAGCACCGCCGGATGCACAGGATCACGCTGGCCGGCGACATCCCGGTTAGCGTGCGCGGTGAACACAGCCGGGTGATCTCCGGCGATGCCACCGAATACTCGGTCATCGACAGTCCAACAGCGCGGGTGGCTTAAGGGCGCCAGTCGGCTTAGGGTTCAGTCATCCAGAATCCAGCTGCGCAGGTACGCTCGCGTCCGGTCCCGCGCCTCGGGTGATGGGTCGAACGGAATCGCGACGAACTCGTCGACGCCCGCGGCACGCAACTCATCAAGCCGGTCGCGCACCGTGGCCTCGTCACCGATGAGTGCGGCGTCTTCCGGTCCGGAATAACCCTCCCGATCCAGCATCGCCCGATAGGAGGGCAACTTGCCGTACATCGCGAACTGCTCGGCGGCCAGTGAGCGCGCGGCGGCCGCGTCATCGGTGACATCCAGCGGCAGAGCCGCGGCAACCCCGACAGCTCCCTCAGGGCGCCCGGCCTCGGCGGCCGCGGTGCGCAGGGTGGGGCCGATGTGCTCCTTGAGCGTCTTCGGTCCGGTCATCCAGGTGATGGTTCCGGCGGTCCGCCGACCGGCTAGTCGAAGCATCTGCGGGCCCAGCGCCGCGACGTAGACGTCGGGCGTCGGCGCGCCGGGAATCTGGAGAGCGCCCCTGGTTGTCAGCATCTCGCCTGTCGCATTCACCGGTTCTCCGGCGAGCAACGGAAGCAGGCCATCAAGGTATTCGCTAAGGCGTCGCACCGACCGGTCCCAGGAAATTCCCCACATTCCCTCGGTCACGGTGCGGTGGCTGACCCCGACCCCGAGGGTGAATCGCCCGCCGGCAATGAGGTTGAGCGTCAGCGCCCGCTGAGCCATCAGCATGGGGTGCTGGTTCTGGATCGGCACGACTCCACTGGCGACCTTGATGTCGCTCACCTCATGCACCGCGGCGGCCAGCACCGTGAGCAGGTCTACGTCGAAGGGCATCTGCGTCATCCAGAGACGCGCGAACCCGTCGTCGCGCGCTTGGGTGAGATCACGGATACAGCTGTCGAGAGGAGAGTTGTTGGACAAGCCCGCAATCAAACTCATCTGCACGAGAGGCAATCCTAGCCATCGCCGTCGCTGCGGCACGGTGGATTCAACAAGCTCGAGAAGCACCGGCCCAAAGCGGAGGGGAAGGCATGCACTGGAGAGCCCGATGGCCACCCAAGCGCTCGTCAGCTTGCTCTCAGAAGCGTCGGAGCTGGTGCGGAGGACATCATCGAGCGACCAGTCGTGAAGCGCGATGTGACGTTGTCAGACAAGGTAGTACAGCACCGGATTCGGGTGAGAATAAACCCCATTGGTCGGAATAGCGTCGGCACTCTCATCGGCCAGTTTCGCGCGGGCATAACGTACCGCTTTCAGCGTCGCGGAGTACTCGGTGTCCTCTTCGGGAAAGATCTGCTCTTTGGGAAGCCAGCGCTGCAGCCCCATGTTGTCGAGGACCGTGAGAGTGTCAGGCCGCACGCCCGCGAGTAGGACAGTTATTCCGTGCGCTTCCTGCTCTCGTGCGAAGCGCAGCAGTCGCTCGACACAGACTGCATCGGGGTGCCGCACCCGTTTCAGACGCAGCACAACGAATTTCGCGCTGTCGGTTCTTACCCGCTCTTGAAGGGTGCCAAGGTAGCGGTCTAATTCAGGTGCGGCCCCAAAAAACAGCTCTCCTTCAAGGTCGTAGATCACTATCGATGCGTCGACGGGATCGCTGGGTATCCGTTCGCGGACTACCCGATCGCGTGTGACGATCAGTTCGGACGCCTTGAGTTTGGCTGCGCGGGGGACGAATAGCAGTATCGACAAACCGATCCCCAGCAGGACGGCCTTGTCGAGGTCGATTATCACCCCGGTCAGCGCGGTGAGAATCACCAGACCGGCGTCGTAGCGCGAGGCCTTCACCGTATCGATTAATCGCCGGTAGTCGACAAGCCGCACCGCGGTGATGAGCAGCAATCCGGCCAGCGCGGCCTGGGGTATGTAATGCAGCAACGGAGCGAAGAGTAACAGTGCGACCGCCACCGCGGCGGCCGAGATTATTCCGGAGAATCGTGAGGCGGCGCCGGCCTGAAAGTTGATGGCCGATCGGGTAAGTGAGCCCGACCCCGGCAGGCTCTGGAAGAACCCGCCGGTGAGATTGGCCAGGCCCTCAGCCAGGATTTGCCGGTTGTAGTCGACTTTTTGTTGGCTCTGATGGGCGATTGCCTTGGCAATTGAGAGGGCCTCAATCAGCCCGATGAACGCGATCGCCAGCGCGCCCCGCGAAAGCTCGCCGAACGTGGAGAAGTCGACGTGCGGGATGTGCGGGGAGGGCAGGCTCTGCGGGATTTTAAGGGAGAGCGGTACCGCCGTCTTCTCGTTGGCGCCGGGGATCGACCACCCGGCTGCGTATGCGATCAGCGCCGCGATCACGAGTACAGTCATTAGGTCGATCTGCGGCCAGCCGTAGCGTTTGACTATCCGGCGCAGCACGATCGCCAGCGCCACGGTTGTGACGCTGAGGAACACCGCGCGCAAGTTGACCGCATCACCGTTGAACACGGTAAGCCAAAGTCGGTGTAGCACCTGCATATTGCCGTTTCCTTTGGCTTTCACCCCCAACGCGTTACCGATCTGGCCGACGGCAAGCAGGAAGGCCGCAGCGGCCATGAAGCCGACGATCACCGATTCAGAGATGTAGCGCGTCAGATCGCCGAGCCTGAAGACCGCGATCAGGATCTGAAAAGTGCCCGCCAGGATGGCGATCAGGAACAACCCCTCGAAGAGGGCGGTGTGGTTGTCGGGGTCGATGAACGCGAGGGAACTGAAGACCAGCAGGGAGATCGCGCTTGTCGGCCCGTTGATCAGGTGTGACGACGAGCCGAAGATCGAGGCGATGGTCGTCACAATGATCGCCGAGTAGACGCCGAACTTCGGATCGACGCCAGCGATCAGCGCGTACGCCATGCCCTGCGGCAGCGAAACGGCCGCCACGGTGAGGCCTGCGACCAGATCACGCCGAGCCGTTGCCCAGTCGTATTTCACTGTGATGCCCACGGTTTCACCCCCAACGGCCGGCCGTATCTAGACGCGAGGACCGACCGTCGCAGGAACTGCGAGGTTGTCGATGATGCCGTTGTCTCCGAAGAACTTCTGCCGTGCGTCGTCCCAATCCTTCGCGATCGCGGTGATCGGAAACAGGCCGATGATCGGTAGCCGGTTGACGTTTTTGGCCAGGATCCCGGAGTCGATCGGCCGGTACCCGTATTGCGCGAACAGCTCTTGGGCGGGGGTGGTGAACAGGTATTCGAGATACGCCTTGGCGTGGGCGGCGGTTTTCTTGTCGCTGAGGTTGGCGTCGACCCAGGTGACCGCCGGTTCGGCGTGGATGCTGATCGGCGGATAGACGATCTCGAGTTCGCTTTTGTTGGCCTCGACCTCGCGCAGGGCCTCATTTTCCCAGGCCAGGTGAACGTCGCCGATGTGCTGCACCGAGAAGCTGCTGGTTGCAGCGCGGGCACCGGGGTCGAACGCCGCGACGTGGTGGTAGAGCGCTTGCAGGTAAGCGAGCGCCTGTGCGGGGGTACCACCCCGCGTGGTGACCGAGCCCCATGCCGCGAGCAGGCTCAGCTGGCCGTTACCGGATGTGCGCGGGTTGGGCGTTACGATGCCGACGTCGCCCTTGACGAGGTCGGGCCAATCGTGGATGCCTTTCGGATTGCCTTTGCGGACAACATAAGCCACCGTCGACGTGTATGGCACCGAGTTGTTCGGGAGGCGTTTCTGCCAATCCGGGGCGATCAGCCCGTGCTTGCTCAAGATGTCGATGTCGCTGATCAGTGCCAGCGACACCACATCGGCCTTTTCGGTGCCGTCGACAACGGCTCGCGCTTGCCGGCCCGAGCCCCCGTGTGACCGTTTGATGTCCAGCGTCACGCCGGTTTGTTTGCGGTATTGCTGTATGAATGCTTTATCCAGTGCCGCATAAACCTCGACCGTCGGATCGTAGGAGACGTTGAGTAGCTGGTTTGGTGTGTTGTCCGGCAGATTCCTCACCGTGATCAAAACGGCGGCCAGCAGTACGGCAGCCACCCCGACGAGATTGAGGACGGGAATGCGCGGCCACAAACGTGACCGGTTCGACGCCGGCTCCGGCAGGTAAGACATGTGCGGCAACTTTGCGGGTCAACTCGTGCTAATTGGCATTTAAGCCAATTACCTTAACGGTTGGATCAGGCATACCACTGCCTCGAAATCGGCGTGATTATTAAGTCCGATCGGGTGCTGCGCCCGTCGATGCAAGTCCGCTCGATTAGGGTTCCGATCGAACTGGGACCCGTCGACCGCGTGGGCGCCCGCGGCCGCTAGCGCCGGTGGCGGTCCTCGACCGCGGCGAGGTCAGCGACACCGGCATCGCCGCGACCGTCGGGCTCGGTGTCGAACCATGCGGTGAGGACCTCTTTAGCGAGGTCGTCGGCAAGTGTGCGATTCGACAGACACAACACGTTGGCGTGGTTCCACACTCGGGCTCCCGCCGCCTGACCGGGATCGGAGCACAGCGCGGCGCGGATGCCGGAAACCTTGTTCGCCGCGATGCTGATGCCGGTTCCGGTCCAGCAAAAGAAGACGCCTTGATCGCAGTCGCCGGCCGCGACGGCTTGGGCGGCGCTCTCGGCCGCCAGCGCCCATGCCGTCTGCGCGCCCGTCGCGAGCGACCCGAAGGGCAACACCTCGTGCCCGTGTTCCTCGAGCCAGACGCGCACGGTGGCGTGCACCGGATAGGGCTCGTCGGAGCAGAGAGCGATCCGCACCCGACCAGTCTAGGTTGCCGCTGCCGCGGTTTCGGTGCTCCTGCCGACGCTTTAGAAGAAGAACCCTGCGTAGGGTGCGTTGCGCACCGCGAACAGCCGGTCGGCGACGTCAAGCGCCGCCGGATCGTCCACGCGGACCAACCCGCTCGCGGCGAGACTGCGCCAGGTCGAACCGCCCAGCAGAACCGCGGCCAGACCTGCAATACCGACGTGCAGTTGCGGGCGCCGCTGCGTCGGCTCGGCACCGCCGCCCGCGATAGTGAAGTGGGCTGAATTCTTCTGCAAGAGAACATCATCGACAGCGATGGTGACGGCGCCGTCACCCTCGTATCGGCGTGCCGACAGTGCATTCCACGCGTCGATGATGCGCAGCCACGTTTCGTCATGCACCGCCGTAATCCGCGCGGCCCGTCGATCGGCGAGCAGCCAGGGCAGCGGATCATCGACCGGCAGCATCCAGAACATGACGCGATCAATGAGATCTAGTCCGAGCAGAAAGCGCAGCAGCCCGAGGTAGGCGTCCATCGTGGGCGCAAAGAAGTCCTCGACAACGATGGTGCGCTTATCGCTGACGAACCAGGTCTCGGTATCGATGGGACGGTAACGGGCGAAACCAGATTCGGATCCCGGTACGCCGTGCACCGCGACATACGAAGCGCCCGAGGCGGATTCGGTGCGCAGTCGCAGGCCCTGCCACCACGCCTCGGGGCGCTCAATGGTGCCCGGCCGCGATGGGCGATTCTCCGCATAGATCCGCGGAAGGACCTCCCACGCTTCGGCCGCGTCGATCAAGCGCACCGGGCCGCCGGTCCCGACATCGGGACGCAGTGCGGCGCGTGCCGTCTGCACCTCGACGCTTTGCGATGAACTGGCTACGCCGTAGCCGTACCGCTCATAGATCGTTGCCTCCGAAGCCCGCAGCGTCGCGACTACCTCACCCCGTGCGGCAATGTCGCGCAATTGGTGGTGCATCAGCTCGGTAGCGACACCTTGTCGGGTGAAGGACGGCAGCACCCCGATGTGTGTCACGGCGGCGTGGCCCACGACCGCTCCACCCGGAAGGGTCAGTGCGCTGGTCACCGCGTCAGC
>Ga0335075_10002911_pt1 | contig 27410 bp, 20 predicted proteins | sample Lox_Sample_24_FD_206723 | JGI IMG/M metagenome (GOLD analysis project Ga0335075, IMG submission 206723) | Soil microbial communities from Loxahatchee National Wildlife Refuge, Florida, United States - Lox_Sample_2.4 | ecosystem: Environmental > Terrestrial > Soil > Wetlands | place: USA...
TTCTCGAGCCGCAGCTCCCCGACGTGATCGATCTGGCCCGCAGCTTCCCGGACACGCAGATCGTGGTGGATCACGCGGGCGCGCCCGTGGGGGTGGGACGCTACGCAGGAAAGCGCGGCGAGCGATTTCCGATCTGGCGCGATCACATGCGTACGCTTTCCAGGTGCGACAACGTCGCCGTGAAGCTCGGCGGCCTCGGCATGCCGACCGCGGGCTTCGCATCCTTCAGGTCCGATCCGCCGGCCACCTCCGAGCAGCTCGCCGCCGAGTGGAAGCCGTACGTCGAGACGTGCATCGAGGCCTTCGGCGCGGGCCGCTGCATGTTCGAGAGCAACTACCCGGTCGACGCCGGCAGCTGCAGCTATGCCGTGCTGTGGAACGCCTTCAAGCGACTCGCGGCCGGCGCGTCCACAGACGAGAAGGCCGCGCTGTTCAGCGGCACGGCGGCAAGGGTCTACCGCCTCGGCCTCTATCGCGACGGCCTGACCGCGGCTTATCAGGGCGAGCTGATCGGCGAGGCCTTGTACCGCGAGCTGTCGCGGCGAGCGGCCGACCGCGACCAGCAGATCAAGCTGCGGGCGATTGCGGAGGTGGAGCGGGCGACTCATCGCAGGTTGAGGCCGATAGCGGACAGGCTCCTCATCGGCGCCGCGGAGGCGGACTGTCAGCCCATCGTCGAGCGGCGCGCGCAGCAGATCGCCCGGCTCGGGTGGCCCGAATTCATCGACATGGCCTTGCGGGACTGGCCGCCGTACATCGAGCGCTTCGAGGCGCTGCGAGCGCTGGCGCCTGCCGGCGACGCCGCCGCCGTCCAATGGCTGGTGGACCATGAGGTCGCGCTGGTGAAGTTTGCGAGCGTCGAGAAGGACGCCATGGGGTCGGATGCCTCGTTGCAGGTGCTGCAAGCCTTCCTGCAGGCGTGCGAGGCCCGCCAAGCCTGAGCTTGCGCGCGGCCCCGATCCGTCAAGTTCGGCTAGGATCGAGGAGCGAGAGGGTCTCCCGCCGTGCGCCGCGCCACGGCATCACGCCCGTCGGCACCATGCTCGGCGGCGGCGCCAGCAGCTCGAGCAGGCGGGTTTCCCAGCATCTGGCGCTCGAACTCCACCTTGGGCACGGGCCGGCCGTGCAGATAGCCCTGCGACTCATCGCAGCGCTCGCGAATCAGATAGTCGAGCTGCGCCTGCGTCTCGACGCCCTCGGCAACGGTGATCATGTCGAACGCATGCGCCAAGCCGATGATGGTCGACACCAGCGTACAGCGCTTGTGGTCCTCGGGCAGGCGCATGGTGAAGGAGCGATCGATCTTCAGCATGTCGATGGGAAGCTCGGACAGGCGTCCCAGCGAGGAGAATCCCGTGCCGAAGTCATCGATGGCGATGCGCACGCCGGCCGAGCGCAGCAACCTGAGCGCATGGACGCAGCTCGAGGAATCCCCTGCCAGGGCACCCTCGGTGACCTCGATATCGATGCCCCGGTGCGGCTCGCCGACCAGGTCGCCGATGCCGTCGAGAATCTCGCGTGCGATGTTGCGGCGTCTGAGCTCGGGCGGCGAGATGTTGACGGCGATTCTCATGGCGGGCAATCCCCTGCGGCGCCAATCGCGACAATCCGCGGCCGCCCGCCGCAACACCCAGGCGCCGATCGCCGGCATCAGGCCGGCCGATTCGAGCAGCGGCAGGAAGATTCCCGGTGCGGTCAATCCATTCTCCGGATCCTGCCAGCGGAGCAGCGCCTCGGCGCCGCAGATCTTGCCGGTGAGCAGGCTCAGCTTGGGCTGGTAATGCAGAGCGAACTGCCCGTCCTCGAGCGCCCTGCGCAGCCGGTGTTCCATGGCGACGCGGCGCGCGAGATCCGAATTCATTTCGATGCGGTGGTGCAGGTACTGCTCGCCCGAGGTCTTCGCCTCCTTGAGGGCCGCCTCTGCGTTTTGCACCAGGGTATTCGGCTCCTCGCCGTCGTCGGGATAGCACGCCAGGCCGCTCTTGACCTTCACCTGGATCTCGCGCCCCTCGACGCTGAACGGTCGGTCGAATATCCGGGTGAAATCGCTGTTCAGCGTTCGAATCTCATCCTCGGCGTGCTCCGACAGCGCGTTCATGCTGAGGAATGTGCCTCCGCCGAGGTGCGCGAGCTGCTCCGTATCCGGGAAATGTGCCTTCAGGCGGTCGGCCACGCACTGCAACAGGCGGTCGCCCGTATGACGTCCGAAGGAGTCGTTGATCACGCTCAAGTGCTCGATGTCGAATACGGTGACGGCGAGCCGCGGCAAGCTCCCGCTGCCGCGCTTGAGCAGGCTGTTGAGGCGCTCGCAGAAAAGAGCGCGCCTGGCGAGCCCGGTCAGCGGCTCGAAATACGACAAGAACCGCACCGCATCCTGCTTGTCCAGATACTGCAGCGCGAAGGAGAGATTCGAGGCGACCTCCTCGAGCAACAGCATTTCGTCGGCGCCGATCGCGCCGGTCATGACCGTGCCGCAGAGGAACGAGCCCACCGGCGTGCCATCCACCCGCAACGGCAGGCACGCGAGCGAGCGGACCCCCGCGGCGAGGAGCGCCTCACGGCCGTCGATCACGAACGGCGGCCGGTTGATGTCCTCGCACAGCGCCGCCTGCCCGGTACGCATGACGCGCCCCAGCATGCTCGTGTCCGCGGACTCCCGGTCCGCAACGGGGAACTCCTCATCGGGATGCGGAAGAAAATCATAGCCGGCCCATCCCACGGCGCGCGCCATGCGCGTCATCGGATTGATCAGCGCCACCATGGCGATGGCATATCCGCCCACCCGATGGGCCAGCCGGCAGGCCTCGCTGAGCAGATCATCGCGGTTCTGGATGCGCACGACCGCGGCATTGATTCCGGAGAGCATCTGCAGCACGCCCGTCAATCGAGCCACCCGCTTCTCCGCCAGCTGGCTGGTACGGCGCAGCTCCGCATCCGCGAGCGCGCGCTTGATGGCGGGCACCAGCCGCTTCGGGTTGCCCTTCAGGACGTAATCGATCGCGCCCGATTTCAGCGCTTCGATGGCGCGCTCCTCGCCGATCGTGCCGGATAGAAAAATGAAGGGAACGCCGGGCGCTTCGGCGCGCGCGACGGCGAGCGCCGACATCCCGTCGAAGCCTGGCAGACTGAAGTCCGACAGGATCAGATCGGGCAGACGGGCCGCCAGCGCACTGCGCAGCTGCTGCTCGCTCACCACGCAGCGGACGCTGCAGTCGAATCCGGCCTCCTGCAAGCGCCGCACCGTCAGCTCCGCGTCCGATCGGGAGTCCTCGATGAGCAGGACATCGAGCGCGATGTGCTGAGAGATCTGGCTTGCCATCAGCGTCCTGCCACGTCAGTAGCGCCAGGTGATCTTGCCGAATACGCTGCGCTCGATCGCCTCGCGCGAGGGCGAGGGGAATCCGTACTCGACGTGATAAGGATGCAGCAGATTCTGACCGACGATCGACAGCTCGATTCTGCGCGTGACACGCCAGGCGAGCCGGGAATCGAGCTCGAAATAGCTCGGGACGATGCCCACCACGGGGCCGCCGGTCGGTCCGTTGTCGATGCGCAGCTGGTCGACCCAGCGCAGCGCGGCGTCCAGCTGTACGGCGCGCGGCAGATCCATGGAGGAGCGCAGCGCGACCTGTTGCTGCGGGTCGGCGGTCTCATTCGCCGCGCCGGTCGCGTCCACCTCGCCCGGCTTGACGTGGATATCCTCCCTGAGCAAATCGTAGCCGCCCCGCAGCCGCCACCAGTCGAGCAATTGATACGTGGCGGACAGCTCCAGTCCGTGCGTCTCGCCCTCGAGGTTGTTCTCGAAGATGATCGGATAGGGAAAGACATAGTAGGCCGTCGTCGCAGTGGCGGAGGTACTGCGCAGGTCGTTGTAGTCGTTGTAGAACAGGGACACGGATCCGGATAGGCTGGAGGTCAGCTCGGCACGGTATCCGGTCTCGTACGCGATGAGCGTCTCGGAGACGAAGTCCGGATTGCCCTTCAGATAATAGGTGGGGAATTGGTACGGAGCCGGCGCATCGACCAGCCCCGAGGGCACTTCCAGGTCCCGATCGTAGCGCGAGGGGGTGCGCACCGCCCGCGATACCGCCCCCCAGAGCATCTGCCTGCCGTCGAGGTCCCAGCGCAGGCGCGTGTTCGGCTCCACCTCCCAGCCCGTGTAATCGTTGTGCTCGAGCTTCGAGCCCAGAATGAGATGCACGCTCGGCGCGAGCATGATCTCGTCCTGCAGAAATCCGCTGTACAGCGCCTGATCGAGTACCGGTGGCGAGAATCGCACCACCGATGCGTCCTCATCCACTTCGTGAGTTGCGCGATACCCGAGACCCCAGATGACCTGATGGCGCTCGCCCAGCGGAAGGTGATGCTGGAAGTCGACATCGGCGGTATCGAGAACGTCCGTCAGAGAGGCCGCGGGAAAGCCCGTGTAGTAGGGGGCCGGCGCACTGGCGGCGAACGGTTGCGCGAGATAGGTGTAGTCGTAATACGCCTGCAGGCTCATCGAGGAGCTGTCCGCCGCGGCATGCGTCCAGCGGCCGAGAACGTTGCCGCCGGAGAGGGCCGCATCACCGATCGCGCCGTAGTCCTCGGAGCCGTTGTAGACATCGCCCTGCAAGGTCAAATCCTCGCTCGGGGCCGGTTGCGCGTCCATCCGAAAGCCCCCGCGGCCCACGTGCCAGGAGTCCTCGGCCCGCGCGCCGCTCTGCGTGACCTCGTCGCCTTGATCGATATATTTGCCGTAGACGCGAAGGTACACGTTTCGGGCGAGCTCGGCTCCGTCACGCACCCCCGCGAGGTCTTCGACCTGGTTGCCGCCGGCGGCCTGAGCATAGAGCCCCTGGGAATCCTTCGCGCTCTTGGTGATGATGTTGATGACGCCGTTGACGGCGTTAGCACCCCACAAGGTGCCCCCCGGGCCGCTGATGACCTCGATACGATCGATGTCCTCGAGCAGGTAATCCTGCACGTTCCACAGCACTCCGCCATAGAGCGGGGAGTAGACCGCGCGCCCGTCGATCAGCACCAGGAGCTTGTTGGCGAGATTGGCGTTGAATCCGCGCGCGCTGATGGCCCAGTCATGCGCATTCTCCTGCGCCACCTCCAGATTGTCGGCGAGACGCAGTGCCTCCGGCAGGGTCGTGGCGCCCGAACGTCGAATGTCCTCGCTGGTGATGACCTGGATCGCCGAGGCCGCCTGTCGCAGCGCCTCCGGTTGCTTGGAGACGGAAGTCACCTCGATATTCATCAGGTCCTCGACGCTCAAGCTCTTGAGCGAGCTGGTCGACACGGCATCGGCCCCGCACGGGACCGGCATCAGCCAGGCCAACAGCACGGCGATGATCACGTGCGCGCAACGCGCATGCGAGCTGCGGCGGCCGATTTTTCCGCGTCCGGATGGACTCACACGCTCCTCCAATCCTTCAGGGTATCGGCGCAGCGCCTTGAACCTGAACGAGTCCGGGGCTTCGGCCGCCGCCCTCGAGCCGTTGCTCCGCGTAGGAGTTTTCCTACCCGGCCGCCGGGGAACCCTGAAACACATCGTGTTCCTTAGGCAGAGCTCTCATCCACCGCGCCCGGCGGCTCCAGGGGCAGGCCGAACTCGAAGCAGGCGCCGGCATCGGGCACGCCGCGCGCCCAGATCCGTCCCGAATGGCGGGCGATGATGCGCTGCACGATCGCGAGCCCCACGCCCGTGCCCGAGAACTCCTCCGCCCGATGCAGGCGCTCGAAGACACCGAACAGCTTGTCGGCGTAACGCATGTCGAAGCCCGCGCCGTTGTCCTGCACCGTGTAGAAGGCCATGAGGCCCTCGATACGACCGCTGATGCTGATCTGCGGCTGCTCGCGCTTGGCGCTGTACTTCAGAGCGTTGCCGATGAGGTTGCACCAGACCTGGCGAATCACCCTCGGATCGGCGGCAACGGCGGGCAGATCACCGATGTCGACTCGCGGCGTCGGCCCCGAATACAGCGGCATGACCTCGGCCAGGGCCGCGCTCGCCATGAGCGTCATGTCGACCCGATCGAGGCTCAAGGGCTCGCGCCCGGCACGCGAGAACTCCAGCAGCCCGACGATCAGCTGGTCCATTTTTTCGCTGCCGTCGTGAATGATGTCGATCATGCGGCGTGTCTCCGCCGCGGATTGCCGTTCGAGATCGTTCTTGAGGATCTCTGCGAAGCTCGCGATGGCACGCAGAGGCGCTCGCAGGTCGTGCGAGATGGAATAGGAGAAGGCCTCGAGATCCCGGTAGGCGGCGGCGAGCTCTTCGGAGCGGCGCCGCTCCCGCTCCTGAAGCTCCAAGTTCTCGCGGCGCAGCCGGCGCACATCGAGCGCGCGGACGATGACGGGCAAGAGGACGTTGAGCTTGAAGGGCTTCAGGATGTAGTCGAGCGCCCCGTCCTGCATGGCGCGCACCGCAGTATCGATGGTGCCGTGGCCCGTCATGACGATGGTCGATACGGCGGGATCGACCTGCCTCACGGCGTTGCTCAGGGTGATACCGTCCATCTCGGGCATCATGAGATCGGTGATGAGCAAATCGAACTCACCGGGCCGCAGCGCCTGCAGGGCCTGCTGCGCCGATGCGTAGCCCTGGGTGGCGTACCCTTCCGATGCCAGGGTTTCGCAGAGCGCACGCATCTGCGCGATCTCGTCATCGACGATGAGCAGCCTCGCCGGCGGCGGGACGCTCACGCCAGCAGCTCCGCGAACGCCGTGCGCAACTCCGTGAGTCGCGGCGGCTTGCTCATGACCTTGTCGACGTGCGCCGGCGTGTCGTTGGCCGCGATCAGCCGCTGACCCCACCCGGTCAGCAGGATCACGGGCGTCGCCGGCGACAGCGCCTTTATCGCCGAGGCGACCTTGCGCCCGTCCACGCGCGGCATGCCGAGATCCGTCACCACGAGGTCAAAGCGGCCTTCGCCTCGATGAGCGGCCGCAAAGGCTTCGATTCCGGCCTGGCCGCCGTGGGTCGCGCAGATCAGATGTCCGTCCTCCTGCAGGGTGTCCTGCAGCGACTTGATGAGCACCGGATCGTCATCGACCAGAAGTATGCGCAGGCGCCGGTTCTTCGCGGCCGGCCTCGCCTGCCCGCAGCCCGCCACCAGCGAGGCCGTCTGCGCAGCAAATTGCAGGCGCACGGTCGTACCCCGGCCGACCTCGCTCTCGATCTCGATCTGCGCGCTGTGACGCTGAACCATGCCGTACACCATGGCGAGCCCGAGGCCCGTGCCGCGCTCGCCCTTGGTGGTGTAAAACGGCTCGAGACAGCGGCGGCGCGTATCCTCGTCCATCCCGATGCCGCTATCGGCGACCTCGACGACGGAGTACTCCACACCCTGCGGCGCCGTGATGGTCCGAGTCCGCACGGTCAGGGTTCCTCCGCTCGGCATCGCGTCCACCGCGTTGAAGATGAGATTGGTGAGCGCGTCGCGGATTTCATGCTCGGCCCCCATGATGTCGCGCAACGCATCGGCCAGCTCGAGCCGCAGATCGATCATGACGCCGCGCTGCTGCGGCAGGTCGCTCCAGCGCGGCCGCGTCAGCTCCGAGACCTGCCGAATGGCTCGATTGAGCTCGACCCGCTCGAGGGTGAGCTGCGCCTCGCGCTCCCGATAGAACTCACGCATGCGCGCCACCGTCCGCGCCACATCCTCGATGGCGCGCTGAATCGTGACCAGGTAGCCGCGCGCCCGCTCGCTCAGGGCCGGCTCGCGCTCGAGGAGCGACTCGGTGTAGAGCGAGACCGGCGAGATCGCATTGTTGATGTCGTGCGCGATCCCGCTTGCCATCTGGCCCAGTGCGCGCAGCCGCTCCTGCTGCATCACCGTCTGTTGAGTTTGACGAAGATCATCGTAGGCCTGTTGTAGCGCCCCATAGAGCCGCGCCTGGTGGCTGGCCAGGGCGACATGCTCGCTCAGCTGGCGCAAGAACTCGCACTCCCCGCTCGAGAACGCCGCCGGCGTACGGCGGGCCGACGCCAGGACGCCGAAAACCTGGTTCTCGACGATCAGCGGAGATATGACCAGTGAGCGCAAGCCGGCGGCGGCGAGGCGCTGCGGGAAGGGATAGGAGACCTCGGCCACATCCGGCTCGTACACCAGCTGTCCTGCGACACATCGCGACAGACCGTTCGCATCGATGGGCACGGTCGAGGCGTCCGACAATCCCAGCCGCTCCGCATAGACCCTGCCCGCGACCCCGAGCGCGCTCACGGTGAGGGACTGGCCCACCGCATCGTGCAGCAGGAAGCAGCCGAAATCGATGGGCAGATTCTCCTCGAGTCCCTGCAGAACCACCTGGAAGATGCTTGCCAGATCCTGCCGCTCGCCGGTCGCGCGGGTGATGTGCTGCAACAGGCTCAAGCGGCTCAGCTGATCGCGCAGCCTCTGCTCGGATGCCTGGATATGCGTCAGCATCTGGTTGAAGGTATCGGTGAATACGTCGAATTCGTAGGCGCCGCTCCTGAGCGCTCGCACCGTGTAGTCGTTGCGCTCCGAGACCGCCCTGGCGGCGTGCGCAAGGGCGAAGATCGGAGTCAGCAGTCGATGCTGGAACCTGCGGGAGATGAGAAAGCTGAGCGGCAGGGACACCCCCACCACCAGCAGGACGATCATTCCGTAGAGGCGCACGCGTGCATACATGGCGCCGAGGTCCGATTGCACGTACAGCGTGCCGAGCTGCTTCGAGCCGTCGACCACCGGCTGGAAGGCGCTGAGCGCCGAGCGGCTGAACGCATGGCCTGCGGCCCCGGGGCGCGCCGGGAAGCGCGTGTCAGGCAGCCCCTGCGGGTAGGTCGCAAACAGCTTGCCGTCCGAGTCGTACAATGCCGCTGCGGCGATGTGCGGATCCGCCTTGAAAGCCGTCAAAACGCTCGAGGCGTCCTCCTGGTTGTCGAAGGCCAGCGCCGCCGTGCTGTTGGTCGCGATGGCCTGGCTCAGGATCGCGAGCTGCTCGATGCTCGATTGGCGGAATGCAAAGAACTCGTAGGTGCAAAACGCCAGCGTCGTCACGGCGAGGGCGGCCCCGCTCGAGAGCAACAGCATGCGCATCAGGGTACGACGGATCGGCACGGAATTGCCCGTCATGTCAGTCTCCGCGAGTCGTGCCGACGATATCGGCCAGGTGCAAGAGCTTCGAGCTGATCGAGAGGCCCGCGGCGCGCGCGGCATCGGCGTTTATGCGCAGTCGAATGCGGTTGTTCTCGGTCACGAATTGGATCATCACGCCCTGCTCGGCGGCCGCGTCGAGCTCCGACACGGTGAGCGTCGCGCGCTGATTCAATTCGTGGAGAATCTCCCCGAGGCTGGGGGCCAGGGAGCGGTCGATGAACAGGATTTGACAGCTTCCCAGCTCGCCCGCGTTGCGGTAGCGGCGCACGACGAGCGGGTGCGAGTCGATGCGCTCGCCGCGGATGGCCTCCTGCAGCCGCGACCCGAACGGATCCTCGCCGAGGATGCCGATCACGAACGGATCCGTGGGCGAGCTGAACTGGCGCGGCGGCCACTCCACGAAGTGCGAGAAATTGAAGAGGAAGACCGCCTTGAGCTGATACTCGGAGGGCGCGTCCGCGGCGACGGCCTGGCCGAGCATGGCGGCAGCCACGGTGCCGCATAGCCAGCGACCAAGCGTCCTCCCTACAACAGACATGCGGGTTTTCCCTACGCTCGACACTCGATATCCAGTCACTGCGGCACGCGAACGGGCCGCAACATGACGCGTCGACGATCAGCCGCGAGACTGCACTTCGCGGACGCCGGCCGCAATGAGCAAGCTGCGGTTCCTTGAGTGAGGTCTCAGTATGCGGGCATGAAGCCGCTCACATTTCGGCCGGCTCGAGAGCCGCCGCGGCCTGGCGGAGCTCAAGAATTTCTCCTCGCAAACGACTCTTGACGATTGGAGGCCCGCGATCACGCCATGCGGGCGCGTCGGTCAGCGTGCGGTCGCGCCGATCGCAATCGCCCCGATCGTCGAAAGGACAGACCCGATGACTGCGCGCCAGAGAACCGATGAACTGCCGTCGAGCGGCGAGCTCGACTCGACGGCGCAGCGCGTGGCGCGCCTGCAGGGCGAGATGGCCCGCCTGCACGCCGAGAACGACGCCATCCGCACGGAGCTCAGGCTTCGCGATCACGCACTGGATGCCACATCGAGCCATTTCGTGATCGCCGACGAGACCGGTCCCGAACCCGTCATCGTCTACTGCAACAAGGCGGTCGCGGATCAGCACGGGATTCCGCGCGCGGAGCTGATCGGCAAGAGCATCACCGCCCTCGCCCAGTGGCGCAACGCCAACGAGGACTACCGCACGCAGCTCGCCGCCGCCCTGAGCGCCGGCAGGACTTTCCATCACGAGGACGAGATCGTGCGCCGCGACGGCAGCACCTTCTGGCTCGGCGTCTCGATCACGCCGATCCTCGACGTCGCCGGCACTCTCACCCACTCGGTGGCGGTCGGCGCGGACATCACGGTCAAGCGCGAGGAGAGCCGCAAGAAGCAGGAGCTGCAGGACAAGCTGCTCGAGGAAATGAACGAGCACCAGCGGGTGGTGATGGAGCTGCAGCTGGCGCAGAAGCTCGAGTCCGTCGGACGGCTCGCCGCGGGAGTGGCCCACGAGATCAATACGCCCATCCAATACGTCTCCGACAGCGTGCACTTCCTGCGTGAGGCCTACGAGGACCTGAACGGGTTGCTCGATGGATGGAGGCAGGCATTCGAGGCTTTGCCCGAGGGTCCGCACCGCGATGCGCTGGCGCGCGACGTGCAGCGCCTCGACGAGCGCTACGACCCGCGCTACGTGCGCGCGGAGGTCCCGGCGGCCTTCGAGCGAACCTTTCACGGGGTCGAGCGCGTCGCCAACATCGTAAAGGCGATGAAGGAATTCGCGCACCCGAACACCGACGAGCACAGTCCGGCCGATTTGAACCATGCGATTCAAACCACGCTGCTCGTGGCGTCGAACGAATACAAATACAACGCCGTGGTCGACACCGACTTCGCGGACCTGCCCCCGGTGACGTGCAACATCGGCGAGATGAACCAGGTCTTCCTGAACCTCATCGTCAACGCCGCCCACGCGATCGAGGAGGCCGGCCGGGATGCGAGCACGGGCAGGATCACGATCCGCACCGAGCGCGAGGCCTCCTTCGCCGTCATTCACATCGGCGACAACGGCTGCGGCATCGCCCCGCAGAATCTCCCCAAGGTCTATGACCCTTTCTTCACCACCAAGGAGGTCGGCCGCGGAACGGGCCAGGGGCTGGCGATCAGTCATTCCATCCTGGTCGACAAGCACGGCGGGGAAATCAAGGTGCACAGTGAAGTCGGCGTCGGAACCACCTTCACGCTGCGAGTGCCCATCGCCGGACATGCCGCGTGAGCAGGCTGCCGTGAAGAACATCTTATTCGTGGACGACGAGCGGCCGCTTCTGGAGGGGCTGCGCTCGCGCCTGTACAAGCACCGCAATGAGTGGGACATGAAGTTCGTCGTGAGCGGCGATGAGGCCGTGGCGATCTTCGAGGCCCAGCCCGTCGATCTCATCGTTTCCGACGTGCGCATGCCGGGCATGGATGGCGGTCAGTTGCTGACGCTGGTGAAGCAGCGCTGGCCGACCACGATGCGGATCATCGTCTCGGGCTACTCGGATCCGGTGCAGGCGGTTCGACTGACCTCGCTCGCGCATCAGTACGTCGCGAAGCCGTGCGACGATCAGCAGCTCGAGAACATCATCAAGCGTTGCTTCAACCTTCAGGCGCTGCTTGCCCAGGAATCGCTGCGCGACGTGGTGGGCCGCATCGGCCAGCTGCCCGCCATGCCGAAGACCTACGCCCGCCTGCAGGCCGCACTGTCGCAGCCCGCCGTCACGGCTGCGGAGATCGCGGATATCGTGAACGCGGACGCCGCCATCGCCGGCAAGGTGCTGCAGATCACGAACTCCGCCTTCTTCCGATTGCGCAAGCCCATGGTGCGCATCAAGGACGCCATAACGTATCTGGGCTTCGCGACGATCCGCAATCTGGTCCTGTCCGCGGAGATCTTCTCGCAATGGAAGACGCCGCAGTACCTGACGGACGTCAGTCCGGATCACCTGCAGGGCCATGCGCAGTATGCGGCGGCCGCCAGCAAGTCCCTGGCGGGAGGCCGCGCCTCGGCCGATGACGCGTGGCTCGCGGGCCTGCTGCATGACATCGGCTACTGGGTTCTCGTGCAGGAGGCGCCGAAGGAGTTCGCTGAGGCGCTCGCGCTGTCGCGCGCCGAGCGCAGGCCGCTGCCGGATTGCGAGCGTCAGACGACCGGTGCGACCCACGCCGAGATCGGAGCCTACCTGCTCGGACTGTGGGGCTTGCCCTATCCGATCGTCGAGGCGGTGGCGCTGCACCACACCCCCACCGCCGTGCCCCATCACGGCTATGACCTGGTCGGAGCGCTCGCGGTTTCCCATGCGCTGCTCGAGCCGGCTCACGCGCACGCCATCGCGGGCTACGACGGCGCCGAGCCCACCGCGGACGCGATGTTCCTGTCGAGCCTCGGGGCGCCCTTCGACTGGGAAGAGGCCCGGCGCCGCGTGGCGATGAGCGCGCTGCCGACCAATTGAATGTGCTGCCCGATTGACAAGTGCTGCCCAAGAGACTGAACCATGAGCGCCGAAAGCCTGCCCAGTATCCTGTGCGTCGACGATGAACCGAGGGTGGTGGACAGTCTGGCGGCTCACCTGCGCCGCAGCTACCAGGTATTGACCGCCCACGACGGACGCGGCGCGCTGCGCATCATGGAGGAAAGAGGCGCTCCGGCGGTGATCGTGTCGGATATGCGCATGCCGGAGATGGACGGCGCCACCCTGCTCAAGCAAGTGAGACAGCTGTATCCGGAAACCACACGCATCCTGCTGACGGGTGAGCCGGGACGGGATGCCGCCGTCGCGGCCATCAACGAAGGCCAGATCTTTCGCTTCCTGACCAAGCCCTGCCCGCCCGATGCCTTGCGCTCCGCCATCGAGGCGGGCGTGGTGCAGCACAAGCTGGTGGTGGCGGAGCGGGCGGTGCTGCAGGAGACGGTCATCGGCTGCATCAGGGCCCTGATCGACGTGCTGGCGATCACCAACAGCGTGGCGTTCGGCCGCGCCCGCCGCATCAAGCGCCACGCCACCGAGCTCGCCGCGGCGATCGGCGCCAAGGGATTCTGGCAACTCGAAGCGGCGGCCATGCTGTCGCAGATCGGCTATGTCTCGCTGCCGGTGGAACTGGCGGAAAAGCTCTATTACGGCCAGCGGCTGACCGCCGAGGAGCGCGTGCTGGCCGAGGGCATCCCGCAAGTCGCGCAAAAGCTGCTCGGCCGCATACCGCGTCTCGAACCCGTGCTGGAGATCCTCGCCCTCAGCCAGAACGCCAAGAGCAGCGCCGAGCAGGGACTGATCAAGCTCGGCGGACACATCTTGCGGGTGGTGCTCGCGTACGATGCGCAAGTGGCGCGCGGTCAGTCGCCGAGCGGTGCGATTCAAGCCCTTCGCGCTCAGGGCGACCGATTCGATGCGACCCTCGTGAAGAGCCTCGAATCCTTGGTCGGGCAGGCGGTCGAGTCGCAGCAGGTGAGCGAGGTGATGGTGGGCCGGCTCATCCCGGGAATGGTCTTCCTGGACGAGCTGCGGACCTCGGTAGGCACGCTATTGGTCCCCAAGGGGTTCGAGGTGACGGAGACCTTCCTCGAGCGCGTCCGGAATTTCGGTCCCAATATCCTGCAGGAGAAGGTGCGCGTGGCGCTGCGCGCTTGATGCCCCGGATGAGCTACAGTAAGGCATGGCTTCGTCACTGCTGCTGCATGAGCTCGCGTGGAGGCGCATCGGCGGGCGCCTGAAGGATTTTCCGGGCATCGATCCCCTGGTATTCACCGATGCGGGGGTGGTCACTTGCGCCGATCGGCCGCTGAGCCCGGATCAGGTGAGGCCCGATCTGGTGTGGTACTCGGTCGACCTGTTCGTCTCGCCCGCACGGGAGTCATTCGTCGAGCGCATGCGGCAGGCGGGCGGGCTCAAGTGGGTGCAGGTCTCGGCGGCCGGATTGGACCATGCGGTGTTTCCAGAGCTCACCGCCCGCGGGGTTCGGCTCACGACCAGCCACACGCACGCCGCCAGCGTCGCGGAATTCGTCGTTGCGGGTGTTCTCGATCATTACCAGCGCGGCCGCGAGCGCCGGGCGCAGCAGAGCGAGCGCGTATGGCGCCCCATCTTTTTCCGCGAAGTGATGGGCACGCACTGGCTCATCGTCGGCTTCGGCTCGATCGGCCGATGCGTCGCTGCGCGGGCGCAGGCCTTCGGGGCCACGGTCACCGGTATCCGGCGCACGCCCGCGCCTGATGGTCCGGCCGAGCGGATCGCACCCTTGAGCGAGCTCGAGCATCACGTGCGAGAGGCCGACGTGGTGGTCCTCAGCATTCCACTGAGCGCCGCCACGACCCACCTGGTCGGCGAGGATTTCCTGCGGGCGATGAAGCCGGGCTCGACGCTCGTGAACGTCGGCCGGGGCGGCCTGGTCGACGAGGCCGCCCTGCTGGCTGCGCTGGACCGCGGCACTCCGGAGCATGCGGTGCTCGACGTGTTCGAGACCGAGCCGCTCCCGCCCGACCATCCGTTCTGGGCTCACCCGCGCGTGGCGCTGAGCCCGCACAGTGCGGCGGTCACGCCCCATCTGTATCCGCGCACCGATGAGCTGTTCCTCGACAACCTGCGCCGATTCCTCGACGGCCGGGATTTGCTTCACGAGGCTCGCTGAGGACGAGGCGCGCCGCGGCGCGCTACTCCTCGACCGCGAAAGCCAGCTTTCCGCGCGGATGACGGCCTTCCAGGTACCTGTGAGCGTCGGCGGCGGCGTCCAAGGAGAATGATGCGCTCACGGTGGGCGTGACGCGGCCCTCGTCGATCAGCTTGCGAATCTCGTTCAGCTGCGCGCCGCTCGGCGCGGTGACGTACCCCGCCGCCCGCACGCCGTGCTCGGCGGCTCGCCCTTCGTCGGGTTGACCGAGCGTCGACACCAGCACGCCGCCTGGCTTCAACACCTGCCATGATCGCTCCCTCGTATCCGAGCCGACGAGATCGAATACCACGTCGATGTCCCGCGCCACGCTCTCGAAGCGCTGCTTGCGGTAGTCGATGACGACATCGGCGCCCAGCTGCGCAACGAAGTCGAGATCCTCGCTCGCGGCAGTGGCGAGAACGCGGGCGCCGCGGACTTTTGCGAACTGTATCGCCAGATGCCCGACGCCGCCGGCGCCCCCGTGAACGAGAACGCTCTGCCCCTGGGTCAATTTCCCGTGGTCGAAGAGCCCTTGCCAGGCCGTAAGGCCCGCCAATGGGACCGAGGCAGCGGCCACGGCGTCCAGCTTGCGGGGCTTTTGCGCGCATAGGGTGCCGGACACGGCGACGTACTGCGCGTATCCGCCGAGGCTCCATTCCAGCAGCGCAAAGACCTCCATGCCGGAGCGCCACTCGGTATGCACGCCGGAGTCCTCCTTGATCAGACCGCAGATATCCCGGCCGAGGACAATGGGCAGCTGATCCTGCGTGACCCTTGGATAGCTCCCGGCGCGGATCTTCGCATCCACTGGATTGATCCCGGCGCCCTGGATTCTCACCAGCACCTCGCCGGGCTTGAGAAGCGGCCGATCGATCGACTCGCTGCGCAGCACCTCGGGACCACCGAATTTGTGGATGCGAACCGCCTTCATAGAATTTCCTCCGAGGCGCGGCGCTGGTATGCGCCGCGCTGACGCCGGGTCGGCGCAGTGTCATTAATCCACCGCGCAGGCAGACACCTTGTCGGACGCGCGCGACGCCTTGGTGTAGGAAAAAGCTTTCACCGGCACGGCCCCGATTCGCCGCTACAGCCCCGCGCCGCGAATGGCGTCCGCCACCGCTCGCAGGTAATCGATGTGCTCCTCGATCGTCTTGAGATTGCGGCCCATGGTAACGACGGATGCATGAGTTCCGCCGATATCGCGCCAGCGTGCGGCCGTCTCGATCACGTCCCGCGGGCTCTTCGCTTGGATCATATTGCAATGCAGACCAAAGCCGCTCTCCGACCGCCCCGCCTCCTTCAAGAACTGCCGCAAGCGCGCGGCAAGCGCGAACGCATCGCCGGCGCCGTGCGCGAAGATGAACCCGTCGGCGAGCGCAGCGGCGCGCCGCAGCGCAACGTCCGCGAAGCCGCCCACCCAGATGGGGATGACGCGCCGCGGGCGCGGATTGAGCGCCGCCCGCTCGATGCGGTCGAACGCGCCCGCAAAATCGACCAGCGGCTCCGACCACAGGCGGCGCAGCAGACCGACCTGCTCGCCCAGCCGCGCGCCGCGCCGGTGAAAGTCCTGACCGAGCGAGCCGTACTCCACGTAGTTCCAGCCGATGCCGACGCCCAGCCTGAGCCGCTCGTGCGACAGAAGATCCAGATCCGCCGCCTGCCGGGCAACGAGGGCCGTTTGACGCTGCGGCAGGATGAGCACGCCGGTCACGAACTCGATGCGCCGTGTGATCCCCGCGAGATAGGCAAACATCATCAAGGGGTCGTGAAACGGCTGCTTCTCCGTATAGGGGCCTTGCAGCTTCGGTTCACGGTCATGCGTCGCGCCGAGCACATGATCGTAAGCGAGCAGGTGCTCATAACCGAGCTCCTCTGCAGCAAGTCCGATGCGCTCCACCGCCCGGGGATCTCCCTGCAGCTCGGTTTGAGGATAGATGACGCCGATTTTCATGCTGTTCACCGCTGGTCTTGGCCGAGTGCCGACTACTTCGTGCGGTTGCCGTGCTCCGCCGTCAGACCCGTGATGGGTTTGTCGCTCGCGAGGCGCGCCTGGCGCAGTCTCGCCAGGCGCGTGGGCGCCGGCAGCTCCGCCGGCGGCGTCGGTATCGGCTGGCCGCGCCGCCGGGCCTCGTATTCCAATCGCGCCCACGCCTTGTTGCGCGTGTCTTCGCTGGGCTGAAGGACTTCTCTGGTGTCGCGGGTTGCGGGGTGCTCGGGAAGCGCCCGCTCGGTCCTGAACAGACTCGCGGCGCTCAGCGGCGAGACCTCCCCCACGAAGGTCTGGAAGCCGGCGAAGGTCAGACTCGCCTTGCCGGCGATGCGCCAGGGCACGCCGCCGGGCATGACCAGCCGAAAGCCCTCCTGCACGAGCTCGATCGACCGCGCCCGCATCGGCATCGGGTAGCCGTCCTCGTCCATGACCGTGAGGTGCGCGGCCGCTCCTTTGGCGAGCGCATCGCGCGCGACCTCCTGCCAGGGCCGCACCGGCCAGGCCGAGGGCTTCATCTCACCCGACGGACTGGAGTCGGAGACCGGATAGACCGTGTCCACCGGCGCGTTCCAGACGTGCGGCGCTGCGTTCATGGCTGCCTGGTCGTTCCACCAGTAAATCCGCTCGGGCTGGTTCTCGATGATGATCCGCGACCAGTAGGTCACCGCCTGGCGAGCCTGTTCCCAGGTGACGCCGTGGCTGATGCCCTTGAAGCCGGTCTCGGCGATGTAGCGCACGCAGTTGGCCTGAAGATCGGCATCGCGCACCGCCGCCCGGGCGCGTATGACCAGCACCGGCTCCTCGGCCGCGCCGTCCACGAGCAGGCCGACCTTGGCGTTGCGACGGGCCCGCTCGGCCTTGGCCGGATTGGGCAAGCCCGTCGCCACATCGATGGTCGCGAGGTCGTCGCTCGGGAAGTAGTACGTGGGCGTGTCGATCGGTACGCCCGCCGCGCTCACCGTCGCGAACTCCGCAACCACGCCTGACTCGATGAATTTCAGGACCCGTTCGGGCAGATCTCGCAAACCGCTCATCGTTCCTCCTCTTGCGCAGCATGCCGCCTCGCAGCGAGCCGCGGCTCACCGCAGATAGGGCACCAGCCAATCCTGCCAGCGTTGATACACGTCCATTTGCCGGATCGGATCCCCGGGGAAGTGACCGTCCACGGGAATGGCGTAGAACTCCGTCTTGACGTGATTATCCACGAGCGCACGGTACAGTCCGAACGACTGTGCGATGGGCACGCGGAAATCGCCGGTATCGCAAAGAATCAGCGTGGGCGCAGTGATCCTGGTGGCGGCGCTCGAGGGCGATTGCCGGCGATTGATCGCCATGCCCTCGCCGACGTAGGGAGAGGCACCGGTCTGCGCCGACGTGGTGACATTGCCGTCGGACAGATCATACATCTCCACCCAGTCCGTCACCGGCGCGCCAGCCACTGCGGCCTTCCACACCGGATAGTGGCCGGCGAGCCACGTGGTCATGAAGCCACCGTAGGACCAGCCGGTGACCGCCATGTGCGTCGGGTCGATCAGGCCGCGATACTTGAGATAGTCGATGCCGGACATGACATCCTCGCCGGGCCCCTGGCCGGCGTCTCGATAGATCGAGGCAAAGAAAGCGTTGCCTTGATTGTCGCTGCCGCGGTAGTTGGGTTCGAACACCAGCCAGTCGTGGCTCGCGAGCAGCTGCGGCACGAGATTGAACCGCTCCCGCGACGATGAGTTGGGGCCTCCGTGGATGAACAGCACCAGGGGATAGCGGTGCCCCTGTTGATAGTGCGCGGGGTAGGTCACGACCCCATCCAGCGTTCGACCGCCCGGCCCCGCCCAGGTCACGGTCTCGGAGCGCGCCAGAGCGAGGTCCGCAAGTCCCGCGTTCACCTGAGTCAGCGCCGCGGGCGCCCCGCCGTCGGCGGGCACCACGTAAATCTCGTATGGATCGGTCTTGCTTTGACCGACGAACGCGATGTCGCCGCGTGCGTCGATGTCCGCATAGATCCAGTAGGAGTTGACCGGCATCACCCCGCCGAGCGGCACCGCCGTGGAGGATCCGTCAAGCCTCAGCCGCCACAGGCCGACGGTCGTGTCGACATTCGCACCCACCAGCAGCCAATCCCCGTTCGGCGACCAGCGGGTGAGGTACACATTCTTGTCGAGCGCCGCACTGATATCCCGCCCGGCGCCTCCCGCAAAGCCGGCCAGCCAGACGTCCTGCACATTCCAGGGACGCGCGTCGCGATCTCGCCAGTAGGCGATGCTCGATCCATCCGGCGACACGACGGGATACCCTTCGAGGCCGTCGGCGCCCGTGAGCGAGCGGATCTGGCCGCTCGCCACATCGAGCACCTGCACACGCGAGAGCAGCTGGTCGCCCGTCGACGGCGTTTCCTGACGCACGAACACGATCGATTTCCCATCGCGCGACCAGTCGATGGGCGATGAGGGCGGACCGGGAGGCAAACTGGAAGGCAATGACCACGTGCCGCTGGTCAGGCGCCTGGGCGCGCCCCCTTGCGCTGGCACCAGCCACACGTGCACGGGCCTCACGGCTTCATGGATGGTGACGTCGTCGTTGCCCACCTTGAAGGCGGTGCGAAACTTGTCCTCGCCCTTCAATTCCGGCTTCGGATCCGCCATCGCATAGGCGATGCTCGCGCCGTCGGGACTCCACGCGAACTGATCGACGCCATCCTTTCCGCTGGTGAGCTGCAGCGCGTCCCCGCCCGCCATGGGCATCACGTACAGTTGCATGACCTTGCCGGCATCGGGCGCCAGAAACCCCAGGCGGTCACCGCTCGGAGACCATCGAGGCGATGCCGCATGATGCCGGGCGCGGGTGAGCGGCCGCGGCGCGCCCCCCGATACGGCGATCAACTCGATCTCGGACTCGTACTCGTCGGAGTCCAGGTTGGCGCGGGTCTCCAGGAAGACCAGCGACTTGCCGTCCGGGGAGAAATGCAGATCGCTCAGCCTGACGATGCGCGCGACATCGCCGACGGCCGGCGCCCGCCCTGCGCCGCGCGCCATTGCAAATCCCAGGACAGACAAGGCAATCACCGCTCCGACCACACGCGTGCTCATGCACCCTCCTCCTCCATGGCCCGCGGTACTATACGCGACTGCGGCGCGAAGCTGCCGGCGGTAAATTCTTTTGGGAGTTGATCATGTCCGATATTGTCCACCGCAGGGCGGCTCGGGGGCGGCGACTGGCGCTGCTGACGCTGATCGTGGCCGCAAGCGCAGGCTTGCGAGTCCTCGCCCAAAACTCTGTGAGCGATTGGCCCCAATTTGGCTGGGACCTCGCCGGCTCCAGCGCCCCGACGGCACCCAGCGGTATCACCGCATCGAACGTCGCCGATCTGAGGCGCCGTCAAGTGAGCCTCGACGGCACCGTGGACGCTTCCGCCATCTACCTGCGCGCGGTCAACGTTCAGGGCTCGAATCACGACGTCTTCTTCGTCACGACCAGCTACGGGAAGACGCTCGCGATCGACGCCGACGAGGGTACGGTGCTGTGGGAGTATACGCCGGCGAAATTCGCAACCTGGGCCGGCACGCGCCAGATCACCAACAGCACACCGGTCGCCGATCCCGACCGCGAGCACCTGTACGCGGCCGCGCCGGACGGCACGATTCAAAAGCTGGCCATCTCCGACGGGCATGCGCTGTGGATCACCGCCATCACGCTGCTGCCGCTGCGGGAAAAGATCGCCTCGCCGCTGCGGGTGTTCCGCGGCCACGTGATCGCCGTGACCGGAGGCTACATCGGCGACCGACCCCCGTACCAGGGCCACGTAGCCATTCTCGATGCGCGCAGCGGCACACTCCTGCACGTCTGGAACTCGCTCTGCAGCGAGCGCACGGGATTGCTCGTGCCGAGCTCCTGCCCTTACTCGCAATCGGCCATCTGGGGCCGCGCGGGCGCCGTGATCGATGCCGCCAGCGGCGCTATCTTCGTGGCGACGGGCAACGGACCGTACAACGGCGCGACCAACTGGGGCGATGCCGTCCTCGAGCTCGACGCGGACGCGACCCGCGTGCTCGGCAACTTCACTCCCACCGACAACGACACGCTCGACGAGAGCGACCTCGACCTCGGCTCGACCTCGCCGGTGCTGCTGGGCGCAGGCCTGCTGGCGCAGGGCGGGAAGGACCGGCTGATCCGGCTCCTCAGCATCCCGGGCATCGCCGGCACGGCACCGCACGTCGATCATGAGCTCGAGGTCCTCTCCACACCCTCGGGCGGTATGCTGCTCAGCGCTCCGGCGGTGTGGCGCGGCGGCGGCAAGACGTGGATGTTGGCGGCCGATCTCGGCGGCACGGCCGCCTGGACGCTCGACGGCGAGCGGCTCGATGAGGCCTGGAAAAACAGCACCGCCGGCACGAGTCCGGTGGTGGCCGGGGGCTTGCTCTATGTCTACGACCCGCAAGGCGGCTTACACGTCTATGAGCCGACGCGGGGAAAGCAGGTCGCGACCCTCGAGTGCGGCAGCGGACACTGGAACAGCCCCATCGTGGTCGACGGGAAGATCGCGCTTCCCGAAGGCAATGCCAACGCCCATGCCAGCTCGGGCGTGCTCGACATCTGGAGCCTGCCTCACGCGGGTGCGGCCAGATGAGGGTCGCACCCGCGGGGCGATCCGGCAGCGCGAAGATCGCGCGGCAAATCCGCCCGATGAGCGCTAAGCGCTCTTCGCCAGGCTGTACGAGTGCGCGCCGGCCCCCGCCAATTTACCCCCGTCGACGATCAGGTATTCCTCGCGGATCGGGCGTCCCTCGAGCCAGCATTCGAGAATCTCCCGGGTGCCTGCGGCATAGCGGGCCTGCGCGGACAGGGATGTTCCCGAGGTATGCGGCGTCATGCCCTGGTGCGGCATCGTCCGCCACGGGTGGTCCTTGGGCGCCGGCTGCGGAAACCACACATCGCCCGCGTAGCCGGCCAGCTGTCCCTTTTGCAGAGCGCGCACCACGGCGTCGCGATCGCAAATGTTGCCGCGCGCCGTATTTATGAGATATGCACCGCGCTTCATCTTGCCGATCAGCGCGTCGTTGAACAGATGCTCGGTTTGAGGATAGAGAGGACAGTGGATGCTCACCACGTCGCAGACTCGCACCAGGGAGTCGACGTTCTCGTGGAAGGTGAGGTTCAACTCCTTCTCGACGGATTGCGGAAGTCGATGCCGGTCGGTGTAGTGAAGCTTGACGTCGAAGGGCTTCAGCCGCCGCAGAACGGCCAATCCGATGCGGCCGGCGGCAACGGTGCCCACCGCCATCGCCTCCAGGTCGTATGAACGAGCGACGCAATCGGCGATATTCCATCCTCCTTTGATCACCCAGTCGTACGAGGGAAGGTAGTTGCGCACCAGTGCGAGAATCATCATCACCGCATGCTCGGAAACGCTGATGCTGTTGCTGTAGGTGATCTCCGCCACGGTGATCTTACGGATCGTCGCAGCCTGCAAGTCCACGTGGTCCGACCCGATGCCCGCGGTGATCGCAAGCTTCAGCTTCTTCGCCTTGGCAATCCGCTCCGCCGACAGATAGGCCGGCCAGAAGGGTTGCGAAATCACAACGTCGGCATCGGGCAACTCGCGCTCGAAGACGCAGTCCGGCCCGTCCTTGTCGGAGGTGACGACGAACGTATGGCCGAGGCCTTGAAGAAATTTGCGCAACCCGAGACCGCCGGACACCGAGCCCAGGAGCTCCCCCGGTGCGAAGTCCAGCTTCTTCGGCGTTGGCGTCGTCTGACCGTCGGGATAGCGCTCGATCCTCGGAATTGCGTCCCGCGCATAGGCGGGCGGATAGCCGTCGACGGGATCGTCGTAGAGTACACAGAGTATCTTGGCCATGGGTACCTCGCTTCGTGAAGTGCTCAAAAAGCATTAGATCCTCATCGTGGGCGAAATGTTTCCTCCGGGGCGTTCGCGCCGCCATGCCGCGAGTGCCCGCGCGAGTCCGCGCCTGTGCGAGTCCGCGCCTGCGCGCGGGCGAGGGGCCCTGCGGGCCGGATCCGACGTGCGCGTCGGAATTTTTCTACAGGCCGCATGGTCTAACTGTTGTAATTGGCAAGCACTCGATTGAAGGAGTTACAGCATGGCAACTCAGAAGTATGCCGCTCAGAGTCGAGCGGCAAGCAGCATCAATGTACTGCTCGGCCTGTGGCTGCTCGCCTCCCCGTGGATATTCGGATACCACACGCTCGGGATGGGGCCTCTATGGAACAGCGTGATCATCGGTGCGGTGATCGCCCTGCTGGCGGCCGGCCGCGTCCATTCGCCGCAGCCCCGCACGGTCGGACTGAGCTGGGTCAACCTCGTCCTGGCGCTTTGGACGATTGCCTCTCCATGGGTATATCACTACGCCGTGAATCTCGATGCTCGATGGGATAATGTGCTCGTCGGCGTGGTGATGGCGGCGTTCGCGATATGGAGCGGCGGCGCATCGACGGCCGAGCAGCGCCACCTGCCGGGAGCGGCTGCGCATCCGTGAGGCGCGCGGGGTGAGGCGCGGGGGGTGAGGCGCGCGGGCGGGCGGCAGATGGCCCCCGCTCAGGCGCCGGCGTTCTTCCTCCGCTCCTCCAAGCCCGCGAGGAGCGGACCGATTTTCTCGTCGGCCAGAATGGTGCAGAAGTACTCGTTGACCTGCTTGATCTTGCCGTCGCGAAGCGTGAATACCATGCAGTACTGATTGCAATAGCGCTCGCCGTTCGCGAGCGTTGCGTCGCCCTCGAACTCCACGGCCACCCGGTCACCTTCACCCGTCACCGCCTGGATGGCGGGTCGCAGGCCGCTCGGAATGACGTCCTTGAACGCGCCGGTCGTGGCGAGGATGATCTCGTAGGAGCGCGAACCGGAAAGCTTGCCGAAGCCCTTGGCGATGGCGACGGCATCGGGGGCGAGGCAGGATTTCGCCGCCTCGGCATCGCCTCTGCTGAAGGCCTCGATGAATCGGATGGCGACCTTCTTGTTCTCCTCGCTCATGGGTTCTCTCCTCGTAGTCACGCGCAGCCGAACAGGGTCCGCCACAATTCGCGCAGCCGCCGGCCGAGAAGGCGCAGACCCGAGCGGCCGTCCGTCACCGGCCCATCTTGCGCAGCGCGCGCGTGCGCGGCCTTCTCGATCTCGGTCTTGAGCTGCACAATGAAGGACTTCGCCAGCTGCGGCAGGAGCGGCCGGCTCATCGCCTCCCACAAGGGACTCATTGGTCCGCTGCCTTCGACGCGCACCATCAAGGTGACGTCGGTCGCCTGGGCCGCCCTTCGCGAAGCCACGTAGCTGCCGCTGCCCACCACGGGATCCCCCTCCAGGCGGTAGGAAAATTGAACTTGCTGCGGGGCGTCCCACGCATCGACGTGCACCATGACGTTGACCGTACGCACCAGCCCACCCACCCCGACCTTGAGGGTCCAGCGCGAGTCCTGCGCGTTGATCACCGCACAGTCACGGCAGCCGGGTACGAGGCTCGCCCACTGCCGGATGTCGTTGACGTATCCCCAGACCTGATCGATGGCGGCGTCGATCGAAATCATCTGCTGGGTCTCGATCACCTCGATCGCCTCAAAGGCCCAAGCGCTCGATTTCCTTTCGCAGAAGGTCGCTCGGATGACCGGCCGCGTGACGGGCGGCAAGGTACCCGTGGGTCATGCCGCGCGCGTTCGAGACCCCGCTTTGCATGGCGGCGCCGGTTTCCAGACGAGCCGCGGAATTCCCTGCGACGTACAGCCCCTCGATCGGTCTCTCGTCCCAGCCGATGGCGCGGCAGTGATGATCCGAGACCACGCCGGCCGCGGGAATGGCGCTGCCGCCGAGGCGATGAAGCTCGACCGCGTAGAATGGAGGCTGCACGAGCGTGCCGAAGTTGGGATGCGGCTTCTGGTACGGGTCGCCGCACATCCAAGCGCTCCAGGGATGCGTGCCGCGGCGGAACTCCGGATCCTCGCTGTTCTGGCAGTAGCCGTTGAAGGCGCCGATGGTATCGGCCAGCGCCTGCGGCTGCACACCGATCTTGCGTCCAAGCTCCATGACCGTGGCCGCCTTGACGCCCAGGCCCTCCGGCAGGTCCTGGCCCGGCATCACCGAGCCGAAGGGATATTTCTCGCGCGCCTGACTGTCGAAGATCGCCCAGCAAGGGAAGTTGGGGTGACTCTGGGTTCCGCCGTCGATGATGTCGACCGCATAGAGGATCGCGCGATAGAAAGCCTCGTTGCCGAAACGCTTGCCCATGCGATTGACGACGATGGTGTGCGGCAGGCCGATGGGCTGCAGGGCGCTGCGCCACAACGGATCTCCGCTCGCCTGCTCCTCGCCCGGAACGTGAAAGCCCAGCGAGGTGATATCGGGCACCCGGGCGATGCGCGCCCCGACCGGACCTGCGAGCCGGAAATTGGCACCGTCAATCGATGGAAACACCATCGACTGCAGATCGAGCTGCTGGCCCAGGGTCTTGTTGTAATTCGCGTTTCGCTCGTAGCTGCTGACCGCGAGAACGACGCCGCGACTCGCCTTCACGAAGAGCTCCTTCCCGTCTCTGATCGCGCGCACGCCGACGATGCGCGCGCCGTCGCCGATGAGCTCCTGCACATCGGTGCCGACATGCAGGGGAATGCCGCGATCCAGCGCACCCTTGACGAAATAGGCCGCCAATCCCGCCCCGAGACAGCGCTGGTCCGTGGTGAGGCGCTCGGCCATGAGGCCGTAGTCCCAATTTCTCATGTTCGCCACCCCGCCGCGGCCGAACATGTCCTCGTGAGTGAGGCCATAGGGAACCAGCGGAGATACCCGGGTCCGGGATTGCCAGTCACCGAGCGTGCCGGCCGGAAAAGGCAGCACCTCGAGCAATCGCCCTTCGGGCGCAGCATCTTCGGTGACGCCATAGTAGTAGTCAGGACAATGGCGGATGACCCTCGCCTCGAGGCCGATCTTCTCCTCGAAGTACTTGAGAGCGATGCGCGCGTGGACGACGTTATTGAGCGTCGCGGCATCCTCGCCGTAATTCATCGCAAGGCGTCTCAGGTAGCGAAAGCCGCTGTCCGTGGAGTCCACCAGGCCCAGCGCCAGAGCGTGATGATTCCCGGCCACCCATAGCTCGCCCAGGGACAGCGCGGTGACGCCGCCCAGCTCGCCGCAGCGCTCCAGCACGAGGGCGTTCGCGCCCAAGTCATGCGCCGCTATCGCAGCCGCTAACCCGCCGATCCCGGAGCCGATGGATACGAGATTGGCCTCGAGATCCCATTTCGCTGGAAGATTGCGGATCATCTGCATTCCCCCGATGTCCAGCCTATATCAGCTATATTAGCATCTCTGACGTTTCAATGCCGGACGATGCGAATGATAGAATCCCCGGCGAGAGCCTGCTGCCCCGCAGGGCAGCGTGTCGTGCAGCCATTGCGAGTTGACCGATGGACAGCGAGCAGCACTCGCGCCACAAGCGCGATGCCGGCACCCCCTCTGCGCAGACGCCGGCGCGCCGAGGTCCGGGTCGCCAGACACCGAATGCCACCCGGCAGCGCAATCTGGAGCTGCTGGACAAGGCGCTCGATCTGTTCCTGGAAAACGGCTTCGAGCGCACCACCATCGATGCCGTCGCGGCCTCCGTCGGGATGGCGAAGCGCACCGTCTATCTGCGCTATGGCAACAAGACCGGGCTCTTCAAGGCTTCGCTGAAGCGCGCGATCGAGTCTTGGATCGTGCCCGTGGAGCGTTTGCGGGCCGCGGAGAGCGACGATGCGGAACAGACGCTGCTGAAAGTCGGCCAGATCCTGGTTGCGAACATCATGAGCCCCGCCGGATTGCGCTTGATGCGCATCACCAACGCGGAGTCGGGGCGGCTGCCGGAAATCGGGGCGTTTGCCTATACGCAGGGCACCGCGCCAACCACCGCGTATCTCACCGACCTGATTCGCCGGCGCGTGCGCCCGCACGGTGTCGAGGTCGCCGAACCGGGGGAAGCGGCCATGGCCTTTCTTTATCTCGTGGTCGGCGGGCCGGCCAGCATGACGGCCTGGGGCCTGGTGCTCGGCGAGAAAGCCATCGACAAGCACACTCGATACGCGGTGCGGTTGTTTCTGCACGGCCTGCTGCACCCGCAGGATCGGTCGGTGGGGACGCCCGCAGGAGCACGCACCTGCGAGGCGCCCGAACATGCGCCGGCTGCGCAGGATGCCATGATGGCGGATGAGCGCCCGCGCGCATCGCTCCTGGAGGAGAATCGCCGGCTCAAGATGCTCCTGGCGGATTCCATGCTGGCAGTGGCCACGCTCAAGGAACGGTCATCGCCGCGGTGAGATCTCAGCGCCAATGCCCGGGCCGACCTGCCTGGCGGGCAGCAGCACCCTCCATTGTCACCCGGATGGTTTCAATTGGGCCCTAGCCGCTGGCGGGTGGGCCCTAGCCGCTGGCGGGAGCGGACTTCGTATCGGCAGCGTGGCCTCTGCGGGCTGCGAGACCGATCCGTGTCGCGTTGCGGGCCTTCGGGGCCGCCTTGGCGACGCGCTCGTGGCTTCGATTGCGGGTGCCCTCCACTCGCCCCAGCAAACGCTCCACGAAAGCCCGGGTCTCCGAGTGTGCGAACGAGATACCGAGCACCTGCTCCATGACGAAGGCGCGAGACATCCCTTCCATCAACATGATTGCGCA
>Ga0335075_10002912_pt1 | contig 27395 bp, 32 predicted proteins | sample Lox_Sample_24_FD_206723 | JGI IMG/M metagenome (GOLD analysis project Ga0335075, IMG submission 206723) | Soil microbial communities from Loxahatchee National Wildlife Refuge, Florida, United States - Lox_Sample_2.4 | ecosystem: Environmental > Terrestrial > Soil > Wetlands | place: USA...
CCGCTATGCGGTGATAAGTGCGAACGCACGGGGGGACACGGGGAATGCACGGCGGGCGGGCGTCTCCGCCACGCCGGCCTCGGTGGCGGAGAACCGAACCCCGGCGGCCTCCCCGCCCGCCGCCCTAGAGACGGCCGAGCAGGAGGAGGATGAGCAGGACGATCGCGATCAGGCCGAGGATCCCTCCGGCGACCGCGACCTTCAACAGGACCAGCACGATCGCGATCAGGATCAGCAGGCCGATTATCGCTCCAACCATTTTCGGTGCTCCCTTCCTCTCTACTTGCGGTTGCCGCCGCCAACCCGCTCGAGCGGGTTGGCGACGCGGTCCTGCTCTTCGCCAAAGGAGCCCGCGCGGCGGGCGGCCGCGATCGGCCGCGGGCGCCGGGCTGCGCCTCGCCGCCCGTTCCCGTCAGCCCGCAGGACGCTCACTTCCGGCTCGGCGAGGGCCGAGTCTGCTCCTCCGAGAGCTGGTGACATCCGCCCGTAGGTACCCCGGAAAAGCATCGCTACCCAATCCCGTCCATCCGGGGGGCGGCGCCCGGTCGGGTCCGCCGCGGGCGCGCCTATTGTTGCCCGCCCTTGTACGACTCCTCTCGGCAATCTCCCGGCGCCGCCGCGCGCGCCCGGTCGCTCCCGGCCTGGCCCGAGGGGCGGCCGCTCCGCGCCTGGCAGAAGGAGGCCACGGAAGCGGTCCGGGCGCACCCGGGGAACAGCTTCCTGGCCTCGGCGACGCCGGCGGCGGGCAAGACCACCTTCGGCCTGCACATCGCCCACCGGATGCTGAGCGCGGGGTTCGTCTCGCGGGTGGTGGTCGCCGGGCCGACCACCCACATCTGCCGCCAGTGGGCCGCGGACGCGGGACGCTACGGGATCGACCTCGAGCCCAACCGGCCGAACTCCGACGGGCCGGAGTCGGCCGACTTCCACGGCGTCGCGGTCACCTACCAGACGATCGCCGCCGGGCCGGAGACGCACCGCGAGGCCGCCCGCCGCCCGACCCTGCTGCTCGCCGACGAGCCTCACCACATGGGCGACCTGGCCGCCTGGGGCCTGCAGACCCGCAAGGCCTTCGACGGCGCCCGCTTCCGGCTGCTCCTCTCCGGCACGCCCTTCCGCTCCGACAACTCGGCCATCCCCTGGGTCGCCTACGACGAGGACGGGCTCAGCCGGGCCGACTACAACTACGGCTATCCGCAGGCGCTGCGCGACCGCGTCTGCCGGCCGATCACCTTCCTTCCCTACGACGGCGAGATGGAGTGGGTCTCGGACGGCCGGCTGCGCAGCGCCGACTTCGACCTCGCCCTGCCCGCGGCGGAGTCGGCCCGGCGCCGGTTTCGCCGCCCTCAGCTCCGGCGACGCCGAGCTGGACGAGGCGATCATGAGCGAGACCACCCTGCAGCTCTTCCCCACCGACGACCCGAAGCCGGCGGCGAGGAAGCCGATCGTCGCCAAGCCCGCCCCGGCCATCGCGGACCGCGAGCCCGCGCGCGAGTCCGCCTACGAAACCCGCGAGCGCCTGCGCGGCGAGCGCAGCCGCCTGGTCGGCGACCTCGCCCGCCGCACCAACAAGTCACACCGCGAGATCCAGGCCCGGATCAACCGCGAGACCCGCGTCCGCTCGGTCGCCGGCGCCACGATCGACCAACTCGAACGCGGCAACGACCTCCTCCGTCGCGAACTCTGGCGCTGAGGGGCGGGCCGCGGCGGACGTCGACCTGGCCGCTCTTCCAGCGTCAGCCGATCGGCCCACCGGCGCCTTCGAAGGACCACGGCGACATCGAGCACCGGACCGCGGCCGGTTCGTCGAAATGGTCGCCTACGACGTCTCGGTGAACGTGGTCTTCCTCGGCGGCGCGGACTTCGACCCGCCGCCCCCGCTCGGGGACGCCGGCCGCAGCCGTCACGTCAAGGTCAGCCCCGGTGCGGATTCGAGGAGCGCGACCACGTCCTCGTGGTCGGCGTCGTCGGCGTCCGCCTGGGCGAAGAGAACGCCGGGGTCGAGAACCAGCGTCATCCGGCGGGCTTGCCGCGAACCTTGCGGTAGAGACCGTCCCCATCCCAGCTCCGGCTCCGCTTGCCGCCGCTGCGCCCCTTGCCCACGCGGTGGAAGGTGCGCGGCGGCACATCCTCGAGCACCCGCTCGACGCCTTCGCGGATCAGCTCGGCCGGGGAGGGCGGGGCGGTTCCTCGGCCGACGCCGATGCCGTCACCCTGACGTCACCCGGCCCTAGCTCCACTCACCCATCCGCGGAAGGGCCGCGCGGCCGAGGCGCCCGGCGTTGTGGTCCTCGACCAGGGTCGAGACCGTGTCCTGGGAGCAGGACTTGTTGGTGCCGATGAAGCCGGTCGGGCCGCGCTTGATCCAGCCGACGACGTAGACCCCGGGCAGCGGGGCGCCGGTCGCCGGGTCGAGGACGCGGCCGTCGGCGTTGGGGATCGTGCCGGTGGCCTCGTCGTAGGGCAGGCCGGCGACGGGCATGCCGCGATAGCCGATCGAGGTGATGAGGAGGCCGGCGTCGATGGTCTCGCGGTCGAACTGCACCGCCGTGACCGCCTCCTCGCCGAGCAGGCGCTCCGGGGACAGGCCGTAGCGCAGCGTGATCCGCCGGCCCGGGCGACCGTCGGGGACAAGTCCGCGCAGCAGGTCGACCTTGGGGTTACCGGCGGTCGCGCCGCCGAGCTCCGCCGGGGGGACCGCGACGACGATGCCCGGCGTCGCGCTGAGGCCGACGAGCTCGGGCAGCGTGAACGCCGACGCCTCGGGCCCGCGACGCGCGGCGACGACGACCTCCTCGATCTGACTGGCCCGCAGCGCCTCCAGCGCCGCCGGGGCGATGGCGGTGTCGGCCAACGTCTCGGGATCGACCGTGAGGATCCGCGCGACGTCGAGCGCCACGTTGCCGTTGCCGACGATCACCGCGCGTCGACGGGAGAGGTCGAAGCCGCGGTCGGCGTGGTCGGGGTGGCCGTTGTACCAGGCGACGAACTGCGTGGCCGAGGCGACGCCGTCGAGCTCGGCGCCGGGGATCTCCAGCCTGCGGTCGGCGGCCGCGCCGACCGCGTAGATCACCGCGTCATGCGCGTCCAGCAGCCGATCATGGGTGACGTCCGTTCCGACCTCGACCCCGAGGTGCATGCGCAGGCGCGGGTCGGCGGCGATGGCGTCGAGTTGGCGGGCGATGCGGCGGGTGCGGCGGTGGTCGGGCGCGATCCCCGTGTGGACGAGCCCGTAGGGAACCGGCAGGCGCTCGTAGACCTCGACCCGCACGTCGGCGATGGTCAGGACCTCCTCCGCCGCGTACATCGCCGCCGGCCCCGATCCGACGATCGCGACCCGCAGCGGACGCCCGGAGCGTCGCACCCGGAGCGGTGGGCGCACCGGCGCCAGCAGCGGCCGTGCGCGCGGGGTGCGATGGTGGTCGGCGTTGATCGCCAGGAACGCCTGCTCACCCGTATCGAGCTTGGTGTGCGGCTTGATCGCATCGACCGGGCAGGCGCTGACGCAGGCTCCGCAGTCGACGCAGGCCACCGGGTCGACGTGCAGCATCTCCGCCAACTCGAACGCCGGGTCGTCCGGCGTCGGCTGGATGCAGTTGACCGGGCAGGCGTAGACGCAGGAGCCGTCGCCGACGCAGGACTGCGTGACGACGTGGGGCATCAGCCGATCGTCTGCGCCCGGCGGTCCGGCTCGCCGCGGTAGCGGCTGGGCTCGCCGTCGATGCCGAGGCGCCGCCACAGCCGTCGGCTGGCCGCGTTCATCAGCCCGGCTTCCGCCGCCAGCGCACGCATGTCGCCGAAGTAGGAGGCCATGATCTCGCGCGACTTCGGGCTGCGCCAGAACGCTTCGCGATGCACCTCGAGCGGCACGCCGAGCCGCCGCGAGAGCGATCCCGGCATCGTCATGATCTCCTCGGTCGCGACGCGCATCGCGACCGGGAAATAGAGCGAGAGCGCGAAGCGGGCCGGGCGGCCGAGCCGCGGCACGTAGAGCCGCACGAACTCGTGGGCGAAGGAGATGTGACGGGCCTCCTCGGCGATGTGGATCTCCATCGTCCGCCGGACCGCCGGCGGGACCTCGCCGCCCTCGCGCAGGATCGACTTCTGGTAGTGGTCGATCGGCTCCTCGCCGGCGAGGATCGAGACCATCAGCGCCAGCGGCAGGTACGCCAACGCGCCACCGATGAACGGAGAGGCGCGCCGCAGCCACCGCCGCATCCCCGGGACGTCGACGGCGACGCGGTTGACGAGCTCCTGGAACATCTGGATGTGGTTGCACTCCTCGGTCATCTCGTGGAGGCAGTAGCGGAACTCCGGCGACCCGTTGGGCAGCGCGACCGCGTACTGCATCAGGCCGCGGATGAGCATGCTCTCGAACGCCGCGCCGACTTTCATCGCGTTCATGATCCGGGCCTTGCCGATCTCGATCTGGCGGTCGAGCGGCTGGGCCTGGTACCAGGCGGTGGCGCCGAGCGGATCGAAGCTCGCCGGCAGCACCCAGAGCGGGTCCTGCTGATCGATCGCCAGCTCGGGCGAGTCCCAGGCGATGTCCTCGTAGGGATCGAAGTGGACGTGCACCGAACCCTCCGACAGGGTCCGCAGCATCGCCTCGTAGTCCTCGTCGTGGCGAGGAGCAGCCGACACGGTCATGGCACCGTCCTTTCTACGGTGAGGGCCTGGTCCTGGGCCAAGGCCTGGATGACGGGGCGCGCCCGCAGCAGCAGGCGGCCGAGGTTCTCGATCAGGGCTTCCTCGTCGAGCTCCAGCTCGCCGCGGACGTAGGCGACCAGCAGCTCCTGCGCCGCGCCGACGAGCGCCCGGGCGACGAGCTCGACTTCGAGCGAGGTCGACGCCCAGGACCCGAGGGCACCGGCGACCCCCGCGCGGATCACCTCCGCCAGTCGGGCGATGACGGTGCGGCGAAAGGCCTCGATCGCCGGGCTGACGCCGACGACCTCGACGAGGAGGATCCGGGCGCGGCGCGGATCGCCGGTCAGGGAGCGGACGACCGCGCGCGAGGCCGCGTCGATCGCGGGCTCGGGCTCGGTCGCCACCAACTCGATCGCCGGGCTGACCGCGACCACGAGGTCGGCGACGATCCGCTCGGTGAGCGCCACCAGCAGCGCTTCCTTGTCGGCGAACGACTCGTAGAAATAGCGCTCGGTCAGCCCGGCCTCGCGACAGACGTCGCGCACGCGCGAGTTGGCGAAGCCGCGGGCGACGAACACCTCCAAGGCGGCCTCGAGCAGGCGCCCCCGGCGCTCCACGACCCGCTGCTGCGGGCTGATGCCGCGCCACGGGCGAACGGGCTCAGGCGTGCGCGTCATCTCGGTTTGGGTTCTTGACCACGACGGATGTCAGGAACATACAAGATGACAACGACCGAAGTCGACAATGGGCGAGCCGCCATCGATGCCCTGCGGGCGCGACGCCAAGTCGTCGGACGTCGTCGTGACGTCGGTCCAACCATCGGGCCAACCGCAGTCGAACCGAGCGGAATGCCGCCGCACCCCGAAACGACGAAACCCCGCTCGGGAGCGGGGTTTCGAGAAGCGGCTGAAGGGATTCGAACCCTCGACCTTCTGCATGGCAAGCAGACGCTCTAGCCAGCTGAGCTACAGCCGCGTGGACGGGACAAGATACCGCCCCGCGAGGGTTTGGGGTCGGGTCGCGGCGAGGAGAACGATCCGGGCCAGGATGCGCGACGACCCCGAAGCGGCAGATTCGGGGTCGTCGTCCAGCGGCACCGACGCCTTGCCACGCCGGTGCGGGTGTCGCCGGACGGCGGTTGGAGGCACGCCGAGCCGACTCGGGAAGATCCTCGCGGGCCGTCCGCGGGGAGGAGTTAAAGGGCTGAGAAAGTTGGTGATCGGACTTCGCGAAGGGCTCACCGGGGCGCCTGCGGAGGAGTAGCCTGGTGTCGATCGGAGGTACCTGACCATGCTCTTCCGCCAGATAATCCACGAGGACCTCGGCTGCGCGTCGTACCTGGTCGCCGACCGGGAAAGCGGCGTCGCGGTGGTGGTGGACCCGCAGTGGGAGGTCGAGCCGTACCGCCGCCTCGCGCGCCTGCACGGGGTGCGGATCGGCCACGTCCTGGAGACCCACAACCACGCCGACCACGTCTCCGGACACGGGCGCCTGGTGCGGCAGACCGGCGCCACGGTGCACGTGCACGAGCTGGCCCGGGCCGAGTACCCGCACGAGCCCTTCGGCGACGGCTGGAAGCTGACGCTGGGCGACCTGACGATCGAGGCGATCCACACGCCTGGCCACCGGCCCGAGCACACCTGCTTCCTGCTCAGCGACGCGGGCCGCGGCGGCGCGCCCTGGGCGCTCCTCTCCGGCGACTCCCTGTTCATCGGCGACGTCGCCCGTCCCGACCTGGCGATCGAGCCGCGCGAAGGGGCGTCGCAGATGTTCCACTCGCTGCACGATCGGCTGCTGGAGCTGGACGACCAGGTCGAGGTCTGGCCGGGACACCTCGGCGGCTCGCTCTGCGGCGGCTCCGGGATCGACCTGAAGAGCAGCTCGACGATCGGCTTCGAGCGCGCCCACAACCCGGCGCTGGCGATCGCCGCCGAGGCCGACTTCGTCGCCGACGCCACCTCCTCCCTGCCCGACCGGCCGCCGAACGTCGAGCAGATCGTCGCCCTCAACCGCGGGCCGCTGATCGCGGGCTTCGGCACGCCGCTGGCGATGACCCCGTTCGAGGTCGAGGAGGCGGTCGCCGCCGGCGCGGTGGTGATCGACGGTCGCACCAACGAGCAGTTCGACGAGGCCCACATCGCCGGCGCGCTCAGCACCTCCGCCTACGACACCGGCTTCGCCACCAAGGTCTCGCGGGTCGCCCCGCCGGGGGTCGAGATCATCGTCGTCGCCGCCCACGACATCGACGAGTGCGAGGCGGCCGAACTGCTCGCCGCCGTGGGCCTGCGGGTGCGCGGCTTCCTCGAAGGCGGGATGACCTCCTGGCGGATCGACGGCCGCCCGGTCGAGCGGATCGAGCACATCGACCCGGAGGAGCTGGCCCGGCGGGTCGCCGAGCCGGACGGGCCGGTGGTGCTGGACGTGCGCAACGCGTCCGAGTACGCGGGAGAGCACATCCCCGGCAGCCTCCACATCCCCTACGGCGACATCGCGGCGCGGGTCGACGAGCTGCCACGCGACCGCCAGATCGCGGCGATCTGCCGCGGGGGCAAACGCTCCGGCCTGGCCGCCTCGATCCTGCAGCGAGAAGGCTTCGCCGACGTGATCCACGTCGGCAAGGGCGTCGGCGCCTGGCGCGCCGCCGGCGGCCCGGTCGAGTCAGGCCCGGCACGGGCAAACGCCGCCACCCCCGGTTGACGGGCCGAAAAGCGCTCTATATAAGCGCTTTTCGGCCCATCGACCGAAGGGGCGGCGCTGGTCAGCTGTGCAGCGCGGTGGCGATCGGGGTTTTGCTGCTGATCAGGTCGAAGGTGCGGCCGACGGTGGCGGGCGCGTCGAGGCAGGCGAGGAGGACGGCGGCGACGTCGGCGCGCGGGATCTGGCCGCGGTCGAGGCGCTCGGCGACGCTGACCAGGCCGGTGCCCGGCTCGTCGGTGAGACCACCGGGGCGGACGATCGTGTAGTCGAGGCCGGAGGCGCGGAGCGCCTCGTCGGCGCCCGCCTTCGCCCGCAGGTAGGCGGCGAAGACGTCGTCGCCCTCGCCCTCGGCGGGCGGGTCCGCGGCCCCCATCGCGCTGACCATCAGGTAGCGGGAGACGCCCTCGGCCTCGGCCGCGTCGATCAGCTTCACCGCGCCCCCGAGGTCCATCGTCGCCTTGCGCGCCGCCCCCGAGCCCGGCCCCGCCCCGGCGGCGAAGACCACGGCGTCGGCCCCGCGCACCGCGGCGGCCACGTAGCCGTCGCCCTCCAGGTCGCAGACCACCGGCTCGATCCCGACCGCGCGCAGGTCGCCCTCCTGGTCGGGGTCGCGGATCAGCCCGCGGACCGTGTCGCCGCGCTCGGCGAGCAGCTGCCCGAGCAGCAGCGCGATCTTGCCGTGCCCGCCGGCGATCGCCACCGTGCTCACGTCGCCGCCTCCACCGCCTCGGCGAGCAGCGCCTCCAGGTCCAGCGGCCGCGTGTACATCGCCACCTTCTCCCCCGCGGCGGGCGGCGGCCACTCCGCGCGCGGCCGGTCCCAGTAGAGCTCCAGCCCGTTGCCGTCCGGATCGGCGAGGTAGAGCGCCTCGCTGACCCCGTGGTCGGAGGCCCCTTCGAGCGGCACCCGCGCCTCGACCAGGCGGCGGAGCGCGTCGGCGAGCGCCGCCCGGGTCGGATAGCGGATCGCCGCGTGGAAGAGCCCGGTGGTCCCGGGCGGGGGCGGCGAGCCGCCGCGCGATTGCCAGGTGTTGAGGCCGATGTGGTGGTGGTACCCGCCCGCCGAGACGAACGCCGCCTCGGCGCCGTAGCGCTGCGTCAGCTCGAAGCCGAGCACGCCGCAGTAGAAGTCGAGCGCCCGCTCGATGTCGGCGACCTTGAGGTGGACGTGGCCGATGTCGACGCCGGGGTCGATCGGCCGCGAGGTGAGCTCGGCGTCCGGCTCAGGCATGGTCGAGGGCCTGGTTGACCAGCTTGTCGGCGTCGGCGTTCTGGGCGCGCTTGACGTGGCGGATCGACCAGCTGCCGAAGCCGGCGAGCATCTCCTTGGCCTGCGCGTGCAGCTCTTTCATGTCCGCGTGTTTCACCTTGTAGCGGCCTTCGATCTGGCGCACGACGAGCTCCGAGTCGCCGATCAGCTCGACCTCGGTGGCCCCGTGGGCCGAGGCCAGCTCGAGGCCTCGCAGGAGCGCCCGGTACTCGGCCACGTTGTTGGTCGCCTCGCCGATCGTCTCCCCCACCTGCTCGACCACCGCGCCGTCGTCGTTGCGGACGACCACGCCGATCGCCGCCGGCCCCGGGTTGCCGCGCGCGCCGCCGTCGACGTTCACCGTCAGCTTTCCCATCGCGACTAGCGATGCACCGGTCGGCCGTCGACCGCCTCGCGCCGGCTCGGGGCGATCATCACCACCCGCCCGTCGTGCGCGGAGGCGTTCCACTGGCGCGCGGCGGCGTCGATCTCGTCGACCTCGAAGCCCTTGCTGAGCTCGTAGACCGGGCGCAGCTCGTCGCCGAGGTCGACTCCCCACTGGTACCAGGTCAGCTCCCAGGCGACGGTGACGCGGACCTCGTCGGCCGCCCCGGCCAGGTCGCCGACGGACACCGACGGGGCGCCCAGCGTGCGGGTGAGCCCGGCGACGGTGCGGCCGGCCTCGCTGGCGTTGAAGCGCGCGACCGCCCGCTCGAAGCGGGAGGTCGGCGAGAGGTCGGGCTGGAGACGACGCGGCCGCATGCCGCGACCGGCCGGGTCGGGCAGCGGCTTCGGCTCCGTCGCGGTGGGCGGAGGCGGAAGCTCGGACTCGGGATCCGGCTCGGGCTCGGACTCGGGGTCCGGCTCGTGCTCGGCCGTGGTTTCGGGTTCGGGTCCCGGCTCGGCCTCGAGCTCGGGCAGGGATGCGAGCGCGGGCAGGGATTCGGGCGCAGGCGCGGATGCGGGTGCGGGCAGGGATTCGGGCGCAGGCGCGGATGCGGGCGCGGGCGCGGATTCGGGCGCGACCTCCGTCTCCTCCCACTCCGCCTCGACGTCGTAGCGCTCGGTGTCGAGCTCGTGGTTGGCGATCGGGGTCGCGTCGGGGGCGGGCGGCGGCATCTCCTCCGCGTCGCCCTCCTCGCCCTCGACCCGCCGCGGCCGGGCGAAGATCCGCGCGAACAAGCCCGGCTTGCGCTCGCGGTCCGCTCGCAGCGTCTCCTCCGCCCCCTCCTGCTCGGCGGGCAGCCAGCCGAGCTCCGCGGTCGACCCCGCGCACAGCTCACAGACCTCGTGGCGCCCCTCGACCGAGACGAAGGAATGCACCTGCTCGCCGACGAGAAACGTCCGACCGCAGACTGCGCAGGCACCTTGGGAGCTCACCGCTCCCAAGTTAGCATCGGCCAAGTGCTCTCCGCAAAATGCGGGAACGTCTTTAGGCCTGCTGCAAGTGAGACTTCAGCCGCATGACCGCCTTGGTGTGCAGCTGCGACACCCGCGACTCGGTCACGCCGAGGACCTCGCCGATCTCGCGCAAGGTCAGGTTCTCGTAGTAGTAGAGGGCGACGACGAGCTGCTCGCGCTCCGGCAGCGAGCCGATCGCCTCGGTGAGGCGGTCCTTCACCTCGTTGGAGGCGAGCGCCTCCTGCGGGTCGGCGGCGCCTTCGTCGGCGATCGTGTCGAGCAGGCTCACCTGGTCGCCGGAGGAGTCGGAGACGGTCCACAGCTCGTCGAGCGCGTAGACGGAGGAGTTGGCGATCTCGAGCAGCGCGTTCTGCAGCTCGTTCTCGGTCATCCCGAGCTTGTCGGCCAGCTCCTGCTCGGTCGGCGCGCGCTGCAGCTCGTGCTCCAGTTTGGCCTGGGCCTGTTCGATTTCGCGCGCCCGCGAGCGGACCGAGCGCGGCACCCAGTCGAGCGAGCGCAGTTCGTCGATGATCGAGCCGCGGATCCGGGTCATCGCGAAGGTCTCGAATTTGATCCCGCGCTCCGGCTCGAAGCGCTCGATCGCCCCGATCAGACCGACCAGGCCGTAGGAGATCAGGTCGGCGTCCTCGACGTGGGACGGCAGCCCGGCACCGAGCCGACCGGCGACGAACTTGACCATCGGCGAGTAGGCGACCACGAGGCGCTCGCGCGCGGCGGCGTCGCCTTGGTCCTTGTAGCGGCGCCAGAGCTCGCGCAGCTCGACTTCCTTGACTCCCGTCTCCATCGCCATGGTCAGGGGATTCTACGTTCGTGGGAAGGAAGCCGGGTCATGCTCGTGGGTGGGTGTCGGAGTAGGTGTCACGCAGGCGTGCGGCGTCGACCCGGGTGTAGACCTGCGTCGTCGAGATCGAGGAGTGGCCCAGCAACTCCTGAATCGTACGCAGATCCGCGCCACCCTCGAGCAGATGCGTCGCAAAGGAATGCCTTAGCGAATGCGGGGACACGCCGCCGATGCTGGACACGTTCGAGACCCAGATTCGTAGCCGTCTCGTCACATCCGAGTTGGAAAGTCGCCGGCCGCTCTTGGAGAGGAAGAGCGCCTTCTCGCGCGGATCGCCCGCCAGCGGGCGCCTGCCGCGCTGCAGGTAGCGTTCCAGGGCCCGGCGGGCGGGCTCGCCCACCGGCAGCAGGCGCTCCTTCGAGCCCTTGCCGAGCACCCGCAGCTGGTCCTCTTCGAAGTCGAAGGAGTCGATGTCCAGGTTGACGATCTCCTCGCAGCGCAGGCCGCAGGAGTAGGCGAGCTCGAACATCGCCCGGTCGCGCAGCTCCAGCGGCGTCCGCGCCGGGATCCCCTGCAGCAGCAGGCGCATCTGCTCGCCGCTCATCACGTTCGGCAGCTTCTGCGGGCGCTTCGGGCTGGAGACCAGCTCGGCCGGGTTGCCGCCGACCTGCTCGGTGCGGACCAGGAAGTCGTAGAGGCCGCGGATCGCGGCGAGGTGGCGGGCGATCGTGGTCGAGGCCTTGCCCGCGGAGGAGAGCGAGGCGGCGTAGCGGCGCACGTCGCGGTGGCGCAGGTCGCCAGGCGACAGGTGGAGCGCCCGCGCCCACTCGGTGAAGGCGGCCAGGTCGACCGCGTAGGCGCGCCGAGTCCGCTCGGCCGCGCCACGGGTGCGCAGGTCCCGGTCGTATCCCGCCATCGCCGTATCCCAGTTCACGGGACTCTCATTCTGCATCGAACGTTCGTCCCCTTTCGACTAGCCGATGAAGATCGGGGTTCCGACTTCCACCTGGTCGTAGAGCTCTTCGACGTCGGCGATCGCCATCCGCACGCAGCCGTGCGAGGCGGCGCTGCCGAGCGAGGCGGTCTCTTCGGTGCCGTGGATCCCGGCGCCTTCGTAGATCGCCATCCAGCGCGCCTTGATCGGATTCGACGGGCCGGGCGGGATCGTGCGCCCGGCGAGGTCCCCGGCCCAGGCGGATTCCGGCACGTGCCAGACCGGGTTTTCTTCCTTCGCCTGGATCTCGTAGAGCCCTTCCGGGGTTTCCAGACCTTCCTGGCCCACCGCGACGGTGTAGGTCCTGGCCAGCTTCAGGTCCTTCCAGAGGCGCAGGGTGAAGGTGCCGCGGTCGAGGGTCAGGTAGGACGGATAGCGCCGGGCGACCTCGGTGGTGGTCACTTCCGGCTTCGTCTCGTGCACGTGGACGGCGACGGTGCGGGACCTGCCGCCGAGGACGGCGGCGCGCAGCTGGCGCTCGAGGCGGTTGTCGCGCACCTTGCGGCCCGGCTGCGAGGCGACCACCGCCAGCTCGTCGGAGCCAGGGTCCACCGTCGCATCGCGCGGCTTCTGGTCGAGGTCGCCGGCGACGCGGCGGACGAACCTGTCGATCGCGCGGTGGGAGTAGGCGAGGTCGGCGGAGACCTCGAGTTCGAGGTCGTCGCCGGCGAGGTAGCGGCCGAGCCGGGTCGGCAGATCGCCTTCGCGGCTCGCCGCGAGCGCCTCCTCGACCGCCCCGTGGATGTCGGCGCGCACCTTCAGCTCCCGCGGCGAGAGCTTCCAGCTCTGGTCGCCGAACCGGGCGCGCAGCGGCCGGTCGAGCGGGTGCAGCAGCTGCCGGCGCAGCTTCGCCTCCGCCGACGCGGCGTCCATGCCGCCGACGTCGATGCCATCGACGGTCACGCCGGCGGCGATCTTCCCCTCCTGGGAGCGGTCGTAGAAATAGGCGCCTGCCGCCACCGAGGCGACGACGAGCACGGCTGCGATGACGGCGATCTTCGACTTACGGCCCATTGCTGTCCCCACAGCTCAGGTCGTTGGACGGGACCGCTCAAGTGTAGGCGGGAGGCGCGGCGGGGTCGGCTGCGGCGGGTCGGCTGAGGGATATGTTTCGGCTCATGCGCTCCAAGGACGAGGTCCGCGCCGAGGTCTGGAAGGCGATGGAAGACCAGGGCGTCTCCCGCTTCCCCGGGGCCGAGGGGCGGATCCCGAACTTCGCCGGGGCGAAGCTGGCGGCGGAGAAGCTGGCCGCCCACCGGCTGTGGAAACGGGCGATGGTGGTGAAGGCCAATCCCGACTCGCCGCAGACCCACGCCCGCCGGCTGGCCCTGGAAGAAGGCAAGACCGTGATCATGGCGGTGCCGCGCCTGCGCGACCCCCACCCCTTCCGCGTCCTCGACCCGAAAAAGCTGCCCAAGGCGGCGGTCCAGGAGGCGGCGACGATCAAGGGCGCCCTCAAGCACGGCCGCGTCGTCGCCCTCGACGACCTGCCCGAGATCGACTTCGTCCTCTGCGGCTCGGTGGCCGTCAACCTCAGCGGCGCCCGGGTCGGCAAGGGCGGCGGCTACCACGACCTCGAGTACGGGATCCTCGTCGACGCGGGCAAGATCGACACCCACATCACCGTCGCCACCACCGTCCACCCGATCCAGATCCTCCGTCGGCACCTGCTGGTCACCGACCACGACCTCCCCTGCGACGTGATCGCGACCCCGCGCGCGGTGATCGAGATCGAGCGCCAGTACGACCGCCCCCGCGGCATCCTCTGGGACCACCTCCAGCCGCCGCAGATCCGCGAAGTGCCGGTGCTGGAACGGATGGGCTACGCCTAGGAGGAAGCGGCGCGCGGCGGGGGGGCGCGGCCGGGCGGACTGGCGAGCCCCGCCAGGCCCGCCCTGGGGACGTCAGCTGGTGACGGCGCCCCGGGCGGCGCTCGAGACGGTCGCGGCGTACTTCGCCATCACCCCGCGGCGGAACTCGGGCGGAGGCGCCGGCGGCTCGTAGGCGGCGATGCGTTGCGCGATGACATCGTCGGGAAGGTCGATCGAGAGGGCTCGGTCGTCGATGTCGACGGTGATCCGGTCGCCCTCCTGGATCGCCGCGATCGGGCCGCCCTTCGCCGCCTCGGGGGCGACGTGGCCGATCATCAGGCCGCGGGTGGCGCCGGAGAAGCGGCCGTCGGTGACCATCGCCACCGACTCGCCGAGGCCCTCGCCGACGATCGCCGCCGTGACCTGGAGCATCTCGCGCATGCCGGGACCGCCGACCGGGCCCTCGTTGCGGATCACGACGATGTCGCCGGGGTCGATCCGCTGGTCCTTGACCGCGCGGAAGCATTCCTCTTCGGACTCGAAGACCCGGGCGGGGCCGGTCTGGCGGCGGCGCTCGGTGCCGGCCACCTTGACCACGGCGCCGTCGGGAGCGAGGTTGCCGCGCAGGATCGCGAGGCCGCCTTCCGGCTTCAGCGGCGCGTCGACCGGGAGCACCACCTCCTGGCCCGGCGCCTCGGTCGCCGCCTCGGCCACCTCGCCGACCGTCTGGCCGGTCACCGTGAGCTGGTCGCGGTGCAGGAGGCCGGCGTCGTCGAGCCGCTTCAGCAGCACCGGCACGCCGCCCGCCGCGTAGAGGTCGGTGGCGACGAAGCGGCCGCCCGGTTTGAGGCTGGCCCAGAGCGGCGTCGCGCGGGAGATCCGCTCGAAGTCGTCGACCGTCAGCTCGATCCCGAGCTCGTGCGCGAGCGCGATCAGGTGCAGGACGCCGTTGGTCGAGCCGCCCGAGGCGCAGACGCAGGCGATCGCGTTTTCGAGCGCCTCCTTGGTGATCACCTTGCTCGGCCTGATGTCCTCGGCGAGCACGCGGATCACCAGCTCGCCGACCTTCTCGGCGACGGTCGGCTTGTCGTCGCCTTCGGCCGGGACCATCGCCGAGCCGCCGGCGCTGATCCCCAGCGCCTCGAAGGCGCAGGCCATCGTGTTGGCGGTGAACTGGCCGCCGCAGGCGCCCGCGCCGGGGCTGGCGACGCCCTCCAGCTCGTGCAGTTCCTCGTCGGTCATCTCGCCCGCGTTGTGGGCGCCGATCGCCTCGAAGACGTCGAGGATCGTGACGTCGCGGCCGTGCCAGTGGCCGGGGGCGATCGAGCCGCCGTAGAGCAGGACCGAAGGCACGTCGAGGCGGGCCAGCGCCATCGCGCAGCCGGGGATCGTCTTGTCGCAGGCGCAGAGGGCGACGATCGCGTCGAACTGGTAGCCGCGGGCCATCAGCTCGATCGAGTCGGCGATCACCTCGCGGCTGATCAGCGACGCCTTCATCCCCTGGGTGCCCATCGTCACCCCGTCGGAGACGGCGACGGTGTTGAACTCCATCGGCGTGCCGCCGGCGGCGCGGACCCCGTCCTTGATGTGATCGGCGAGCGCCCGCAGGTGGAAGTTGCACGGCATCGCCTCGGTCCAGGTGTTGGCGATCCCGATCGTCGGCCGCGACAACGCCTCGTCGTCGAACCCGACCCCCTTCATGTAGGCGCGCGCGTGGGCGCGATCGGGGCCGTCGAAGACGACCGACGAGCGGGGGCGCGGAAGGTCGGTCACGAGCGCGACTCCGCGGCGAGCTCGGCGTCGGCGCGGGCCCGGGCGGCCAGATCGAAGACGTCGACGGGGCCGGCGCCCTTGCCGAGGCCCTCGAGCCCGGCACCGACCGCGAGCGAGGCGAGCTGGCGCGCCGCCGCCGCGGCCTGCAGCGGCTCGGCGCCGCGGGCGAGGAAGGCGGCGATCGCGGAGGAGTGGGTGCAGCCGGAGCCGTGGGCGGCCTCGCCCGGGTGGCGCTCGCCGGGGATCTCGACCGGTTCGTCACCGTCGAAGAAGAGGTCGACCAGCGCCGCCGAGTGGCCGCCGGTGACGACCACCGCGTCGGGTCCCAGCGCCCGGACGGCGCGCGCCAGATCCTCCTGGGAGGCGTCGTCGGCGAGGCCCGAGAGGACGCGGGCCTCGGGGATGTTCGGGGTGGCGATGGTGACCAGCGGCAGCAGCTTCTCGACCAGCGCGTCGCAGGCGTCGTCGTCGAGCAGGCGGGAGCCCGACTCGGCGACCATCACCGGGTCGAGCACGACCGGCGCGTCGCCGACGTAGCCGAGCGCCTCGACCACCGCCGCCACCGTCGCCGCGTTGCCCAGCATGCCGATCTTCACCGCGTCGACGCCGATGTCCTCGGCGACCGCGCGCACCTGGGCGACGATCATCTCCGGCGGGGTCGCCGCCACCGCCTCGACCCCCACCGTGTTCTGCGCCGTCAACGCGGTGATCGCCGTCATCCCGTGGACGCCGCAGCGCGCGAACGCCTTCAGGTCGGCCTGGATGCCCGCGCCGCCGCCCGAGTCCGAGCCCGCGATCGAGAGCACTGCCGGTACCGGTCGATCAGCCATCACTGGAGCCTAGCCATGCGGAGGACCGGTCGTGCGAGAGGCCGAGATCGCCAAGCTTCCGGCCAACTTCGACGGCCTGCGTCATGGCTTCGAGAACATCGATTGGCCCGCCTTCCGCGGCGGCTCCGCGAGGAGCGTGCGGGTGAAGGTGCCGACGGCCGTCGGGGCGAGGTAGCCGAGGAGCTCCAGCCGGGCCAGGGCCGCCGCGGCGCGGGTGACCGGGAGATCGAGCGCGAGCGCGAGCGCGTCGGCGCTTGGCGAGGTCGCCCCGACGCCGGCCCCTCCCGTCTCGATCGCCGCCAGGACCGCGGCGAGATCTCCGTCGAGGGCCGGGCCGGTCCTTTGCACCCGGGTGGCGCCCGCGCCGAGCATCGCGTCGAGGACGTCCTGGCCGTCGCGGACGAGGCAGGCGCCGCCCGCCAGCATCTCGTTCGGCCCGGTCGAGGCGCGCGAGGTGACCGGCCCGGGAACGGCGCCGAGGTCGCGGCCGAGGTCGGCAGCCAGGTCGGCGGTGATCAGCGACCCCGACCTCGCCGCCGCCTCGACCACCACGGTCATCCCGGCGAGCGCGGCCATCACCCGGTTCCGCGCCGGGAAGCTCCACCGCCACGGCGTCGAGCCAGGCGGCAGCTCGGAGACGACCGCGCCACACCGGACGATCTGGCGCCAGAGCTGCCGGTGGGCGGCGGGATAGGGAGCGTCGGGGCCGCAGCCGAGGACCGCCACGGTCGGGCCGTCGGCGTCGAGCGCGCCGCGATGGGCGCAGGCATCGATGCCGAAGGCGAGGCCGCTGACCACCACCAGCCCGGCGGCGCTCAGCTCGCGCCCCAGCTCACGCGCGACCTCGCGCCCGTAGGAGGTGGCCCGGCGCGAGCCGACGATCGTCACCGCCGCCTGCGGCGCCAGGTCGCAGAGCAGTTCGGGATCGCCGCGGCCGATGAGCGCCCAGGGCGCGTCGGCGGCATCGCGCAGGCCCGGCGGATAGCGATCGTGGTGCCGGCACACCGACCAGCACTCGGCCGCGTCGAGCCGTTCCCTCAAGCTCGCCTCGACCAGCCCCTCGACCTCACCGAGCATGCGCCGCGCCGCGTTCGGCGCGACCGCATCGACCAGATCCCGGTTCCCGAGCCGCAGCAGTTCCGGCGAGCGCTTCCCCACCGACCCGGTGGCCGTCTTCTCGATGTAGGGCCCGAGCCGCGCCAGGAGCCAGGAGCGGCGCAGGCACTCGACGCAGGCGGCCAACTCAGACACGGTCCCGCCTCCGCAGCTGGAGCGCCTGGGCCATCTCCTCTTCGCCGATCCGCTCCGCCCCGGCCAGATCGGCCACGGTGCGGGCGAGCCGCAGGGCGCGATCGTGCGCGCGCCCGCTCAGTCGCCGACGGGCATAGAGCTCGGCGAGCAGTGCCGCCGCGCCCGGGTCGATCGCACAACCGCGCACCTCGGCCGGGGTCATCTCGGCGTTGCACCGCCCCTCCCCCAGCCGCGCCTCCTGCCGCTCGCGCGCCGCGCAGACCCGCTGACAGACCGTCGCCGACGCCTCGCCCGGGGCGCCGCCGATCTCCTCCGCCGAGGGCTGGACCACGGCCGCGAGCAGGTCGATCCGATCGGCGAGCGCGCCGCTCAGTTTGCCCTGGTAGCGCTGCACCTGGGCGGCGAGGCAGGTGCAGGCCGGGTCGTCCTCGCCGCGCCCGCAGGGACAGGGATTCGAGGCCGCGACCAGCATGAACCGGCAGGGCAGGCGCCGCCTCCCTCCCACCCGCGCGATCGCCACCTCGCCGCTCTCCAGCGGCGCCCGCAGCGCCTCCAGCACGTCGCGGCGGAACTCGCAGAGCTCATCGAGGAAGAGGACGCCCCGGTGGGCGAGGGTGATCTCGCCCGGGCGCGGCGGGGTGCCGCCGCCGATCAGCCCGGCGGCGCTGATCGTGTGGTGCGGCGCGCGGAACGGGCGTCCGGCCGGGAGCCCGGCGGCGAGCCGACCGGTGGCGCTGGCGATCCGCGCCACCTCCAAGGCCTCGGCGGCACCGAGGGGCGGCATGATCGAGGGCAGGCGGCTCGCGGCCAGTGACTTTCCCGCCCCCGGAGGTCCGACCATCAGCAGCGAGTGACCGCCGGCCGCGGCGACCTCGAGCGCGTGCCGCAGGTGCGGCTGGCCGCGCAGGTCGGCGAGGTCCGGGCCGCCTGCCGCCGGACCGGTCGGCAGCCGCAGTGGCTCCGGGATCGGCGGCCGCTCCCCTGCCGCCAGCCCCAGCAGCCCGGCGACGCTCGCCAGCGGCAGCACCTCGACGCCACCCGCGAGCGCCGCCTCCGGACCGTTCTCGGCCGGCAGGACGATGGCCTCGGCATCGCTCTCGCGCGCCGCCTCGGCGATCGCCAGCGCGCCGTGGATCGGCCGCACCCGGCCGTCGAGCGCCACCTCGCCGGCCAGCGCGATCCGATCCATCTCCGGCCAGTCGAGCTGGCCGGAGGCGCTCAGCAGCGCCGCCGCGATCGCCAGGTCCATCCCCGGCCCCGCCTTACGCAGGCTGGCGGGCGCCAGGTTGACGACGATCCGCTGCAACGGGAACTCGAAGCCGGAGTTGACCAGGGCGGCGCGGACCCGCTCGCGCGCCTCGCGCACAGCGGTGTCGGGGAGGCCGACGAGGGCGAACGCGGGCAGTCCGCGGTGGACGTCGACCTCGACCCGCACGGGCCGGGCCGAGATGCCGTCGAGGGTGAAGGTGTGGGCGGTGGCGAGCACGACGACGACGCTAGGCGGGTGATCCGCGCAGGTGGCGCGCAGGAAGTAATTCTTCGGTGCCGGCTGTGTGCCAATTCGGTCACGCCCGCCCAAATCGGCCTCGCGGTAGACGATGGTGGCCGGGATGACCGTCACCCGCCTCCGCACCGGCCGCCTCGCCGAGGCTCGCGCCGCCGAACACCTCCGCTCGCTCGGCTACGAGATCCTCGCCCGCAACGCCCGCACCAGATATGGGGAGCTCGACCTGGTCGCCCTCGACCGCCCCGCCCTGGTCTTCGTCGAGGTGAAGGCGACGCGCGTCGGCAACCTGGTCGGCCCCGAGCGCCCGGTCCTCTGGGTCACCCCCCGCAAGCAGCTCCAGGTCCGGCGCCTCGCCACGGCCTGGCTGGCCGAGCGGCGCGAGGCGGCCTCAACCCCGCGCTACGCCCAGATCCGCTTCGACGCCATCGGGGTCCTCCTCGACCGCGCCGACGTAGTCGTCGACCTCGAGCATGTCCTCGGCGCCTTCTAGCTCCTCCAGCTCGTCGACGAGCTCGCCGCCATCCAGCCCCAGCTGGGTGTACGCGACGCTGGCGAAGGAACGGCGGTGAAGCGGTGAGATGCCCAGCTCCTCGATCGCGGCGCGGTGCTCGGGGGTCGAGTAGCCGACGTGCTCGTCGAAGCCCCAGCCGGGATGACGCTCGGCCGCCTCGCGCATGTAGCGGTCGCGGGTCACCTTCGCCAACACCGAGGCGGCGGCGATCGCGGCGCTGGTGCGGTCGCCGCCGACCACGCGCCGGTGCGGGACCGACGCCCGCGGCAGCCGGAAGCCGTCGACCAGGCAGATCGCCTCGGGCCCGGGCTCGAGGCGCGCCAGGGCGTCGCCGAGCGCCTCGCAGTTGGTCACGTGGAGGCCCCGGCGGTCGATCCCCGGCGCCGAGCGGATCACGATCGCCGTCCGCGCCGCCGCGCGCAGCACGCACGGGTACATCTCCAGGCGTGCCTCCTCGGTCATCTGCTTGGAGTCATGCAGGCCACCGAGGATGCGGCGGTCGCCGATCGAGAGCCGGTCGTAGTCGAAGAGGACCGCCGCCGCGACCAGCGGCCCGGCAAGGCAGCCGCGCCCCGCCTCGTCCGCCCCGGCGACGAAGCGATGGGCGAGCCCGCGGTCGAAGTCGAAGAGCCGCTGGCTGCGCCGCAGGCGGCGTTTGTGCAGCTTGCCGCTCACCGGGCGCGCGCGCCCCGCGGGCTAGAGGAGGCCGATTCGATCGGGAGGCCAGTAGGTCGCGAAGGCCTCGCCGATGATCCAGGCCTTCGGGACCGGGCCCCAGTAGCGGCTGTCGTCGCTTTCGCCACGGTTGTCCCCCATCATGAAGAAGTAGCCGGGCGGGATCTTGATCGTCTTCGGCAAATTGCACTCATAACCGCCCCCGCAGGGGTCGATGTAGGGCTCGTCGCTCTTCTCCACCCCGTTCACCACCGGATGGCCGTCTTTGACCGAGAGCGTGTCGCCGCCGACCGCGACGATCCGCTTGATGAAGGTCTGGCTCGACTGCTGCGGCGTCGGTTTCGGGCACGACTCCCCCGATTCGATCGGCTGCTCCTCCTTCACCAGCACCCCGCATTCGCTGCTCGACTCCGCCCCCGCCGGCGGGTGGAAGACGACGATGTCGCCGGCGTGCGGTTCGTGCAGGTGGTAGATGAACCGGTTGACGAGGACCCGCTGACCGACGTCGAGCGTCGGCTCCATCGAGCCCGATGGGATCTGGTACGGCTTGACGATCCAGGCCTGGATCGCCAAGGCCAGCCCCAGGGCCAGGGCGACGATCACCACGAGCTCGACCAGCCCGCCCGCTCTCGACTTCGGCTTCGGGATCCTGAAGTTCACCGCGCGCGATTCTCCAAGGAAAAGGCGAAGAACGCCTAAAGGGTGCCGATCCGGTCCGGGGGCCAGTAGGTGGCGAACGCCTCACCGATCAGCCAGGCCTTCGGCACCGGGCCCCAATAGCGGCTGTCGTCACTGGCGCCGCGGTTGTCGCCCATCATGAAGAAGTAGCCCCTGGGGATCTTGATCGTCTTCGGCATGTTGCAGACCGTCGCGGCCCCGCACGGCCGGATGTAGGGCTCGTCGGCCTTCTCCACCCCGTTCACCACCGGGTGCCCTTCTTTGATCGAGAGCGTATCGCCGCCGACGGCGACGATCCGCTTGATGAAGGTCTGGCTCGACTGCTGCGGGGTCGGCTTCGGGCAGGGCTCACGGTCTGACGCGTCGACCCCACACTCGGCCGCGGTCTCGGCGCCGGCGGGCGGATGGAAGACGACGATGTCGCCGATGTGCGGTTCGTGCAGGTGGTAGATGAACCGGTTGACGAGGACCCGCTGGCCGACGTCGAGCGTCGGTTCCATCGAGCCCGATGGGATCTGGTAGGGCTTCACCACCCAGGCCTGCAGCGCCAGCGCCAGCCCGAGGGCGAGCGCGACGATGACGACCAACTCGATCAGGCCGCCCGCTTTGCTCTTCGGCTTGGGCAGCGAAAGTTTCAGCCCGCGGAGTCCTCGTCGGAGTCACCGGACTTGTCCGGCTCCTCGTCCTCGGGCTCCTCGGGTGCCTCGGTGGCCTCCGCCTCCACGGCGGGAGCCTCCTCCGGAGCGTCGTCCGCCTCGGCCTGCTCGGCCTCGGTCGGGACCGCCTCCGGCACGACCTCCTCCTGGCTCACGCCCTCGGCGTCGACCGCGGTCGACTCCTCGGCGGCGGGCGGCGCGCTCGACACCATCTCCTCGTCGATGCCCCAACGCCGCTCGGCGACGCGGGCCGCCTTGCCGATCCGGCCGCGCAGGTAGTACAGCTTGGCCCGGCGCACGTCACCGCGCGCCGCGACCTCGAGTTTCTCGATCTTCGGCGAGTGGAGCGGGAACGTCCGCTCGACCCCGACGCCGAAGGACTGCTTGCGCACGGTGAAGGTCTCGCGGGCGCCCGAGCCCTGCCGGCGCAGCACCACGCCCTCGAAGACCTGGGTCCGTTTGCGCGAACCCTCGATCACCTGGAAGTGGACGCGGACGCGATCGCCGGGCTCGAAGGGCGGCAGGCCCTTCTTCAGCTGGTCGCGCTCGATGCTGTCGATAACTGAGCTCATCTGTGAAGTCTCTTCGGAGGTGGTTGGCTGGTGGCGAAGAAAAACCGCCCAGCCCCCGGGTGGGATCCGCGCGGTCGCGGAATGTTAGCTATTCCGTGTCGGAAGCGGCCTTGCGCTCCTGCTCCGCGAACGCCTCGGCACGTTCCCGGGACCTTTCCAGGCGCCATTGGCGCACCTTCTCGTGGTCCCCGGAGAGCAAGACCTCGGGCACCGACCAGCCGCGGTGGACCGGCGGCCGGGTGTAGTGCGGGTACTCCGGCATCCCCTCCAGCACCCGGCTGTAGGAGTCCTCGGCGGCCGAGGAGGCGTTGCCGAGCGCCCCCGGCAGCTTGCGCATCAGGACGTCGGCGACCACCATCGCCGGCAGCTCGCCCCCGGCCAACACGTAGCGCCCGATCGACACCTCGTCGTCGGCGAAGTGCTCGTGGATCCGCTCGTCGAAGCCCTCGTAGCGTCCGCAGAGGAGCGCCACGTGCGGCTCGGCGACCAGCTCGTCGGCCAGCTCGTCGTCGAGCAGCCGCCCGGTCGGCGTCAGCAGCACGATCCGCGGCCGCGCCCCTTCGCCGTAGGCGGCCTGCAGGGCCGCATCGATCACGTCGACCCGCAGCACCATCCCGGCGCCGCCGCCGTAGGGCGCGTCGTCGACCTGCCGCCCGGTCAGCGGCGTCGAGTCGCGGTAATTGAAGAGCCGCAGCTCGTTCCCTTCCCGCAGCGCGTTCTGCACCGGGCGCTGCGTCTGCAGCCAGTCGAACGACTCCGGGAAGAGGGAGAAGATGTCGAGCCGCACGGCGGGAAGCCGCCAGGCTCAGTCGAGGATGTCGACGATGACGCGGCGGTCGATCCGCACCGCGGCCGCCTTGGCGATCGTCCGGATCGCGTTGGCGACGCGGCCACCTTTGCCGATCACGCGGCCGAGATCGCCGTCGGCGACGCTGATCTCGTAGACGAGGTCGCCGTCCTCTTCGAGCTCCTCGATCTCGACGGCCTCAGGATCCTCGACGAGGGCCTTGACGAGGAATTCGAGCAGCTCGGTCATCCGGCCGGGGCGCGCTCAGCTGCCGTGGGCGGCGATGCCCTTGGTGCGCAGCAGGTGGGCCACGGTCTCCGACGGCTGGGCGCCGTGCTCGATCCAGTGGCGGGCGCGCTCCTCGTCGAGGACGATCGTCGAGGGCTCGGTCTGCGGGTTGTACTGGCCGATCGTCTCGATCGTCCGCCCGTCGCGCGGAGAACGTTTGTCGGCGACGACGATCCGCCACACCGGGTTCTTCTTCGAACCCACTCTACGAAGTCTGATCCTGACTGCCATGCGGCGGAGAACTGTAGCGGAAAGCCGCTCCGTGCAGCGGCCGGCACGCGCGGACGCGAGGCGGAGGAGCCGCCGGATGGCCGACCTAGCGCCGGCGCACCTTCGGCCGCGGTGCCTGGCCGCTCATCTGCATCAGCTTCTGCGGGTCCGGCATCTTGCCGTTCGCCATCGAGCGCATCATCACCCGCATCTGGTCGAACTGCTTGACCAGCGCCCGCACCTCCTGCACCCGCGTGCCCGAGCCGTCGGCGATCCGTTTGCGCCGCTTGCCCTTGATCAGGGTCGGATCGTGGCGCTCGGCCGGGGTCATCGAGAGGATGATCGCCTCGGTGCGATCGAGCTGGCGCTCGTCGATGTTCGCGTTCTTCAGTTGTTTCATCGCGCCCATCCCCGGCAGCATGCCGAGGATCCCGCTCAGCGGGCCCATTTTCCTGACCTGTTTCATCTGCGTGAGGAAGTCCTCCAGCGTGAACTGGTCCTTTTTGAGTTTTTCCTCGAGTTCTTCGGCCGACTTCTCGTCGACCTGCGATTCGGCCCGCTCGATCAGGCTGAGCACGTCGCCCATGCCGAGGATCCGCTGCGCCATGCGGTCCGGGTGGAACTTGTCGAAGTCCTCGATTTTCTCGCCGGCGGAGGCGAACATGATCGGCTTGCCGGTGACCGCTTTGACCGAGAGCGCGGCGCCGCCGCGGGCGTCGCCGTCGAGCTTGGTCATCACCACGCCGTCGAACTCGGCCGCCTCGGCGAAGGATTCGGCGACCCCTACCGCGTCCTGGCCGGTCATCGCGTCGACCACCAGGAGGACGTCGTCGGGCTTCGTCTTGTCGCGGATCCGCGACAGCTCCTTCATCAGGTCCTGATCGATGTGGAGGCGACCGGCGGTGTCGATGATCAGGTAGTCGCGGCGCTCCTCGCGGGCGCGGTCGAGCGCCCAGGTGGCGATGTCGACCGGGTCGGCGTCGGTGCCTTTCTCGTAGACGTGGGCGCCGGCGCGCCGGCCCATCGTGATCAGCTGGTCGACCGCGGCGGGCCGATAGACGTCGCAGGCGGCGAGCGCCACGTCCTTGCGCTGTTTGCCGAAGTGCTGGGCGAGCTTCGCGCAGGCGGTCGTCTTGCCGCTGCCCTGGAGGCCCGCCATCAGGATCACGGTCGGGCCCGAGTTGGCGACCGCGAGGTCGACTCCCTCGCCGCCCATCAGGTCGGCCAGCTCCTCGTTGACGATCTTCACCACCTGCTGGCCGGGATCGAGGCTGTCCATCACCTCGGCGCCGAGGCAGCGTTCTTTCAGCGTCTTCGTGAACGCTTTGACGACTTTGAAGTTGACGTCGGCCTCCAGCAGCGCGAGGCGGATGTCGCGCATCGCCGAGTCGATGTCGGACTCGCTCAGTTTGCCCCGCGAGCGAACGTCGGAAAGGGTCGACTGCAGGCGGTCGGACAGCTGGTCGAACATCAGGGCAGCTTACGCCCTCGTCCTTTGTAACCCTCTGGGTGACAAAGGACGAGAGCTACTCGGCGAGCAGGGCGGCGGCGTACTCGGGGGGATCGAACGGGCGCAGGTCCTCGAGTTTCTCCCCCACCCCGATCAGCTTGACCGGGATGCCGAGTTCGGCCGCGATCGCCAGCGCGATGCCGCCCTTGGCGGTGCCGTCGAGCTTGGTCAGGACCACGCCGTCGACCTCGACCGCTTCGGAGAACACCTTCGCCTGGCGCAGGCCGTTCTGGCCGGTGGTGGCGTCGATCGAGATCAGCGTCTCGTGCGGCGCCTCGGGGATCAGTTTGCCGATCACCCGGCGCACCTTGGCGAGCTCCTCCATCAGGTTGTCCTGGGTGTGGAGGCGCCCGGCGGTGTCGACGATCACCACGTCGGCGTTGCGGGCGACCGCGGCGGAGACCGCGTCGTAGGCGACCGACCCGGGGTCCGCCCCGGCCTGGCCGCGGACCAGCTCGGCGCCCGCCCGGTTCGCCCACTCGGCGAGCTGCTCGGCGGCGGCGGCGCGGTAGGTGTCCCCCGCCCCCATCACCACCGAGAGGCCGAATTCTTTCGAGAGGTGCCAGGCGATCTTGCCGATCGTCGTCGTCTTGCCGGTGCCGTTGACGCCGACCATCATCAGCACCGCGGGCTGGGCGGAGAGGTCGATCTTGGCGCGGGCGGTCGAGGCGACCTCGGCGAGCATCTCGATCAGCCGATCGCGGATCGCCTCGCCCTCGGCCGGGACGGCGCCGGAGTCGACCTCGTGCTCGAGTTTTTCGACCACCGCGGCGGTGGTCGGGGCGCCGACGTCGGCGAGGATCAGCGCCTCCTCCAGGAGTTCCCAGGTTTCGTCGTCGATCTTCTCGAAGACCGAGGCGCTGATCTCCTCCTGCAGGGCCTGGCGTGATTTGGAGAGGCTCTCGCGCAGGCGGCGGAAGACACCGCGTTTGCGCTCCGGCTCAGCCTCGTCCGGCGGCGCGACGTTCGCGGGCTCGCGCGAACCGAGGTCGATCATCTCCTGCCAGCTGGTCGCCATCGCCCGGGGAGGCTAGCGGCGGGGCCACCCGGGAGGCGGCGGCGCTCAGTTCGGCGACCGCGGTCTCGAGGTGGGCGGCCAGTCGCTCGACCCCGGGGACGGAGTCGGGATCGGCCAGCAGACCGAAGCTGACGCGGCCGTTGTAGGAGAGGATCGCGATCGCCAGGCCGTGCCGGCGGGCGAGGAAGCCGACCGGGTGGATCGCCACCAGCTCGCGGCCGAGGGCGTAGAAGGGGATCTGCGGCCCGGGGAAGTTCGTCACCAGCAGGTTGAAGAGGCGGGTGGAGAAGTTGATCGCCGCGGTCGGCCCGAGCAGGACCGGCGGGGCGAAGTCGCGGAACCAGTCGTTGAGGCCCCAGATCGCTTCCGCCCCGAGCGGCTGCTTGGAGGCCTTGAGGCCGTCCATCGCGGCGGAGATCATGGCCAGGCGCTCGGCCGGATCGGCGAGCCCGACCGGCAGCGGGCCGCGCATCGCGGTCAGTTTGTTGCCCAGCTCGCCGTGTTCGTCGATCGTGCGGATCGAGACCGGGACCAGGGCCTTCAGCTCCAGGCCCCCCTTCCCTTTGTCGCCCCCTGGGTTACAGAAGGAGGGGTCTTCTTCGTTGAACCAGGCGCGTAGGGCGCCGGTGGCGACGGCGAGCGAGACGTCGTTGACGGTGCCGCCGAGCGCGTTCTTGATCCGTTTGAACTCGCCGAGGTCGAACTGCTCCCAGGCGAAGTCGCGGCGCGGGCCGACGCCGGGCGGGTTGATCGGCACGCGCGGGGCGGCGCGGAAGAGGTTCCAGGTCACCTCCCAGAGGCCGACCAGGCCGTCGCCGGCGCGGCGCGAGGCGTCGGCCGGGTCACGGGCCGCTCCGGTCAACCAGCGCAGGCAGCGGCGGAAGGTGGCGATGACCCCGGTAGCGGCACGGACCGCGAGGCCGGCGCCGGTCGGGGTGCGATGCGGCTGCCAGGGCTCCTCCGGGGCCGGCGGCGCGGTGCTCGGCTCGACGTCGAAGAGCAGCATCCCGATGTCCACGGCCGAGATCCCGTCCGCCATCGCGTGATGGGTCTTGTAGACGACGGCGAAGCGATCCTCGGCGAAGCCGCCGACCAGCGTGAGCTCCCAGAGCGGCTTGCGGCGGTCGAGCGGCGGGGCGAGGAGGCGGCCGGCAAGGGCGCGCAGCTCGGCGTCGGTCCCCGGCGCGGGCAACGTCGCGCTCGACACGTGGCGGCGCACGTCGAACGTCTCGTCGTCGACCCAGAACGGGGTGCCGAGCCCGAGCGGCGGCGTCAGCAGGCGCTGCCGCAGGCGCGGCAGCTGGTGCAGGCGCGAGCGGATCTGGGCCAGAAACTCGTCCGCGGTCGGCGGCGAGCCGTCGAAGACCAAGATGGCCCCGATCGCCATGTGCGCGTTGTCCTTCTCGTTGGCAAGGAACGACGTGTCAAACGACGACAGCCGGTCCATATGGCGCTGAGCCATCTCTCCCCCTCCTCGAAAGGAGCCTAGCCCCAGGCACGAGCGGCCGTCTGCGAAGGCACTGTTA
>Ga0335075_10002913_pt1 | contig 27379 bp, 23 predicted proteins | sample Lox_Sample_24_FD_206723 | JGI IMG/M metagenome (GOLD analysis project Ga0335075, IMG submission 206723) | Soil microbial communities from Loxahatchee National Wildlife Refuge, Florida, United States - Lox_Sample_2.4 | ecosystem: Environmental > Terrestrial > Soil > Wetlands | place: USA...
GCGGGTGGACTTGTATGGGGTGGGAAATCCACAAAAGGCCGTTACCGCCTGTTCCGCGGTCTGCACAATTCCTTTGACACGGCTTCTCGACAATACAGCTTTATGACGATTGGCCCAGTCAGCCTGCTCTCATTTGCTGGAACGCCGCTCTTTCTGAATGTCTTCAACGCCGTTGACGCGTTTATGAAAGAGAATAAATTGTCGGCTGTTGCCTGACCCGGGTATCAGTCGCAAAAGGCCTATTAGCAAAAACAAGCTGAATTTCAGCACTCTTAAGTCGCTCCTCACATTCTCCTTTCACATCGCCAGGGCTGTTTCCACGGCAGCCAATACGACATGCCTCCTGGCATGATTTTGCGTGGGCATCGCCCCGATGGCGATCGCTTTGGGTGCCGCGCTCGCGCGAAGGGCCACGGAATAATGATTTGGTTTTGATTATGATTTTGAGTTTGATTTTTCATCGCCCGATTTTGGCATGGGGGGTTGGACAAATACGGTCCAGCCTAGAAAAAAGCGCAAAAGCAGTAAGATTGTCAGAACTAGCGGAAACGAGCGAATTTCGTTTTGCCTAATGCTTTATTAGCCACTGCTTGCGGAACTCTCAAGTTGTTGGCGGAGGCTCTTTACCATTTAGATAAAGGCATTGAGGATGAGAATGAGCATGACAATGAGGAGGAATCAAATGGCTTTGAAAAAGACAGAAAAATAAATGAAAAAAGGCTTGCTAATCCATAGAGAACTGCTAAAATTGCGAAGTCGGCAATGGGGTGGTGGTCCAAAATCTCAGAAAAGTGTGCGTAAAAATATGAAGAGAACTCCAATAAGCATGTTTTCACTGGCAGCTTTGGCTTTTTCCATGGCGATGGTCGCCGTCATGTCCGCCGCCGGGCAGACCGTCAATCTCATCAGCGGCGACAACGCTGGCATAGGCAATCAGGACCCCTACACGACCTTCATTGGTGGAGCGCAGGAGTCGCCTCTGAGTTTATCGGCATTTACCGCGGCCAACTTCTTAAGCGCCCAACAGGGCTCCGAGGCCTACGTCGTCAACCCCTACGGTGGCGTCTGGGTGAACCCTTCCACGACGGCTCCGTTTGTGGGGACCGGGGCCCAGTGGATTAGCGCAGCCAGCGGTGGCAATAACGCACCCAGTGCCCTCTTCGCGCAAACGTTTACCTTCGGGTCGGCTCCTCTGGGGGCAGTGCTGAATTTCTCATGGGCGGTGGATGACAATCTCGGCGACGCCGAGAATCCGGCGGGCATTTACATCAATGGAAATCCGATCACAGCCATTGGCGGCGGCACATTTACCTCTGTAAGTTCGGTAACGGGCATTTACATCCCGGCGTCAGATCTGATTGACGGCGTCAACACTCTCTATATCTATGACCGGGACACGGGAGGAGTGGTTGCCGGTGTGGTCTATGATGGCACGTTGACGGTGGTGCCCGAGCCGTCGTCGCTGGCGCTGGCCGGAATGGGTCTGGCAGCTTTGGCGGTGGTCTTCCGGGCACGGCTCTCGCGCCGTTATTTGGCGTCCTGAAAGCCGGGGTTCGACGAGTCTCGTCTCAGCGTTTTCGGAGCGTCGCGCTACCTTCGCCCGCTTCCGTTCTTCGCCTGACATAATAACACTGAGAATGAGGATGAGCATTAAGAAGGCCCTCTTCGGGTATATCGGACATACGGACCCTCCTTCGCTCAGAAGCTACGGAGGGCAGGCGGATATGGTTGTCTTGGCGAATAATTCTTGCCTTTGCGTGGTGGTATCCGAAACTTTTGCGCACGAATGAGTTCCAGTTCCAAACAAATTTTCGTCGGTACTGATAACGGAGGGACGACTTGTAAGACCGCCGCCGTCTGGGAAAATGGCGAAGCCGTTACCACAAAATTGCTTCAGTGCTCCACGAATTCCGCGAATGGCCGCGACGCCGTCATCGCCAGTTGGATTTCATCCATCACCGAATTTCTTGCGGAAAACAATTTATCGTGGCCGCAAGTGCAGGGCGTTGGCCTGGCAATTCCCGGGCCTTATGAACGGTATGGCGTACTAGGCAAAGCCGCGAACCTGCCCGCGATCTTTGCCGGATGGAACGTCCACGCCGATTACAGCCGCGCGCTCACGACGCAAGCCGGCCATGAAGTGTCGCTGGTCGTTGGCAACGACGGCAAATGCGGTGGCGTGGCCGAGGCGCGCCTGGCCCGCGGAAAGGCCCGGGCCTCGGTGCTGATGCTCATGCCGGGTTCCGGCCTGGGCTCGGCGTTTATCGGAGCGGACGGATTGCCGCTGGAAGGCGACACGCTTGCCGGAATGGAAACGGCGCACATGCCCGCGCCGCTGCATCTGCTCGGCGTCACCGGCGAGCCGTTCCCGTGCGGTTGCGGCCGTGACTGGGGCTGCATCGAAGCTTACACGACCATTTCCGGATTGCCGCGATTGCTTGAGGAAAAACTTTTGAAATATCCCGGCCACGAACTGGCGAAGTCCACCGCTACGCCGAAAGAGAAAGCGTTGTCGCTCCGCGCCCGCGCGCAGAAAGGCGACGCGCTGGCGCAGGAAATATTTGATTTTCAGGCCCGCGCGCTCGGTTTTCACGTCGCCAATCTCACGCTCGCGCTGGACGCGAGCATTGTCGTCATCGGCGGCGGTTTGATGGATCCGGAGGCGACCACGCTGGAGTTTCGCGAGCGCTATTTACGCATCGTCCAGGAAAGCGCGGTGAAATATTTCTTTCCTTCGCAACGCGGCATCAAAATTGTTCCGGCGGCTCTCGGCGATTTGTCGCAGGCGATTGGCGCGGCGCTGGTGGCGCTGTATTCGCGGAAAGCAAGTGTTGGTTGATGGTGATCGGACGGATTGGACGGATCGGACGGATCGGACGGATCTTTAGAAACTACGGAGGGCTATTTGTAGACGGGGATATTGATATTCCTTCAAGCTCCTGCAAATCGTTTGACGCGCTGGCGTTTCCTTGCTTTGCAGCTTTCATCATCCAAAAAATCGCCAGGGCCTCATTCGTGTCGCATCCGATGCCGCGCAAGTAATGAATGCCTAAACCGTATTGCGCCGAACTGTCGCCGTTTTCGGCATCCCGCTCGAGGAATTTAACCACCCTGGATTGAGATTCGCGCCGATTTTCCGCCGCTTGTTGAATCTGTTTTTGGCTGGCCGCAAGCAGGACCGGGTTTGGGCCGCATGGGACGCCATAATCGAGTTTTTCAATCGTCCGCGACTCGCCGTTCGCGGTTTTATAAGTGTAGGTGCCGGCATACCACGCCATGAGACGCGCGGCCGACGCGATGATGCCGCCCTTGATGGCGTTAAAGGGATAATTTGTGACGAAGTAATCCCCATATTCGGGCGGGACGGCTAGATTGACCCAGCCGTTGACTGGATAATACACGGTGCCCAACGGTCCCCATTCACCTTCGATGCGAATGCCCTGGGGCATGACCTCCACGATTTTCCCGCAGAATTGGACGCCATTCAACTTTACATAGTTGGTTTGACCGCCAATCGCCCGCCACGGGTGGATAGGAATGAATGACATGCGCCAATCCGTCTGTTGGGCGTTTGCGGCCTCGGAGAAGTGGAGGCACGCCAGGAATAATGCGAGGCAACTAATCGGACGGATCTGGCGGATTGGGTTCATACGGCTAGGACTCCTTTGCAATCAGGGTAGGTGGAGCAGCCCCAAAATTGGTTTCCGGCGTTCTTGCCGGTTTTGGCGGTGCGTAGGACTGTAGGTCTACCGCATTTCGGGCAGGGGGGAATGTGATCGGTCGGATCTGTCGGATCTGTCGGATCTTTTTTCCGTTGACGCTCGGCCAGACGGGCAGTAGCGAGTTGTTCGCTGTAACCGCCGTCCTGGATGAAAGCCCTTTCGAGCGCGGCGATCTGCTGGTCAAGCAGGTAATTGGTTTGGTGAATTAAGCAGATCGTCGCATTGGCACGAATGGCGGGATCAGCATGCTCAAGCCAGCGACAGTAAAGGGCCCATCGTTGTTGATCGGACAGACCGGTCAGATCTGATTGATTGTGGCGCTTCGGAACGTGGCGTACTGCGAGCGCTTCAGGACTGTCTGGTGTCCATTGCGCGAGGCGGCGGTGGCGGAGGAAGTCCTCATAATCGAGCAGTAATTCTTCGAGGCTTGCACGGGCTGTATTGAGTAAGCGCAATTCCATTTGCGATGAAGCAGCCGCGGCGCGACTGCCTTCGGCAATGTTTTGGCGGCCGGAACGCGCTGCCTGAGTCATTTGATCTACGGTACGGCTGCGTGAATCTAGAAACTTTTCACAGAACCAATAGGTTGCATCATAGATGAGCGTTGCAGTTTGGAAGCTGCACGTGGCGCGGTAACCGCCGCTGGGACGTAGCTTGGTCATGATTGGACGAATCGGTCGGATCGGTCGGATCAAGGTCTAGTTACGATGGCAAAATCAAATGGCGATATCAAGGCTTGCCCTTACGCGAGATTAACTGGATCTATATCCAGCGAAAGCGCCACATCCTCCGGCAGGGTTGCCGTGGGGAGAATCTTTGCCAGGGTTTGGCTCAGTTTGCTCATCGCGCGGGCGCGGAGCATGATTTGATGGCGATAAAACGTTTCGGCTTTGACCAAAGGCGCGGGCGCGGGGCCCATGACGATCAAATCTTTAAATTCAGCCAGCCCTTTTTCCAATTCGCGTTTCAAATGGTCGGCTGAAAATTTCACTTTGTCTTCGTTGCGGCCTTTTAAGGTGAGCAGGGCGACGCGGGTGAGCGGGGGATATTTAAGCTGTTCGCGAAATGCGATTTCCTGGTCGTAAAAGCCGGTGTAATCGTGCCGGCGCGCATATTGAATGGCCGGATGAAACGGCGCAAATGCCTGGACAAATACCTCGCCCTCGACGTCGCCGCGCCCGGCCCGCCCGGACACCTGCGTGAGCAATTGAAACGTCCGTTCGCTGGCACGAAAATCCGGCTGGTTTAATGCCGAGTCCGCGTGGATGATGCCCACGAGCGTAACATTCGGAAAATGGAGGCCTTTGGCGATCATTTGTGTGCCAACGAGAATGTCAATCTTGCCGGTGCGAAATTCGCCCAGTGTTTTGCGGTAATCGTCCTTCCGTTTCATGGTGTCGGAATCCATGCGGCGGACGCGGGCGCGCGGAAATAGTTTCGCGAGCGTTTCCTCGACGCGTTGCGTGCCGGTGCCTGCGAATCGGATGGCCGGGTTCCGGCACTTTTCATTGGGACAAATCAAGGGAACTTTTTCAATCTGACCGCAGATATGGCAAATCAGTTTTTGTTCGACGCGGTGATAGGTGAGGGACACGCTGCAGTTGGGGCACGGGGCAACATAACCGCACAGCGGGCATTGCAGTTCCCTCGCCCAGCCGCGGCGGTTTAGAAATAAAATCGTTTGTTCCTGTTTTTCGAGGCGCTGCTGAATGGCTTCCTTGAGCTGGGGCGAAAAGATGGGGTTGCCCTTTTCCTTGGCCGCGGCCTGACGCATGTCCACGACGCGCACGCGCGGCATTTTTTGGTCGTCCACGCGTCCGGGCAATTCCAGGAGCGTGTATTTGCCGCGTTTTGCATTATAATAGCTTTCCATCGATGGCGTGGCCGAGCCAAGGAGGACGACGGCATTTTCCATTTGGCCGCGCATGATGGCGACATCGCGCGCGTGGTAACGCGGGGTTTCCTCCTGCTTATACGTTTGCTCGTGCTCTTCGTCCACGATGATGAGGCCGAGCGGGTCCACGGGAGCAAAGATAGCTGAGCGCGCGCCGATGACGATGCGCGCGCGGCCTTGTCGGATTTTGTGCCATTCATCGTGGCGTTCGCCCGCGCTGAGATGCGAATGCAGCACGGCAACCAGGGTCTGCAATTTGCCGGCGCTGAACCGCGCCTTGAAGCGCTCGACCGTTTGCGGGGTCAGGGAAATTTCCGGCACCAAAACGATGGTGCCTTTGCCTTGCTCGAGTGCGTGGGCGATGGCCTGGAGATAAATTTCGGTTTTGCCCGAGCCGGTGACGCCGTGTAAGAGGAACGTCGAGGATAGAGGATGGAGGATGGAGGATGGGGTTTGGTGTCCACGCTTTAGCGTGTCTTCGCCCGGCGTAGCGGAGGGTGGCGGTGCCGCCGGGATTGACGGATTATTGGATACGTGGATTGTTGGATTGGCGGGGACTGGCGGCTGGAAGCCGCCGTCACCGGCAGGCAGGATGCCTGCCCTACGGTCTTCGCGGCCATCCATGGCGGTCTTAATTTTTTCCAGCGCGGCGGATTGGGCTTCATTGAGTTCCAGCGGTTGGGTGGGCAGGATATGCTCGCGCGCGTATGGGTCGCGTTCGGAAATTTCGGAGGTGATTTCCACGAGGCCGCGGTCCTCGAGTTTGCGGACGGTTGAGGCGGTGGTTTCGGCGAGTTCGAGCAATTCGGTCAGGGGCATTTCGCGCCGTTCTTCGATAATGTTCCAGACTTCCTCCTGGCGTTTCGGTAATTGTGGAAATTCGCCGGCAGGCGGCAGGGCGCGGACAAACAATTGTTTTTTCCAGCCTTCCTCTTTTTTGCGGACGACTTCGGGCAGCACGCTTTTCAAGGCCATTTCGGGCGCGCAGCAATAATATTCTCCTATCCAGCGGGCGAGCCTCAGGGTTTTTGGGGTGACCAGGGTTTGCGCGCCTACGATGCGCAGGATTGGTTTGAGATTGGCGTAGGAGGATTCCTCGGCCAGCGCAGTGACCGTTCCGAATATTTTGCGCGCGCCGAACGGGGCTTGCACGCGCGTGCCAACTTCAATCTGCCCAATCATGCCCGGTGGGATCGAATAATCGAACTCCTTGCGGAGCGCGAGCTCTAAGCTGACTCTAGCGATCATGTGGCTCCAAGGAAAAAGGAAAAAGGAAAAGGGAAAAAGTGGGAAAGAGCCAATGCGGAATGGTGCGGAATTTGGATTGTTTGATTAATGGGCGGACCCTCACCTCACCCTGACCCTCTCCCCTCCCATTCGACCCGCCTTCGCTAAAGCTGCGGCGGGCAAATGGGAGCGGAGAGGGAACAGCGAATGGGCGTGGTACGCATCCGGGCGTCTGGTCAATGGTCACCGAGTTTTCCATTGCTAAATTAATCGCACGGGACGGTGCGTTTAGCGGCCCAGTCGCGGACTTCTTCGATGCGTTCGGCCATGATGACGGACAGCGGTTTGGTCTGTTCGATTTCGGTCAACAGTTCCTTTTCCGAGACCTGCTTGCCATGCTCGTGCGCGGCGTACATGGCCGAGACAATGGCCTGCTCAATTTCCGAACCGGAAAAGCCGTCGGCGGCGGCGGTCAGCGCATCCAAATCGAACTGCGCCGGGTCAAGGCCGCGTTTGGCAAGATGAATTGTGAAAATGTCGCGCCGGTTTTCCTGCGATGGCAAATCGACGAAGAAAATTTCGTCGAACCGGCCTTTGCGGACGATTTCCGGCGGCAGGCGCGTGATATCGTTGGCTGTGGCTACGAGGAAGACCGGTCTGCGCTTCTCAGACATCCAGGTGAGGAGCATTCCCAAAATTCGCCGGGACAGGCCTTCATCATCGTCCTGCACGCCGATGCCTTTTTCAATTTCGTCCATCCACAGGACGCACGGCGCCATGACTTCGGCGGTTTCGAGGGCTTTGCGAAGATTGCGTTCGGTTTCGCCGTAGTACTTGTTGTACAGGACGCCGAAATCGAGGCGGAGCAGGGGACAACCAAAAATGCCGGCGGCAGCCTTTGCGGCGAGGCTTTTTCCGCAACCCTGAACGCCGAGCAGCAGGATGCCGCGCGGCGGGTCCAATTCATCCGGCGTTTCATTGAGAAAGAAGCTTTTTCGCAGTTCGAGCCAACTGCGCAGGCGTTTCATGCCGCCGATTTCAGCGAATTGGGCGGTCTCATTTTCGAAGGACAGCACGGAGTCGCGGCCCAGCAATTCGTATTTGGCCCGCATGACTTCGGGCAGGTCGGTGTCGGAAATGACGCCGTTGTCGTTGATGGCTTTGAGCGCGAGGCGGCGGGCATCGGTTACGGTGAGGCCTGCGAGGTTGCGGACGAGCAAATCGAGGGTTTTGTTGGTGGTCTGGACGTCGCGGTTGCCATTGGCGGCGCCCCATTCGGCGGCGACTTCATGGACGATCTGGCGCAACTCGCCGGGCGACGGCAGCGGCAGCTTGAAATAGGTGGTAAATGGACGCAATTCCTCCGGCATGCGTACGATGTAGCCAACCAGGACAACCGTGGAATAATGTTTGTCGTAAGTCAGCGCGATGTCCTTGAGGCTGCGCACGTGAAGGGTGTCGTCCAAAAAGGGATGAAAGTCCAGCAGGACGAACAGGCAGCTATGGGCCGACGTTTTGATATAATTCAGGACTTCGAGAGATTTCTGGACGGATTGGTTGGGCTGATCGTTTGGGTCGAACGCCTGCAAACCTTCGGTAGCCGTCCAGCGAAGCGGTCTAAGCTGAAGTTTTTGGGCAATTTGCCGGATCATGCGCACCACTTGCGGTTCCTCGTTGCTCTCCACCGCGACAATGGGCGCGCGCGAGCGAATCAAAGCCTCCAAATCGCGCAACGGACTTTCCGTCAATTGCGCCATTGGCAAACCTACTGTCTTAGAAGGGACACGCATCTCGTTTTATTTTAGCAAGAAAGGAGGGAAAGCGCTACGAAGATTGCAGATTGGACTGATCGGACGGATCTGGCCGATCGTAGTCAATCCTTTGTGATTTCCCGGAGGGTTTGCTCCAACTGTTTGGTCAGGGATTCACGTTCTTCATCGGAAATGTCGCGCGGGACGATGAGGGGCTTGCCGAATATGAGGCTGCATCGCGCGAAGGGCAGGGGAACCTGGAATCCGTCCCAACTGTTAAGGCGGATTTTCCAGTTCAAATGATAGCCGCAGGGCACGATGGGCAGGCCGGTGAGTTGGGCGGCCGTAATGACGCCGCTCTGTGCTTCGTAGCGCGGGCCGCGCGGGCCGTCGGGCGTGATGGCCAGGTCCAGTCCGCGTTCGGCGCAGGAAATGAATTCAACGAGCGCCTGTGCTCCCCTCCGCGATGAGGAGCCGCGCACCGGTTCAATTCCGAAATGTTCGAGCACTTCGGCCAAAAGACCGCCGTCACGGCTCGCGCTTACCATCCCGGCCATTCGGCGGCCGGTATCAGATTTGCGGACGTAACGCTGATACAATATGGCGCACAGGGCGAGCCGGTTATGCCATATTGCAAAAATGACTTTCGGCCCTGTGGATTTAAAATAACCGGAGCGATCGTCGAGGGTAGATCGAATTGTCAATGCCACGCTGCGAATGAAGAACGAAATCAGAGCGGCGATCACGCGCTGATGCCATTTGGCCCGGTGAGGGATGACGATTCCTGACCTGCGATTTTCCGTGGTCATCATGCGCCCTTTTTCAGGCAGGCCCGCACCAGGTCTTCCACCGTGGCCTTCGGCCCGGCGGCGGCGTAGGCGGAGCGGACGGTGTCGTGCGCCTCGATTTGTTTGAATCCCAACGCCATGAGCGCCAGCACTGCGTCGTTGATTTTTTGATCATCGGGCGACAGGGCGCGCTGGGCGCTGGCGGCTTCCCATGCGCCGGCTGCCCCGATTTTGTCGCGCAATTCGACAACGATGCGCTCGGCGGTTTTCTTGCCGACGCCGGAAATTTGCGAGAGCGATTTCACGTCGCCATTGGCCACCGCCCCGCGAAAGGCGGTCACGGAAATGCCGCTGAGGATGTTGAGGGCGATTTTGGGGCCAATGCCGGAAACGGTGTTGATGAGAAGCCGGAACAGGTCGCGTTCGGCCGAGGACATAAAACCGTAAAGAACGTGGGCGTCTTCGCGCACAACCAATTGCGTGAGCAGCTTCACGTCCGCGCCCGGATGCGGCAGCTTGTCAAAGGAGGACAATGGAATGAGCACTTCGTAACCCACGCCGTGGACGTCCACAATGGCCTGTGTGGGGAGCGCTTCGACAAGTTTGCCGTTGAGAAAAGTAATCATTGAGGCGGCATTAAATCCGTTTGGGCGGAGTGAGATTATAACGCGACTGTTCGCGCGCGTGAGTGAGCGCCAGCGCCAGGGCATCCGCGGCGTCGGGCGCGGGCGGGTCGGCCATGTTCAAGAGGCGCTGGACCATCTTTGCGACGGCGGATTTTTGCGCAGCGCCGTAGCCGGCGACAGCCTGTTTGACTTTGCGCGGAGCAATTTCAAAGATGGCGATGCCATTTTCGGCAACGGCCGCCAGCGCCGCGCCGCGGGCCTCGCCCATGATGATGGCCGTTTGCAAGTTTTGCGCGTAAAAGAGGCTTTCAACCACACAGACCGTCGGATGATATTTGCGAATTTCCGCGCGGACGGCCTCGGAAATTCGGGCCAGGCAACGCGAACGTTCCCAGGTTTGCGGGCACGAAATGGTGCCGTGCGCCAGTGTGCGCGGATTCGGATTGGTCGTTTGAATAATGCCAAACCCGGTGCCGCGCAGCGACGGGTCAATCCCAAGAATGATTGTCAAAGCGCCGTTTGGGGGCGCTGACGGCGCAAGAACCGGCAAGGCAACGCGTTTTTTGCCGCCGACGCGCTGTTTCATTTCTTCGAATTGACGGAGGGAAATACCCATGATTGGTGGCATTTTGCACGCGGGTGAGGGAATGCAAAAGGAAAAAGGGAAATCAATTGAAGTCTCAAACCGGTTTGACAAATGGTGTCAATTTGCTACCATATAAAGCATGAGTCAACCGGTTAAAGTCTCGGACTCTCTCATGCTCGACGCACGGATCGCGGGTCAGGCGATGGAACGGTCCATTGCCGGGCAGATTGAATTTTGGGCAAAAATTGGGCGGGCGTTGGAACCGTTGCTGCGTGGAGACCGTGTCCTGGCATTGTGCCGCTCCGGCCAGACCAAGCCGCTTGCCGCGTGTCTGGAATCTGTTGACTCGTCCGCCGGCCGTAAACGGGTCAAGGATTATCTCAAAACGCGACCGTATCCGCACTATGAGTCTGCAGCCTCTCCGGGGCTGCTCGTGCGAATTGACGCTGACGGCAAGCGGACGATTGGACGATTCGTCAATCGCAAGTTTCAGCCAGTCAAATCTACCGCCGGGCGAAAAGAGGCTGCGCGGGCAAAAGTTCCGAGGCAGGAACCAGTTCACGCTTGAGGATTCCTGATTTGGACAAGCGTCCAATCATTGTCGTCCTGGCTGGCCACAATGGCGCCGGCAAATCCACATTTTATCATGCTCACCTTGAAGTGTCGGGATTGCGATTTCTTAATGCTGACGTGCTTGCCGCCGAACTCGATGTGAATCCTTATTTAGCCTCGGAAGCTACTGCCCGTCTCAGGCAGGAATTGGTGAAGCAGGGCGAAAGCTTTATCTTTGAAACTGTGTTTTCCGACCCTGTCGGCGACAAATTGGCCTTTTTGAAGTCTGCGCTGGAACATGGCTACCATGTCCTCCTGTGTTTCATCGGCCTTTCAAGTCCAGCTTTGGCCGAACAACGCGTGGCTATGCGCGTTAGCCAGGGCGGCCATGATGTTCCAACAGCGAAGCTCGTTGCTCGGTTTCCCCGCACATTGGCCAATCTCGCGGCTGCTATCCGAAGTCTTCCTTGCGTTCTGGTCTTTGACAACGATGACCTGCGGAAACCATTCCGTCGTGTCGCGGTCTTTCAAAATGGAAAGCAAACATTTTCAGCTAAAACGGCTCCCGCCTGGTTCAAGGCATTGAAATTTTGAACCGGTTCCGTGTTTGGAGATTTTGGGCGTGATTCTTGCTTTTACGTTTGGACTGTAGTCCAATAATCATCATGAGAGACGACCGTGACAGTAACTATATATCCGTTGGCAAATGGATGCTATTAATACTTATCCCAAGCATTCCAGTAATTGGCTGGATTCTCGTGATTGTTCTCGCATTCACGGGCACTAACGAGACGCGGAAAAATTATTTTAGGGCATTTATTGCGTGGGTATTGCTTTTGATTGTTGGCATTGTCGCGATGTGTCTCGTAGCCGGCTCGCCGGCACTATTTCAACAGGCGAAAGACTGGTGGGCGAAACATCATTTGAATTTGGGCAAGTAGGGTTCGACTGTGGACTAGGGTTTCCTTTCATAAATGACGAATGGCGTCATCGTCTTCGCAGTCAGGCTTTGGTAGAAATCCGGCTCGGGCATGTTGTCAACGCGCGGCGAATCGTGAACGGTCAGGGTAATCTTTTCATAATCCGGCTTTAGATTGTCCGGCAACTGTGCGGGCGGGAAAAAGAAAACGTCTGAGAGGCTTACGGGCAATATCCACCTGGGAAGAGGATGCAATGGAAATGGCGACAGCCGGGCGTTGACGATTTTTAGCCGCGTATAAAACATCAATGGAAATTCCGGATTGTCTGAGACGACAGTATCCCCGGGATTCGCGCGCTTTTGGAAGAAATTGAGGACGTCGGTGAACCGGTCCTGGTAGGGCAATAATGAGCCAAAAACGAAGTCCGCAAATGGTGAACGGATTGGGTATTGTTTGGCGAAGGGGTCTGTAGCTACGGCAAATACATTGCTTAGGCATAGGAACATCAGGAGCAAAACGGCCACGGCTGTCCATCGGACGTAGCGAAAAAGCCATGCGGCAACCAGGAGGCATAGGGCCGGCAAAACAGGAAGCATGTAGCGCAAATAACCGCCGGACATGACGAAAAGGACTGGAACGTAGAGAAAGGGCAGGAGAATTAGATACTTTTCGAAACTGCGCACGGCGGGGGGGGCGTTGAAGCGTTGAAGTGTTGAAGCGTTGAAGCGGTCAGACTGGCGGCTGGAAGCCGCTTCAACCGGCAGGCAGGATGCCTGCCCTACGTGACGGTTTGCGCCAAACCGTTCGGCAAGCCAGCCGTAGGCCGGGAGCAAGATGATGCACCAGGGAAAAAAGTGAAAGTGAAACTGCACGAGATAGAACCGGAGCGTTTTGGTCCATGGATCGTGCGGCTCGGCTGAGCCCTGGCGCCAAACCTCTGAGAACACCAGCCAGGGCGCGGAAATAACGAAGAAGATGCCCAGGCAGACCAGGAGCGGCGCGGCGGAAGTTTTATTTTGGCGAAATGAGTTCCACGCCAAAACCAGGAGCAACGGGATGTTGGCGGCGGCGATGGTGTAATTGCAATAGAACTGAAGCGTCAATCCGGCGAGGACCAGCCACGGACCGCTTTTAGTTTTTGTCAGGATTTGATAGATGCCGTAGAGCAGGAGGATTTCAGCGAAAACGGTGATGGAATAATAGCGGCATTGCCGGATGTGCAGCAAAAAAACTTCCGACGTACCCAACAATAACATCGCGCCGATGGTGACGCGATGCGATTTATACATCTTCCAGGTCATCGCGCCCAATGCCGCCACCGTGAGCCAGCCAATGAATGCGAACGGCGCGCGACCGGCCCACGTCGTTTGGCCAAAGACGGCAAAGGAGGCGGCTGTGACGTATTCCGGCAGCCAGGGCGACCACGTCCACAATCCGTCGCGCGCATCAAAACGGTCGCCGTGCAATGAGATATGATTGACGCCGTCATCCACTTTGGGGACGCCGAATTTCAGAATATTTCTGGCGAGAACTGCATTTTCCGCTTCATCCGCCCAGAACAGCCGGCCGTCCAGGTTGCAGAAGGCCAGAAAAAGACCGGCTGTCGCCAGGATCAGGTAGAGACACGCAATGCCGATGACGCGCGGACGAAAGCCGATGTCGCTCTCAATTTTCATTCTTGAGTTTATAGATGACGAATGGCGACATGTTCGCCGCCGTTTGAAGCGCGTATGCTTCCGGTTCCGGAATTGTGTCTACCTGGGTGGAATTGTGAACGGTCACGACGATTTTTTCGTAATGAGTTTTGAGAGCATCCGGGAGTTCGTGCTTTTCATTCAGGTCTCCGGTCGCGCTTTCGGGCAATATCCAATTGGGCAACGGATGAAATGGATCGGGCGTCAGGCGTCCGTCAACGATTTTGAGACGGGTATAGAAAGCGAGCGGAAATTCGGGGTCCCATGAAAGCAAAACGTCGCCGGGTCGCGCGTTGTCTCCAAAGAATTTGAGCAAATCGGTGAGCCGGTCCTCGTAGGGCAACAGCGAGCTGAACACAAAATCGGCGAAGGGCGAACGCAAGGGGTGTTCCTTCGCAAAGGGATCCGTTGCGACGGCGAAGACATTGCTGAGGCATTGGACCATTAAAATGACAAGGGCCAGGGCGGTCCATTGGACGTAGCGAAAAAGCCATACTGCGACCAGCAGACAGGCAATCGGCAGGAGCGGCAACAGATAGCGGGAGAAGGCAAGGGGCATGATCAAAAGAACGGGAACGTAGGTGATCAGGAAAGCGAGGAGATAGGGTTCGAATGATTTGGGCCCGTTGAAGCGTTGAAGCGTTGAAGTGTTGAAGCGGTCGTCGTTGCCTTGGCTCATAGGACGATCATGCGAAGACGGAGGACGGATTTCGGTTGGCGAGCTTAGCGGCAGGTCTTGCGACGTCGTACGGTCAGCGGGTTTGGAAACCCGCGATACGGCAGGTTTGGAAACCTGCGCTACGAGCCAGGCACCGAAGGGGAGCAGCAGGAAGCACCAGGGGAAAAAGTGAAAATGAAATTGCCAGGCGTAGAAGCGCAGGAGATGCGTCCATGTGTCGCGCCCTTCCGCGGAACTTTGGCGCCAGGTTTCAGTGAACAACAGCCATGGGACGGCAAGGAGAGCAAAAATTCCAAGGGACAAAAGTAATGCCAAAAAAGCGGGGCGATCCTGCCGGAACAATCGCCAGGCCAAAATCAACAGGAGCGGGATGTTGGCAATGGCGCAGGTATAATTGCAATAGAATTGAACCAGCAAAGCCGCGAGGATAAACCACGCTCCCGCTTTGTTTCGGGCGAGGATTTGATACAGGCCGTAGATCAAAATGATTTCGGCCAGGACGGTGATGGAATAATAACGGCATTGGCGGATATGAAGCAAAAAGACTTCGGAGGTGCCCAATAACAGCATCGAGGCAAGCGCCACACGATGGCGTCCATAGATTTTCCATGTCACAAAGCCCAACGCCATGACCGACAACCATCCAATGAAAGCGAATGGCGCGCGTCCTGCCCACGTCGTCTCCCCAAATACGGCAAATGAAGCGGCTGTGACGTAATCCTGCAACCATGGCGACCAGGTCCAAAGCCCGTCGCGCGCGTCAAATCTGTCTCCGTGGATCGAGATGTGGTTGACGCCGTCGTCCACTTTGGGCACGCCGAACTTGAGGACATTCCTGGCCAGCAGCGCCGTCTCGGCCTCGTCACCCCAAAAAGGGCGGCTATCCAAATTGCAAAACGCTAGAAGAAAAACGAGCGCGGCCAGCCCCAGATACAAAAGCGCGATGCCAATGACTCCGGGCCGGAAAGCGCTGCCCGTGTCAGATAGTTTCATCGAATAAAAATTCTAATCGGAACTCATTTTGCGTCATTTGACAGGCTGCAAATATTCGGCGCGCGTGATGGAGTATTTCACCGCCCGGCGTTCCTGCTCGACCCAGCCGTGCAACATGTCCGCATCATAATGAAAGTCGCGTTCAAAGCAAAGACCGGCCCTTTCCATGACGCGCCGGGAAGCCGCATTATCCGCCAATGTCCGCGCGCACACTTTTTCATAACCCCATTCGTTGAATGCTTTGCCCAGCAACGCTTTGGAACCTTCGGTCGCAAGCCCGCGTCCCCAGAAATTTCGTTGAAGCCGATAGCCCAGCTCCATCTCTGCCGCTGAAATTTTGTCAGGTCGCAAATGGAACCATCCGATAAAAGCACCGGATTCGCGCAAGTGCGCGGCCCAAAAGCCTTGCGGCGGAGTGCGCCGATAATAATCCAGAAACCTTGGAATATATTCGTTTTGTATTGTGGCAAGGGGCGTTGGCTTGCCTTTCGAAATGAAGCGCATCACTTCGGGATCGCTGTCCAATTCGAAGAGCAATTGGGCGTCCGTTTCCTGAAACTGGCGGAAAAGCATCCGGTCGGTTTCCAGGAAAGCGGCCGGAGCGCTCATGCCGATCGGTTTTTTATCGCGTTTAAAATTTCCGCAATCACGTCAGCGCGCGGTTTTGCGCCAAGATTGCCTTTGCCGTGGACGCGGACGCTGACGTTTCCGGCTTCCATGTCGCGCCCGCCGATGACAAGCATTGTGTGGACTTTGGCCATTTCCGCTTGCTGGATTTTACCGTTGATTTTGTCGGACGAGAAATCGGATTCAGCGCGGACGAAATGGCCGCGCAGTTCGTTTACGATTTGCTTCGCGTAGTTCACGAGTTTTTCGTCATCGCCGATGGTGAGCACGCGCACCTGTTCCGGGGCGAGCCAGAGCGGGAAGTTGCCGGCGTAATGCTCGATCAAAAAACCGATGAATCGCTCGTGTGTGCCGAGCGGCGCGCGGTGGATGCACAGCGGTGTTTTTTCGGAATTGTCGCGGTCGCGATAGGTGAGGCCGAATTTTTTCGGCACGGCAAAGTCCACCTGGTTGGTCGCCAGTGTAAATTCACGGCCACTAACGCTCCAGACTTGCACGTCGATCTTTGGCCCGTAAAACGCCGCTTCGTTGGGCACTTCGACATAGGGAATTTTTGAGTCGATGAGGGTCTGCCGCACCATATCCTCGGTCTGTTTCCAAAGTTCCGGTTCGTTGACATATTTAGCATTGTCGCCGGTCAAACGGGATGGGTCATGCGTACTGAAACGCATCTGGTATTTTCCGAGGCCAAACAGCTTGAAATATTTTTGGTACATGTCGTTGACGGCATTGAACTCTTGCGCAAATTGCTCAATGCCGCAATAAATATGCGCGTCGTTCATGTTGAGCGAGCGGACGCGCATGAGACCAAACAATTCGCCGCTTTGCTCGTAACGATAGCAGCAGCCGTATTCAGCCAGCCGCAGCGGCAAGTCACGATAACTCCGGGGCTCGGAGGCAAAAATTAAATGGTGATGCGGGCAATTCATGCCCTTGAGATAATAGCGTTGCGAAATTTTATCAGCATCCGATTCCTTCAGTTCCATCGGCGGGAACATGGAGTCTTTATATAAAATTGGAAGGTGTCCGCTGGTCAGATACAGTTTTTCCTTCGCAATGTGCGGTGTGCGGACGCGGACGTAGCCGGCCTGGAATTCGGTTTCCTTGGCGAGTTTTTCCAGTTCCTCGACGAGTACGGTGCCTTTGGGCAGCCATAATGGCAAACCGGGCCCGACCAAATCGGTTTCAATGGCAAACAGGCCCATCTCGGCGCCGATTTTTCGGTGATCGCGTTTTTTGGCCTCTTCGATCATGGTGAAGTAGGCCTCCATCTCGGTCTTGTTTTTGAACGCGGTGCCGTAGATGCGCTGGAGTTGAGGATTGCGTTCGTCGCCTTTGTAATAGGCGCTCGCCACGGTGGTGAGCTTGAACGCGCCGATGTTGCCGGTGCGCATCACGTGCGGGCCGGCACAGAGGTCAAGGAAGTCGCCGTTTTTGTAGTAGGAAATCGGCTCGCCATCGGGAATGGATTCGAGGTTGCCGATTTTGAATTTGCTGGGATTGCCGGGGCGTTCAGTCAGGCCGCCGAGGCGTCCGCTCTCGGAATCTTTGATGGCCTGTTCGCGAGTGACGACAATCTTTTCAAATGGATTGTTGGCCTTGATTTCCTTTTTCATCTCTTCCTCGATTTTGGGGAAATCTTCGGGGGAGATGCGATGTTTGAGGTCAACGTCGTAATAAAATCCGTTTTCGACGGGCGGACCGGCGGCGAATTGGGCGTCTGGCCACAGGCGCAGGATGGCCGTGGCCATGACGTGCGCGGCGGAATGCCGGATGCGTTCCAGTTCGGTCATTTTGGCGCGGTCATCGAGAGTCTTGCGGTCTTGCATAAATCGTGAATGGATATGGGAACAGAAATCGCCTCGAAAGACAAGGCGATTGGGGTGAGGGTGGTGGCCTGGCCTAATTCAGTTTGGTGTCCAACCCTTTTGGGTGTTCCGGGTTGGCCGTCCAGTCTACGAGCCGCTCCGGAGCACGCTAAAGCGTGTACACCAAGCCAATTTAAGACACTTGGGGCGCGGATAGAGGATGGAAGGTGGAAGATGGCACCGGAATTGGGATTTGAATATCGAACGTCGAACATCCAACGCCGAATATCGAATGGCCGACATTCGGTGTTCAGTGTTGGATGTTCGACGTTCGATGTTGAAATTAATCTTAACCTAGCCTCCGGTTGCGTCCATGGATGCCATTCGGCGGATTTCGAGTTCGTCATAGCGATTTCTCGCTGCCGACCAGGTTGCGGAGAATATGCCGGTACTGACAACGCCAAATACAAGAAGCGGCATGGCTACGAACCACGGTTGTCCCGCAATCACGGCGATGAGGGTTGCAATGAGGCAACCAATTCCAAAGACGATACAACATTTCCAGGCGGCCAGAACGAATTGGCGCGCTCTACCCTTTTGCGACAGCCAGCCGAGCAGACCGCCAAAGAAACCGATAACTGGCCCGCCGATGCCCCCAACCCACGGCGCGGCATCTGCAGACCACCAACCGGCGGGCGGCGAACCATCTGTGTTTGAACCGGTGGTCCCCGATGACTGCGAAAAACCGGCGGAATATTTCACGAGTTTCACGGGCGTGAGATAAACCGTGCCGCGGCCGGGAAGAATAAGGTTGATCTCCAATCGCGTGGGCGGACCGGATGCGCCCGTGGGATCGAATGGTAGAGTAAAGTCCCTCCAATCGCATGAGCCTGTGATTTTTCCCATCTCGCCGGAATCACCCAGGGTGCGCGAAAAATATTGGCCCTCCGGCATGCCCGGACGCAGTGGCGGAAAGTAATTCCACATTTCCAAATAACCGGCGCCCTGAACATTGTCGTATTTGACCCGGCCGGTAATCGCGTATGCCGTAGTTGAAAGCTTTGGTTTGACGATTTTCAGCAGTTGAATCGTCAACTGCGTATCATTGGTATTTTCGAATTTATAGACCGATTGACCATCCAATGTGACCAGGTGGTCTTTTTGGCTGGGATAGTATATTGCCAAAACTTTGGATTTTGGTTCTTGCGCCATGGCTGATAATGCCAGAATCAGCGATAAACAGATAAGGAGGGGTTTTTTCATTTAGTTTCTTTCTTTTGAGTTTGATATGCGGACAAGAGCTTTTTAAATACCTGGGAATCGAGCTTGCCATCGGCGAAACAGGCGCGGAGCTGGCGCTCGAAATCGTCGTCGATCTTCTGGCTGTCGAGAATTTTGATTTTGTCAATGAGCCGGTCCAAGCGCAGGCGGAGGGTGGGATAGGAGACGTTGTAGGCATCGGCCAGGTCTTTCAACGAGCCGGAAAAGAGGACAAACCGCTTGATAAAGGCGAGGTCCTCGTCCTCCAGTGAATCCACCCACCGCGTTTGTGCTTTTTCGAAGTCGATCATTTAATAAAATTCAAATTACTTTTCATTTTATACAACTGAATAAAATTAAAGTCAACATGAATTTTATTAAAATTTTTTGGGCGGCTTTTGGGCATCGCCAGGCTCGATAAGTGATTTGATGCCAAAATATTGCGGGTCGCCTGTTAGGTTCTTCGAGCCTGGATTAATTACGAGGCTAGCCTGCAACGGCGTTCCGAAAGCGGGTGTCGCGCGGACTTGCCACCGCACTCCAAGACGCGAAGCGAGTTATCACGAATCTCGTCGGCTCTGGACGATGAACCCGCTTATTGCGCCGCTGCACGCGGCGCCACACGGCGCAGCGCGCCGTGTTCCACCACCTTCGGTCACGGGGAAATCGCGACGTCGTTCCTGACGAAGGGAGCAATGAAGCGGTGGCTCGCTTATGCCAGGGCGCCGTTGGCGCGGATATTTTGGCCGCTGATCCAGCGGCTGTCGTCGCTGGCCAGGAAAGCGACAATATCGGCGATATCGTCGGGACGGCCGAGCCTGCCGAAGGCGGATTGATTGGCGAAGAAATTTATTTGTTCAGGCGTTTTGCCGGTCGTGAACAGTTCGGTGTCCGTGGGGCCGGGCGAAACGGCATTGACGGTGATGCCGCGGGAGCCCAGTTCTTTCGACAGGGAGCGGGTGAGTTGCTCAACAGCGCCCTTGGTGGCCACATAGGCGCCATACGCGGGAAGGAGACGGGCGGTGGTGGAACTGGAAAGATTGATAATGCGTCCGCCATCGGCCAGGCGATTGGCGGCCTGCTGGCAGGCAAAGAAGACGCCTTTGACATTGATGGCAAAGATTCGGTCGAATTCTTCTTCAGTTGTGGCGCTTACGGGCTTGACGGTGATGATTCCGGCGTTGTTGACGAGAATGTCCAGTTTGCCGAAATGCGCGATGGTTTGGTCAAACAACCGGCTGATGTCCGCCACGCGTCCCATATTCGCCTGGATTGCGAGGGCGTTGCCGCCCGCGGCCTTGATTTCGGCGACGACTTTTTGGGCGTCTTCGGCGCTGCTTGAATAATTGACGGCGACAGAAGCGCCGGAACGGGCCAATCTTCGGGCAATGGCGCGGCCAATGCCGCGCGATGCGCCGGTGACCAGTGCGATTTTTCCTTTTAAAGTGTCAGGCATACAATTTTTGAGCAGGGAACATAACCTTTATTTGTGTGAAGGCAAGGGCCTTAGCTGTTTAGAGCGGAAACATCGAACATCGAACGTCGAACGCCCAACATCGAATGCGAGCGCCACCCAAAGGGCTCGTCATGCGCGCGTGATTTCCTTATCCTGTTTTAAATGGAACCAAAAACGATACCCGGATTTCGGGCTGTGCCGCGGACCGGCGTGATTTATGTGACGCACGAGGCCGCGCGCCACGGATTTTCCTATGGCAATCCGCACTGGGCCAATTTGGGGCAGGGGTCGCCTGAAACCGGCGACATCCCGGGCGGACCGCAGCGCGTGCTTGAAGTGACGATTTCAGAGGCCAGCCGCCAATACAGTCCGGTGGCCGGGAATCAAATGCTGTGCCAGGCCGTCGCCGATTTTTACAACACGGCCTTTCGCGGCAACAAGAAATCCAAATATACCGCCGACAACGTCAGCATCGCCAGCGGCGGGCGGCTCGCATTGACACGGCTGGCCAGCGCGCTGGGCGACATCAACATGGGCCATTTCATTCCCGACTACACCGCTTATGAGGAATTGCTCAGTGTGTTCAAGGCGTTCACTCCGATCCCCATTTTGCTCGAAGCCAAAAACGGCTACAAGATTTCGCTGGCGGATTTAAAGGAGGAAATTCTTGGGCGCGGTTTGAGCGCGATGCTGGTGAGCAACCCGTGCAATCCGACGGGCCAACTGATCGAGGGCAGGGAATTGTCGGCGTGGTGCGCGCTGGCGCGGGAATGCCAGTGTTCGATGATTTTCGACGAATTTTATTCGCACTATGTTTACACGGACGGTAAGGCCACGAAGCCGAAGATGATATCGGCGGCTGAATATGTGGAGGACGTTGAGCAGGACCCGATTATTGTCGTGGATGGCCTGACGAAGAACTGGCGTTACCCGGGATGGCGGATTAGTTGGACGCTCGGCCCGAAGGCCGTGATAGAGGCCATTGCCAGCGCGGGTTCCTTCCTGGACGGCGGGGCAAATCATCCGTTTCAGAACGCCGCATTGGATTTGCTCAAGCCCGAAAACGCAACAGCCGAGACGCTGGCGATTCAGAAGCATTTCGGAAAGAAGCGCGCGCTGGTTTTGTCCCGCCTCAAAAAACTGGGCATTGCCGCAGACGCAGCTCCGGCGGGCGCATTTTATGTTTGGGCGAAGTTATCGAAACTGCCGCCGCCATTGGACGATGGGATGAGTTTTTTCCGGGAATGCCTCAAGGAGAAGGTCATAGTCGTGCCGGGAGTCTTTTTTGACGTGAATCCCGGCAACCGCCGCTCGATGATGCGTTTCAAGAACTATTGCCGGATCAGTTTTGGTCCGGAGATTGAAAAATTGGAGTTGGGGCTGGCGGCCCTAGAGCGTGTGATTGCAAAGTTCAAATAAGCTTTGCATTCTGGCATAAGATTTGCAAAAACTGGCGTTGCCTATGGAGGAACGCAAAAATCTGCGCAGGTGCGCAACGCATTTTGCACTTGGAATTGCAATATTCACAGTCATGGCGCTTTTTGCCGGATGCACCACCGAGGAAGAAACCAGTCCTCCGCGTTCCGCGACGGAACAGTTGCTGTTGAGCTCAGCGGCCGACCAGGCGTTGGCCAAGGCCAATTTAAATATGTTTGCCGGCCAGAGCGTCTATTTCGATTTTACTTATTTTGCCGGTTACGATCCGCAATATGTGGAAGGCACGATTCGTGACGCTTTTAGCCGGGCTGGCGCCCTCATTGCCCCGGACAACAAGAGCGCGGATATCATTGTCGAGGCCCGGGCGGGAGCCTATTCGATTGATACCAACAGCGAATTTTTTGGGATTCCAAGCATAGCGCTTCCGATACCCGGAACAGCGGAAATGCCGGTAACTCCCACCCTGCCGTTTTTCCAGGAGCAGGCGGAGGTTTCGTATGCTAAATTCGCCTTGCTGGCTTACGCAAACAAAACGCGCGCCCATATTTATTCCAGCGGCCCGCTTGATGGGCAGACGTATAACAAGTACAAGGCTGTTTTGATTGTCTCATGGTGGACGACGGACATTCCAGAAAAGGCGAGACCGCGATACAAGCACAAGTACCAGGTCTGGTTGCCGCAATACGACCCGCAAAACCTGCCGCCGCCCGGAGGCAAGAAATGACGCGTTATTTTCCTGTTCCTTCGCGGCACGGTTTTCCGTCCCGATACAGTGCCAGTAATCGCCGGGTAGTGGCCGCAGCCTGTTCGTCGCCGGCATCGGCAGCCAGTTTCAAGGCCATCTCAGCTGTCGTAACGGCGTCGGGAAAACGTCCGGCTTCGGCATAAGCTGCGGCGAGCGTGTTGACCATGCCGGCTTGTTTAAAACCAGTCAAATGGCACGCCTCTTCCGCGTAACGGACGGCTTCGTTTCCGTTTCGGACTGAACTGTCCGGGCATGTGGCCAGCGTCCACGCGAGATTGTTCAGGGCTGTTGCTTTGCCTGAGACATCGTGTTCCAGTGGCAGCGCATGGTGAAGGTCCGCCACCACACGGCCCCAGTTGCCGACGGCGTAATCGAGCGTGGCCAGGTCCATCCAGGTTTCGATATCCGGGCTGAGATCGACCGAGAGTTGGTAGTGGCGGATGGCCTCACTATGCCGGCCCTGGAGTTCGAGCAAACGCGCGTACATTTTGTTGGCGGCGGGTTCGTGCGGGTCGCCCTTGAGCACAGCCAAATATTCCGCTTCGGCCGCCGGATAATTCCGCTGCAGAACAAACGCATATCCGAGATTCAGGCGCGCTTCGAAGTTGTTTGAATTATCGTGGAGCGACTGTTGAAATTCGGCTATCGCTTTTGAATAATCTCCCTTTTCGGCCAAAATCACACCCAGATCATTGCGCGCGCCCCATGCGGCGGGATTTTTGGAAATGGCGTCGGTCATGAGGTTCTCTTCGGTTTTGAAGACGTTCGCACGCTGGAAGCCTGACATAGAGCAGACAGCGAGCAGGACTACCGCCATTGTTCGCATCGTGGCCGCGTTGGCCAGTGCTCCGAGCGCGCCCACGACGAGCGCGATGATTGCGGGCAACGCGGTGTATTGAAGATGGTCTGAAACCTGCCAGAGCGCCTCATATTGAGCGTCAAAGAATCCCAGTGCCGGGAACAATATGATGGCAAAACATCCCAGGCCAAACAACGCGTGCCTTCCCCAACTGCGCCGGAAAAACAGGCATACGAGGAACAGAGCGCCTGCGAGAAGGGCTGGGAGAAAAGCAGCAAGCGAACTGGCATCGATCTTCCATCGCGGATATTCGAGGTTCAGATCAAAGGGGAAAAGGATTTTGCCGAGATAAAACCAGAAGGTATAGCCGGCGCCGGCGAGCCGCCGCGCAAAACCCGCGTGCTCAAGCGTGAGCGGGGACGTGGGCAACGCCTGATATTTTTGGAACCAAATGGACATGATCCCAAAAGCGAGTGACAGGATAAAAAAGGGCGCAGTATGGATAATGTCGCGCCACTGGATGCGCTCGCGCCGCCACGCCGCGCACATCAGCAATACCACCGGAAGCATGACGACGGTAGTTTTGGCCATTAACGCGAGAACAAATGAAACCAGGGCGACCGAATACCACAGAACACCCGCGTTTCCCGACTGGCGGTCCACCGGCGGCGGTTCAGGCGGATAGAGCCGCGCGTCTTCGTACCGGAGATACCCGATGAAACTGAGCAGGAAGAAGGGCATGGACAATGTGTTTTTCAGTTCGGCAATGCGCGCGACTGAATTGACACAGACCGGGTGAACTGCAAACAAAGCGCCGGCAAGCCATGCGCAGGGAATTTTCAAACGGTCCAGCAATCGCCATAGCAAAATAGCGCTGACGGCCTGGAGAGCGATGTTGACCAGGTGATAGCCGGCGGGATTTTTGCCAAACGCAAGATGTTCCAGCCACCACGCAAATGTCGTCAGCGTAAAATCCGTTCCGAACCAAAGCGAACGCAATGTGTGTTTTCCGTTGATCAGCGGATTGTCCCAGTCAGTGAGCCGGGCGTCGTCCATGATAAAGCTTCCGGGAACGACCGGGCAATAAACGGCAAACGTGAGGATGACGATGGCCAGGGCGCCTAAGCAAAAAAGGCGAGCCGGAGCCGGCTCGCCTTGTTGTGATTTCCAAAACGTCACAGTCCTTTGCCAATCATGTATTTCAACAAGTCGGCCACGCGGCAGCTATAGCCCCATTCGTTGTCATACCAACTGATGAGCTTGAAGAAGCGCTTGTTCAATTCGATGCCCGAGCCGGCGTCAAAAATCGAGCTGGCCTTGCTGTGAATGAAATCGGTGCTGACGACTTCATCCTCGGTATATTCCAAAATGCCCTTGAGATAAGTCTCACTGGCGCGTTTCATCGCGGCCGAAAGTTCGGCGTAGCTGGTTTCCTTGACCGTGCGAACGGTGAGGTCCACGACCGACACTGTGGGAGTGGGCACGCGGAACGACATGCCGGTCAACTTGCCTTTGACTTCGGGGCAAACCAGACCCACGGCTTTGGCCGCGCCGGTGGTCGAAGGAATCAAATTAATCGCCGCGCTACGGCCGCCTTTCCAATCCTTTTTGCTGGGGCCGTCCACGGTTTTTTGGGTGGCGGTGTAGCTGTGGACCGTGGTCATCAACCCTTCCTCGATGCCGAAACCGTCCTTGAGCAGCACATGGACCAGCGGCGCGAGGCAATTGGTGGTGCAGCTCGCGTTGGAAATGACCGCGTGTTTGGCTGGATCGTACTTTTCATGGTTCACGCCCATGACGACGGTGATATCCTCGTTTTTCCCAGGCGCGGAAATGATGACCTTCTTCGCGCCGGCGGTGACGTGACCGTAGGCGGATTTGGGGTTGTCTTTGGCGGCATCGGTAAAAAGGCCGGTGGATTCAATGACCACCTCGACTCCGAGGGATTTCCACGGCAGTTCGGCGGGGGTTTTGGCGCTGACGACTTTTATTTCCTTGCCGTTAACGATCAGAACATCGTCCTCGGGCTTGTCGGCTGCTGATTTTTTGGAGCCGACCTCGCCGTGGAAACGGCCCTGGGTGGAATCGTATTTGAGCAGGTAAGCGAGGTTATCGGCAGGGACGATGTCGCCAACCGCGACGACTTCGACATCTTTGCCAATCATGCCTTGCTCCGCGATCGCGCGGAACACGAGGCGGCCGATGCGGCCAAATCCATTAATAGCAACTTTAACAGCCATATTTTTAACTTTCTTTCAACAAATGTGTTTCAAACCGGGCAAAAAAGTGTATCAGGACGAGGCGAAGCGTCAATGAGGAAACAACGTTCGAACACACTGGCAGCGTATTTGGAAACTCCCGTGTTGCGTGTTGTGTCAAGTATTTGATCACGAGAGCGTACTTGAGGCAACACGCATCACGCGCTGCAAAATTTTCTCCGTGCGTTCGCGCCCCCGGATTTATATCTTCACCGCTTTTATGGCCACATTAAAAGCTTTTGCCGCGCTGCTCCCGAAACCGGAGCTGGCTCCGAAAATTTGTGAATTACCCTATGACGTGATGTCTTCTGACGAGGCCCGCGAAATGGCCGCCGGAAATCCTTTAAGTTTTTTGCACGTCAGCAAGCCTGAGATTGATTTGCCCCGCGGCACGGCCGTCGACGCGCCGGAAGTCTATGCCAAAGGCCTGGAAAATTTTCAAAGGCTGATTGCCCAGAGCGCGCTCAGCCAGGATGACAAGCCTAATTTCTATTTGTATCGTCAAATCATGGGCCGACATTCGCAAACCGGCCTGGTCGCGGTCGCCAGTTGCGAGGAATATAATCGCGGCATCATCAAAAAACATGAGCTGACGCGCCCGGACAAGGAAGACGACCGCGTCCGCCATATTGAAACCCTCAACTCGCAGACCGGCCCGGTGTTTCTCACGTACAAGGCCGTTCAGGCTGTGGACGACTTTGTGGCAAATAAGACATCAGAAAAGCCGGAGGTTGATTTTACCGCCCAGGATGGTGTCCGTCATTCCGCCTGGAAAATTTCCGAGCCTGCGGACATCCGGTTCATTGAACAGCAATTCGCGCAAATCCCGAATCTTTATATTGCCGACGGCCATCATCGGAGCGCGGCTGCGGCGCGTGTTTTTCAATCGCGCAAAGGCGCGGGCCACAGCGGCGGTTTTTTGACCGTGATTTTCCCGCACAACCAGATGCAGATTTTGCCCTACAACCGCGCGCTCAAGGATCTGAATGGAAAGACCCCGCAGCAATTGCTGGAGGTTCTCAAAGACATTTTCGTGTTTGAGGAAAATGGCCGGCCATCTCCGGCGGCCAGGCATCAACTTGGCCTGTATTTGAACGGCCAATGGCACACGCTCAAGTTCCATGAAAAATATTTGGAATCGGCTAATGCCATCGAAAACCTGGATGTGACCCTTTTGCAGAAGCACGTCCTGGGGCCAATTTTCGGCATTGACGATCCGCGCACCAGCAAACGCATTGCATTTGTGGGAGGTATTCGTGGCGCCGATGAGTTGGAAAAAATCGTGAACAGTGGCGAATTTGCATGCGCTTTTTCCATGTTCCCGACCAGCATCGCGGACCTAATGGATATTGCCGATGCCGGCGGCATTATGCCGCCCAAAAGCACGTGGTTTGAGCCGAAGCTGCGCGACGCCATGTTTTGCCATATGATCTGAAACGTTGAAGCGTCGAAGTGTTGAACCTCAAAAATGCGTCTTGCGCTCAAATTTTGGAGCCGATTGCCAGTAAAATCGTGGTGTTTTGCGACATTTGCTTCGGTGTCAATAAGTTCACATTT
>Ga0335075_10002914_pt1 | contig 27368 bp, 28 predicted proteins | sample Lox_Sample_24_FD_206723 | JGI IMG/M metagenome (GOLD analysis project Ga0335075, IMG submission 206723) | Soil microbial communities from Loxahatchee National Wildlife Refuge, Florida, United States - Lox_Sample_2.4 | ecosystem: Environmental > Terrestrial > Soil > Wetlands | place: USA...
CGGACCCGTTGCACGGTATCGTGCTGCTGAACATGACCGCGGGGCAGACGGCGGCGAACCTGCTCGCCGCGCACACGACGTTCAGCGGGGGGCATGCGGTGATTACGTGATCAATGTCTCGCAAGGTGGGCGTTGAGCGCGCTTAATGGTCAACCTGACTTTCGCAACGAGGCTCTTGAAATACCGGGAATGCGAGATTTTCCTTGGATCGCCGTTTCTACCCCTACGCTGGTCGAATCACCCACACGATTGCTGGAACACTCAGGCTTCGATAATCGTGTTCAGGCTGACAATTCCAGGCTGTGTAGTATAGCGACCGGCGGGAATCGGACCAGTTCTGCGCAATCCAACAAACAATGCATCGGCCGCCACAGCGGCAGGATTGCCTGCAGCGCCGCGGCTGGATCGCGCAACGTACCCGACAGAGTCACATGCGGCACCCAGGCGCCTGTAACGTAGTGCGGATCAGGGCTCAACTCCGGCAGGGCGGCAAGCAGAGCGGCATGCCGTGCCAGCAATGCGTCGGTGGGAGCAGGGGCAAGCCACAGAAGGGGGGATGCTGTCGGAAATATACCGACACCCGCGAATGCCAGCGGCAGCGCCTGCCACTTTGAGGCAAGTTCTGTTAGCGCTGCACGTAGTGCCTCAACCGGCGCATCATCCGGAAACACTGCCAGAGTGACATGCGCCGGATAATCGCGCGCGTGCTGGTTAGTGTCGATTCCGGCGGCGGCGAGTGCCTCCGAAAGAGCGGCGATGGATCGCGCGCTTGTTGCGTCCAGGCGCAAGGTAATGGCGAAGGACATCGCGCAACGATACGCGCCGGCTCGGCACCGAGGCAAAGGGGCCCTGTGCACAGCGACCAGGACCATGCCATCCGACCGGCGCCGGCGAGCATGCGGTGGCCGTGGCGGAGCAAGTCGAGCAAGCGGAGGCGGGCAGGCAGGCAAAGACGTGGCATGCGGACACGACGGTGGCCGGGCTCGTGCGGCCGACGTCGGTGCCGATCCCGGTTAACCGCCTCCTGATTCCGGCACTGGGTGACCTGGCAAGCCGCCAGCCCGGCGCGCGCATGGAGATGCTGGCGGACCGCGCGACCTCAGCCTGACCGCACGCGAAGCGGATATTCCGCTGCGCGAGGCGCAGCCCCGCGCCGATGCCGCCGTGGCGGCGCGGCGGATTGGCGTGATGCGTTACGCCGCCTATGCCGCCCACGACAAAGCTACTTCGGCCGCAGCCCTCGTGCACTGGATTGGGCACGACGGCAACATGTCCGGCCTGCTGCAAGCGCTGTGGCTCAGCGCGCGCCAGGGATCCCCACCATCGCCGATCGCATGCCGCGACGCCGAGGCCATCCCGCAAGGGCTCGCGGCGGCGGAAATCGCCGCCTGAGCAGGATGGAGGCTACGCCTCCACGATTTTCTGCGTCTGCACGCCGAGGCCTTCGACCGAGAGCTTCATCGTGTCGCCGACCTTCAGGAAGATCGGTTCCGGCTTCACGCCCGAGCCGACGCCCGGCGGCGTGCCGGTGGCTATCACGTCACCCGCATGCAACGTGATGAAGTGGCTGACGTAGGACACCAGCTTCCGCACGCCGAAGATCATCGTCTTGGTGGTGCCGTTCTGCATGCGCTTGCCGTTCACCTCGGTCCACAGCGCCAGCGCCTGCGGATCGGGGATTTCGTCCCTGGTCACCACCCAGGGACCGGTCGGGCCGAATGAGTCGCAGCCCTTGCCCTTGTCCCAGGTGCCGGCCCGTTCGAGCTGGAATTCGCGCTCGGAGACGTCGTTGCAGACGCAATAGGCGGCGACGTGGTCGAAGGATTCATGCTCCGGCACATAGCGCGCGGTCTTGCCGATGACGATGCCGAGCTCGACTTCCCAGTCCAGCTTCTTCGAACCGCGCGGCATTTTCACGTTGTCGTTCGGGCCGCACAGCGCGCCGAGCGACTTCAGGAAGATGATCGGCTCCTTCGGGATCGGCATGCCGGCTTCGGCAGCGTGATCGGCGTAGTTCAGCCCGATGCACACATAGTTCACCGGCCGCGCGACGCAGGAACCGAGGCGCACGCTGGGATCGACCTTGGGCAGCGTGTGGGGATCGATGCCGGCGATCATTTTCAGCGCGGCATCCGACAGGGCAAAGCCGTCGATGTCGCGCACCACGGCGGAGAGACAGCGGATGGTGCCATCCTTGTCGAGCAAGGCGGGCTTCTCGGCACCGGGGGGGCCGTAACGGAGCAATTTCATGACGCTCTCCTGTGGTTATCCTGGCGTGGCGGCAGGCCGCGAATGGCACCGGGGCCCACCCCGAACGCGGCGAGCCGTTCGATACGAGGATTCCGGCACCGACGGAAGCCCAGCCCCCGGGCGCCGGACGCAGAGCAGCGTGCGACACGCCGTAACATGTCATTGCGAGACGCGAAATCATGTCGTTGCGATCGGCGAAATCATGTCATCGCGAGAAGCGAAATCATCACGAGAAGCGAAATCATGTCATTGCGAGGAGCGAAGCGACGAAGCAACCTCGTTCGACGAAGCCCCCCGAACGGTCCGTGCACCCGGCCGACCCAGGTTGCTTCGTCGCTTCGCTCCTCGCAATGACATGGGGACGCCACACGCCTCGCAACCGACACAGGGAGTGGCGGTGCACCCGCGCAATTTCCATCAAGCGCGCCCGACGATCTTCGCTACAACGCCACCATGTTTCGCGAGACAGTCCATGAACCCCGTCGGCAAGGCACTCTGGTTCATCGAAGCGCATCTCGGCGGCGATGCATCGCTCGCAGACATCGCGGCCGCCAGCGGCGTTTCGCGCTACCAGCTCCTGCGCGCCTTCGGCACCGCGACCGGGCGTTCCGTGATGCGCTACGTGCGCGCGCGCCGCCTCACCGAAGCTGCCCGGGCGCTGGCCGCCGGTGCGCCGGACATCCTGGCAGTCGCACTGGATGCCGGGTACGGATCGCACGAGGCCTTCACCCGCGCCTTCCGCGACATGTTCTGCCTGACCCCGGAATCCGTGCGCGACCGGCGCTGCCTCGACACCCTGCCTCTCACGGAGCCAATCCGCATGGATGAATCCCTCATCGTGACGCTGAACCCGCCACGCTTCGAAACCAGCCGGATGTTGCTGATCGCCGGCCTGGGCGAGCGCTATACGTTCGAGACCAACCAAGGCATTCCACTGCTATGGCAGCGTTTCGCGCCCTGGATCGGCAGCATTCCGGGGCAGGTCGGGAACGTCGCCTATGGCGTATGCTGCAACGCCGACGGTACCGGCAATTTCGAATACGTCGCCGGGGTCGAGGTCGCCAATTTCGACGACCTTCCCGCCGAGTTTCGCCGCGTGCGCATCCCGGAACATCGCTATGTCGTCTTCACCCATACCGGCCACATCTCCGGCATTCGTGGCACGTGGTACACCATCCTGAACCAATGGTTTCCGCAATCCGGCCACGAAATCGCCGACGCACCGGATTTCGAGCGCTATGACGAGAGCTTCGATCCTCGAACCGGATCCGGAAATGTCGAAATATGGCTGCCGCTCAGGTCATGACGCGCCGGGCCACGCTCGCGGCGCTGGCCGGCGCCGGGGCCATGTCGTTGTCGCGCCCGGCGCTCGCGGCGCCTGCCGCGTGGCAGACTGCGACGCCGCGGGATGCAGGCTTCTCACCCGATCTGGCCGCACGACTGGACGCCGAGGTTCATTCCGGATTGCTTGACGGCCTGCACGCCGTACTGGTCAGCCGCAACGATCGCCTGGTGCTGGAACGCTATTACGCCGGCGCCGATGAATCCTTGGGCAAGCCGCTGGGACGCGTGGCGTTTGGCCCAACCACATTGCACGACATCCGATCGGTGACGAAGAGCATCGTCGGATTGCTCTACGGCATCGCGCTGGACCGGGGCCTGGCGCCGCCGCCGAAGGCGCCGTTGCTGGCGCAGTTTCCGGAATACGCGGATCTCGCAGCCGATCCGGCGCGGGCGCAACTGACGGTCGCCGACGCCCTGAACATGACACTCGGCCTCGCCTGGGATGAGAGCCGTTCCTACGCCGATCCCGCGAACAGCGAACGCGCCATGGAGGCTGCGCGCGATCGTTACCGTTATATTTTATCGCGGCCGATTGTCGCCGCAGCGGGGACGAAATGGATCTATAGCGGCGGCGCAGCCGCCCTGGCCGGTGCGCTGATTGCGCGCGGCAGCCACACCACGTTGCAGAATTTCGCGCGGCACGCCTTGTTCGAACCGCTCGGCGTTACGGCGTTCGAATGGTACACGGGGCAAGACGGCGTCGCATTGGCCGCATCCGGATTGCGACGGTGCCCGCGCGATCTGCTGCGGATCGGCACGCTTGTCCTGGCGAATGGTGAATGGCATAGCCGCCAGATCGTGTCGCGCGCCTGGTTGGAGGCATCGTTCAAGCCGGTGGTCGCCACCGCCTTCACGGGCATCGACTATGGGCGGCTATGGTACCTGGGAGAGGCCACCGCGCCAGGTCTCGATGGTCCGCATCGCTGGATGGCGGGATTCGGCAATGGCGGACAACGGCTTTGGCTGATGCCGGGTGCGGGCCTCGCGGTGGCGATACTCTGCGGCAATTATAACCAGCCGGATCAGCGGGTGGCGCCGCTGCGGGTGTGGCAGGAGATCGTTCTCGCCAATCTGCGGCGGGCGTAATTGTGCGTTCCGCGTATCACCGATCCGTGTCGTTCGGTTCGTGTCATTGCGCGTTGACCAGCGGCCGAGGCGGCCAGCGGTCGACCCGCAATGACATGCGGCGCTTCAGTGCGCAGCCAGCCAGGCATCGAATCTCTGCCGTAACTTCTTCAGATTGTCGTGCCAGAACCCGTTGTCGATAGGAACGCCCACGCTCAGGTTCTTCGCGTAGCTCGCCGAAAGTTCCTGGACATCGGCCGGCAATCCGTCATTTGCCCCCTTCGCCAACCCGGCAATGCCGGCCGTTTCCAGCAATTTTCCCTCCAAGGCCGGCGTTCCGGCGAAATAGAGGTACTGCTCTGCCTGCCACAGGTCGGGTGTGGCCTTCGCGATTGCCCAACTCTCCACCTCGTATAGCCCGGCATTCCACTGAATGCCGAAGTTCCGGTGGTCGGCCTTGTCCGCTACCACGATCTGCCCGGCCGGTGCCGTCGTCATCAGCACGTCACCCGAACTCAGGATATGCGCCGCTTCCTTTCCGGTCTGCCACCACACGATATACGGCTTGAGCTGGTCCAGCTTGCGGAACGCGCGATCGACGCCCTCGCTGGTGCTCAATACCTTGTAGACATCCCCTGGCGCGACACCATCGGCGATCAGCGCGAACTCAAGATTGCCGCGTACGCCCTTACGCAGGCCGCGCTTGCCGGGATATTTCGCAACGTCCCAGAAATCGGCCCAGCTCGGCGCCGCGGAGGATTTCTGGCGATCCCAGGCCAGCACCAGCGTGTTCACCGTGGCGCCCACGCCGCAATCGCTGACACCCTGCGGCAGGTAGTGGTCCTTGCCGCCGATCGCAGACCAGTCGAGCTTCTCGAACAAGCCCGCGCTGCACCCGGCATCCAGTTCCTCGGGCGAGACCTCGATGATGTCCCAGGTGTTGTCCGGTGCCTTCAACTGTGCGTTGAGCGCGTCGGTACCGCCGTTCCAGCTCTCAACTTTCAGCGGAATGCCGGAGGCTGCGGCGAAGGCCGGCGCGACCGTATGGCGCAATGCGTCCGGCATGGTCTCATCGCGCGCCACCACGGTCAGGTCGCGCGCCAGGGCACCGGACGGGCATGCGGCAAGGATCGCCACGACTAACGTCAGCGTGCGGGCGGGCATGGACAGGGAATCGCGCTCCTGGTGTGCGGCCGACGCTACAATCCGCGGCGCCAATCGGCAACGCGCCCGCTTAACCGCCCAAAATCGTTCCCGCCGCGAGACCAAGCTCGCTTGCCGCGACCTTCTTGCCGCCGTCCCAGCGGGCACGCTGCACCTCGATGAAACCGCCCTGGCCATGGATCGTGGCGCCGGCGTCGGTGACCGCCACGACCTCGCCCAGCTTCTTGCCCTTCACTTCGGAGAAGGTGCGGGCGATTCGCTTGCGGCAGTCGAACAAGAACAGCTTGCGGCCGTCGGGTGCGGTGGTCCAGGCGCCGGGGGCGGGGTTCACGGCGCGGATCAGGTTGAAGATCAGGTCCACGTGGTTGGCCCAGTTGATGCGGGTTTCTGCGTCGCGGATGATGCCTTCGTAGCCGGCATCCGGTTCGTATTGCGCCAGGGCCGGCGCCTTGCCGGCGACCACGAGTTCCGCCACCTCTACCAGCGCGGCGACGCCCAGCGGGAAGATCTTCCCGAAGTAGAGCGAACCCAGCGTGTCCTCATCCTCGATCTTCACCGCGCGGGTCAGGATGACGGGGCCTTCGTCCAGCCCGTCGGTGGGCCGGAAGATGGAAAAGCCGGTCTCCTTGCGGCCGAGGATGATCGACCAGCTCATCGAAGATGCGCCGCGGTGCAGCGGCAGCAGGCTGGGGTGGAACTGGATCGTGCCGAAGCGCGGAATGTTGACGAAGCCCTGTGGCGCGAACTGCGTCACATAGGCCATCACGCCGACATCGGCGTTGGCGGCGCGCATGGCTTCCAGCGCGTTGGGGTCGGTCAGCTTGGGAAGCTGGTGCACCGTCACGCCGCGTTCCTGGGCGGCGACGCGCAACGGGTCGGGGCGGCCTTTTTCCGGGGCGCAGAACACGGCGGCGACCTCATCGCCGCGGTCGAGGAATGCCTCCATGGTGGCCTTGCCGAAATCCTGCTGGCCGATGATGGCGATGCGCATGTCGTTTGCCTCCCGCTGATGCCGGGCGATGTTTGGACGGCGGGGCGAAAGGTGTCAAAACGCCAGCGACCGGCCGATCAGCGCGGCGGCCAGCAGCGACAGGATCAGCATCGCGCTGATCCGGTGGTAGGCCGGCCCAGCCCGCTCGAACACAAGCCCGCCGAGCCATGAACCGGCGAGCAATACCGGGATGGAGGCGGCCGACCACAGCAGCACCTCGCGGTCGATCAGCCCGCGCAGCGCCATCGAAATTGCCGTCACGGACGCGGCGAACAAGAAGTAGACGATGGCGGTGGCACGGACGACAACGGCATCGGTCGAGAGGGCCAGCAGGTAGACGACGACGGGCGCGCCGCCCATGGATGCGAGGCCGCTCATCGTCCCCGATGCCAGGCCGGCGGCAAAGGTCACGGCGAAGGACGGCCGCGGCGGCAGCCGTACGCGCCGCCATAGCACGACGACCGACAGCGCTATCAGCACGCCAATCGCGAGTCGCGCATGATTTGCCGGCAGCCTTGTCAGCGCCAGCAACCCCAGGGGTACGCCGGCGATCAGCCCCGGCGCCAGCGTCAGGATCACGCGCCAGTTGGCTCGCCGCCATGTCGCGCGCAGCCCGACCAATCCGACCAGCACCTGAAGCACGGTGACGAACGGCACCACTTTGGTCGGCGGCAAGGCCAGCGTCAGCAGCGGAACCGCCGACAGGCCGAAGGCAAAGCCGGTGAAGCCGCGGATCACCGAGGCGACAAACACGCCGAACACGGCCGTGATGAGAGTGGCAGGCATTGTGTTCGGACGATTCCTCCCGGCGGGCAGGAAGGTGCTTGCCACGCCAGCATCGGATGATCGAGCGGCCGACTTGCGTGCCTGCCATCAGGCAGCATCAATCCGGCGGCTGCGGCGATCCTCGCCGGCTTGATCGGTTTGACCGCGGCCGCGATGGTGTTGCCGGATTGCGCACACGGGCTCGGCTGGCTGCCGACCGGGCGCGGCACTCGGTGAACGGCAATGATGGAAACTGTCACAACCAGCCATGATGTGGCCGTGGTCGGCGGCGGCCTGGTCGGCTCCGCCATCGCCTGGGGCCTGGCGCGCCTTGGCCAGCGCGTGGCCGTGCTGGATGAAGGCGACCTCGCCTGGCGCGCCTCCCGCGGCAACTTCGCCCTCGTCTGGCTGCAAAGCAAAGGCCTCGGCATGCCGCCCTATGCCGGATGGACCAAGCGCTCGTCCGATCTATGGGCCGGCTTTGCCGCGGAACTGCGCGAGGAAACCGGCATCGACGCCACCTTCCAGCGGCCGGGCGGCTTCCAGCTCGCTCTGTCGGAACGGGAGCTGGAATCACGCGCCAACACGTTGCGGCGGCTGCACAACCAGCCGGACATGGTGCCATATCCCTACGAGATTTTGGACCATGCAGGCGTCGCACGGATGCTGCCGGAGATCGGTCCCGAGGTGGTTGGCGGCAGCTATTGTCCGCTGGACGGGCACTGCAATTCGCTGCGGCTCCTGCGCGCGCTGCATGTCGGCATGGAGCGGCGCGGCGTGCGCTACCTGTCGGAGCATCGCGTGGAGCAAATCGACCACACGACCGAAGGTTTCCGCCTGCGCCACAAGGGCGGCGAGGTTCATGCGGGCCGCGTGGTGCTGGCCGCCGGGATCGGCAACGCCTGGCTGGCGCCGATGGTTGGCCTGCGGGCTCCGGTGCGGCCGCAGCGCGGCCAGATCGTGGTCACCGAGCGCGTTCGCCCGTTCCTGCACTATCCGGTGTCCACGGTGCGGCAGACCGACGATGGCACCGTGATGCTGGGCGACTCGCTAGAGGAGGCGGGGCACGACGATACCGTCGGCACCGGGGTAACGTCGGTGATCGCAGAGCGTGCCACGCGCATGTTCCCGCTGCTGCGCCGGCTGAACGTGGTGCGCATGTGGGCGGCGTTGCGCGTCATGACCCAGGACGGGTTCCCGATCTACGACCAGTCAGAGCAATGTCCGGGTGCCTTCATCGTCACCTGCCACAGCGGCGTGACGCTCGCCGCCGCCCATGCGCTGGCGTTGGCGCCGCATCTGGCGGCGGGCACGCTGCCTGCGGAATTTGGCGCCTTCAGCGCGCGGAGGTTCGATGTTCCGGCGACTGCCTGATCCCGGTGCCGAGGAGATCACCGTGTCGATCGATGGTGTGCCGGCAACGGTGCGTGCCGGCGACAGCGTGGCCGCCGCGCTGCTTGCCGCCGGGCGGATGCAATGCCGCACCACGCCGGTGTCGGGTGCGCCGCGCGGGCCGTATTGCCTGATGGGCGTCTGTTTCGAATGCCTGGTGGAGATCGACGGCGTCGGCAATCGCCAGGCCTGCATGGTACGGGTGGCGCCAGGAATGCAGATCGCGACGCAGCACGGGCGGCGAGAGGCGGGACGGTGAGCGCCGGGTCCGGAAACGCGCGGTTCGGCGGTGCCCAACCCGGCAGTGCCCAGCCCGGCAGTGCCCAGCCCGGCAGTGCCCAGCCCCGCATCAAGGCGCAGTACGAGCTTGCGGTGATCGGTGCAGGCCCGGCCGGGCTCGCCGCCGCCACCACCGCGGCACAATTGGGCGTCGACACCGTGCTGCTGGACGAGCAATCGGCGCCGGGCGGCCAGATCTATCGCGCGATCACCGAGACCGGGGTACGCGATCGGGCGGTGCTTGGCGCGGATTATTGGCAGGGCACCGACCTGGTCTCCGCCTTCCGCGCCAGCGGCGCGCAATACGTTCCCGGTGCGACGGTGTGGAGCGTGTCGCGCGACCGCGAGATCGGTGTCGCGGTCGGCGGCGGCGCACAGCTTTTTCGCGCCGACCGCGTGATCCTCGCCACCGGCGCGCTGGAGCGGCCGTTTCCGATCCCGGGCTGGACGCTGCCTGGTGTGATGACCGCCGGGGCCGCGCAGATCCTGCTGAAATCCTCCGGCATGGTGGCGGAGGGACGCGTCGTCCTGGCCGGCACCGGCCCACTGCTGTGGTTGCTCGCCGCCCAGTATCTGCGCACCGGCGCCCCCATCGCCGCGCTGCTGGACACCACGCCGCGCGAGAACTGGCGTGCGGCGCTGCCGCATCTGCCGGGCTTTCTCGCCTCCGGCTACCTGCGCACGGGGCTGGGGCTGCTGCGCGAGGTGCGCCGCCGCGTACCCGTGATCCGTGACGTGCGCGCGCTGCGCGTCCTCGGCGAGGACCGCGCCGAGGCGGTCGCCTATCAGGCCGGCCACGCGGCAGAGCGCCGCATCGCGGCCGATGTTGTGTTGCTGCATCAGGGCGTGGTGCCGAACCTGAACCTTGCGAATGCGATCGGCTGCCGGCAGATCTGGCAGGAAACATTGCTCTGCTTTGTGCCTGAGGTGGACGCCTGGGGTGCGAGCACGATTGAAGGCATCGCGATCGCCGGCGATGGCGCCGGCATCGGTGGCGCTCGGATCGCGGCGGAAAGCGGGCGGCTGACGGCGCTGGACGCCGCATGCCGGCTTGGCCGCATCGATCCGACGCGGCGCGACGCCGAGGCGGCGGCTTGCCGGCAGACGGTGCGGCGGTTCGCCAGGGGCCGCTTGTTCCTCGATCTGCTGTATCGGCCTCGGCAGCAGCATCGCGTGCCGACGGGCGACACGGTGGTGTGCCGGTGCGAGGAAGTCACCGCAATGCAGATCCTCGATACGGTCAGGCTGGGGTGCCCTGGGCCGAACCAGATGAAGTCGTTCCTGCGCTGCGGCATGGGCCCGTGCCAGGGCCGGCTGTGCGGCCTGACGGTCACCGAGCTGATCGCCCAGGCGCGCGGCGTGACGCCGGCCGAGGTCGGCTATTACCGCCTGCGCCCGCCAATCAAGCCGATCACGCTGGAGGAACTGGCGAGCCTGCCCAGGACCGATGCGGCGGTGAACGCTGTGGTGCGGGGCTGAATGATCTGTCAGGACGGGTGATCGGTTGCGCATTCGCTATGCTGAATACGCTCGGGGCCGGTTTCCTGGAAAAGGTCTATGAAAATGCCCTGCCGCAAGAGCTGCGCGATGCTGACTTTGCGGTTCAGCAGCAGTGCAGCGTCGAGGTGCGCTACCATGGCGTTGCGGTCGGCGAATACAGCACGGACCTGTTGGTCGAGGACGTGCTTCTGGTTGAGCTGAAGACCGTCAGGGCATTGGATGACGTGCATCGGATGCAATGCACGAATTACCTGAAGGCGACCGGCCTGCCGCTCTGCCTGTTGCTCAATTTCGGCAAGGCACGCCTGGAAATCAAACGCGTGGTCCGAGGCCTGTGAGCCGCACGGACCTATCTGCGTGTTCTGCGTGCATCTTCTGTTATTTGCGGTTAAATTCTCTCTTTCTTGTCACTGCAGCAGTTTCGCGAGGCAGCGCGCCATGTCATGGTGTTTTGAGCGGAGGGTCCGCGACTAGCGGTTGCAAGATGAAAGCAGGGAAGCTCACAATGTTTGAACTAGCTCCCAGTACAGCGTTCACCACACTAAGCTCCTCCGATGTGGACACAATAACCTGCTGCTTATCCGTCGAACATTGAGCCGCAGAGCGCAGGAATTCGAACAAGCTCGTCGACTCGATTTCCTGCTGCCCCGGCTCGTCGAACACCACCAATCCGGGATGATTAACGCTGAAGACACCCATCGATTCAAGGCACGACAAGTAGTACGCCCACTTGAGCCTGATCGCATCACTGGCTGAAATCTCGAAATTGATCTCTTTCTCGACCGCCTCGCCATTTTCTATTCGCAAGGCCAGGGGACGAAAATTATCGCTAGAGAGGCAGATTTCACTCGGTTGAAATGATCGAAAGCCGTAGCGATCAAGATGCACGCGGATCGCTTCCTGGAGGTGCTCTTGCTTGCGTCTGTCTACTAACGTCAGTTCGTCGGCGGGCAGCAGCCGGAGCGCGTTCGTGACCGCAGCCCACTCCTCGGCGATCTGCCGCAACTCATCCATCAACGAAAACGAGAGCTCCTCAACGCTGCTCAAGCGTTCCACAAACGCTTGCAGGCGAATTATTTCTTCAATTGCGGCACGCGATGGCGACGCGCTCGGCCTCGTGAGTTCCTGTTTGAGTGCTCGCAGTTCTTGCTGCTTGTCCTGTAGATCACGTTCCAATCCACGATATCGAGCCGCGATCTCAAGCAAACGCTCCTGAGAATTCAATAGCGCCGCACGATACAACTCAAGCTGTGACTTGACAAAGGTAACATTCTCATCGAGGGCCATACCAACACTGTGGACGGACGGCAAGAGTTCGTTTAAGATGCTCTGGTGGCAGGTTGGACAAACATGCTCAGACGAGGCTTGGCCTAAGTCGGAGCCCAGGCGTTGCAGTTTTTGTGCATCCTGGTTCCGTTGCAGGTCTGCCTCAAGGGACTTTACTCGATCCACGAGCGCTTTATTATCTTGCGTTTCGGAGCGATATTCTGTGCGCACGATCTCAAGGACCGCAGACTGCGCGTCGATTTGCCCGCTCAAATCCGTGACACGTGCCTGTATGTCCGGAGCTGCTTCTTCCACGGACTCTAGCTGACTGGCTTCGAGATTTGCGATCCGATGGGAGATGGTTTCCGTAACCTCCCCGATACGCACCCATTGGCTTTGATAATATAGTTGCAGATCGATGGCGGGCGCGGTCGCAAACTCCGCGGAAGGCTGAACCGGAAGACCTCTAAGGCGCCCAACGCGCGATGCAGATTCCTCAAGCAACTTCCGCCGATCAGACCATCGCCCGACCAATTCAGTGACCATTCCTCGTAGCTCGGCGCGCCTGCGCCGATTGCGCGCTATCTCGAGGTCGAGCAGAAACTCCATCACACGCCTGGCTACGTCTTGGATCCGGAAGAAGGTCGGAAAAGGTCCCTGAATGGTAGACCATCCGCGCTTCTGTTCCACGAACAGCATCGGGAATATTGTCTCAAGGTAGAGAGGACATTCGGTTCCGTCGTAGCGTGAGACGGTCGGCAGATCCCACCCAAGGAACGTTACAAGATATGCGTGAAATCCGCTTTCATGCACTGCCGAACCAGGGTCAAGCACGAAATAGTCACGCTGTTCACCCCGCGGCAGCCCCGCGGTAAGACCCGGTCCTCGCCATGTCTGGATAAGCTTCGTGTTCTTGCCGCCCACTACGTCGCGATGAAGTACTACGACGTCCCCATGCGCGTTTTCCATCTCCAGCTCGACATATGACTGAAGAACCGGCTCATATGGCGCGTCCTTGGCTTCGTGAATTTGCTCCCGCATCGCGTAGGGCAGTGGGATCGAGAGCTGGGGACCGAGTGATCGCTCAAGGCCAAGCGCATAAATTATGGATTGCAAACAAGTGGATTTCCCTGAGGTGTTGGGGGCCTGCAGAACATTCAGCCCAGCCTTAAACAGTATATCTGCCCCGAAGGCGCGCGACACAGTAAACGACCGCAACCGCAGATAACGCAAGCGGATCACCGTCTGCGTCCTTCACCCAACAGGGCGGCCACCGCCGTTTCTGGGATTGCCTTCGCCAATTCCGAAATAATCGTGCGCTCCGTCACGAGCGCGTCTTCAAGGCCCATTACGGCCTCCACGGCCTCCAATCCGCCTTTCGTAAGCTGGAGCGCGGCCCTCCCTGTTGTCTTGGTCCAACTAGCCAATTTCTCTCCCACAACAAAGTCGATTGCTCGCGCGAAAGCAGGTTCTACCCGGAAATCCCAAGGCAGGTCGCGACGGGCGCCGGTCAACGCTGTCTTGAGGTCCCCGTGCTGATTGGAGCGAACCGCGTCGTTGAGGATGTGTAGCTTGGCCAGCGAGGCGCGATTGGATCGGGAGCAGCCAAGCATGATTAAGATCAACGCGACACGCCACGCTATCCGAAGATCTCCGGGGACAGGTGTTGGGCGACGTTGAAATGAGAAGCGACGATAGGTGAGTTCGAGATCAGACATGGTCATCCGGTCTCCGGGAAGTCAAGCGGGCAGCGGATTAGCCAATCGCTGACTGTGCCCAACGCGATCTGGGTTACGACGCCGACTGGCAGCGTGGGAAGCGCCTTCGTCAGCGATTCCTCGATCCTCTTCGTACTGTCTTGAAGCTGTTCGGCCGGTAGTGTGGAGCTTGCACCAACAGCGATGAGTCTGGTCTCTTCAGCCTCGAGAGCTTGGTATGCCCGCTCCCACAGAACCGAATAGTTCTGGCGAAGCTGATCGAGCGCGTTCTCCCTGTAGAGGTGGGCTTTGACATAAGCATCACGTCGCGTCGCGATCTGCCTGCCGGTCGCCACCGATCGGTAAGCTCGCGCGAGCTTCTCATCGATTCTCGTGCCTATTGAGGTCCCGCTAGCAGCGGAGACGTCGCTGGGGGTTGGAATGTCGACACTCAAGGGGGGGCCAAGCGAAAGCGCCTTGAGCTGCTCCAATTCCCCCGCAAAATCGTCCTGGGAATGGCATAGGGCCTCGAAGTTAGGGGCAAGAAACGTCAAACCTTGCCCCTTGAGGGCGAGTCCACGTTTCCGAACGTCGGCCACTACCTCCTTGTTGTCCAAGAAGGGACACAAGAGAATCCAGCGTGTGGCAGGGATTCCACAAAGGATCGACTCAATTTTGTCTTTGTATTTTAGAAGCTTGGGTAAATCGCGTCCCGCCTTTGCTTTCATGGCACTGGCTGCTTTCGCGACGTCCGAAGTCTCTTCGGGTGCATAGCATTGATATAGGCAACCCGTAGTCGTGAAGAACTCCAGGCCTGCGTCACCACGAACAGAGTCGGGAACCACTTGGACGTTTTCCGCTCCATGGCGGCGCTGAACTAGTTGCAGCGCAAAGGCCTGCCACTCGTCTCCCTTCCATGCTCGGCGATAGCTCATCCATGCTCCCCTAGGTTGAGACTAACCGCGCGGCAAAATCTTGCAAGGAGATTCGCATCTAAGCCGCCGTTAGCCGAAAGAAATGGTGTCGTTGTCCCGCCTTGTGCCGCAGCAAACGACCGCTTTCAGAGATAGTTGAAACGATCCGAAACGACCTCCATGGTGAAGGTTTTCGGGCGCCGGCCGTCGCAGGTCGTGCGCGAAGCACGGGGCGGGCGTGCGAAAATCTTCACCAAAGCGGTTGCTCGAATGGAACCTGCCCTGCGCCAGCCCATAAGCGGACTGAGACCGTCAGGCCGGAGAACCGCCCCCGCTGCACCAGCCAAACCTTCTGTACGGAGGCACCGAATCGAGCGCAGGCAGTCTGAAACGGCGAATTTGGCCGGCCCCGTCCCGCAGCTCAGCCATCCTGCGCCCGCCCCCTACGCAGCGCACCCGTCTCCCTTCGGCCGCGGCCGAAGCGTTCCCACCATCCTGACAGCACGCTGTCAGCAGCCCCCCACTACCTCTCGGCCATCGCCAACCGAGAGGCCCTCCCCGCATGCCCCTCCTCGCCTCCACGCAGTCCAACGCCGCATCGGCCACCTCCCAGCGCGGCGTCGTCCTGCTCACCCTCTGCCTCGGCGTCCTGGTGGCGCAGGTCGATACCTCGGTCGTCAACCTCGCCATGCACCCGATCGGAGCAGCGTTCGGCGCCTCCGTCGCCGCGCTGCAATGGGTGCTGGACGGCTACAACCTCACCTACGCCGTATTGCTCCTCACCGGCGGCCTGCTGGCCGATCTCTACGGCCGCCGCCGCGCCTTCCAGGCCGGCGCCGCCATCCTCGCCGCGGCCTCCGTTGCCTGCGCCTTCGCCCCCACCATCGGCGTCCTCATCGCCGCCCGCGTCGCGGCCGGCACGGGTGCGGCCCTGCTGCTGCCCGCCTCGCTCGCCATCGTGCGCGTCGTCTGGACCGACCCGGCCGAGCGCCGCCGCGCCCTCGGCGTTTGGGCAAGCTGCAGCGGCCTGGCCTTCGTCATCGGCCCCACGCTCGGCGGCCTGCTGATCGAGCATTTCGGCTGGCCCAGCGTCTTCCTGCTTTCCGTCCCGCTGGCGCTCGCCGCGCTGGTCCTCGCGGCGCTGGCCATCGAGGAAACCGCGCACCCGCATGGCCGCCACTTCGATCTCCCTGGCCAGCTTGCCGGTGCCCTGGCGCTCGGCGGCCTGGTGTTCGCGGCGATCGATGGCCACCAGGGCGGCCACGCCTGGATCGCGGCGCTCGCGCTGTCCGCCGCCGCGTTGTTCTGCTTCCTGGCGCTGGAACGCCGCGCCGGCCCCGCTGCCCTGGTGCCGCTCGACATGTTCCGGAACCATAACTTCTGCGGCGCCATCGCCGCCACCGCCAGCATGACGTTCGGCATCTACGGCATGATCTTCCTGATGCCGCTGGTCTGGCAGGCGTCCGGCGTCCTGGGCCCGGAAGGCGCCGGCATCGCCCTGATGCCGTGCGCCCTGGTGTTCTTCCTGGTGTCGTCCCGCTCCGGCCATCTGACGCAGCGCATCGGCGTCCGCGCCATGACGGCCGGCGGCACCGCCATCATCGGCATCGGACTGCTGGTCCTGGCCACCACCCATGGCGGGCTGCCGCTGCCGCTGGCCGCCGTCGGACTCACGCTGACGGGCATCGGCATGGGGTTGAACACCGGCCCGCTGATGTCGGTCGCGGTCGATTCCGTCACCGCCGCGCGCTCCGGCACCGCGTCGGCCCTGATCAACGTCGCCCGCATGACCGGCGCGACGCTGGGAGTCGCCATGCTGGGTGCCGCCTTCGCCCTTTGGCACGGCGGAGCGCCGGGTCTGCGCGCGGCCATGCTCGCCGGCGGGATCGTGCAATGCGCCGGCGCCGCCGTTGCCTATGCGAGTACTCTCCGCCATTGAGTCTGCGGTCGATCTCTGAACCGCTGCCTCGGACCATCCGGCGGTGCCCGGCGGAAACGAGCCCGATCTCCCCGGTCCGCCGCAACAGCCAAGCCGACGGCCACACCGTGGCCGCCCCCGCTCGTTGCCCCCCATGGCCGCCTCCGTGGCCATCGGGATGGGGGCGCGCATTCTGCCGATTTCTTTTGGCCTGATATTTTTGTCAGTTATCGGGGTTGACTTTCTCGCTCAGATGCCCTAACTTGGCGCCCGCTCTGTTCAACCCGCGAAGAAAGGCAGCTCCGCAACCACCGCCATGATCAGCAACGCACTCACCTCCCCGGCCTACGCCTACTCCCCCGATGCAGATCGGGCCGGCTCAGACTCGTCCGTGCGCCTGCTGCACCGGCTGCCCCTGCTGTACGGGCTCGTGAGGTTCCTCGTCCTGGTCGCATACCTGGTGCGCGAGTATTGGCTTGCCATCCGCCAGTACTACTACTGCGCCGGCACGCGGCCGTCGTCGGGGTACTCCCGGTTGGACCTGCCGCCCAGCTCCGCCCAGCAACCAGCGGCATCGATCCGCGGCGCGTTCGGCAACGCCATCGCTGGGACGTGCCGCCGTTGCGGCATCTCGCCCGGGAACAAGGACTGGCCGGATCCGTCCCGTGCCATCGTGGCGTCCGGCGGCAGCAAGAAGGGCTCCCGCCCCGCCAACATGAATTTCGCCGATCAAGCCATCGTGGCGTTCAGCAGCGCTTTGAAGGGGTTCCGCCCTCACGCCGAACGCGCCCCCGTCGCCGAACGGGTGGCGTTCGGCCGCACCACGAAGGGTTCTCGCCCCGGCCAGCCGGTGTGCAGCCCGCAATCGTGGGAAAACCCCAACATCCTGCGCGGCGCGATCGGCGACAACAGCGCAATCGGCGGCATCGCAGAGACTCCGGCCGCCCCGGCCCTGGCGCTGCTGCCGTCGCCGCACAAATTTGCCGTCGCGCCGTTCTCCCCGACACAGGGCATTGCCGGCCGCGCACCGGCACGGCCGGTTGCCTGCGTCCCGGCGATCCGCGCCCTGGCCGAAATGTGCCCGATCTGGGATCAATACCGATCCGCCGACCGCGCCGCCGCTTCCCTGGGCTCGCAACTTTCTTGCGTATAATGGCTCTGTCCGGAAACATTCGGACCCAAAAAATCCCTGCCGCCCCCGACCGGCATTCCGCTCCACCGCCCGGTCTGGTCTCAGCAGCATGGATGATTGGGCGCGCTGGCATCCGTCCGGCCAGACTCCGGTGATGCCTGCGCTACCCGCAGGAGACGCCGGCGCTACCCACAGGAAAAGCATCCCCCTCTCTTGATGGCTAATGACGCGCCGGTGCCTGATCGCTACGTTGGCGGCTTCTCCTTATCGTCGGGGTGGAGGCTGCCAGTTGGCCGGACCGGAACGCGGCCCTCGCGCGGCCGTGAAGCTCAGCGACGTGGCCGCCGCGGCCGGTGTGGCACCGATGACCGTCTCGCGCGTCATCAACACGCCAGACCGCGTCTCGCCCGCCACCGCCGCCCGCGTCCGCGCCGCCATCGAGAAGCTGGGCTACGTTCCGAACATGGTGGCAGGCGGCCTGTCCTCGCGCCGCTCACGCATGGTGGCGGCGATCGTCCCCACCATCGCCCATCCGATGTTCGCCGAGATGGTGCAGCATTTCACCGACACGATGCGGGCGGCGGGCTACCAGGTGATGCTGTCGCTCAGCGGCTATAGCGACTTTACCGGCCTCGACCTCGTGCGCGGCCTGCTCGCCCGGCGGCCCGACGCCATGCTGGTGACCGGCGCCGAGCACCCGCCGCCGATGCGGCAGATGCTGGCGGAGGCTGGCATTCCGGTGGTGGAGATCTGGGACGTAGCCCCAGAACCGGTCGACATGCTGGTCGGGCTGGATCACGTCCAGGCCGGCGCTGCCGTGGCCAGGCTGTTTTTTGCCAAGGGGATCACCTGTTTCGCCGCCTTTGCGGCGGCAGATTCGCGCGCCCAGGCGCGCCGCCGCGGCTTCACCGCCTGCGTTCGCCAGGCCGGCGGCACCATCCTGGCAGAACCGATCCTGCCGGCCCCCAGCACGATCACGGCCGGCCGCCAGGCCATGGCGGCCCTTGCCCCCACCATGACACAGCCGACCGGCCTGTTTTGCAGCTCCGATTTGCTGGCGTTCGGCGCGATCACCGAAGCGCGCGTCCGCGGCGTCCGCGTGCCGACGCAACTTTCGGTGTGCGGCTTCGGCAATTTCGAGCTTGGCGCCGCCAGCGAGCCACCCTTCACCACCGTCAGCGTCGAAGGGGCCGAGATCGGCCGCACCGCCGCCAGCTTCCTGCTGCGGCGCCTGCGCGGCGCGTCACCAGGCGACACCGATCGCGTGCTTGTGCCGTTCCGCATTCTGGAGCGTGCGACTACCTGAATTTTCGCGTTTGCTTGGTTCCGCACTGTTGCGCTGCACCGCAACATGCTATGCTGCACCGCAACATGCCGGGGCGTCCGTCGTGGGTTCGCCGCCATAGGGCGCGCGCCACGCCTGACGAATGCGGAAGGAAAACCGATGAATTACGTCACGGCCGTCATTCCCTATGTGGAGGCCGGCGGCCTCCGTGTGGCGCATGCGCTGCACGATTTCGTGGTGAACGAGGCCCTGCCCGGCACAGGCATCAAGCCGCGGGCGTTTTGGCAGGGGCTAGGCCTGCTGGTGCGAGGGTTCGCCCCACGTAACCGCGCGCTGCTCGATCGCCGCGATGCCCTGCAGCAGCAGATCGATGACTGGCACCACGGCAATTGCTCCGGTCCGATCGATCAGGCGGCCTATCTCGGGTTCCTGCGCGAAATCGGATACCTGCAACCCGAACCGCAGGCAATCGCAGTCGACACCCCTCGCGTCGATGCGGAGATCGCCAGCATCGCCGGCCCTCAGCTCGTCGTGCCGGTGACCAATGCCCGCTACGCGCTGAATGCGGCAAACGCGCGCTGGGGCAGCCTGTACGACGCTCTTTATGGCACCGATGCCATCCCTGAGGACGACGGCGCGACGCGCGGCGACGACTACAACCCCGTCCGCGGTGCACGCGTGATCGCCCGCGCGCGCGCCTTCCTGGACACGATCGCGCCACTGGCCGCCGGGAGTCACACGGATGCGACGTGCTATGCCTTGGATGCCGCGGGCCTTTCGGTGACGCTGCGAGACGGCTCGACCGCCGGGCTGCGCGATACCGCCACCTTCGTCGGCTACCGGGGCGATGCGGCGGCCCTTTCCGCAGTATTGCTTTGCCACCATGGCCTGCATGTCGAAATACAGATCGACCGCCGCCGCCCCATCGGCCGCGACGACCCCGCGGGCATCGCCGACGTGGTGCTGGAAGCCGCCATCACCACCATCCAGGACCTCGAGGACTCCATCGCCGCGGTCGATGCCGAGGACAAGGTGCTGGCCTACCGCAACTGGCTCGGCCTGATGAAAGGCACGCTGGAGGACACGTTCGAGAAAGGCGGCCGCATGATGACGCGCCGCCTGCACACCGACCGCACGTATCGCAAACCGAACGGCGGCACGCTGGCGCTGTCCGGCCGCAGCCTGATGCTGGTGCGCAATGTCGGCCTGCACATGTACACCGACGCGGTGCTGGATAGCGAAGGGCGCGAAATCCCCGAGGGGATCCTGGACGCGGCGGTGACCTCGCTGATCGCGCTGCACGACCTGAACAACACCGGCCCGCTGCGCAATTCGCGGATGGGTTCGATCTACATCGTCAAGCCGAAGCTGCACGGCCCCGACGAAGTCGCTTTCGCCGACACATTGTTCTCGCGTGTCGAGGAGATGCTGAAGCTGCCGCCTTATACCATCAAGGTCGGCATCATGGATGAGGAGCGGCGCACTTCGGCCAATTTGAAGGCGTGCATCGCGGCCGCGAAGCACCGCGTGGCGTTCATCAACACCGGATTCCTGGATCGCACCGGCGACGAGATCCACACCTCGATGGAAGCCGGGCCGATGATCCGCAAGAACGATATGAAGGGCACCGCCTGGATCAAGGCGTATGAGGACCAGAACGTCGATATCGGCCTGGAATGCGGGCTGCGCGGCAAGGCGCAGATCGGCAAGGGCATGTGGGCCGCGCCCGATCGGATGTCCGACATGTTGGCGCAGAAGGTCGCGCATCCCAAGGCCGGCGCGAACACCGCCTGGGTGCCGTCGCCCACCGCCGCGACGCTGCACGCCCTGCATTATCACGCCGTGGACGTGGCCGCGCGGCAGGCGGAACTCGCGAGCCGTCCCCGTGCGCCGCTTGAGGATCTGCTGACGATACCTTTGGCCGATCGTCCCAACCGGTCGCCCGACGACGTGCAGCAGGAACTGGACAACAACTGCCAGGGGATCCTCGGTTATGTGGTGCGCTGGATCGACCAGGGCGTCGGGTGCTCCAAAGTGCCGGACATCCACGACATCGGCCTGATGGAAGATCGCGCCACGCTGCGTATTTCCTCGCAGCACATTGCCAACTGGCTGCACCACGGGATTACGAGCGAGGAGCAGGTGATGGCGACGCTGCGGCGGATGGCGGAGGTGGTGGACCGGCAGAACGCCGGCGATCCGCAGTACACGCCGATGGCGCCGGATTTCGACGGCGTGGCGTTCAAGGCCGCCTGCGACCTGGTGTTCCAGGGCCGCACGCAGCCGAACGGCTACACGGAATTTGTCCTGCACGCGCGGCGGCGGGAGTACAAGGAGCTGTCCGGCGGAGTGCTGCGGGATTGAACCGAAGTTACCCCGCTCCGCCGGCGGCGGGTTAGAAGCCCAAGGTTAAAGCCCTGAGCCGCTGTCCCGAGCCGATCCCTACCTCGCGCCGCGGTTTTGGGCCCGGTCGGGCTCGTAGTCTGCCGGAGTTTTGAGCAGTTGACGGGGATGAACGTGCGGTCGGAGGGTTAGAGAAGAATCATAACGCAGATGGACGCAAATGGCCGCAGATGAACGCGAATAGGCCCGGTATTATATAGCAACCGCCGCCAGTCCCCGGTTGGACGGTCGCGCGCCCTGCGTCACCGCTCCGTTCGTGCCTAAAAAGCCAGCGGCGAGTTGGTGCGTTAAGACTTTATTTACCGCGACGAGATACAATATCTAACGCCAATAACGGCATAAAATACCGCATCCAGTGCATAGGAGCCTCAAAATGCGATTTCAGCCAGCAACAAACACCGGAGACCTGCCCCCTACCGAGGTGTTGCTCATCCGCCACAAGTGCCCGGGCTGGCTCGCACCAGTTTGGGCTGTCCGGTCCTATACTGCCACCCCATTCCAGCCTACCGTTTCTATCTCCGGAGCCGGGGCCTCCTGAATGATCCTCTGTTCCGATTACGCACTGGCGAGCTATCCTGGTTCGGCGGAAGGCCGCGCCAGCCGAGTCTGGCTTGGCCTATCGCCAAGCTGGGAGGATCAGCGCGTGCCGTTAAGCCAGTACGAACGGTCAGTACTGCTGTTCAATCTGCGGTTGCAGATGGTTCCGGAAGGCGCCACGCCATCCCCGCCTGTTACCATGGTGACGGCGATGCGATCGATTGTGGATGCGTGGCACAGAAAAGAAGCCAGAATCCGGGTCGGCGAGTACGCTGCCGAGGAAATTCCTGAAACAGAAGAGCGCCAGACCGAGGGCGCTCCTGCGGGCGAGACGCCAGAGCGACCAAATCTGCTTCAGATCAAGGAGATAGATTGGGACCAAGGCGGCATAGTGACGATGTCGTTTAGTCACGGCGACTCCAGAGCCGCCGATCCGGCTCTTTTACACATTCCAGACGACAAGATTTGGACTGCCGGCAAGACCGACGATGACGCGCTTGCTCACGCGGCCCACTTAATGATCTCTACTGAGCAACCGCTCCTGACGCGAAGCGGGCACTCGCGCGGCTTGTTGGAGCGTGTCCCGGGAGTATCTCGCTCGGCAATAATGCTCCTTTTCGATCGTATCCTTCGGGAAGATGCGAAGCGCACTGGTATGACATTTACAGATGTTGACCGGCACACAAAGCCCTGTCACCCACGATTGGCGAGCCTTACTCAACCGTCCCAAGAGCTACGCGAAGATATAGAGGGCGGCAAGCTTACGGGAATCGAGTTTATAACACAGAAAGTCGGCCCAGGATTCGACGCTCCCGACGTTGTCGAACCGCAGTCGCTCACACTGAAGTACAAAATCATGCACCCGCCCTTCGGGCAGGCAGCACTTGACTTCATCTTCAACGCTACGAAGTGGGCGCATAGCAACGACTTCGATGAAATATTGGTGCATTTCACCGATGGTCGCACCAAAAAAGCCATGTCTTCCCGGTTTCGTACCGATGTAGAAGATGCCCGCGAGCTTATATATTCTCGGCACAAGACAATCGACAATTTCGGCGGGCGCCTTGCCCAGCATCCAGAATCAATCGTCAAGGAAATATATGAGAAGATGGCCATTATCATAAAGCAGCCGGGCCTTTGGGCATGACTCGCTTATTCCCGGGACAGGCTTCGGCATGGCGTCGCTTGCTGTCGCCATTTCGGTATTTGCGTATCAAGCACGACCTAAAAAGGCGTTTTGATATATGGTGGCCGCTCTGTTTGACACTCGTGACCATGTTGGTATTTTTGATTCTTCCTGTCACGCCGAGAGTGTTGGGAGAAGGCGGATTCCTGAAAGGTATAAGAGAGTTAATATCGTTGCTCGCGGCCTTTTACGTTGTGGCGCTCGCCGCGGTCAGCACTTTCGATCGGCCAGGCCTCGATAAGCCTATGGAGGGCACGCCGCCGACTTTGGACGGCAAGGATCAAACTCGACGGCAGTACGTCTGTTTCCTGTTCGGCTATTTGGCGGCGCTCTCTTTTCTTCTCTTCTTGGTATCTGTGAGCGCTGAAATACTAGCACCGAGCCTTCGGGTAATTTTTCCCCCCAGGGCGTTATGGTGGCTGCGTGCCGGATTAGGCTCGCTGTTTACGTTCGGGTTCTGGAGCATGATAGTAACCACAATGCTCGGAATCTGGTTCCTGATCGAGCGAGTGCACCTGAAAGAACCAGAGGCGGGGGAACCGGAGAGTCCGCCCTTTGAACGGCCACAGGCGGAGCATAGGCGGCGTGCGGCCTAAAGGTCCGCCAGCGCCGTGAGCCCAGGACCGTCAGCACGGCCAGAGTCCGTGGGTTGGTGCGGGTGCTGGCAGCGGGGCGAAAGGCAGCCTAGGCGGCCTTTTCATCGATACCATGGAACAGGTCACCTTGGCCGGGCGCGCCAATCATTGCGGGCACGACCGGCAACTGGAGTTTTAGCCAAAGTTGCTTTGCCGCCGGCACACCGAAGGTGTGGCGTGCCTCAGTTACCATCTTGACCTTCGGCGCGTTGCCTTCGTGAGTTTCATCCCCTGGAGCGTTCCGGCGTCCATAGAAGTGCTGGAACAGGACATCGTAGCATTCTCGTTTGTACGCCAGCACCTTCTCGCGCACCTTGACACTTTTGACCCGCGCGTCATCAATTGTGAGCAGCCAACCGTTCACGAGTTGCAGACGCAGGCAAACGGTCTCTTGTGAGCCTCCGGGGCAAGGTGTCCGTATGACACGGATACCTTCAGACAACACGCTATCACGATGGAGGTGATCGTGCTGGCTAGACCAGTTCAATCCGAGTGCGTCGCAGATTGGTTTTATCGCAACGTACACTTCTTCGTCCGTTTCGACGGCAAACAGCGTATCTTGCCGGAACTTGACCGTAACGATCTTTGCCGAGCCGGAGCCACCCCGCTGCTTGCCCGGCGGTTCGGCTTGGTCCATAGGATCGTGCGTCATCTTTCGCTCCTTATCAGCGTCAGGTGATAGGTCGCGCCGTTCGTAGCGGCGTAGGTCGGGACCGGCGGCGGGAGGGGCCCGCAAAGCGAATCTTGCCGCCGGTAGCCCGCTATTGCTGGCCACATCGAGCGTTGCAGCGGATTTCGGGAGAAAGCAATACCTAAATCATCCGCTTTCACGAACGTCGTGAAACAGCTTGATTATACAGCATTCGCTTGAGCTATCCCCGGGCTTATCCACCGGCGTCGCGTCAACGACTTTCTCGTATCGTTACGCGAATCGGCTCAAATTTAGGGGGACTCGCGATAAACACTGCATACTTTGGAATTCAGGCACGGTGGTCTACCCCACCACCTCCCGCCAAACGTCCGGATCCCGCGCGGTCCATGCGATTGATTTCAGATTTCGACTCAACCACGGAGACCAAATGGAGGGCACGGGCAGCCACGGAGCATTCGATCCTGCCGCCGCATCTGTCACCACGCGTTCCGGTGAAATTATGATCGACCGTGGGTTCGCTGCGGCCTTTTCCCAGCGGGAAAGCCGCTCCGTGTTCACCGTGCCCTCCGTTTCCGAGCACGACGAAACCCCGCGACGCCGGCTCCATCACGTCGATCACCAGCGCGATGGTGATGGTCGCCATCGGCATCCAGTGGACGCGGGTCAGCCTTGGTTCCTGCGCCGGAAGGTCCAGCAGCGCGGGGAGCGAATCTTGCGCTTCAGCAACGGCCGGCCGCACCAGCGCCAGGCCCGCCGCAATGATACCCAGCACGATCAGTGCCATGCCCACCAGCATGCCGTTGCCCATGGGCATGCCGACCATGCGGTAATGCATGGGAGCCGACATGATGAAAATCGGCAGATGCAAGATGACTCCTGCGGTGACCGCCGCCGTGCCGAGCCAGAACATCCAGGGCGCGCTACGCCGCCGCGGAACAAGAGCCGCCGGACCCATGTCTCCCCAACACCCGTTCTCTAAGCCGTGATAACCTGAATTGAGAGTCGAAAGGAATAAATATCCGCAACTTTCGCCGGGATGACGATGTCGCCGCCATGTTCCAGTCTGGGCGGCGCCGGTCGCCAGTCCGGCGGTCGACAAACGAAGCGGAGGAAATGAACATGCGCCTCGCAAACAGGATCGGCATTGTCACCGCGGCCGGTTCCGGCATGGGCCGCGCCGGTGCATTGCGCTTTGCCAAGGAAGGTGCGGCGGTCGCCGTGGTGGACCTGAACGGCGATGCCGCCAACGCCGTGGTTCGGCAGATCACCGATGCCGGCGGCCAGGCCATCGCGCTGGCCGGCGACCTGACCACGGACGACTTCGCGCGCGACATCGTGCGCCAGACCGTCCGGCAGTTCGGCGGGCTGGATTTCGTATGGAACCACGTCGGCACGCCCGGCCCGGCTTCCATCGAAGGCATCGACTGGAAGGATTTCGATTACGCGATGACCTTGAACGTGCGCACCGTGCTGGTGACGACCGAGGCAGCATTGCCGGAACTGCGCGCCCGGGGCGGCGGTGCATTGCTCTTTACCGCATCGACGTCGGGCCTGGTCGGTTCGCCGTACAGCCCGGTGTACAACATCGCCAAGTTCGGCGTGGTGGGGTTGGTCAAGGGCCTGGCGAAGCGCTACGGCCCGGAGAAGATCCGCGTCAACGCGGTGTGCCCCGGCACGACGGACACGCCGATGCTGCGCGTGTTCGTCGCGCGACCAGACAGCCAGATACCACCGGGCGAGACGCCGGAAACGCTGGTGGTCAAGCGCGGCGGCCTGAATCCGATGCGCCGTGTCGCCCAGCCGGAGGAGATCGCCAACGCCGCTCTGTTCTTGATCTCGGACGAGGCGTCGTTCGTGAACGGCGTAGCCCTGCCGGTCGATGGAGGCGCGACGGCGTAGGCCGCTGAGCCGGCGTCATCGGCCGGCGCCCGGTGGCCGCTTGAGGTGTCGGGGGGAAAACTGATCCCATAACCGCTGCCGCACTGCGTCGTCGAGACGCTGTAACGGCGTCACGGCAAGGGACGCTGCCCCCGGATGCCGCGATGACCGTTGCTGCCGCAGCCGCACGGCGACGGCGGGCGTTGGCGGCGGCCCGTCGTCGCCCGTCAACGCGTTGCCGAAGCGATAGCGGGTGCGCGGCAAAACGGGGAGCAATTCGGAATCCGGACGCTCCCGCTGGGTGGGGCGCGGCGGCCGGTGCACAGTGAAGGCGGGCCGCAAGTCGTCGTCTGCCTCCTGCACGGTCTGCGTGCGGCTGGCGGGCGCTTGCGCGAAGGGCGGTCCGCTGGGCCTATCCGGAGCGAGGCGAGCAACAGACGTCCCAGGTTTCTTTCCAAGTGCCGTGTGGCCCTTGCTGCTCGTCAGCAGGTCCGGCGGACCTTCGCGCATGGAAACGCTGCGCAGCTTGAGGAGCCGGCGGGGAGAAGGTACGTCGATTTGATCTGGCATGGCTGATCCACCGTACTTTCGTCAGCGACCGACAGTGCTCACTCTGAACCACCCGGACGCCGCACCTCGGGTGGCCGCACCGGGAAACTGGGGGATTGCTGGTTCGTCACATCGTTGTCATCGGGTCTGAATTCAAATTCCCCGACAGACACGTAGGGGTGTCCGGGTGACGGCCCACCCTCCGGCACCAGGACCGCCGGAATCTTCAGCGCACGGGAGCCAACTGCAGCCGCGACATCTGCGTGCGAAACCTTGTCTTCAGCGCCTTCCGGCACGAAGGCCGCATGAAGCTTCACTGTGTGGCGGCCAAAGGGACGTTCGGAATTGTTTGGCATGGAAACTCCAAAAAGTGATAGTCAGTTATAATAACATACATTATCACGCTCTGTCAACCACGATCTTCGTAACAGCACGCTCAACGTCCCAACCTTATTCGACAGCTACCCCACCGGCATCGCCGATGTCAGCCGTCCTCCCACCCGCACCGGCTCGATCCGCTTCGCCAGCCCGGTCGCATCGTCCGTCTCCACGAACACGCCGCAGAC
>Ga0335075_10002915_pt1 | contig 27361 bp, 24 predicted proteins | sample Lox_Sample_24_FD_206723 | JGI IMG/M metagenome (GOLD analysis project Ga0335075, IMG submission 206723) | Soil microbial communities from Loxahatchee National Wildlife Refuge, Florida, United States - Lox_Sample_2.4 | ecosystem: Environmental > Terrestrial > Soil > Wetlands | place: USA...
GAGAGGTTTCGTCCAACCCAATTCCCGGTGTATCATCGGCGGAAAATGAATACTGCCGTCTTGCTTCTCAGTACTCCTGCAGAACTCGCGCGCAAAGGGGTGGTCGCGGCCATCTCGCAGTTCCTCATCGCGCACAACGGCGCCATCCTCCACAGCGAGGACCACCTCGACCGCAGCCGAGGACTGTTCCTCTCCAGAATCGAGTGGGTTCTCGACGGCTTCGACATTCCCGTCTCCGATTTTGAGCGCCATTTCACGCCGGTCGCCGAGCGATTCTTCATCCACTACCACTTGGCTCTGAGCAGCTACCGCCCTAAAATCGCCATCCTGGTTTCGGAGTGTGACCACTGCCTCTCCGACCTCTTGTACCGCCACAGCACCGGCGAGCTGGCCTGTGACGTCACCGCCATCATCAGCAATCAATCCGCCGCAAAACAGCTGGCCGACTTCTACAACGTCCCCTTCCATCTGCTCCGCAACCCCGCCAGCAAGCGCGAGTCCGAGCGCGAAATACTCGACCATCTCGGGAGGAACATGGACCTGATCGTGCTCGCGCACTACATGCAGAGCCTGGGTCCGGAATTCATCGCGCAGTATCCCTTGCGCATGATCAGCATCCAAAGCTCCTTTCTTCCCGCCATCGTCGGAGCCAAACTTTATCATCAGGCCTATGCCCACGGCGTAAAGCTCATCGGAGTCAGCAGCCATTATGTAACCCAGGAACTCGACGAAGGACCCATCATCGAGCAGGACATGGTCCGCGTCTCCCATCGCGATACCCTCGAGGACATGTTGTCCAAAGGCCGTGATCTCGAGAAGCTTGTCCTCTCCCGCGCCGTGCGCTGGCATCTGGAAAATCGCATCCTCGTCTATCAAAACAAGACCGCCGTCTTCCTCTAAGCTCCTCGATCTTGAGCGCCCTCCATTCGACATCCAGCCGGGAAAGTCCGAATATGGATACCGGCTTCAAACGCTGGCACAATGGAGGGCCGAAACAAGCATGAACCGCTCACGCCGCGAAGTCCTCGCGGGCATCGGAATCGCAACACTCGCCGCCGCCTCATCTCCGCTCCTCAAAGCGCAGTCCACCACCTGCCCCTTCCGTCTCTCCGTCATCAACGACGAAATCACCCAGGACTTCGAGCACGCCTGCGACGTCGCCGCCCACGACTTCGGCCTTCACTGGATCGAGCTCCGCGGCATGTGGAACAAGAACATCACCGACCTCACCGACAAAGAAGTCGCCGAGTCCAACAAAATCCTCGCCGCCCACAACCTCCGCGTCACCGACATCGCCAGTCCGCTCTTCAAAGTCGACTGGCCCGGTGCGCCCACCCAGATCAAGCGCGGAACCGAGTTCCACGCCAACTACGATGCCGCCCAGCAGGACCGCCTCCTCGACCGCTGCATCCAGCTCGCCCAGGCCTTCCACACCGACCGCATCCGCTGCTTCGACTTCACCCGCATCCAGGACCCCAGGCCCTACCGCGCCGCCATCAACGCCAAACTGCAACAGGCCGCCGAGCGCTGCGCCCGGCACGGTCTCATCCTGCTCCTCGAAAACGAAATGACCTGCAACACCGCCACCGGAGCCGAAGCCGCCGCCACCCTCGCCGCCATCCCCAACAAAAACTTCATGCTCAACTGGGACCCCGGCAACGCCGCCGCCCTCGGCTCCACGCCCTACCCCAACGGATTCGACCTGCTCCCCAAACACCGCATCGGCCATTGTCACTGCAAAGACGTCGTTCGCAAGCCCGGCGGCAAATACGCATGGGCGCCCGTCGGCTCCGGCATCATCGATTGGACCGGCCAGTTCCGCGCCTTCCATCGCATGGGCTACCACTATGCCGTCAGCCTCGAAACCCACTGGCGCGGAGCAGGAACCGCCGAAGCCTCCACCCGCATCAGCATGGCCGGCCTCAAAAAAACCCTCGTCAAAGCCGGCATCACCGGCTGCTGATCCGGACGCCCGCGACGTCCGGAAACGAGCATCCATCGCAAGCATCAGGAGAGCGTTTCAAACATGACCGTTACACGAAGAGAATTTCTCGCCACCTCCGCCGCCACTCTCGCCGCCGCATCCACCGCAAAATCCTACAGCCAGATCCTCGGCGCCAACGACCGCCTCAACTTCGCCGTCATCGGCCTCCACAGCCGCGCCTACGCGCATCTCTCCGCGCTCAAGGCCAATCAGAAAGACGCCCGCATCACCCACGTCTGCGACGTCGACTCCAGCACCCTCGCCAGATTCGCCGCCGCCACCCAGCGCGTCATGGGCGCCGCGCCCGCCACCGGCAAGGACTTCCGCCGCATCCTCGACCAGAAAGATGTCGACGCCATCACCATCGCCGCGCCCGACCACTGGCACACTCCCATGGCCATCGACGGGCTCAAGGCCGCGAAGCACGTCTACGTCGAAAAGCCCTGCAGCCACAACCCCGCCGAGGGCGCGCTCCTCGTCGCCGCCCAGCGCAAGTACGGCAAGCTCGTACAAATGGGAACCCAGCAGCGCTCCTCACCCCACACCATCGAAATCGTCAACCGCATTCACAGCGGCGAAATCGGACGCCCCTACTACGCCAAAGCCTGGTATGTGAACACCCGCAAATCCATCGGCTACGGCAAGCCGGCGCCCGTCCCGCCCCAGCTCGACTGGGATCTCTGGCAGGGCCCCGCGCCGCGCCAGCCATATAAGGACAACGTTCAGCCCTACAACTGGCACTGGTTCCGCATCTGGGGCACCGGAGAAGCCCTCAACAACGGCACCCACGAAGTCGATGTCTGCCGCTGGGCTCTCGACGTCGATTACCCCAACCGCGTCACCTCCTCCGGCGGCCGCTACGCCTTCAAAGACGACTGGCAGTTCTACGACACCCTCGTCACCAGCTACGAATACCCTGACAAGCTCCTCGACTGGGAGGGCCGCAGCTGCCAGGGCATGAAGCTCTACCATCGCGACCGCGGCTCCACCATCATGGCCACCAACGGCACCGTCCTCGTCGACCGCGACGGCTACGAAATCTACGACCTCGACGGAAAGATGACCAGCCAGTTCAAAGTCAATCAAGAACACACCTCGTCCGCCGATCTCATCGGAGCCGACTCCATGACCAACCTCCACTTCGCCAACTTCATCGCCGGAATCCGCACCGGAGAAAAGCTCCACGCCCCCGTCTCCGTCGGCAACGTCGCCGTCACCATGCTCCAGCTCTCCAACATCGCATGGGAGGTCCACCGCGAACTAGGCCTCGACCCCTCCGACGGCAAAATCCAGAACGATCCCCAGGCCATGACCATGTGGGGACGCGAATACCAGAAAGGATGGGCTCCCACTCTATGAACTCCGCCCTCACCCGCCGCGGCTTCCTCCGCGCCTCCGCCGTCACCGCCGCAGCCGCGCTTGCCGCCCCCGCAACTCTGCCCGCGTTCGCCGAACCCTCTGAGAAATCCGGCCCGCCCTCGCCCGTCCGCCTGGGACTCGCCAGCTATACCTTCCGCAACTTCACCCGCGCGCAGCTCATCGACGATATGAAGCAGCTCCACGTCGACGCGCTCAATGCCAAGGACGCCAAAGACCATCTCCCCATGGACCCCGCCGGGGAAGCCGCCGCTCTGGCCGACTACGCCGCCAATGGCATCAAGCTCCACGCCATCGGAGCCGTTTACTTCCGCGAAGACAACGACGACGACATCCGCAGCAAGTTCGAGTACGCCAAACGCGCCGGAGTCTCCGTCATCGTCGCCGGCGATCCCGCCCCCGCCACCCTTCCCCGCATCGAAAAATTCGTCAGGCAGTACAACATCCGCTTCGCCATCCACAACCACGGTCCCGAAGATAAGCTCTGGCCCTCCCCGCTCACCGTCCTCAAGGCCGTCAAGCACATGGATCCGCGCATGGGCTGCTGTATCGACATCGGCCACTGCGTCCGCGCAGGCACGGATGTGGTCGAGGCCATCCACGCCGCCGGCCCGCGCCTCTTCGACATGCACGCCAAAGACCTCACCAACTTCAATGACAAGCAAAGCCAGGTCGCCGTCGGCGAAGGCCTCATGCCCATGCGCGAAATCTTTCAGGCCCTCATCAAAATCAAATATCCCGGCTACGTCGACCTCGAATACGAGGTCCATCCCGACAACCCCATGCCCGGAGTCATCTCCAGCTTCGCTTACATGCGCGGAGTCCTCGCCGGAATGGGCTACACCACCAGCGCCTGACCCCCGTGAATTCCGGCCCGCAAATCCCTGCTCCGGGATCTGCCGCCATCAGCCCGCCCTGTAAGTTTGAGACGGGAGAAGGCGGCTGCGGCTTCTGCAGCCGGAAAGAATTACAGGAATCGCGAAATACCATGGTGTATTGTCGAAGTCGGGAAAACATGCAGCCCGACACCGGTAAGAGAGGACGCGAGCGATGGTAGGCGCAAGGGACCACTACGTCTTTGCAATGCTGATGACCATGTTCACCGGTGGCTTTGGTGGTCTGCTGATGGTGGTCGCCTGGGTCCAGGTTCTTACTGAACCGCCTGCCGAGGCCCATGGAAGATACCGCGTCCCGCTGCTTCTGTTCACAGCCGCCATCTGCCTCGCCACCCTGGGATCGGCCGTCGCCACCGTGCTTCCCTATAACCAGGTAACCACCGCATGGACCTTTGCCCTCATCTTCAGCTTTGCCTGCGTCGCCAGAAACCTCTTCCTGCTGCGCCGGATCGACGGCCCCGAAAAACCCGCCGTGCAGATCGGCTCGATCGCCGTCTTCCTCGTCGATCTCATCGGCCTCATCGGGATGACCATGGCCCTCCCCGGCATGCCTCTCAACCGCATGGGAGCCTAAAGCATGTTCCCAAATGGTGTAGTCCGAAGCCGATGCCTTCAAGTCCCCGTGACCAACAGGGAACAGCGACCCTGAACCCTCTCAAAAAGACCACATGGATTCGGAAATTGCCTTAGAAGTACGTCTCCACCACATCCACCACGTCATACTCCGCATTCACCACCACCAGCGTCCGCCACTTATCGAACGTCAGGCACGGATGCGAAATATCAAACCCGATCATGTCCCCTACCCGCACATCATCCCCCGCGCCAATCTGCATGAAAGCATGCTGGTCCATCATCCTCGTCACCGTCCAGTGCGCAGGAGCACCCTGAAGCTCCGCATCTCCCGGCCGGAACCAGACCGCCGCCACCGGGAACCCCGCATCAAACGCCGCATCCCGCTTGCCCATCGCCAGAATCGCCTTCTCCGCCTCCGGACGAGACTGCACATAGGTCCAAACCTGCAGCGCCGGCAACAACCCCGACCGCATCTTTGAATTCACACTGCGCGCGACCGGATTCTCGGCTCCAATTCGCTTTTGCGCCTCCCGATACGCCCCAATGTCATGCGTCAGATAGCATCCCGGCCGCAAAACAATCTCCACCGCGTCGCCAAACCCCGCCGCCGAAAACTCCTCCGCCACCACGTCATACCACGCCGACCCCGCGCCCGAAAGCAGCGCAGGCGCGCACGCAATCCGCTTCTCCTTGAGCAGTCGGCGCGTCACCCCAACCGCACGCTGCAAAAACTCCCGAATCGAACCCTCCTCCTCCAGCACGCCCTCATACATCTCCACGCCGCACAGCGCAACCGCTCCGCTCCAGCTGGACAATGCCGCCAGCACCGCATCCAGCTGCATCTCATCACGCACCCCGGTGCGCCCGCCCGCAACCCCCAGCTCCAGCAGAACCGGCAGCCGCAGTCCGCGCTCGTGAAAAAACGCCCCCAGCTGCTCCACCAGCGCCACCGAATCCACCAGGCAATAGAACTCAAACTCCGCGTCCTCTTCCATCAACCGCGCAATCATTGCCATATTCTCGCGGCCCACCAGCTGATTCGCCATCAGCACCCGCCGCACCCCATGCGCATGCGCCACCACCGTCTGGTGCGCTGTCGCCAGCGTAATCCCCCACGCGCCCCCCGCCAGCTGCATCGCAAACAGCTTCGGAGTCATCGTCGTCTTCCCATGTGGAGCCAGCTTCAACCCATACGCAGCAATAAACTCCCCCATCCACTCCAGGTTGTGCCGCAAACGGTCCTCATAAAGCACCGCGCAAGGCAAACTCACATCCTCGCGCAGCAAATTCCACCGCAGCGCAGCCACATCCTCCATCGAAGCCGCTCGCCCCAAAAATCCCAATCCCTTATTCAACGCACCTGTCTCCTGTCCAATGTCGTTACAGCCCATCCACTACACCCTATACCCTTTTCCCTTTCCTCCTTTACCCTTTACCCTGAAGTAGCCGACATGCACCTCTGCGACACTCTCATCCGAAACGTGACTCTCTACGACGGCAGCAACGCCGCTCCCGAGGTCCTCGACGTAGCCATCCGCGAAGACCGCATCGCCGCCATCGGTCCGGCCCTCCATTATCATGCCGAAACCACCATCGATGCCGAATCCCTCGCCCTCGCGCCCGGATTCATCGACACCCACACCCACGACGACACCGCCGTCCTGCGCGCGCCATCCATGCTGCCCAAACTCTCCCAGGGAGTCACCACCGTCATCACCGGCAACTGCGGCATCAGCGCCGCGCCCGTAACACTGCGTGGCAACCCGCCCGACCCCATGAACCTCCTCGGCGACGCCAGCGCCTTCCGCTACCCAACCTTCGCCGCCTATGTTCAGGCCATCCACGCAGCCAGGCCCCCCGTCAACGTCGCCGCGCTCGTCGGACACACCGCCCTCCGCAGCAACCACATGGATCGCCTCGACCGCTCTGCCACCTCTGCCGAACTCCGCGCCATGCGCGCCCAGCTCCAGGAATCCCTCGACCACGGAGCCATCGGCCTCAGCACCGGCCTCGCCTACCTCTCCGCCAACGCCGCCACCATCGAAGAAGTTCTCGCGCTCGCCGAACCCCTCGCCGCCGCCGGAGCCATCTACACCACGCACATGCGCTCTGAGACCGAAGCCATCCTCGAAGCCATGCACGAGGCCTTCACCATCGGCCGCGGCGCCCGCGTCCCCATCGTCATCTCCCACCTCAAGTGCGCCGGCATCGCGAACTGGGGACGCAGCACCGATGTCCTCCGCACCCTCGAAGCCGCCCAAAAATTGCAGCCCATCGCCTGCGACTGCTACCCCTACGCCGCCGGCTCCAGCACCCTCGATCTACGCCAGGTCGACGAGCGCGTCAAAATCACCATCACCTGGAGCACACCCCACCCCGAATCCGCCGGTAAACCCCTCTCCCAGATCGCCGAGAAGTGGCGCATCCCGCAGCTCGAAGCCGCAAAGCGCCTCCAGCCCGCTGGAGCCATCTACCACTCCATCTCCGAAGAAGACATGCGCCGCATCCTCAGCCATCCCTCCACCATGATCGGGTCCGATGGCCTGCCCAACGATCCGCGACCCCATCCCCGCCTCTGGGGAACCTTCCCCCGCGTCCTCGGCCACTACAGCCGCGACCAGAAGCTCTTTCCCCTCGCCGAAGCCGTCTACAAAATGACCGGACTCCCCGCCGCCCGCTTCGCCCTCACCCTGCGCGGCCTCGTCCGCGAGAATTATTACGCCGACCTCGTCCTCTTCAATCCCGCAACCATCCGCGACACCGCAACCTTCGAAGACCCCATCCAGCCCGCAACAGGAATCGCAAGCGTCTGGGTCAACGGCTCGCTCTCCTATACTGCCAACGGAGTCACAAACAATCGCGCCGGGCGCTTTCTCCCCCACAACCCGGCATTCAAAGGCCGGAAACAAAAGCACTGAAAGGAGCAACGCATGAGCATCAAGCGCTACGGAGCAGAAGGCGGCAAAGGAACCGGAGGTCAGCACCTGCCCTTCTCCCGCGCAGTCCAGGCCGATGGCTGGCTATATGTCTCAGGCCAGGTGCCCATGCTCAACGGAGAGCTCATCACCGGCAACATCACCGCCCAATCCCATCAGGCCATCCAGAACCTGCTCGCCATTCTCAAAGAAGCGGGCTATGGCCCCGAGCACATCGTCCGCTGCGGCGTATGGCTCGACGATCCCCGTGACTTCTCCGCCTTCAACGCCGTCTTCAAACAGTATTTCGGGCAGCATCCTCCGGCGCGCGCCTGTGTCGTCTCCAGCATGGTCGTCGATTGCAGAGTCGAAATCGAATGCGTAGCGTACAAGGCTGGTAAATGATCGATCCCCACAGCCTCTTCCTGCTCATCTCCGCTGTCGTCGCCGTAATCGGACTCATCCTTCTTATTGCTGTCGCCAAGCTCAACCCCTTTATCACTCTGCTCGTCGTGTCACTCGCCCTCGCCATCGTCACCGGCATGCCCGCGCACACCATCATCCACTCATTTGAAGCGGGCCTCGGCGGAACCCTCGGCCACATCGCCGTAATCGTCGCCCTCGGCACAATGCTCGGCAAAATGATGGCCGAGTCCGGCGGCGCCGACCAGATCGCCTACACCCTCATCCGGCTATTCGGCGAAAAATACGTGCATTGGGCCATGGTCCTCATCGGACTCATCATCGGCCTGCCTGCCTTCTTTGAAGTCGGCTTCGTGCTCCTCATTCCCATCGCCTTCACCGTCGCCCGCCGCACAAAAACCTCGCTCGTGCTCGTCGGCCTGCCCATGGTCGCCGGACTCTCCGTAGTCCATGGCCTCGTCCCGCCCCATCCCGCCGCCATGCTCGCCGTCACCATCTTCCACGCCAACGTGGGCCGGACCATCCTTTACGCCCTCATCATCGGCGTCCCCACCGCCATCATCGCCGGCCCCGTCTACGCCAAAATCATCGCCCCGCACATCCACCTGCCCGACGAAAACCCCATGGCCATGCAGTTCGCCGAGCACGACGACAGTCGCAGCCTCCCCAGCTTCGCAATCACCCTCATCACCATCCTGCTGCCCGTCCTGCTCATGCTCCTCGGCAGCGCCGCCAACGCCGTCTCCCGCCCCGGCACCCGGCTCAATGAGACGCTGAACTTCATCGGCGACGACGATATTGCCCTCCTCATCGGAGCCCTCTTCAGCTTCTACACCCTCGGCAAAATGCGCGGCGTCACCCGCGACACCATCCTCAGGTACACCAACGAGTGCCTCGCCCCCACCGCCATGATCACCCTGCTCATCGGCGCCGGCGGAGGCTTCGGACGCATCCTCTTCGACAGCGGCGTCTCCCACGTCGTCATCACGCTCGCCCTCCAGAGCCACATCTCGCTGCTCTTCCTCGCCTGGCTGCTCGCCGCTCTCATCCGCCTCGCCACCGGTTCCGCCACGGTCGCCATGGTCACCGCTGCCCAGATCGTCGCGCCCATCGCGCTTCACAGCCCCAACGTCCACCCCGAGCTGCTCGCCATCGCCACCGGAGCCGGATCGCTCATCTTCTCCCACGTCAACGACGGCGGCTTCTGGCTCGTCAAGGAATACTTCAACATGAGCGTCATCGACACCATCAAAACCTGGTCCGTCTGCGAAACTCTCATCTCCGTCATCGCCTTCGCCCTCACCCTCGCCGTCTCCGCCCTCATCCGCTGACCGACCCGGCGGCATCCGTACATCTAAATTCCCTCCGCGCGCATCTACCGCGGTATTATCCCCAGGTGTGCTTCAAATATGTCCCTAAGCACCAAAAGCTTCTTCGAATATGTGACAATCAGCAGCAAGAGCAAAAAGATGGAACCTCCCCAATCCATCCCCAAAGCCGCTGCCGCCGCGCCTGTCACTGACGCGAGTCTCCGCGACCTCCGCGTCTTTCACAATGTCGCCCGCGCCCTCACCTCGTCGCTCGATCGCGACGCCATCCTGCGCGCCATCATGCAGCAGATGGAGCAGTTCTTCAAACCCGAAAACTGGTCCCTGCTCCTCATCGATGAGAACCGCCACGACCTCTATTACGCCGTCGCCGTCGGCCATACCGAGGACGATCTCCGCAGCCTCCGCGTCCCCATTGGCCATGGACTCGCCGGCTGGGTCGCCGAGCACGGCGAAAGCCTCATCATTCCTGAAGTCAATCAGGACCCCCGCTTCGATCCCCGCTTCGCGCCCCTCGTCGAGAAATCCGGTGCCGCGGCCTCGTTTCGCATCCGCTCCGCCATCTGCATGCCGCTGCGCTCGCACGAGCGCACCCTCGGCGTCATTCAGCTCCTCAACTACCGGCTTGATGCCCTCACCGACTACACCATCTCTTTCCTCCATGTGCTCTGCGACTACGCCGCCATCGCCATCGAGAATGCCCGCGCCGTCGAGCGCATTCAGGAGCTCACCATCACCGACGACTGCACCGGCCTCTACAACGTCCGCCATCTCTATCATCTCCTCGACAAGCGCGTAGACTCCACCACCCTCGGCGACCCTCCCTCCAGCTTCAGCCTCATCTTCATCGACCTCGATCACTTCAAGCACGTCAATGACCAGCACGGACACCTCGTCGGCAGCCATCTGCTCCGCGAGGTCGGCCAGGCCCTCCGCTCCTGCCTGCGCAAACACGACCTGGTCTTCCGCTACGGCGGCGACGAGTTCGTCATCCTGCTCCCCGGCGCCAACAAACGCGCTGCGCAGGCCGTCGCCGAGCGCGTCCTCAAGGACCTGCGTGAACGTCGCTTCGGTAACGTGCTCTCGCTCGAAGTCCGCGCCAGCTTCGGCGTCGCCACCTGGCCCGAAGACGGAGCCTCCGTCCACGAAATCATCCGCTCCGCCGACGTCATGATGTACCTCGTCAAAGGCTCCACCCGCGACAGCATCGCCGTCGCCGGAAAAGGCCTCATCGGCTCCTGACCACCGCGCTCAACCTCCGCAAACCCGGCCGCAACAAACGCGCAAAACCTTTCTGATACGTTCGTTCTATGGCAAAGCTGCAACGTGCGTGGGTAGCAATTCTGCTGGTTGTCATCGCTTTGGCCATCGTGGCCCTCGCTTTGACCTGGGCCCTCTGGCGCTCCGGGCCTCTCTCAAACACTCCGCAAAACAAGTTTGACGTCATCCTCGTGCTCGGTTACCCCTGCCTCGAAAACGGAACCCCATCCCCCGAGCAGCGGGCACGCGTGCTCGAAGGCGTCCGCGAGTGGGATCGCGGAGTCGCCCCGCGCCTCATCGTCAGCGGAGCCGCCGCTCACAATCAATGGGTCGAAGCCGACTGCATGGCCCGCCTCGCCGAACAGCACGGCGTCCCCGCCGCCGACGTCCTCGAAGAGCGTCAGGCCCGCAACACCATTCAGAACGTCTACTACACCGTCGCCATCATGCAGGCCCACAACTGGAAATCCGCAGACGTCGTCAGCTCACCAAGCCATCTCCCCCGCGCCGCCCTCATCCTCGCCCACTTCCCCATCATGTGGCGAACCCACGCCGCGCCCTGGCCAAAAGAGTACGGCATCCTCGACAAATCCGTCCGCGACTGGAGCGAAGCACAGTACTGCCTCAAGCTCCGCATCGAAGGCTTCCACCCCTCGCGCTTCATCTCCCGCTAAACAACGGCGAATCCACGACCAACCGGAGTGGCCGCCAACCCATGATCAGAAGGGCGCAAGCGCGTCTGCCCAGCCTGAGCGAAGCCGAAGGGGCCAGCCCCCACCAGCACTTCTCTCTTCACGATCGAATACATCGCCAATCCACGACCAAAGGGAGTGCCACCCACCCCCGATCCGTATGGCGCGAAGCGAGTACGCCTGGACGGCCAGTCCTAAATTCTGTTGAACGCCTTCTGAATATCCTTCCAGCTATACCTCAGCGCAATCGGCCGCCCATGCGGGCAGCTCATCGGATGCTCCGTCTTCCCCAGCTCCGCCAGCAGCCACTCCATCCGCTTCACATCCAGCGGCATATTCACCTTGATCGCCGAGTGGCACGCCAGCGACGCCGCAATCCGCGTCCGCGCCGTTCCCAGGTTCTCCGCCTGCGCCGGATTCCCCGCCTGCTCCAGAACCTCCATCAGCATCCGCTCCAACCGCGCCGGCTCCAGTCCCATCGGAGCCGCCTTCACCGCAATCGTGTGCGGCCCGAACGGCTCTACCTCAAACCCATTCCGCTCCAGCTCTCCGGCAATCTCTGAGAACAGCACCATCTGCTGCGGCAACAGATCCACCAGCAGCGGCATCAGCAAACGCTGCCGCTCCACCGCCCGCTCCCGCAGAATCTTCTCAAACAACACTCGCTCATGCGCCACATGCTGATCCACAATCCAAAGCCCCTCATCGTTCACCGCCAGGATGAACGACTCCCGTAGCTGCCCCAGCGGCTTCAGCGACGCCAGCGCGTTCAGCGTAACCGCTGCCTCGCCGCCCTCCGGAAACTCCATCGCCTTCCCCTCGGCCGATGCCGCCGCATCCGCCCCGGCCCCCGCAAACGGCAGCTTCACCTCCTCTTGAGCCGGCTCCCTCTCCGTCAGCACAAACGGCACAGCATCCTCCGCTCGCACCGGAGGCTCCGAGTCCCGCAGATCCTCCGCACTCAACTCCTCCTCATCCGGCATCGGAGAAGCCTCCATCAGCGAAGCCGAGGCATGCGGAGCCGACGTCAGCGCCGCAAGAAACTTCGCCGCGGGACGCGCCTTCGACAGCGTGAAGCGAATCGTGTCGCGTACAAAGTCATGCACAAACGTCTGCTGCCGAAACCGCACCTCCGTCTTCGCCGGATGCACATTCACATCCACCTCATGCGGCGGCATCTCCAGAAACAACAGCACCACCGGAAACGAAGTCGGCGGAATCACATTGCGGTAGGCCTCCGTCACCGCATGCAAAATCAAACGGTCACGAATCAAACGGTGGTTCACAAACACATAAATCGAATTTCGATTCAGCTTTTGCAGCTCAGGCTTCGAAACAAACCCGCTCACCCGCAACAGCCCCGGCTCCGGCGGCGCGTACTCCTCATCCCGCTTCCACGGCGGAGGCTCCGGCAATCCCGCACGGTCAAACGGCCGCTCTGCCGCCGTCGAAATCAACTGGTCCAGCGTGTCCCGCCCGAAGATCTGAAAAATCCGCTCCGCCGGCTTCCTCACTGGAGGAGCCAGCAGCAGCGCATGTGTCGCTGAGTGCAGCTCAAAGTGCTTGTCCGGATGCGCCAGCGCATAATGTGTAACCAGCGCGGTTACATGAGAAAGCTCCGTCGGCTCCGCCCGCAAAAACTTCCGTCGCGCCGGAGTATTGAAGAACAGATCGCGCACCGCAATCGTCGTCCCCACCGGCAATCCCGCGTCTTCCACGCGATAAATCTTCCCGCCCGCAATCTCCAGAAACGTCCCGCTCTCGTCCGATACCGTGCGCGTCTCCACCTGCACTCGCGCAATCGAGGCGATCGAAGGCAAAGCCTCTCCCCGAAATCCCAAAGTGGAAATCGAAAGCAGATCATCGCTCGAACGAATCTTCGAAGTCGCATGACGCTCAAACGCCAGCAGCGCATCATCCCGCACCATGCCCGACCCATTGTCCGCAATGCGAATGAGCTTCCGCCCGCCCGCCTCAACCTCCACCACGATGCGCGTAGCTCCCGCATCCAACGAGTTCTCCAGCAGCTCCTTCACCACAGAAGCCGGCCGATCCACCACCTCGCCCGCGGCAATCTGGTTGGCAACCTGGTCGGTAAGAATGCGGATACGTCCCATCCGACTATTGTCGCCGAAAACCCAGACAAAAATGGCGTTGCCGTCGCTGCTCGCGCTCAGGTCTTGCGATTGTGCGTTCCGAAATGACTTGCAAATACCTCCGATTCGACGATGAGAGGCCCCTTCTCCTATGTCGTTGAGATAAACCGGATGAACGCCCCCGACCGCAGCATCCAACCAATACTTTGGTATGGATTGATACGTTCGTCCAATGGATTCGTCGTCGCGCTACTGCCAATCTTGCCTTGAACAGTCACTCGCTCTGACATCTGAAGGAGGAGCAAATGAACGGCGCAAATGGCCGGAAAGAGAGCACCCGCGTGGGCGCTTCCGGAGCGCCGCGCACGCTTGGCGTGAATGTCTTTACTGCTCCCGGAAAGGCAATGGCCGGCCAACGGCCAAATTGGATCCTGAAGCGCGTAGCTTCCGGACGTCGCCTTGCGTACGGCGGGCGGTGACGTAAGTGTGGTCCGAAGCGAAGAAGAAATGAGGAATCTTGGATGAGCCATCCCACTTTCTATCGCACCGTACAAGTCGACGGTCTTTCCGTTTTTTACAGAGAGGCTGGACCAGGAGGTGCACCGACCCTTCTACTGCTGCACGGACTCCCCTCATCCTCGCGAATGTTCGAGCCGCTCTTCGCAAGGCTATCCGATCGCTATCATCTGGTCGCCCCCGACTACCCAGGTTTCGGACACAGCGACTGGCCTGATCCGAAGAAATTCGCATACACCTTCGACCATATCGCCGAGATCATGACTCATTTCACCGAAGCGCTCGGGCTCTCGCGCTATACGCTTTATATGCAGGATTACGGCGGCCCCGTCGGCTTTCGAATGATACTGGCGCATCCGGAACGGGTCGAGGCTCTTATGATTCAGGACGCCGTTGCCCATAATGAAGGCTTGGGAGCAAATTGGAAAACCCGCCGGGCTTTCTGGGCGGATCGTGCCGCCAACGAAACCGCGCTGCGTACAAATCTCTTGTCGCTTGAGACGACGCGTGCGCGTCATGTGGGAAATGATCCCATTGTCGAGCGTCACGATCCAGACCTCTGGACCGACGAATTTTATTTTCTGAATCGGCCGGGTCAGGCCGAGATCCAAAGCGATCTGTTCTACGACTACCGGACCAACGTGGACTCCTACCCGAAGTGGCAGCAGTGGATGCGTGAAAAGCAACCAGGACTGCTTGTGATCTGGGGGAAATACGAAGTGTCTTTTGACGCCGGTGAGCCGGAACGATATCGCGGGGATGTACCGAATGCTGAAGTCTACGTTGTTGACGGCGGCCACTTCGCGCTGGACACGGCCGCCGATGAGGTCGCGGCATTGGTCGCAAACTTCATTGCCGTTCCGCACTCGCCCTTAAGATCGAACTGAGAAAGCCTTTGTCGGAAGCAGGTACGAATACGAAGAAGCAGAATCGGAATTGAGGTCATCCATGAGCAGCATACAAATCGAAACAAAAAGCTATGAGATGCCGCCGCGGGAAGGGATCAGCATCGCGCATTTTCTCACCGTCGCCGACATCGGGCGATCCGCTCGCTACTACGAAAAGGTCTTCGGCGCTCGCATTCTGAGTCTGGGCGACGGAAACGCGCCTGGGTACCTTCAGCTCGCGAATATTTGGATGATTATGAACGTCGGGGGCGGCCCGACCGAGGATAAGCCGACGGTAACGCTCAGCGTCCCCGACCCGAATCACATCAGCAGCTTTATGAATTTCCGCGTTGCGGACATTCAGGCGTGCTATGAATTATGGAAAAGTCGAGGAGCGGAGTTCCTCACCGAGCCGATCCCGAAATACGGCGAGACGCGCTGCTATATCCGCGATCCTGACGGATATATTATCGAGGTCGGACAGAGCACCGGCCTGAAGTACGGTTGACGCTCGGCCCCGGGAACCGCCTCAGTCAGTCCTTCAGAAGGAAATGATACGAACCTTCACACGGAACCAAAAATAAAGTCTCCCCCTGCCTCAGAAAGACAGGGGGAGATTACAAAAGCCAGCGCCGGCAAAGAATCAGGGGCTCTGTCCCCTTACCTCGCCAAAGCCACTTCCGCCACATGCTCCTTCGCCGGATCCCCCAGCGCGTCCCCCAGCACATGCAGCCGTAAAAAGTTCGTCGAGCCCGACTTCGTCCGCGTGCCCGCCACAATCCCGATAATATCCTGCGGCGCGGCATAGCCCTTCTCTTCCAGCAGCCGTTCCGTCATATCCACCATCTCTTCGGTGGTGTTGGCCTTCGCGCACTTCACCGGATGCACGCCCCATAAAAGGCACATGCGGTTGATCACCACGTCAATGCTCGACAGCGCGTAAATCGGAGGCGTGGGCCGATACTTCGAGAGCTGCCGCGCCGTCGTGCCCGTCTCCGTGAACACCGCAATCGCCTTCACATCCAGGTCCTGCGCCGCGTGCGCCATGGATTCGCAGATCGTCTCCGCCACCGACAGCCGCACGCTGGAGCGCACGTCGTGCGGCGAACCCGTCTCGCGAATCTGCGACTCCGACTCCACTACAATCCGAGCCATCATGGTCACCGCTTCCACCGGATACTTGCCCGCCGCGCTCTCCCCCGACAGCATCACCGCATCCGTGCCGTCATAAATGGCATTGGCAACGTCGCTTGCCTCCGCTCGCGTCGGGCGCGGATTCTCAATCATCGACTCCAGCATCTGCGTCGCCGTAATCACCGGCTTGCGATGCTCCGACGCTCTGCGGATAATGTGCTTCTGGATCGCCGGGACCTTCTCCGGCGGAACCTCCACGCCCAGGTCGCCGCGCGCCACCATAATCCCATCGGCGGCGTCCAGAATCTCCTCCAGGTGCTCAATCGCCTGCGGCTTTTCGAGCTTGGCGATGACCCAGGTGTCCGCACCCAGCGCCGCAATCCGCCTCTTTACCAGGTGCACATCGTCGCCCGTCCGCACAAACGACACCGCAATCGCGTCTACGCCGTTCTTCACCGCGAATTCCAGATCAGCTTCGTCCTTCTCCGTCAGCGAAGGCACCTTAACAGCAAGCCCCGGCAGGTTGATGCCCTTGTTCTCGCCGAGCAACCCCCCGTTGATCACGTCGCACTCCACATCCTCGCCCGTAACCGCCAGCACACGCAGCTCAATCAGTCCGTCCGAAAGCAGAATCCGCGCTCCTGACGACAGGTTCTCCGCCAGCGTAAGAAACGTAGTGGAAATAACCTCAGCGGTTCCCGGAATATCCCGCGGAGTAATCGTAAGCTTCTTCCCCGCTTCCAGTTGTACCGGAGCGTGGTTCACCAGCTTCCCCGTGCGAATCTTCGGCCCCTGCAGGTCGCCGAGAATGCAGATGTCCTTGCCCTCCTCCGCCGCCACCTTGCGAACCATCTCAATCAGCTTCAGCTTCTCCGGGTGCGTCCCATGCGAGAAGTTCAGCCGTGCAACATCCAGTCCGGCGCGCACCAGAGCGCGAAAGGTCGTGTCGGTATTCGATGCAGGCCCCAGTGTGCCCACAATCTTGGCCCGTCGCAATGCGCCCGGAGCGGAGCCCAGGCCGGTAAACGTAACGCTCATCCATCCCCCAACTGCTTTCGGTTTCTTGAAACCCGTTTCAATTTTAGCAGCCGGGGGCCGCACGCCGCCTCAGCGCTGCGCTTCTCGCCCCACCGGATAAACCTGCGCATTGTATTCCGCGCCCATCAGAATGCTGACGCACACCATATACAGCCACACCAGCGTCGCAATGCCCGCCGCCAGCGACCCATACACCACCGAGTAGTCCGCGTGCCGCGTCACATACCAGCCATAAATCAGCGTCACCAGGAACCAGGTAATCGTCGCCATCACCGCGCCCGGAAACGCATGCTTCCACGGCCGTCGCCCCGGCGCACCATAGTGGTAGACCACTCCCAGCGTCGCCACGCTCGTCGCCATCGCGATCAGCCAACTCACCGCGCGCCAGAAAAAAATCACATAAGAGCGCAGTTCCAGCCCGCTCACGTCGATCATCCAGTGCTCGATCACATGACCAAACGCCACCAGGATCATGGCAAAGATGAGCGGCACCAGCGTCCCCGGAACCAGGACCACTGCCCTCACCCGCTCGCTCCACAAGTACGGCTGATCATGCGGTACCTTGTAGGCCCGCCGGAACCCTTCCATCAACGACAGCATCGACCCCGTCGCCGCCGCAATCGTCACAAAAATCGAGCCCACCACTATCCGCACCGACCGCGCATGGTTGATCTGGAAATAAGCCTGCACCAGCGACATCGTATCCGCCGGCAGAATGCTGCTGAACGCCAGCCGCAATTCCCCCTGCAGCGTATCCGTCTCCGGTGCGAACGCCAGCAGCGTCGTCACCACCAGCAGCGCCGGAAAAATGCTGAGAATCGCTGAGTAAGCCGCCGCCTTCGCGTTGTTAAGAAGGCCATGCCCGAATGCCTGCCAGACAGCCCGGCGCAAATGATGAAAGTGGCGCAGCACCATACCGTCTCTGAGACTAATCGAAAGAGAGCCAACAGGGTATAGGCAACAGGGTTCAGCGAACAGGCCGTAGGGTAGAAGCAACAGCGCTCATCATTCAAAAAAACTACGGGCAGGTCGCAGGACGCGACGGCGGCTCTTCGATTCCCTGAACCCTGTTCTCTGACCGCTGGACCACGCCAGCTCTCTTGCTTGAGTGGGGGCGCCCGACCGCCAATTCACCATAAGCGAGATCGTGGTAGTTTGGACTGGAATAGATCCTCAATGAACGGTGAGGTGCCATGACAGAACGGACGAGTTTTGAAGCGGACATTCGCCCGCTTTTTACCGAACGAGACATACGCGGCATGATCAAGGCGTTCAACCTGGCCAGTTATGAGGAGGTGAAGGCGCACGCGGCAGCCATCTACGACCGCATTCGGGGAATCGGTGGCGCCGTCATGCCGCCTCCACCGCCCCGAGGAGAAGGTCCCTGGCCTCAAGCTCGCATCGAATTATTTGCGAAATGGATGGCGGACGGTTGCCCGCCTTAGACTGCACATTCGCATCGCTGGCGCATAAAGGGCAACACCGAAGTGCGTGTCTCCTGCGCGGTTGCCGCATCCCTGATCCCTGTTCCCTGCTCAGTCCCGCGGAGTCGACTTCAAGCTCACCCGCTGCGTCTCCCGCGCGCCATTGCGATCCCACGTCAACTCCCCCACCATCCGGAAGAACCCCGTCTCGCTCGCGCTCTGCGCATCCCCGCGCACAATCATCCCCGCAAACTCGTACCGCAGCCCATGCACCACCTTCGTCGTAAACGAAATCCGGCTTCCCTCCAGCGTCGTGTGGTCAAAAAAGAGTGTGAGCGCCGAGCCCTGCTCCATCTTCGTCACATACCCGGTCAGGTGGTTGTGCTCAATCGTAATCTGCACCACCGATCCGCCGTCTTCCGACCGCGGCGGAACCAGCTCATACTCGCCCGAAGCCGCGTCCGGCAGCGTAGAAAACCCCTCCGCCGCATGCGTCTGCGCCGCTCTGGGCGCATCCCCCGCGCCCCGCTTCTCCAGCACCGGAGCCTGCGCTACCGGAGCCGTCTGCGCCGTCGCCACCGCCGCCGTCACCAACAACGCCGCTGCCAGCAATCGCCTCATACGCTTTTCTACTGCGGCAAAGGCGCCTCTGGCCCTCCAACCGCCTCCACCCGTACGATCCTGCACTGCACCTTCTTGCCCTCGGCCGTTTTGATCTTCCCTTTCTGGCCGTCAATCTCATAGTTCACCCGGCTGCCCACCACAAAATCCGTCGCGTTCATTGACTTGCTCGCATCCGTGCGGCACGTATAAGCCATCCCCGCCGCGTCAAACGACAGGTCATACGCCTGGTGCTGTTTATGCTTCTTATCCGGCATCCCCACCGGTTCCGAGTCCTTCAGCTTCGTCACGCCCTGAACCTTCGTCGCCGCAAACGCCGGCAGCGCCGGCACAGCCATCCCCAACATTACCGCCGTAGCCATGCACAACTTCAGCATCCACCACCTCCTGAGCATCCACCACAATTGTAGAACCACATCATCGCCGCCGTTTCCCTACAGCAGACTCTCCCCCTCCGCCTCATCAAACGCCACCACCGCACCCGCCTCGTTATACGCCGGCCACAGCTTCAGCCGCTTCAATGTTTTCCGCGCCAGCCCTGTCAGCGCAAGCCGATGCAGCTCATCCACGCCAAACCACTTCCGCACCGCCTTCCGCTTCGGAAGCCGCCGCTCCTCAGCCGCCGCCATCTCATAAACCGACACATAGTAGTTCGTGGTCGTAATCGAGTGCCGCAACGTCAGCACCTTGGTTCCCCGCCCCGCGTCACTCGCCTCGATCCCCGGAAGCTCCCACATCCCTGCCATCAGTGACGCATCCGCCGCCCGCTGCTCCAGCAGAACCTCCGCCGGCGGCGACCCCGGCATGCGCCGCAGCAGCGCGTACGCCTCCTCCCGGCTCAGCATCTTCTTCCGCCCCGCCACCGAGTGCTCGCCCTGCGTCGCGCACATCTCCCGCACCCGGCACTCCACACACAACGGTCCCCGCGGCAAACACACCACCGCGCCCAGCTCCATCATCGCCTGGTTAAAGTCGCCCGGACGCTTCCCATCCAGCAGTCGCGCCGCCTCCGCCCGAACCTTCGCAGCCGTGCCCGACCCCTCATCCCATCCGCACAGTCGCCGAACCACGCGCTCCACATTGCCGTCCACGCACGCCACAGCCTCGCCAAACCCAATGCTGGCAATCGCCGCGCACGTATACTCGCCCACCCCCGGCAGCGCCCGCAGCCCCGCCGCCGTCTCCGGAAGCCGCCCGCCCAGCTGCTCCATCACAAACCGCGCGGCCCGGTGCAGCATGCGCGCGCGCCGGTAATAGCCCAGCCCGCTCCACTGCGCCACAACCTCATCCTCGCTCGCTTCCGCCAGATCGCTCAGCGTGGGAAAGCGCTGCATGAATCGCGCATAGTGCTCCAGCACCGCTGCCACCCGAGTCTGCTGCAGCATGATCTCTGAAACCCAGATTGCATAAGGATCCCGCGACCGCCGCCACGGCAGATCCCGCGCATGCTCATCAAACCAGCCAAGAAGCCGTCTACGAAAATCCAAAGAATCAGGCCCGTTGCTCACCGGATGATTGTAGCCAAGGACTGCGCATCCGGTGACACGCACTTCGCGCATCACAACACAATCGTCACCCCGGACAAAAATCGACTCCCAGCCCGCCACGATGTCATCCTGAGCAGCGAGAAAGCTTGTCATCCCGACCGGAGTCCGCGCCAGCGGCCCGGAAAACCAAAGCCTCGCCAGGAGAGGCCGGCAGGAGCATCAGTCTTCCGGCCGGTGAAGAGAAATCGCTCCGAAGGAGCGCACCTTGCTGCCGCAGAGCCTGCCCTGAGCGAAGGCGAAGGGCTGGAGCGCAGCCACAGGCGGAGCGGCTTTCTCTCCTCCGGGCCACAAACCCGTGTCAACCCCCAGACCACCGCAAACCGAACAAACCATGAGGGTTACCCCATGCAGCCGAATTCCCCCAGCCTGCTACACTAAGAATAGAGAGCAAATTCTTCCCAAACCACAAGAGGCGCGGCCCAAAGCCGCGCCTCTTCCTTTTAAGGAGCAAAACCCAACCCGCGACCAACGGGAGCGGTCACGCGAAGCATGCGCCTGGACGGCCAGTCCTAAGTCATTGATCCGCAGGATGATGCCCGTAACTCTTTGAGCCCGGCGGTCTTAGCCCGGCCAACCACCGTTAACCCCTTTGTTATCACGATCCCTGGTCAAAAACGAGGCCCTCATGTACCCGCTCTGCCGGCACCTCAAGTCCGACGGCAAATACTGCCAGTCTCCCGCCCTCACCGGACAACTCCGCTGCTTCCATCACCGCGAAGTCAAAACCCGCCTCCGCCGCCGCACCTCCAGCTCCGACTTCACCATCCCCCTCGTCTATCCCGAGGACCGCGCCGCCGTCCAGCTCAACCTCCACCTCATCGCCCAGGCCCTCACCTACGGGCGCATGGACACCAAAACCGCCCACGCCCTCACCCACACCTACCGCGCCTGCCTCACCAATCTCAAGCTCGGCCCGCTCTCCCAACCCGGCACAGAAAACACCGTAGAAAGAATCATCCTCACCCCCGATGGAGACGAAATCACCCCACCCCGGGAGCAGCTCGAAGAAGACGAAGACCCACCCGTCCACGGCGAAACCTGCCCCTGCCGCAAATGCGCCGAAGAGTTCCGCAACGCAGCCCCCGAACAACATCACGCCGACTGCGGCTGCGGACTCTGCCAACCCGGCGCACCCTTAACCAGCGATGTCCTCCTCAGCGAAGCGCACAGCGCGGAGCCGAAAGCCTGCCCGGAGCCTGCCGAAGAGCCTGCCCAAGCGCCTGCCCGGAGCCTGCCCAAGGGGGACCTGCGGTTCCCAACCCAGCTGCCATACCCGGAAACCACCCGCACCGCACCGGCGCAGAAGCTGTACGACCAGGAGCCGGCGAAGATCCATGTCGAGGACGAAGATCCCGACGAGTCTCCCTGCAAAAAGATCATCCGCGAATACCACGCCCGGCAGGACGCCATCGCCGCCGGCCGGATCGAGCGGCCCGCGCCTAAGCCCGTCGACCCCAATGCCCCGGCGCTCGAGTGCATCCGGCGCTACAACGAAAAAATGGCCGAGATCGAGCGCAACAAGCAGATCGGAGAAGAAATCTGGCAAAGAAGATTCGCCCACATAGACCAACCAACCCAGCCCAACACCCAAATCAAAGAACCACCCTCCCCCATCCCCAACGCCATTGATCATCCCAGCGGACCGCAACACTAGCTGGGCCGGCGGCCTCACTCATACCGCAGTACCCGGATCGGATCGACATGCGCGGCACGCTGCGCGGGCACGAAGCATGCGGCCAGCGCGACCACGCACAGAGCCGCTCCAACGCACAGATAGGTGAGCGGGTCAGAGGGCGCAACGCCGTAAAGCTGGCTGCGCAAAAAAGGAGTAAGCAGCAGCGAACACAGCAGTCCCACGGCAATGCCGATGGCGGCCATGCGCACCCCCTGCTTGAGGATGAGGTCGAAGATGTCGCGCCGCTTCGCACCCAGCGCCATGCGAATGCCGAGCTCGTGCAGCCGCTGGCGCGTGGTGTAAGCGATCACGCCGTAGATGCCGATGGCAGCCAGCGCCAGCCCGACCAGGCCGAAGAGCCCCACGAAGGTTCCGGCAATGCGCGTGCCTACGTTCGAGGTTTCAACATTGCGCGTGAGCGGATACTGGTAGAGCACCGGCAGATCGGGATTCAGGCCATGCACCGCCGCGGCAACCGGAGCCGCATACGCCTTGGGATCGCCCTTCACCCGCACCTGCAGCACAAAGTACGACTTGTAATCCTGCAACGCCGCCCGGTAGACAATCGGCCGAGGGACTTCTTCAAGATCTCTGTATTTGGAATTTTTTGCTACGCCAACCACCGAGTACCAGTTGTCATAGACCTTGACGCGGCGGCCCAGGGCATTTTGTCCCGGCCAGTAGCGCTGGACAAATGCTTCGTTCACAACCACCACCCGCTGCGTATCCATCGTGTCGGCTGCGTTGAAGTCGCGGCCGGCAACCAGCGGAATCCCAAGCGTCTGAAAGTAGTTCGGACCAGCCGTATTCTCGAGCATTTCCAGCGATTCATTGCGCTGCGGAGCATACCCCTCCGGCGTGATCGTCTCCTGGTTATAGCGGAAGCTCAGAGGCGACCAGTTGGAGAACGTGGCCGACTGCACCCCGGGAATATTCTGAATCCGGTTGAGCAATTCGCGCTGAAAAGCAAGCCCGGTTTCCTTGGTGTATCCGGCAGGAAAAAGATCGACCGTTGAGAGCAGCACATGATCGGCGCGAAAACCAGGATCGGCATGCTGTGAATTGCGGAAGCTGCGAATGAAAAGCCCTCCGCAGATCAGCAGCAGAAAGGAGAGCGCAATCTGGGCAATCACCAGGGCCGACGTAAGCCGCGCCTTGTGCTGGCCCCCCGACGAGGTTCCCGTCTCTTCCTTGAGCACGGCAACCGGCACAATGTGCGAAGAGCGCAGCGCCGGAAGCAGACCGAAGGCAATGCCGGTCAGTGTCGAAAGCACAAAGGTCACCGCGAGCACGCGCCCATCCACGTGCATGTTCAGGTCAATCGGAGTATCGGTTGCAGGCAGCAAACGGTCAAACGTGCCTGCCGACCAGAACGTGACAAACAGAGCCAGCCCGCCCCCGGCCAGAGCCACCAGAACGCTTTCCACCAGCAGTTGCCGGATGAGCCGCGCGCGGCTGGCGCCTAGCGCCAGGCGCACTGCCATCTCTCGCCGCCGCGCCACCGCGCGCACCAGAAAAAGGTTGGCAACATTCACGCAGGCCAGCAGCAGAACGATAAGAGCAATAGCCATCAGCGGCGGCAGCAGCACGGACATATACTGATTGGCGCTGTCGGGAGCGCGCCACAACGGGAAGGTCGCGATCGTATTGCTGCCCTGGTGGGATTTCGGAAAGGCGCGCGCAATCCGGCCCATTTCCGTCGTGAGATCCTGCTCGGCCTGCATGCGCGTGACCCCCGGCGCAAGAATGCCGATCACGCTCAGCCAGCCGTCGCCGCGGTCATGAACCTCGTCCTCGCCCATTAACTGTTGATCCATCATGACCGGAGCCCACAGATCCATCCGTAACCCCGTGGTGGCTCCCTGAAACAGCGGCGGAGCCACGCCGATCACCGTAAAGGGATGTTGATTCAGATAGATCGTGCGCCCAACAATATGCGGATCGCCGCCGAACAGCAACTGCCAGCTCCTGTAACTCAGCACGGCAACCGGCGAGCCGCCCGGACGCTGCTCCTCCTGCGGCTCAAAAAACCGCCCCAGCAGAGGCCGCACGCCCAGAGCGCTGAAGTAGTTCGCTGTCGTGAGAGAAGCCCACAAACGCTGCGGCTTGCCCGCAGAAGTAAGATCAACCGGAGCAATCACCGACCCTACCAGCGCCGAGAGCGTCCTGGTATGGGTGCGCAGATCAATAAAATCCGGATAGGAGATTTCGTCAGCACCGCGCTTGATGGCGATCGGCGTCCCCTGCAGATGAGCGCCGGGAAGGGGCGAGAAGAGCGTGGAGCTCATCCAGCTGAAAATCGTGCTGTTTGCGCCGATACCCAGGGCCAGCGTCACGATAGCGGTGACGGTAAAGGCCGGCGTCTTCCGCAACTGGCGTATCGCGTATCGAGCATCTCTCAACCATCCCCGCATAAAGGCATGCCTCCAGAACGACCTTTTTTATATCCTTGCATGTGGCTGGCCACTCACGCAGACTCGCGCAGATTGCTGAAACTACATGGTTTTCAAGGCTTAAACACTTACCCTCCAACTGCGGAGCACTGTCCGGATTCAGCAAACGGTGTACGGGATCGGACATTCGTTCGTCTATCCCATCGCTCCTTGGGAAACGACGCGTCACGGAACTGCCGCCTGATATAACAGTACTGTCCGCACGGCTCCCCCGAATTCTAACCGGCGGCAAGGAGCCGCGATGAGCCTCAGCCGGCCTTTCCGCGCACCCAGCTTGATGGCGACGGTTGTCGCTTTTACCCTTTGGTGTACAGCTCTTTCATGTACGGCCTTCGCGCAGCGGGCGCAGCCCGCACCGTCTGCCTACGCACCTTCGCATGTCTTCGACATGACCGTCGTGCAACCCGAGTCGGTCGGCTTTTCCTCCGAACGGCTGGAGCGGCTTCATGCCTTCATGCAACAGGCGGTCGACGACCGGCAGGTTGCCGGCATCGTCACCATCCTTGCCCGCCACGGCAAGGTGGTCGATTATCGAGCCTATGGTTATCAGGACCTGGCCTCGAAGAGGCCAATGACCAAAGACGTGATCTTCCGCGATTACTCCATGACCAAGCCCATCACCGGCGTGGCGATGATGATCCTGTATGAGGAAGGAAAATGGCTTCCCCAGGATCCCATCGCAAAGTACATCCCCGAGTTCGCGCACCTCAAGGTCTATCAGGGCACAGGCCCGGACGGAAAACCCATCCTCGTCGATCCCGACCACGCGCCCACGATGAGCGAGCTGATGAGCCATACGGCCGGCTTCACCTATGGCTTTTTCGGCGACACCCCGGTCGATCGGATGGTGCGCAACGCGCACCTCTTCGACTCAAAGAGCCTGCACGAGTTCATCGAGAAGCTGTCGCAGCTCCCGCTCGCTTATCAGCCCGGCACGCAATGGAGGTATTCCATATCGATGGACCTCGAAGGCTACATCGTGGAGAAGCTTTCCGGCCAGTCGCTGCCTGACTTCGTGCGCGACCACATCACCCAGCCGCTCGGCATGCGCGACGCGGGCTTTTATGTTCCCGCTGCGAAGACGGCCCGCTTTGCCACCCTCTATCACACGGGCGAAAATGGCCAGATCGCCGCTGGCTCCAGCGGCCTCGTCGACAGGGATTACACCAAGCCGCCCACCATGCCCTCCGGTGGAGGTGGAATGGTATCAACTGCGGAGGACTACTACCGCTTTGCGTCGATGATGCTGAACGGGGGCGAGCTCGACGGCAAGCGCATCCTCGCGCCGGCGTCAGTCCATCTCATGACCACAAACCACTTGCCTGACGTTCTGTTGCATGCGCGCAAGTTCGGCATTGGGAACGCTGGCATACGGCCGGGCTTCGGCTACGGCTACAACTGCGCTGTCGAATACAATCCGGCTGAGGCCAACCTACCCGACGGCAAAGGGACCTTCCAGTGGGACGGAGCCGCCGGAACATGGTTCTGGGTCGATCCCACAAACGACATCGTCTTCGTCGGCATGATCCAGCGCATGCTCGGCCCGGACAGTCCGCCTCTCGAATACGAGAGCCGCGCGCTGGTGTATCAGGCGCTGGTTGATCCGGCGCGGTGATGGCGTTTGCATCGCCAACTATATTGAGTTCAAATTCAGCGGAGAGGGATGATGATTTCACGAAGTTATTGGGTAGTATCGCCAAATGTTCACTCGAATTATCGAACTGTGGGTGAATGGAGACAGGCGAGCGTGAAGTGGAAAACAGCGTTCATGGGCTGGAGGCCAGATGACCAAATCTTATTGAGGCGAAATGGTCTGCCGGAAGAGCGTACGTCCGGATGGCAGTCGGTCAACTGCTCGACTACGCATTCCACTCCAAAAAGAAATTAGGCAATTGTCATATGGCTGTTTTACTGCCTACCAAACCTAGCAGCACTCTTTGGAACTGGCTCGACTCACTTCGAATTGGCATCGTCTGGGAAGAGCGTGGCAGATTTTACGATAACGCAAATGGGCAATTTATATAATCTGCGCGCAAACACAAAAAGCCCGCTCGAAAGAGCGGGCTTTTGCTTGAGACTTATGCCGGCGATCACCTAATCTCCCACACACTTACGCGTGCAGTACCATCGGCCCAGCGAGGCTTAACTTCCGTGTTCGGGATGGGAACGGGTGGGACCCTCGCAGTATGGTCACCGGCAAACTTAAAGACGCAAACTGTTACGCGCGTCATTCAAAACCTGGGAGGCGCTTGGCGGGCTGTTTCTCCCGCAGCCAGATTTCGTTCCCGGGCAATTTCTCCCGAACGAAAGGTAAGGCAAACTGGCGCCACACAACTTAATATCTCACAACGAAATCGATTGGAATATTACGAGGCTTGTTGAATGTCTCCTGCGCGGCAATACTGCGCAGAGTTAATTCTATGGACAAGCCGAACGGGCGATTAGTACTGGTAAGCTACACGCATTACTGCGCTTCCACCTCCAGCCTATCAACCAGGTGGTCTTCCTGGGCCCTTCAG
>Ga0335075_10002917_pt1 | contig 27358 bp, 8 predicted proteins | sample Lox_Sample_24_FD_206723 | JGI IMG/M metagenome (GOLD analysis project Ga0335075, IMG submission 206723) | Soil microbial communities from Loxahatchee National Wildlife Refuge, Florida, United States - Lox_Sample_2.4 | ecosystem: Environmental > Terrestrial > Soil > Wetlands | place: USA: Florida...
GGAACAGCAGCGACTGATGTACCGCGTCGGGCAGAAAGCTCTTGCTCATGGCCGCATCCTATATCGCGGCCGCTCTCCTGCCCAGGTTTTTCCTCGCCGGGAGAATCTATTCCCGACACACTCCTAGGCGACTGGCATTTTCGATAGCCCCTGGATGGTAACTCAAGGCCGCGACTCGCTACATGCGCGCCTGACCCTGGAGGCGCGTCTCGACGTTGTGGTTGAGTGCAACCTGAATCATTTTCGGGAACCCCTCGCTTTGGCAGCGGTAGCGAAGACGGCGGGATAATGCCGCCAAGAAGAGACATTATGGGCGGTCTGTTGGCGGGTTAAGCCTTTTTCTTCCAGAGGGGTGTTACGGATTGGCTACCACTAAAGTTGCATTTCGGAGTACTCTGACTGCGAACGCCCCGCGTGCAAAGGATCTCTGGGTCCGGCGCGGAGCGTTGCAAAGGAGAGATCAATAATGAAGGCCAATTTCCGCACATTCTTCCTCGCCATTGTTGTCGCACTCATGACTACAGGAGTGGCCCTGCCGGCGTGCGCGTCAACTGGGGGAAGTAATCCACGACCGACGTCGGGTGCCACTACCAGCTCGGAGGTCCTCGCAGCGATTCTAACCGTTCTTGGGTATTAAGGATTCGCGGCGGGTCGGCGTAAGATGGGGCTGCAATGCAGCTCTCTCTTCTTGCACGAATATTGTGGGCGACGGGTTTTGGGGAACTCCTCGCCCTAATGCTCGTGCTGTTGGCTCGACACCGCTGGCGCAGTTTTCCATTTTTTACAACCTACATCATTTTTCAGCTGGTGGAGGCAGTCGTTCTATACAGCATCCACCTCTGGGCCGATTCTCGCACCTACTTCTGGGCATATTGGACTGGAGATCTCTTTGACCTATTGCTGCAGCTCGCCGTTGTGTTTGAGCTGACGCGAACCGTCCTCAAGCCAACGGGCACCTGGGTTCGGGACGCCCGCAAGATGTTTTTTCTGCTGGCGGTCGGGGGAACGCTGATTGCGGCGGCAGCATCGTATGCGATCAACCCTGCTCTGCCCAATACGTTGGACAATTGGCTTGAAAAAGGCGATCTCTTCTCGGCCATGCTCAATGCGCAGCTTTTTCTTGCGATGGGGCTGGCATCAACCAGGTTGGGGCTCGCATGGCGTCATCATGTCATGGGCATCGCCACAGGTTGGATGTTGTGGGCGGGTGTCAACCTCTTTACCGAAGCGGCTTACAGCTACTTCGGGCCGAGTTGGCACGGCATTGTTCTTGATAACATCCGGATCCTCGCTTTTCAGGCAGCAACTATTTACTGGGTAATAAACCTCTGGTTTCCGGAGCCGAAGGCGCGTACACTGTCTCCCGAAATGCAGTCCTACCTTTTGGGACTGCAGCGGCATTTGGCAGTTGCAGTTCAGGGCGTCAGCAATCTCGAAAAACGCTGAAGTGAAGGCTGCTCATGGAATCTTTCCTTATTTTTCTGGCCTTGAGTCTGATCGTCGCAATTGTTTTCATCGGTCTTCAGATACGCGGGCGGAAGCTCGTGATCGGCGACTGGCAAGTGATCGTAGCGAAATTGGAGCCTGTACACTTCAAAGGACTGGAACTGGTCGCGCTTGATCACCTGCAGCCAAAGGGTCATCAGCTCAATCTGGAAACCGACGAAATTTGGGATCTGGTCGGTGGGTGGGAAGGACTCCGCCGGATGCGACACAACGCGGATCTGATGATTCAGCTCGCCGCGTATGTGCAGATATGGAATCGGGATGAGGCAATCATCGTGGGCGAGCGCATTCGCCAGGACTCTCTCATGATGAAACGCGCGATCCGCCGCATCAAGCTGCACAAACTACGGATGTACAGGCTCCGTGCCCCCTTCTATGTGCATCAGGCGGCTTCTGCGTATTATCTGATGAGGGGCCGGTTGCTGGCTCTTTACGAATCAAACCAGTATCTGCTCCACCCACGGCTGGCGGAAGTTCTGTAGAGCGGGAACAGAAGTTTGAGTACCCGCCAAAGTCTTCCCCAGACAGGGCTGCTCGGCATCGGCGATCTTTAAAACCCCAGACCTGCTCAATCGGGATCGCCGGTGCCGCCAGTCCTGGCGGGTGTTCGCGCCGGAGACGCCACAATTTGGCGGTGCGCAGATGCCCATCGTGCCGCTCCGATCGCCACTCGACTATCGCGAACACTCTGGAATCCTGAATCTATTGCACCAGCATGCGAAACGTCGATTCGTTTGTCCCAGCTCGCCCCGCCAACTTCCTTCGTCCTATTACGGAGTTTAAGTCTTGCGCCGGAATTGATGATTACGGCTACGCAACCGGGGGACTGCCCGCTGAGAATGGTGAAGCCGCGATCTTCGAGGAGCTTAACCTAAAAGCGGATCACTCCTCCATCACAGACCTCCTGCTCTTGGCTGCCTGACAGCAGTGCAATGTCGGCCTAAGATTCCGCAAAGTCTGGGCGTCCGGGGGGTCCTGCAGAGAGGTGGCTGAGATCAATCTATCTCTGCCAGCAGGCGCTCTGAATCGTCAGGGCAGCGCGCAGGCAATGTTGAGAGGATGCAGATCAGTTCCAACATGATGACATAGGCTGCATTTGACGGCCGTTGCACTTTTGGGCTCCGCGTTGGCGATTGAGTTGTGGCCGCCCGGAATGACGGCAGCGTAGCACGGACACAACGTCTACCCTGAAAGGACGGAGCGAATCGCGGCGCGGTGCCGGTTACTTAAGTAGGTGGTACTTTAGTTATCCGGGAAGTGTGCGTTCCTGAATTTGATATTTTCTCTTGACTTTGGGGACGCCGAAGGATAAAGTCCCGACAATTTCCATAAGCAGTTGCAGTTAGTAGCGTGTGCCATACCGGCTAACCTGCGCGGCAGATTTCGTTGAGTCAACGCCTGCAAATAGGTGCACTTGCGCCTCGCGTGCGCTGGAAAACCTCGAGGCGTAACGTCGACACCGCTTACCGACACGAAATCACACTGTTCCGAATGAAGTGAGCTTGCAAGAGGCGATTGAATATGCTCCGCTTTGGTCGAATCTCACTCCTGTTGTCTGTCGCGTTGCTCTCTTCCATCTCCGGACTGATTGCTTCGGCCCAGACCGCGCAGCCGGGATCGTGCCTTTATGCTCTTGACCCGTCTGCCGATCGCGCTTTCCAGATCGCAGGGGCTCAGTCTGTCTATACGGCCTGCGGAATCGTTGTGGAATCGACAGCAACTGATGCCTTCGAGATGGAGGGATCGGAGACTCTTTATCTCGAGAACCATTCGCAGGTGGGCGTCGTGGGCGGCGCAGAGCTCAACGGGCAGACGCTCTGGGACACGCTGAGCAATGCAACGGTGCAGCCGACGACGGTCGCAAGTCCCGGCGATCCGCTGGCAAGCCTTGCTGCGCCAAGCGGCGGGACCATCGTTGGCGCGAGCCCGACCTACCACGACATGAACAGTCAGCCGCCGAATGACACGCTCTCGCCGGGTGTGTACTGCGGCGGCCTGATGATCGGCAATACAAACGGCACCGCGTTCACGATGAGCCCCGGCGTGTACGTGATGGCCGGCGGCGGCCTGACGCTGAATTCGCAGGCGGTGGTCAATGGCTCCGGCGTAACCGTTTACAACACGTCGAGCGCGGGCTGGGGCTGCTCACAGAGCTACAGTTACAAGCCGATTACGATCAGCGGGCAGGTCGACGCCAATCTCTCAGCGCCTACAACGGGAACTTTCACGGGGATATTGTTTTTCGGAGACCGCAGCAGCTGCGCGACTCTCGGCTCCTGCGAGGACCAGATCGACGGCGGATCCACCGCGGTTCTGAACGGAGTCCTGTACTTTCCGCGCGATGAGTTGATGATCACGGGAAGCAATGCCAGCGGCTATCTGATGCTGGTGGCGGACAAGATCTACATTAACGGCAATTCTAATTTCGGCAACACCGGCAATCCCTACAACGGAATTGCGGTTTCGGTAACTCCGCCGACATCGTTTCTTTACGGCGGGCAGAGTCAGCAATTCGCAGCGAGCGTTACAAACACCGGATATCCGGCTGTAACGTGGTCGATCAGCCCGGCTGGAACAGGAAGCATCAGCAGTTCGGGGGTCTACACGGCGCCTGCAAGCATCCCGGCAACGGAAACGGTCACGGTCACCGCAACGAGTCTTGCCGACACGACGAAATCAGCTTCCGCCACCATCACTCTTTCCCCGCCGGGGGCCGTGAGCATTACGCCGGCAACAACATGGCTGTATGGCGGGCAGACGCAGCAGTTTGCCGCGACGGTGGTGAATGCGCTCAGTCCCGCGGTGACCTGGAGTATCAGTCCGGCTGGAGATGGGATCATCAGCGCGTCGGGTTTGTATACCGCGCCGGCGACGATATCAAGTCAGCAAACGGTGACAATCACCGCAACAAGCATCAGCGATCCGGCAGCCTCGGCGACAGCCACGGTCACGCTATCGCCGCCGGCGGTGGTGAGTGTTACTCCAACTACAGCGATTTTGTATGGCGGCCAGACTCAGCAGTTTAGCCCAAGCGTAAGCAACGCCCTCAGCACGGCCGTGACGTGGTCGATCAGCCCGGCTGATGCGGGCACTATCAGCTCCGCAGGCCTGTATACCGCGCCGACGACGATCTCCACGGAGCAGACGGTGACCTTGACGGCGACGAGCGTGTCCGTGCCGAGCGCGAGTGCATCTGCAACCGTAACGCTGTACCCCCCAATCGCGATCAATTTGGTTCCCACGTCGCCGACGCTCTACGCCAGCCAGGCGCAGCAGTTTTCGGCGACGGTGACGAATACACCGAATACGGCCGTGTCCTGGTCGATCAGCCCTGCTGGAGCAGGGAGCATTTCTTCGTCAGGACTTTACACCGCACCAGCTACGGTTGCTTCACCGCAGACGGTGACGATCACGGCCACGAGCGAAGCCAATTCCTCTGTCACGGCAAGTTCTACAGTCACCCTTTCCCCACCGATTGAGGTGAGCATCTCTCCCTCGACGGAGACGCTCTACGCCAGCCAGACGCAGCAGTTTGCAGCCGCGGTGACCAACACTACCAATTCCGCCGTTATCTGGTCGATCAACCCGGCGGGGGCCGGAACGATCAACGCGTCCGGTTTGTACACCGCACCGGCGACAATTTCGTCGCAGCAGACCGTGACGATTACGGCGACCAGTCAGGCGAATTCCGCGGCGACCGGCTCGGCGACTGTGACTTTGTCGCTCTCGCAGTGTGCGTCGAATGGTTTCGGTTATGTACGGGCCATCGTGATCGACCACACGAAGGTGCCAAACACGGATCAGATTAATTTCCCACTTCTGGTGAACCTTACAGATCCTTCACTGGCGAGTATCGGCGATGGCGGGCACGTCAGCAACTCCAGCGGGTACGACATATATTTCAGCAGCGATCCCCAGGGCGGCACGCGGCTCGATCATGAAATCGAATCGTACGATCCCGCAGCTGGCCACCTGGTCGCGTGGGTGCGCATCCCGACGCTCTCGCACAGCTCGAATACTGTCATCTACATGTTCTATGGGAACCCGAGCGTGACATCGTCGCTCGAGAACAGGGCTGGCGTATGGGATGCCAACTACATGGGGGTATGGCATCTCGGGAACGGGTTCTCATTGTCTCTCGGGGACTCAACAGCGAATGGCAACAATGGCACGAACAGCGGCGCCATTGCGATTCCAGGAGAGATCGCCGGCGGTATGCAGACGAACGGCAGCACCTTCGCTTCAATCGGCACGCCCTCGAGCCTTGCAAATCTGATTCAGGGAGGAGCTACATTTTCCGCGTGGATAGAGGTGAATCCCGGTGGCGGCGGTATCGTCATGGGGAAAGACGACGCGAACGCCATGGGAGGCTGGGTTCTCTCTGTCGACAACAACGACTACGTCCATTTTATTGCGCCGTACGGCGGATCCGACCTGGAGCTGACCAGCGCAACTCCCATCCCGACGGGCTCCTGGATCTACGTGACTGTTGCAGTGACGTCCAATTCCGGCCAGGGAAACACAGCAACGCTTTACATCAATGGCGCACCGGGTGTGACGGCGACAGGCGGGGGCGGCGCGTTCGCGGATGACTCGAATGACCCCGCCTTTCTCGCGAACGCTGACTTTGGAGGTTTCAACGTCTCCGTTCCGCTGGTCGGATCGTCGGCGGAGTTCAGGATTTCGAACACGGCTCGGTCTGCCGACTGGATCGCGACGGAATACAACAACCAGAGTTCCCCCTCTGCATTCGAGACACTCGGCGACGAGAACCCGAATGCGGTATTTCCGGCATCTACGGCGCTCAATGCAGGGGAGAATCAGCAGTTCGGTGTTCCGCAGACAGGCGGATGCAGTTCCGCCGCACTATCGTGGTCCATCGCTCCCGCCGGGGCTGGCTCGATTGACTCAACGGGCCTGTACGCAGCCCCAGTGAGTATTCCCAACCCACAGACAGTAACCGTGACAGCGACCAACCCGGCCACCGGAGCGGCGATAGGCACAGCTTCCGTGAGTCTGCTGCCACCGGTTACCGTGACGATAAGTCCTGCCAACCCGACCGTGAATTCCGCGTATCAGCAGCAACTGCAATTTACGGCAACGGTAGCGAACGCCTCCAATGCGGCGGTGACCTGGAGCATTAGTCCCTCCTATGCGTCCGCCAGCATCACCTCGACCGGGCTGTATACGCAATCTGATTTTCAGTACCAGCCGACGATTACGGTGACCGCTAGCAGCGTCGCCGATCCCAGCGTATCGGCGTCGGTGAACGTCAACGTCGAGGAATCGAGCGTCGCTGTTTCTCCAGAGTACACAACCCTGAACGAGGGGCAATCGCAGCAGTTTGCAGCGACCGTAATGAACAACGGCAATACTGCGCTCTCCTGGGGAGTCCAGGGGCCGGGAACCATCAGTACATCGGGACTCTACACGGCTCCTGCGAACGTGACCTCGCAGCAATACGTCAACATAGTTGCGAACGGTCCCGCCGGCACCGGCTATGCCTCAGTCACCATAAATCCTCCAGCTATTTTGGTCGCGCCCGGCGTGGTAACGCTGGGCAGCGGGCAGACACTCCAGCTCTCGGCAACGGTAACGAATGCCGCGAACACAGCGGTAACGTGGTCGCTGAGTGGAGCGGGCACGCTGAGCGCTTCAGGCCTCTATACCGCCCCGGCCGCCTTCACTGCCCCACAATCTGTGATCGTGACGGCCACCAGCCAGGAGAATCCTGCAATCTCCGCAACGGCCACAATCACCCTAGTGAGCCCCACCATCAGCGTCGCGCCGCTGGCGACCACTGTCTATGGAGGTCAGTCGCAAACGTTTGCAGCGACGGTGAATTACAGTTCAAATGCTGCAGTGACATGGTCGGTCAGCCCCGCGGGCACAGGCTCCATCGATGCTGCGGGCATGTACACAGCGCCCACGGGCGTCACTGCAGCCGAGACCATCACAGTGACGGCCACCAGCCAGGCTGATCCGGCGGTGTCGGCGTCGGCGACGATCGATTTGCAGCCAGGTCAGTGCTCTGCCAATGCGTACAGCTACCGACGCGCGATCATGATCGATCACACGCAGGTGCCGAACACGGATCAGGTAAACTTCCCGTTCCTCTTTAACACGACGGATCCAACTCTGGCCACTGTTGCAAACGGCGGGCATGTGACGAGCGCCGCCGGCAACGACATCATCTTCAGCCTTGACCCAACCGGCGCGACGAAACTGGATCACGAACTGGAGGAGTACGATCCTGTCGCGGGAACAGTCATCGCCTGGGTTCGGATTCCCGACCTCTCGCATACCCAGGACACGGTGGTCTACATGTTCTACGGGAACGCAAGCGTCACCAGCTCACAGCAGAACCCGACCGGGGTATGGGACAGCAATTTCGTCGGTGTCTGGCATGTGCCGAACGGCACCGCGCTCTCATTGGCCGACAGCACTCTGAATGGGAATACCGCCACCGACAACGGAGCGACCGCGACGGCAGGCCAGATCGACGGAGGCATGCAGACCAACGGCAGCACCTACGCGACCATTGGTTCGCCCGCAAGCCTGGCCAATTTGGCGCAGGGCAATGCAACATTCTCGGTCTGGGTTAATCCGTCCGGTTTCACGTACGGTGGACTGATCGGCAAAGACAATCCGAGCTGGTCGCTGGGCTATTACGCCAGCTCCCTGGAGTTCGCTCTGCCGAGCGCCAATCTGCGGCTTGAGCCTGACTACGGCCTTACGCCTGGAGTCTGGTCGTATCTGACGGTCGCTCTGTCAGGAACGGGTGGCCCCGGCGGAACAGCGGCGCCACAGGCAACGATGTACGTCAATGGTCAGGTGGTCGGAACCGCAGTGGGGAGTGGCGGCCCCATCGCGGATGATTCATCGGTTGCCGCTTATCTGGGCGCGGGTCCGTCGGTATTCGGATTTAATACCGCGGTTGCCTCGGAAGACGAGTTCAGGATTTCTAACATCATTCGCTCTCCCGACTGGATTGCCACGGAGTACAGCAATCAGAGTTCGCCCTCGACGTTCTATGCGTTGGGCGGGGAAAACGCACAGGCGCCGGTTCCGGCGAATGTCACGCTATACGCCTCGCAGGCCCAGCAGTTTACTGCCTCGGCGACGGCTACCTGTAACCCCGGTTCGGTTACGTGGTCCATCAGTCCATCAGGCGCCGGAGCAGTCAGCTCGTCGGGCCTCTATACTGCGCCTTCCAGCATTCCCAGCCAGCAGACCGTGACTGTGACCGCAACGAGTTCAGCGGATGGATCGACACTCGGCACGTCCACGATCACACTCATGCCGCCGTTATCTGTGATCGTCACCCCTGGGAACGCCTCCCTCAGCACTTCGGGTCAGCAACAGCAATTCACGGCGGCGGTAGCCAATGCGACGAATTCCGCAGTGAATTGGACGATCAGCCCAGCAAACGACGGCTCCATCGACCAAACCGGCCTGTACACGGCGCCCTACAATGTCTCAACCCAGCAGACGGTAATCGTCACGGCTACCAGCGTACAGGATTCAACGCAGTCGGGTTCCGCTACCGTCACGCTGTTGCCGACGGTTTCTGTCAATGTCAACCCTGGATACGCTCAGATTTTCGTTGGGCAAACAGTACAGCTCTCAGCTTCCGTTACCGGCCTCAGCGATCAGGACGTGACCTGGTCAATTCAGGGACCGGGAACGATCAGCTCAACTGGGCTCTATACAGCGCCTGCGACTATGGCCCAGGGGTGCGATGTCTATGTCACTGCGACCAGCGTCGCCGATCCTGCGGCATCCTATTCCGCTTATATCTATGTGACCCCAAACAGTCTGTACCTGTCGCCAGGTACGGTCACCCTCTACAATGGGCAAGCTCAGCAGTTCGTGGCTTCGCTCAATGGCAACAATACGACGGCGGTTACCTGGTCCGTAAGCGGACCTGGTACGGTCAGCGCTTCGGGGCTGTATACCGCTCCGGCTCTGGTTCCGGCTCAAACTTCAGTCACTATTACAGCAATGACTCAGGGGAGTGGAGCGGTTTGCGCGTCGGCCACAATTACACTTCAGCCGTCCACGCTTGAAATTTCTCCTGGACTATCGAACCTTCTTGGCGGCCAAACGCAGCAACTGACTGCGGCGCTTCAGGGAGGCGGAGCGACGCCAGTCAGCTGGTCGATCAGTCCGGCCGGCGCAGGATCCATCAGCCCGTCCGGCCTGTATACCGCGCCTGCCACAGTCGCATCGCAGCAGGCCGTAATTCTCACGGCAACAAGTCAGAACAACTCCTCGGTGAGCGGAACCGCCACGATCAACCTTGCTCCGGGTCAATGCGCGTCGAGCACGTACGGTTACGTCCGTTCGATCGTCATCGATCACACCGAGGTCCCCAACACCGATCAGAAGAATTTCCCGTTCCTGTTCAGTGCGACCGATCCAGGGTTTGCGTCCATCGCCAACGGCGGTCACATGGCGAGTTCGACGGCAAACGACCTAATTTTCAGTCTGGATCCGAGCGGCGCGACGCAGCTGCCGTACGAACTGGAGAAATACGATCCGGTCGCCGGCCAGATCACAGCGTGGATCCAGATACCGGATCTGTCACACACCACAGACACGGTTATCTACCTTTTCTACGGAAATTCAAATATCACAGCACCGCAGGAGAACCCGGCGGGGGTATGGGACAGCACCTATGCGGGTGTATGGCACCTGGCGAACGGTACGAACCTTTCGCTTGGCGACAGCACCAGCAATGGAAACAACGGTACCGACGATGGAGCGACTGCGGCCACTGGCTTCATCGACGGCGGCATGCAGACGAGCTATTCGACAGGCGCGGCCTTGCCACCGGCACCGAGTCTGGCAAACCTGGCGGGGGGCAAACTGACCTTATCGGGATGGGTTAATCTCACCGGGAATACCAACCAGGGTTGGATCATGAGCGACCTTAGCCCGTACAATCCCCAAGCTGGGGGATGGGGTCTGGGGGTGTCTTACAACAACGTGTTCCTTCAGGTCGATTACGCGGACCAATCCTTTTTCGCCCAATCGCTCTACAATGAAGCCGGTGTTCCATCTAAAACCTGGACGTACATTTCCTTGACACTGGATGGAGATGCAGCTGCCAGTGGGACACAACAGCCTACAGCCACCCTGTACATTGACGGCGCACCCGTCGGCCTCGAAAGCGGAACCGCCCAGGGTACCCTTCCCGACGATTCCTCGAATCCGCTCTATTTTGGCGCCGATCCCACGTCGAACGGATTTCCTGGAACTCTGGACGAATTGAGAATCTCCAATGTGATTCGGTCCGCTGACTGGATTGCAACGGAATACCGGAACCAGAGCTCTCCGTCAACATTCTTTACGCTGACTCCGGAGAATGCGCAGACTCCGGTACCTTCAACGGTCGATTTGCAAGCCGGGCAAAGCCAGCAGTTCGGTTTGCCGTCGCTCGGCACATGCACACCCGCGAGCGTGACCTGGACGGCAAGCCCGGCCGGGACTGGCACCATCAGCAGCACAGGGTTATACACGGCGCCGGCTGCCATTACCCAGCCGCAGACAGTTACGGTCGCAGCCACGGGTCAGGCGAATGGTTCGCCCCTTGGTTCGGCCACCGTGAACCTGGAGCCGCCGATCTCCGTCAGCGTCACTCCGGGGAGCTTCAGCTACTTCAATACCGGAAACATTGGCATAGCCGGAGACCCGAACTACCAGCAGTTCTCCGCCACTGTGGAGAATGCGGAGAATACTACAGTGACGTGGAGTATCAGCCCGGCAGATGGGGGTTCGATCAGCAGCACAGGTTACTATTCGGCCCCGTTGGGTTTCACGTCGAGCCAGACAGTGACTGTCATTGCGACGAGCGTGCAGGACCCGACGAAGTTCGGAACCGCCACGATCACGTTGATCGAGCCGCCGGCGATCAGTGTGGCTCCAAATAATGTGGCTATCACGGCTGCGGGCCAGACGCAGCAGTTCACTGCGAGCTTGCTCAATTCCACAAACACGGGCATCAGCTGGTCGGTCAGCCCCGCTGGGGCGGGTACCATCACACAGGATGGACTTTATACCGCGCCGTCGTCGCTTCTCGGTCAGTCGAATGCGACCGTCACCGCGACAAGTGTCCAGTACCCGAATTCCTCTGCTTCCGCAACGATCGCATTTGCTTCGGGTATTGCAGTTTCTCCCGGGAGCGCTTCGCTCGTTGCCGGTCAGACGCAGCAGTTCAGCGCGAGTTTGGGAGGCTTCCCCAGTACAGCCGTCAACTGGTCGATCAGCCCTGCGACTATAGGATCAATCAGTTCAACGGGCGTCTACACCGCGCCGCTGACGGTTACCGGTCAGGAGTTTGTGACGGTGACGGCGACCAGTCAGAATAATGATTCACAGTCCGCATCTGCCACTGTTACGCTCAACCCCTCGGCGTGTGCTTCGAGTGGCTATACCCATGTGCGGACCGTTGTCATCAATCACACTCTGGTACCGAACACCGACCAGGTAAACTTCCCCTTCCTGTTCAGTTCCACGGATCCTGCATTTGCCACCACGGCCAATGGCGGGTATGTCACTAGTTCTGCCGGCGACGATATTATCTTCAGCACCGATCCCAACGGCCTGACAAAGCTCGATCATGAGCTCGAAGAATATAACCCGGTCACTGGACAAGTGACTGCGTGGGTTCGCATTCCAGCACTCTCCCATACCTCCGACACTGTTCTTTATGTGTTCTATGGAAATCCGAATGTAACGACCCCGCAACAGAACCCGTCAGGAGTCTGGGACAGCAATTTCACGGCGGTTTATCACCTGGCGAATGTCCAGTCGGCGGCTGCGGCGGATTCGACCGCGAACGGAAATAACGCGACGCTCAATGCGGTTTCGACGGCGAATGGAGAGATCGGCAGCGCTGCCGGCTTCAATGGAATCTCCAGCTTCATGCAGGTTCCCCCGGCGGCATTTCCGAATTACCCGACCACGGGCCAAAGCGGTTCAGCTTCCACCTTTACTGCCTCATTCGGGGTGTGGTTCCGGACAGCGTTGCCGGGGACGATTCTTGGGCAGACATCCGCCGGCACGGACCCCGGCGGCAACGGGTATGGGGCGGATTCGATGCTGTACATCGACAATTCCGGCTATCTGCGCTCCGGCCCGTTCGTATCATCTACGGTCTACAACGACAACAACTGGCACTATGCGTACCTCACATACGGCAACGGTGTCGAGACGGTGTATGTGGATGGACAGGATCTGGGAGCTGTGCAGAACCAGGTACCGGGTTATGCCACCGCCTACAACTACTATGCAGCTACCGGCGCCCCATCGGGTGCGCAGGGCCAGATCAACGGATGGACTTATCTGGATGGTTCGCTCGAGGAGATCAGCGTTTCGGACGCCGCCCGATCCGGCGACTGGATTGCGACGGAATACAACAACCAGAGCTCCCCTTCGACCTTCTACACGCTTTACCCGGATCAGGGAGACGCGGTAAGCGTGACTCCTCCTCAGGTCAGTCTTTATGCTTCTCAGGCGCAGCTGTTCACCGTGCAGGCAGCTGGATCGTGCGGCACCCCCGCAGCGCTTTGGTCGATGCCACAGGGATCTCCCGGAACATTGACTGCCGGGGGAGTCTACACTGCGCCGAACAGCATCGACGCACAGCAGACCGTTCCAATTACAGCCACGACATTGGGCGATACATCCGCCGCCTACACGGCAAACGTAACCCTGCTGCCGCCCGTTTCCGTAAGTGTCACCCCGTCGAGCGTCACGATTGCCGGCGGCCACCAGCAGCAGTTTTCGGCCTCCGTCAGCAACACGACCAACACTGCTGTCACATGGACGATTTCACCAGATGGTCTGGGCTCCATCAGCCCAACCGGGCTGTTCTCCGCAACCTTTACCGTTGCCACGCAGCAGAATCTCACCATCACCGCGACGAGCGTGGCAGACCCAACGAAATCGGCGTCGGCCACGATCCAGCTCGTACCAGCGGTAGGGGTTGCCATTAGCCCGTCGGACTCGATGCTTTATGCGGGGCAGACGCAGCAATTCGCTGCCGCAGTCGTCAATACCGACGACACAGCCGTAGTATGGACGGTCAATCCGGCTGGCATCGGGTCCATCAGCTCATCCGGCCTGTATACGGCGCCGGCAAGCGTCGCAGCGCAACAGGCTGTGATCATTACCGCGACCAGCGTTGCGGATACAACGCAATCCGCTTCCGCGAGTATCACGCTCCTGCCACAGCAGTGCCTTTCTTCCGGCTCAAGCGGCTACAGTTACAGCCGCGCGATTGTCATCCATCACACACAGGTCCCCAATACCGACCAGATCAACTTCCCTGTCCTGGTATCCGGAACCTACCCGTATCTGGCTACGGTCGCGAACGGCGGTCGTCTGCAGAACGCCAGTGGCTACGACGTGATGTTTACGTCCGACGCCGCCGGCCAGAGTCCGCTCAACTATGAGATCGACAGCTACAACCCGACCACGGGAACCGTAGCCTACTGGGTGCAGTTGCCGTATGTGTCCCACACCACGGATACGGTGTTCTATATCTGGTACGGGAACCCCAACGTCAGCGTCAGCCAGGAACACAAGACCGCCGTCTGGTCGAATGGTTACGCGGCAGTGTGGCATTTCGGCAGCGGAAACATCCTGAGTACTGCAGATTCGACGTCAAACGCCAACAACGGCGTCAACAATGGCGTGCAGCCTGTGGTAGGTTTTATCGGTGGGGCAGGAGAATTCAACGGCACCGGCAACAGCTATATCGATATTCCCGCGAACTCCTCGTTCAAGCCCGCGACGGCACTGACGCTGGAGGCATGGGTCAATCTGGCGCAGGCTGGCAACTGGCCGACCCTGTTGTCCCTTGACTATGCCGCAAATGGCACCTGGTCCTCTCCATGGTCTTCGTATTCCCTGGCCTTCAACGGGACCAGCCTGCGCCCGCAGTTCGCCGTGGCCATCGCCGGTGGGTCGAATGCGATTGAGAGCTCAACGCCCGTTCCGACCGGCCAGTGGGCACATATCGTCGGCACGTACGATGGAACGACGATGACGGTTTACGAAGATGGGCTGCCCGTCGCAAGCTCTCCTCTGACCGGAACGATCGACTATGGAACCAGCAAGGACCTCAGCATTGGCACCAGCTCGCCCTACACGGCGGAGGATACAATCGACGGGCTGATCGACGAAGCGCGGATCTCGACTGTCGCTCGTTCTGCAGACTGGGTCGCAACTGAATACAACAACGAAAGCTCGCCCGCAAGCTTCTATTCGATCTCATCGGAGAATGGTTTCTTTGTGAATCCGGGGAGTGCGGTACTGTACGCATCGCAAAGTCAGCAGTTCACCATCGGCGCAGCTTGCAGCTCCGGCGTGAGTTGGTCTCTGCCTGCTGGTGCTCCTGGAACAGTGACAGCGGACGGCCTCTACACAGCTCCCGAAGTCATCGATGCGCAGCAGACGGTGACGCTCATCGCGACGAGTCAGGCGGATTCAGCCCAGACGGCCACGGCGACGATCACCCTGGAGGCCCAGGGAGTAGGCATCAGCGTTACCCCTGCAAGTGTCAATCTGACGCCCAATCAGACGCAGCAGTTCACGGCTGCAGTGACCAACACTACGAATGCGGCGGTTACGTGGGCGATAAGCGCGAACGGCGTCGGCTCGATCAGCGCCGACGGAGTTTACAGCGCGCCCACGGCCATTTCGGCTTCGCAGACCTTTACCGTGACGGCCACCAGTCAGGCCGATCCGTCGCAATCGGCTACGGCGACGGTTACGGTATCTCCGGGACAGTGTGCCTCCAGTGGGTATGGTTATCAGCGTGTGATCGTAATTGACCATACGAAGGTTCCCAATACCGATCAGGCAAATTTTCCGTTCCTGTTCAACACTACGGATCCGGACCTGGCGAGTGTGAACTATGGCGGGCACGTGACGAGCCCGAATGGTTACGATATTTTCTTCAGCACCGATCCGAGCGGTCAAACGAAGCTCGACCACGAGATCGAGCAATACAACCCGGCTACCGGGCAGCTGGTTGCCTGGGTACGCATTCCCAATCTGTCGCACACGACTGACACCACGCTCTACCTGTTCTACGGAAATCCGAATGTGATTGCCTCACAGGCGAATCCAGCCGGGGTGTGGGACAACAGTTTCCAGGCCGTCTACCATCTGGCGAATGTCAGCTCGCCTACGACCTCCGATTCGACGGCTTACGCGAACAACGCGGGCGAGACTGCTCTCTCGACAGTGGCTGGCCCGATCGACGGTGGGGCCGGTTTGAACGGGACCTCGAGCTATCTGGACATTCCAAATGGTGCGTTTCCGAATTTTCCGCTCGGAACCTATGCTGGCTCCGGCGTCCCATCCAATGCGACGACGACGACCTTCGCAGCGACAGTGGAGATGTGGTTTAGGACAGCGTCGCCTGGCGGCCTCTTTGATCAAAAGGACGCAGAATACTGCAGCTGGTCCCTGTTCTGCAGTCTCTACGCTCCCACGGTTCCGGGTGCCTACGACGTTCCGGGTGGCATTGGGTTCTACGTGGGAGAGGATGGGAACATTATCGGTCCGTGGGGACAAACGTCCAAAGCCTACGACGATAACAAATGGCATTCAGCGGTAGTGACCTACACGACTGACGGTACTGACACCTTGTATGTGGATGGCCAGGTCGCTGGCACGGCTCAACAGCAGATCCCCGTTGGCTACGATTCCAGTTACGCCTATTTTGTCGGCTCTACCGACACGATTCTCGATTCCCTGGGTGAAGGCGATTTCACCTGGATGTATCTGGACGGTAGCCTGGACGAAGTCAGGGTGTCGAACATCGCCCGTTCGGGCGACTGGGTCCAGACTGAATACAACAATCAGAGCTCGCCGTCGACCTTCTATACGCTCTACGCGCCGACTTCAGCCACGGTTGTTCCGTCGGCAATCTCTCTCTACCCAACGCAGACCCAGCAGTTCGCGGTTACGGGAACCTGCAGCTCGGAAGTCGGCTGGTCGCTGTCCTCGGGGTCGCCGGGAGTGCTCACCCCGACGGGGCTCTATACCGCGCCGGATGTCGTGTCCTCGGCTCAGTCGCTTACCGTAACGGCAATCAGCCAGTCGACGGGGACCACGCTTGGATCGGCAGCCGTAACTCTCGATCCTTCGCCTGCTCCCATAACGCTCGCGGCGCAGAGTCAGCCTCCTTACACGGTTGGCAGCGCTCAGGCATTTGACGCGACGCTGCTTGACCCGTACGGTTCGCCCGAACCCGGTCTGACCGTAAACTTCACGGTTACGGGAGCGAATCCCGGAACCGCCAGCGCCACCACCGACAGCAGCGGCGCTGCATCGTGGTCATACACCGGAGCGAACAGCGGCAATGATACGGTCATCGCGACCGCGGTGGTCAATGGCGTACTGGTGACGTCCAACTCCGTGAACGCTTCCTGGACTGTGCCCAGCCAGAATCCCGATGGGACGCTGACGCTGGCGGCCGAGCCACAGCTGGGACGCGGCGGTTTGGCGGGGGCGTTCACTGACAACAATGGAAATGTCATTCAGCCAATTGCGATCGGGGCATCTACCGCGGAATTCATTGTTCCTGCCAATGCGACACAGCTTCAGCTGGGCGTCGATGACAGCTATTACCCGGATAATGGCGGCCCGGGATTCGTTGTGCTGGTGAACGGAGTACAGGTCACGGTATCGCCGACAACTATGCCGTGGAACTGGACCAGCGGCGGGCTCAACAACAACTATCAATATGGTCTCAATGATGGAACCGCTCCGGTGGTCGCGGCAACCGGCCTGACCGCCGGACAGACGATAACCATTGTATACAAGAGCGGAACCGTCTCGGCAAATTATCCGTCCAGACCGGCAACCGCCGCAAATGGCGATCCGTCCTGGATCACCGGCACCACGGAGTGGGGCGGAGCATATTTCCCAACCCTTTACACGAGTAGCAGTGCATATCCCCTTGGGCAGCCAATTTCCTTCACTGCGGTTGTGACCAACGGGTCAGGGGCGCCGGCGGCCAACGTTACCGTAACCGTCACTGTCACAGGAGCCAATCCAGGCCAATACCAGGCAACAACGGATGCTACAGGCACCGCCGCCTTTACCTATACCGGGGCATATGCCGGAGTCGATTATCTAAACGCTCGGGCCGTACTGAATGGAAACACGCTTCAATCCACCGAATCGAGCGTGACCTGGATCAGCTATCCGACTCCGACACCCGCGGGCAGCCTGACGCTCACGTACTTTGCCACGAACGTGGACGAACAGGGTTATATCGTCCTCGCTAAGGATGCCTCCGGGAATCCACTTCAGTATACGAATGTGGGCTTCTATCTATCCGGAGCCGACAGTCTCCAGGAGAACGCGCAAACCGACGCCTCAGGCCAGGCAGCGTTCATCTTCTTCCATCAGAATTCAGGGCCGTTCAGTATTATTGCGGCCGATTCCGTGGGCCGCAATGTGGTGATCAGCGCTCCCTATAACAACACCTGGACGATGCCCGGAACATCCGGCTCCGGCTCGAATAACGGCGGCGTGGGGGTGAGCATCTCGGCTCCGAGCGCCGTCACGCTACCCAACGTCCTGCAGTTGACAGGCACCGTCACGGATACCGTCAGCAGCAATCCGGTCATTCAGTGGAGTGAATTGAGCGGACCCGGAACTGTAACCTTCGCCAACCCGGCACAGGCAAGCACCACATCGACCTTCAGCGACTCCGGTACGTACGTCCTGCAGCTCACCGCGAGCGATTCGGGCGCCACCTCGTCGGCGCAGGTGGTGGTAACCGTCAACCCGATGTCGGTCTCCTCGTCGAGCCAGGGCCTCATCGGCAGTCCCCTGAACGGTTCTACGATATCGGGGGTTGTCCCGATCACACTGGCTCCCGGAGTCACGCTCCAGAGCGGTACGCTGGTCTACTATCCCGCTGCCAATATCAATGACGTGACGACCCTGAACGCCGATACCACCGGCTCGGGACAGATCGGCACTCTCGATACCACGACCCTGCCCAACGGTTCCTACTGGATCCATATGCAGTCCACGGACACCAGCGGCAATTCCGAGTGGAGTCTCGTTCTTGTCACCGTGGCCGGCAATTACAAACCGGGCCGCGTCACCGCGACCGTCACGGACCTCGTCGTTCCGGCTACCGGTCTCTCCATTAATATCCAGCGGCAGTACGACAGCCTTAACGCGGGCGTCAGCGGCGATTTCGGATTCGGCTGGAACCTCGCCATCACCACGAATCTCAGCGTCGATCCCGCAGGCGATGTCACCTTCACCCTCGGCGGCCAGCGGCGGACTTTCTTCTTCACGCCTCAGCCCCTCGGCTTCCCATTCGGCGAGTACGTTCCCGCCTTCACGCCCGAGCCCGGTCTTTACGGAACTCTCACCGATTCCGGCAACGGCTGCCCTTCGCTTGACCTGCTGGCACCGGACGGCTCATCCTGGCAATGCGAAGGCGGCGGCCAATACACGCCGCCCGGCTACATCTACACCGATCCCACAGGCACTCAGTACACGATCAGCGCTGGCGGGAATCTGCAGTCGATCGTGGACAAGAACGGCAACGCTTTGTCCATCACCGCGAACGGAATCACCAGTTCCTCGGGGCTGAACGTGCCCTTTGTCCGTGACTCCAGCGGCCGCATCACGCAGATCACCGATCCCCAGGGCAAGGTGTACACATACGAGTACGACGACAACGGCAACCTCGTCTCTGTCAGCTACCCCGGCATTTCCACGCCGACGACCTACACCTACGACGCGAGCCACCACTATACCGGAGGCACAGACTTCCGCGGCAATGTGCTACCGACCACCGCCTACTATGGTCCCTCCGATACCGATGCTAACGGCTTGCCTCTCAATGGACGCGTCGAAAGCACCACCGACGCGCTCGGCGAAACCACCAGCTATGCGTATAACTTGGTAACGAATTCTATTACCACCACCTATCCTCCGGATTCAACAGGAGCCGTTGGCAAAACGACTGTTGTGTACGACAGCTACGGCGACGTGCTCAGTTCAACGGACCCCCTTGGCAACATCACGAATTACGCCTATGACGCAAACCACGACCTGATCTCGACCACGGATCCGCTGAGCCACACCACCGCTTACACGTACGATAGCAACGGGAATCGTACGTCGACTACATACCCGGCCACGGCGACCAGCACCAACACCACCAGCACTACGACCTATAACCAATACAGCGAGCCGGTATCGGCCACCGACGAGCTGGGGAACGTCCGCACCTTCACTTATGACGCCAACTACAATCCGCAAAGCGTCACCGATTCGCTAGGTACTCTGGCCAGCTTCGTCTTCAGCGGGAGTGGACAGATGCAGGCTGGCGCCGTCGGTTACGATCTGACACAGCAGCCGGCTCGGGCCAGCCAGTTCGCCTACGACAGCTTCGGCAACCTGACCGGCAGCACCGACGCCCTGGGCCGCCTCACTTCTTATACGTACAACAACCTCGGCCAGAAGGTAACGATGACGACGCCGCTGACCGGCGCGACTACCGGCACGGCGGCGTCCACCACTACATACACATACGATGCGTTAGGCAATCTGACGCAGACTGCGGCCCCGCTGGGACGCACGACCTCTGCTACGTACGATGGCAACGGCAACAGGGTCACGAGCACAGACGCCGATGGCAACGTGACGACCTACACCTACGACGCTTTGAACCGGCTCATCAAGACCACCTATCCCACGCAGCCGGTGACGACCACTACCAATACCTATGATTTCCGCAACAATATTGTGGATTCGACCGACCAGGATGGGCACGACACCCACTTCACGTACGATCTGGCAGGGAGGATGATCTCGGTGACCAGGTCCTACGGAAGTACCAGCGCCGCAACTACCACGTTCACCTACGACGCCGCCGGTCACAAGCTAACCGAGACTGATCCGCTGGGCAACACCACCACCAATACTTATGATGCGGCGGGCAATCTGCTCTCCGTCACCGGCCCCCAGGGCAACTTCCAATACGCCTACGACAATGCGCGCAACCAAATTTCGGTCACCGATGGGCGCGGCAATACCACGCAGTATCAATACGACGCGCGCAAGCGGCTCACGCAGACGAAGTATCCTGACGGAACGAAGACCACCAATACCTATGACGGCCCCGGCAATCTGATCAGCGTGACGGATCAGGCCGGGAACGTGGTGCAGTACACCTACGACGCGGATAACGAGCTTGCGACGATGGTGCAGACAGATAGCCCCAACACCGGGAACAACACCAGTACCTACGGTTATGATGATGACGGCAACGTCATCAGCTCTTCTGACGAGAACGGCCACACCACGCGGAGCGCCTACGATCTGCTCTCTGATCCCATGTCGACAACCTGGCCCGATGGCTCGCTGACCGAGGCCCGAACATACGATAGCAACGGCAACCTGACCTCGGTGACACATTTCAATGGCGTCACCACTACGTACACCTACGACAGCCTCAACCGCCTCCTCAGCCGTTCCACGCCAGGCGAGGCTGGTGTGAGTTTTACGTACACCCCGACGGGCAAGTATGCCACCACCACAGACGCCAGCGGAACGACGACATATACGTACGACACCATGGATCGCCTGGTGAGCAAGGCAACACCCGAGGGAACGCTGAACTACACCTACGATGCCGACGGGCACGTGCTGTCGATCGCATCGTCGAACGCGAATGGCGCGTCGGTTTCGTACACGTATGACAGCCTCAACCGGCTCAGTACCGTCACTGACGGACGAACCGGCGGCGTGACAACGTACACGTACGACGCGGCCAACAATCTCGCTTCGGCAACCTACCCGAATGGGGTACAGTCGGGCTTCCAGTACGATCAGCTCAACCGCATGACGTCGATGACGGCGGGTGGCGCAGGTTATGTGTATACCCTGGGGCCCACAGGCAACCGAACCGGGACGACGGAGCAGAGCGGGCGCGCGGTCCAGTGGAGCTTCGATGGCATCTACCGGCTGAGCGGGGAGACGGTCTCGAACGATCCATCGAAGGTCAACGGCAATGTCGGGTATACGCTTGATCCGGTGGGTAACCGGCTCTCGCAGAGCTCGTCGCTGGATGACCTCTCATCGGGCAGTTTCAGCTACAACGCCGATGACGAGCTGTCCGGCGAGTCCTACGACCAGAACGGCAACGTGACAGCCGCGGGAGGGAAGACGTTCACGTACGACTCGCAGGATGAGCTGGTGTCGATGAACGGCGGGGCCGGGGCCGTGAGCATCGTCTACGACGGCTTCGGCAACCGCGTGGCGGAGACCGTCAACGGGGTCACAACACGTTACCTGGTGGAGGACGACGTGAACCCCACGGGACTGCCGCAGGTGTTCGACGAACTGACGAACGGAGCCGTCACGCGGACATACACCTACGGTCTGCAGCGGATCGACGAGGACCAGATCGTCAACAACTCCTGGACCGCGAGCTATTACGGCTACGACGGCTTCGGGACGGTCCGGCAACTGACGAACGCCGCCGGCGCGGTGACGGACTCGTATGAATACGACGCCTTCGGCAACGAGATCAGCTCAACTGGTTCGACGCCCAACAACTATCTCTACCGTGGCGAGCAGTGGGACCCGAATCTCGGACTGTATTATCTGCGTGCCCGCTACTATAACCCGCTCACCGGCCGTTTCATGGGCATCGATCCGCTTGTCGATGAGGGAGAACCGCGGTACGAGTACGCGGGTGCCGACCCGGTCGATGGCATAGACCCGAACGGCGACGAAGACCTGGTCGAGTACCGGCCTCTGATCCCCGGGAGGCTGCCGGTGTCCTTCCCCTTTGACTTTCCGGGCTGGTGCGAAACCGCGAGCAGCGATGCGCTGGGCAGCTATCTGCCCGGATGCAGCGCGCCGGGTGGTAACGGCCCCGGTGGCCCCGGTGGAACCGGGTCAGGTGGTGGATCCAGTGGCCCGCCGCCGCCGTCGCGACAGCACGAGGTGACAGTGTCGTTTTGGCCACTCGGCGCCTCAAGATTTGGACACATCGGTGTGGGCGTAGATAGCCTACCCGACCACGAGCGAACCAATGGATTCGCGACTTACCATCAGAAATCGAGCTTCAGGGATCTCACTTGCATACCTCAGCGGGGAATTATCGATATCGACCAGCTCGTCAAGAACTACATGGGGAAACCAGTCGATTACATGAGGATCACCGGAATAAGCGACGCAGAGGCGAAGGCGATGGAGAATGAGATTTCCAGCTTTCCTAGCGGGTGGTACGACGACTGCTTCTGGAATTGCGCGACGTTCGTCGGGAAGGTCCTCAGTGCAGGCAGCATCCCGAATGTACCGCCGTACAACAATTCTCCCATGGTCCTGTTCTTCTACATACTCCACTCTGCTGATGGATACTCATACTACCGAACGACGAATAATCAGTAACTCAGGCGGAAGCTTTCCTCCGTCCACACTCGCCGAAACGAAGAGAGAGGTCAAGCAACCCGATGACAAAGATGTGGACGCCGATCCTGTTCATTTCGGTAGCGATGCTAGCGAGCGATTGCGCCTCTTTGCTACAGGCTGCGCAGCACCGGTCACTTGGGAATCCTATCGACATGCCGATTTCGCTCAAACCCGGGCAGGTGACAACGCCCCAATTCGCGGTGAAGAATGGCCCGTACGACGTCATCATTAGACTTAAGAGGAAGCTTCCAGTGGCGCAAATTGACTGTATGCTCGGAATACGGTTTACGGAGCCCGATTGCCAGAGGTCTCCTCTGGTGGTGTTGAGGTGGACGCTTTGGAGTCGCGGAAAGCTAGTCGCCTCAGGCCCCCCAGTTGACTACCGGAAAGGCGGCGGCTGGAGCCCCGGAGACGTCGAGCTGTTCTTGGGAGGGTTCAATGGAAAGAAACATACGATCTATTCCTTGAAGATCGATGTTGTTGGAGACGCCGCCGCGCTCGCTGTAACGGACCCTCACCTTGTCGTACAGTTTAGCGATTATAACTAGAAGCAGTCCAGTGGATAAATGCATAACCGTCCGTTTCATGGGCATCGATCCGCTTGTCGATGAGGGAGAACCGCGGTACGAGTACGCGGGTGCCGACCCGGTCGATGGCATAGACCCGAACGGCGACGAAGACCTGGTCGAGTACCGGCCTCTGATCCCCGGGAGGCTGCCGGTGTCCTTCCCCTTTGACTTTCCGGGCTGGTGCGAAACCGCGAGCGGCGATGCGCTGGGCAGCTATCTGCCCGGATGCAGCGCGCCGGGTGGTAACAACCCCGGTGGCCCCGCTCCGCCGCCCGGCAGTCCCAATAACCCCACCGGACCGCCAACTCCGTCGTCCCACTGGACGGTGAAGGTAGCTTGGCGCTCGTTGTTAAAGGGGGAGTTTCCTAAAAGAGGTCCCATCCACATCTACCCGCTCGGACTCTGGCACCATACTTACATCGAGATAGATGAGCCAAACGGCACCCAGGATACTTGGGGAGTGCTCGGCGACCCACCAAACTCGGGCAATAACCAAGAAGTACGATTTGATGATGACAGGAACAGTCCCGCGGGCTGGAGCGGCTCAAGAAAGATCGCCAGCTCAGATGCCGATGCAATGACACTCAAGTTCATGCTTGATCTTACCGTCTATCCGGGCTCAGTATGTCCTTCATGTGGGCCGAACTATCATAACTATCCGTTGCGACTCGACGGATATAATAGCAATACCTATACATTTAACATGATCAAGAACTGGGGGAAGACTCCACCCGAAGGACCCGCACTGCGGTTCTTTTCGCCGGGATATCATTTCTCTCGTGGATATGCGGGTTACCCGTGACTCTCTGTTTGAATCCGTGGAGGTATTGTCGTGCGAGCTGTTCTACTGACCGCATCGCTGGTTTCTGTTTTACAGGCTTTCGTTTGCGTCTCATGCGCGCAGAGGAAGGGAAGGTTCACTTTGCCGGGCTCGACTCTTCTTTTTCAAGGAGACGTGGACAAACCTCCGTATGTAGAGTTAATTGTTGTCTCCAATACGGGCGCCGTCGACGCTCTACCCCCTGCGGGTTATTGGGGTACGGCGTATACTACCGTCTTCCCGGCCCTTTCCCCCCGCGCGGATCGAGTCGCTTGGGGTCTTTCGCAACAGGATAAGTCCCGAAAGGAGGGGATAAAATCCGTCCTCGGGATTTTCTCGATTGCCGACAAAACGTGGAAGACGTATGGCAACTTCTGCGGGGAAAGCATTGGTTCGGCGGTTTTCTCTCCAGATGGGGCAAAGGTCGCGTTTGCGGCAAAACCTGCGATCTCGTCAGGCGATGGGCACTGTTTCGAAAATCCAACTGTCCTACAGATTCTCGACGTCGCGACTGGGATTCTAACGCCAATCCAATATTCCGGACAAATTGATGCAAACGCGCGGCTCACATGGTCGCCGGACGGAAGGTATTTGGCAGGACAATTCTGTTGTGCGAAGTCCTCCACACACGAGATTGTGGTGATCGACATATTCTCCGGTGGTGGGAGGGTCATTGCCGAGGGCACAAATCCTTCGTGGTCGCCTAAAGGAGAGTGGATCGCCTTTGATGACCAAAGGAACAAAGAGTGCATTCTAGCCCATCCCGACGGTGGAGACTCCAGAGTTATTAAGAGAGTGCATGGTAATGTGATTCTCCTCAAGGGTGCGGTGTGGTCGCCGGACGCAGAAGAGTTGCTGTTCAATGAGGAATCAATCGACTCCGACGGAAATGTATCGATGCTTGACTTGCGTAGTGGCAGGGTTAAGAGACTACCAACGCATACCGACTTCGTTCTTGGGTGGGCTATACAACCTCGGTGATCTACTGCGGTCTCGGACCTTAAAGGTGGGGTTAGCTCACACAGAAGACAACGCAGGCGCGATAACGGACTCGTATGAATGCGACGCCTTCGGCAACGAGATCAATCATACCGGGACGACACCTAATAACTACCTGTATCGTGGCGAGCAGTGGGACCCGGATCTCGGGCTGTACTACCTCCGCGCCAGATACATGAACCCGCTCACCGGCCGTTTCATGGGCGTCGATCCGCTGGCTGACGAGGGACAGCCGCGGTACGAGTACGCCGGCGCCGACCCAGTCGATGGCATGGACCCGAACGGCGACGAAGACCTGGTCGAGTACCGGCCTCTGATCCCCGGGAGGCTGCCGGTATCTTTCCCACTTGATTTTCCCGGCTGGTGCGAAACGGCGAGCGGCGACGCGCTGGGCAGCTATCTGCCCGGATGCAGCGCGCCGGGTGGTAACAACCCCGGTGGCCCCGCTCCGCCGCCCGGCAGTCCGGGCAATCCCACAGGACCGCCAACTCCTGACAACGTACAGTCAGGACAGTCTTGAGCGGCTAGCAGACGACGACGCCAGAAGACAAGCTGAAATAGATCGACGACGCGGCGGCCAACCTGCCAGCGATGAGCTGGACTGATGAAATCGACGATGACGTCCAGTTTATGAGACACATGAGGTTCAGTGGCATTCGTTCGGTTACTTTGGTGCTTGCTGAGGTCCTGTCGTCACCGTCGTATACAGTGCCTCTCCCACCAAAGTAGTAGTTCGAAACAACTGCGGATTTCTATCGCAGACGTCCATATAGCAATATATCTGTCAAGAAAGATCGGGGAATATCGGCTGCAGGACTTCTGGTCGAGAGCGCAATTGTTCCTCAATCGCGATCTTAGGCCGAAAAGTCTTAGGAGAAAGCTGAGGATGCTCCTGAATCTTGACTCTGAAACTCGGCGACACGGCTGCCGGTTGAGTTTTGTCGAGTAACGTTGTTGGGCTTGTTAGTCTGTTCGCTGTCGGGATTGAATTCCTGCCTTCACCGCACGCCGGTTCATCGCGGGACGACAGGTGCGGCATGTGGCGGAGTCCTTCCATACAGCAGCTCGAAATCTTCTGCGCGGTGCTTGAGGAAGGCAGCATGGCGCGAGCGGCGGTGCGGCTGAATACAGACCCCAGCACCGTGTCCCGCCAGACGCGGATGCTGCAGAGAGGCCTTCGGATTGACCTGTTCGAGAGAACTCCACAGGGAATGGTCCCAAGCAAGGCGGGAATCGCTTATGGAAGAGAAGCCCGATCTATCCTGAAGCTGGCGCAACGGGCTTATCAGAGTGCGCTTTATATCTCGATCACGGACGTACAACCATTTCAGGTGGGATATTCCCCCTGGGTGCACCACCAGATACTTTCGTTTTTGCAGGTCGTGGGAATGCCGGGGAACGAACTTCGTCCGGTGGTACCGCGAGACGACAATTCAGCGCGGCTCATGAGCCGAGTGCTGCGCGGGGAGCTGCACGCTGCGTTTGGCGTCATGCCGATTGCTCATCAGTATCTGAAGGTTTACCCGTTGCTGACGGAACCGATGGGCGTGTTTCTTCGGGAGAAGCATCCCCTCGCCGGGAATCTCCGTCTCTCCGCTCTCCAACTGCGTGGCGAGCGGATTTATTGGGCGCCGCGCAGGGTGAATCCGGGATTTTATGACTACATCACCGGCTATCTGCGAAGCGTGGGGTTTGATCTTTCGGAGATCAGGGAGGCGAGGGGAATTGAATCGGCTCTCGAATTCATCCTGCATGGGGGCGGAATCGCACTTGCTCCGCAATCCATGGGAGCACTTCACAGATCAGGAACGACGTTTTGTCTGTTGACCGATGAACTGATGAAAGTCGAGAGTTGCTTTTTTGCCTCGTCAGCAGAATCTGTGGGTAGTTTCCGGTTCTGGAAGTCGTGCAAGCGTGTGATACATGGCGATTTGCATCGCGTTGCAGGTGCGAAAACCATACGAGCGTCTGGTGATCACTCGTA
>Ga0335075_10002918_pt1 | contig 27350 bp, 25 predicted proteins | sample Lox_Sample_24_FD_206723 | JGI IMG/M metagenome (GOLD analysis project Ga0335075, IMG submission 206723) | Soil microbial communities from Loxahatchee National Wildlife Refuge, Florida, United States - Lox_Sample_2.4 | ecosystem: Environmental > Terrestrial > Soil > Wetlands | place: USA...
GGGCCGGCGTCATCCCACTGCACACGACGGCAGGAGCGCCGGTTCCAGACGCCGCCACACCGCCTCACCTAAAGCCCTCCGGCGCCGTCACCGACTGGACGCCGCAACGTCAAACCATCCACACAAGGAGCAACCCATGACCACCAACCGTCGCTCACGCACCGGCCGGATGATCGTCCAGATCAAGCGCGTGTGCTCAGAGCTCGGGTACACCAACCGACGTGTGGTCGAGATCCGCACCGGTGTGCCCCAGCGCTAGTGGCCTGCGACCACAGAGCTGACACCTGACCGGCGGTCCCGCTCGGGTCCGCCGGTCAACCCTTCTCCGCGACTGCTTGCTCGATGCACGCGATCAGAGATCGGGCGCTCGCCTCCAGATCTCCGCCGGTGAAGAGCCCCGTCGTCCCACCCACGAACCGGTTGGCCCCGGCGCGTACCAGGCTCGGGATGTTCGCCGGTCCTATCGCTCCGTCGACCTGAATGCTGATACCCGGGTTCACGGCGTCGGCGAGCGTCCTAATCCGGCCCACCTTCTCGATCACCTGAGGGACGAACGGAGACCCCGCGAATCCCGGCTCGACCGCCATGACCAGGATCTCGTCGATCGCGGGGAGCAGGTCGACGATGCGCTCGGGCGGGGTCGCGGGATTTATTGCTACACCCGGGCGCGCGCCGGCATCCCGAATCGCCTCAACACAGGCCGAGGGGTCCGAGGATGCCTCGACATGGAAGGAGATCAGGTCTGAATGCTCGGCAAACAGGTGAAGGAGTTCGAGTGGCTCGGAGAGCATGAGATGGGACTCCCGAAGCCAGGCGGTCCGAGCGGGCAGTTGCGCGAAGACCTCCACTCCAAGCGGAAGGTTCCGAACGAAGCGGCCATCGCCGAAGTCCAAGTGCGCGCAACATATCCCTCCGCGCTCGAGGGCTTGGAGCTGGCTGGGAAGAGCGGCGAAGTCCGCGCACATCAGAGACGCCGACAGTCGCCCGGAGCTGACTGGCGTGGTGAAGCTTCGGGTCCTGCTCCCGGTGTCTGTTGGGATATTGGACAAGTGGAAAAACCCCGCGCCGGCAATGTAATCACGGCCGCCGCCCGACGTTAGCCGTCCTCGGTTTCGGCGCGTGGGCGTGCAGGATCGGGCACTCGAGGAGGGCGAGGCGTGACCGGCGGTCGCTTTCGCGTTGGCATCGGCGCCAGTGACCTCCGACACTCCTGATTAGTACGAAGGTGTGTAGTAACGGTCGGATCGGGGACCGTGTGTGAGGGCCGGGGTTCAGGGTCGGTCGTTTTGCTCGGCCAGGCGTCGCAGGATGAACCTGCGTTCCGGCTCGGTTCGAGCGGCGTCCAGCGCCCGGCGGTAGGCGGCGATCGCCGCAGCCCGGTCGCCGCGACGCCGGTGCAGATCGGCCCGGGTTGCCTCCACGAGGTGGTAGTCGCTCAGCGCTCGCTGCTCGGCGAGCTCATCGACGAGCGCCAGCCCAGCGTCGAGATCCTCGGCCATCGCGAGCGCGACCGCCCGATTCAGTCGCACCACCGGCGACGGCGTCAGCCGAAGCAGCACCTCGTACAGGGCGGCGATCTGCGGCCAATCGGTCGCAGCGGGCTCGGGCGCCTCGGCGTGGCAGGCGGCGATTGCGGCCTGCAGCTGGTAGGGACCTGGAGCGCGTCGGCGCAGCGCGCCGCGGAGAAGCGCCCGTGCCTCGTCGATCTCCTCGAGGTCCCAGCGGCTGCGGTCCTGCTCCTCGAGCGTGACGATGTCGCCCGACGCGTCGAGCCGAGCGTCGCGGCGCGAGTGCTGCAAGAGCATCAGCGCGAGCAGGCCCAACGCCTCCGGCTCGTCCGGCATGAGCGCTGCCAGCAGACGAGCGAGCCTGATCGCCTCCGAGCACAGCGGCGCGCGGATCAGCTGATCGCCGGCCGACGCCGAGTACCCCTCGTTGAACATCAGGTAGAGGACGGCGAGCACACCGGCGGTGCGCTCCGGCAGTAGGTGCGCCGGCGGCACGCGGTAGGGGATCCCGGCGGCCGCGATCTTCTCCTTGGTGCGAGTCAAGCGCTTGGCCATCGTCGCCTCGGGGACGAGGAACGCGTGGGCGATCTCGGCCGTGGTCAGCCCAGCCAGGCTCCGCAGCGTCAAAGCCACCCGGCCCTCCAGCGACAGCGCCGGGTGACAGCAGGTGAAGATCAGTCGCAGGCGGTCGTCCTCGATCCCGCCGCCCTGGTCGGTGTCGCTCTCGTGAGAATCCATAGTCGTTCGCGGGGTGCCGGTTGGGTCGCGCCCGACTTGCTCGAGCAATTCCACGCCGCGGGCACCCCGCCTCAGGCGGTCGATCGCGCGGTTGGCGGCGACGGTCGTGAGCCAGGCGCCGGGGCGCTGCGGGACGCCGTCGACCGGCCACCGCCGCAGCGCCTCCGTGAACGCATCCTGCGCGCACTCCTCGGCCAGGTCCCAGTCGCCGGTCCTCCGGATCAGGGTGGCGAGGATGCGGCCCCACTCCTCGCGGAAGGCCGCGTCAATCGCGTGCTGGACGGCCGGCGTGGTCATTCACTCCAGAACGGGCGCACCTCGATCGCGTGATAGCCGGCGACCGGATGACTGGCCGCGAGCTCAATCGCCTGCTCGCGATCGGTGCAGCTGACGACATCGATTCCGCCGATGAACCCCTCGGTCTCGACGCCGGGTCCGTCGCTGAGCAGGGTGTCCCCGTCGCGGACGCGAAGCGTCGTGGCCGTGTTCGCGTCCTGCAGCCTGGCTCCCATCACGTGGAGGCCGCGTGCCTCCAGATCCGCTCGCCAGGTCTCGCCCTCCTGACCGACCGCCCGTTCGTCAAACGTCGCTGCCGGTGCTCCGCCCACCCACATGGCCAGCAGGTACGGCTTGCCCGCCGAGTCATCACCCCGCCCGAAGGCGGATGTCCGCTCACCCAGGGCCATGCTCATGACCGGCCGGATCTCGAGCGGGTGGAACCGGGCCACCGGGGTCTTCGCCGCCACATCGATCGCCTCGTCGAGGTCGGCACAGTCGAACAGGTCGATGCCGGCCACGAACTCCTTGGTCTCCGCGAACGGGCCGTCGCTCACCAGGGTCTCGCCGTCGCGCACGCGCACCGTCGCCGCCGTCTCCGGTAGGTCCAGCTCCCGGCCGAACAGGCGCACGCCGCGGCTATCCATCTCCTGAATCCAGGCCGGGAGGTCGCGCTGCATGACCTCCATCGCCTCGGGCGCCGGTATGCCGTCAGCCCAGACGAAAAGCACGTAGTTCATGCGCTCCTCCTTACTCGCCGTCGATTGATTCTTTCGCTTCTCGCGCGCGAGGAGCCCCACCACGCCCACCTCGCGAAGCCACGCGACCGCTCACCGGCGACCTGGTCGGCAAGAGCGCTGATCAACATCGGATGCATCGCGACCTCCTTCGGTCATCGCTTGGGTTGCATCCGTACGACGAACGGCCATGCCGCAAAAGGACACTGCCCGCGATCGGCGGCGTAGAGTCCCCCCGATGGCGACCTTCGTCCTGCGCCTCATCGCCCCGCGCCCCAACTTCGCCCAAACCCTGACCGACGCCGAGCGGGAGATCATGGGTAGCCACGCCGCCCACTGGCGGCCCTACCTCGAGCGGGGCGACATGGTCGTGTTCGGGCCCGTCCTGACCGAGGACGACTCGTACGGGCTCGCGGTGGTCGACACGGACGACGAACAGGCTCTGCGCGAGTTCGCCGCGCGGGACCCGGTCGTAACCAGCGGAACCGCGGCCTTTGAGCTCGGACGGCTCGCCGCGGGAACCGTTCGCGAGCGCTGATCGCGCCCTCGGTCTGCGCCCCTCGACTCGGCGACCGGCGCGCGGTTGTCACATCCGCGCAGGCGGTTGTGTCAATCGAGTAGCGACCAAACCGTCGCATCCATTTCTGGTCAACGGAGCGAACGATGATTACCAACAACCCCCATCACGCGAGGCGTTGGACGATCCTGGCGGTCCTCGCGATCGCGCAGCTGATGGTCGTCCTGGACGCGACGATCGTGAACATCGCGCTGCCCTCGGCGCAGCGCGCACTGCATTTCCAGGCCAGCGAGCGGCAGTGGATCGTGACCGCTTACGCGCTGTCCTTCGGCAGTCTGCTGCTGCTGGGTGGGCGGATCTCGGATCTGCTCGGCCGCAAGTGGACGTTCATCGCCGGGCTGGCCGGATTCGCGACCGCCTCGGCGGTCGGCGGCGCGGCCCAGTCGTTTGGGATGCTCGCCGGCGCCCGCGCTTTCCAGGGCGTATTCGGGGCGCTGCTCGCGCCCGCCGCGCTGTCCCTGATGACCACCACCTTCACCGACCCCGGTGAGCGCAACAAGGCGTTCGGGATCTGGGGCGCCATCGCCGGCTCCGGCGGCGCGATCGGGCTGATCCTCGGCGGCGTGCTCACCCAGACGCTGAGTTGGCGCTACAGCATGTACGTGAACGTGATCTTCGCGACCATCGGGATCGCCGGCGCGCTCGCGCTCCTGCGCAACCAAGCGCCGGCGGTCAAGCCGAAGCTCGACATCCCGGGGGTGCTGAGCGTCTCGGCCGGCCTTTCCTCGCTCGTCTACGGCTTCTCGCATGCCCAGACCACCAGCTGGGGCAACGAAACCACGGTCGCGTTCCTGATCGCCGGTGGGCTGCTGCTGGCGGTGTTCGCGCTGCTCGAATCCCGGACCCGCCACCCACTCCTGCCGCTGCGGATCGTGACCAACCGCAACCGGGGTGCGGCATTCCTGTCGATCGGAATCGCCGGTGCGGCTGTGTTTGCCGTGTTCCTGTTCCTGACCTATTACCTGCAGCAGGGCCGCGGCTACACCCCGATCCAAGCCGGCGTCGCGTTCCTGCCGATGTCGGCCGCGATCATGTTCTCGGCGATCGTCGCGACGACCAGGCTCCGGCCGGTGTTCGGACCGCGCCCGCTGATGGTCGCGGGGATGCTGCTCGGCGCCGGTGGGATGCTCTATCTCACCCGGCTGACCGTCGCGGCGAGCTATGCCACCGGGATCCTGCCAGCGCTCATCATGGCCGGAGTAGGGCTGGGGCTGGTCTTCTCGACGTCGATCAACAGCGCCACGCTCGGAGTCGAGCCTGCGGATGCCGGCGTTGCCTCCGCCACCGTGTCGGCCTCGCAGCAGGTCGGAGCGTCGCTCGGTATCGCGCTGCTCTCGACGGTCGCGGCCAGCGCCGTGACGAGCTACGTCGCCGGCGCGGGCGCGCACCCGACCCCGCTGTTGGTGGCGCAGGCCGCGGTGCATGGCGACACGACCGCGTTCGCGTGGGCAGCGGCGATCTTCGCCGCAGGCGCCCTGATCGCAGCGGCCCTGTTCGAGCGCGGCAGAAAGGCACTCGCGGTTGACGCGCGCACCGCGCCGGTGAGCGCCCACTGACGAGATCAGCCCGGTGACAGCGCCTACCGCAGCCGGTAGGCCACGATCTGCGGGTCCCCGCTTCCGGTAGGCGTGACCGGCCCGCCCGCCGGAACAATCACGGTGTTACCGACGATCGAGATCGGCGAGTTGGTCGATGTCGGCAGTTGATGGCGATAGACGATCGCCCCGGTGCTTCGGTTCAGAGCTAGCAGCACACCGTTGTACAGCGTCGTGAACACGAGATCGTTCGAAACCGTGACCGCGCCGAGCGGCATCTCGGGCACTTTCGTATCCCATTCGACCTTGCCGGTCGCGAGATTGAGCGCTTCCACTTCCCCCCTCAGAGGACCGGCGGCCTTGACCGGGACCGGGTAGTTCAGGTTTGTGTAGGTGAGCGGTAGGTCGAGGGTGGCCACGTACACGCTGTTCCCGGCGGCTGCCAGGTCGCTCAGGACGCCGCCGAGCGATCCGGGAAGGATCGTGAGGGGTGCCTTCAGCGTGATCTTGTGCTCGAGCGCCTCGAGTGAGTCGTTGTCCTGCCCGTTGTGCGCGCCCACCGGGGTCTTCCAGATCAGCTTGCCGGTACTGGCGTTCATCTCGTAGACGTAGCCCATTTTGCCGCTGCCGATCACCACCGGGACTCCGTCGGTGGTTGCCGAGATCGGCGAGGCCTGCATGTCGTGGTCCATGAAGTCATTGGGCACGCCCTGGTAGTACCAGCGGAGCTTTCCGGTCGCGGCGTCGAGGTTCACATCGCTGTCGGTGTAGAGCTGGGTGGACGGGTGCGCGATCGCCGCGGCCGGCGATTGATACGGGTTGCCGATGCCGTAGGTCACCGACCCGTCGGCGCTTACGAGCGGCGTCTCCCACGCCCCGCCGGAGCCGACATTGAGCGATTGCACGCCCGGCTCAGGGCCCACGACCGTATTGAACCTCCACAGCACTGCTCCGCTTGACGCGTTCAGCGCAATCAACACCCCGCCACCAGGCCCCGAGCCGTACTGGCTGGCCAGATAGACGCGGCCGTTGGCCACCTGCGGCTGGATGCCGAAGGTCCCCTGATCACGGCTGAGGAGATCGCTCTTGACCCACATTGCATGCCCGGTGGTGGCACTCAGCGCAAACGCGGCCGTCGGGGTGAGCCCATAGACCGTTCCGTTGACGACGGCGACGCCGTTAGGTCCAGGTCCACTCTTCTCCGGCTGATTGCACTGATACTCCCACTCGAGCTTTCCGGTCGCGAGCGCCAGCGCGTACACGTTCGAGTCCAGATCCTGGAGATACACGACGCCGTTCTGCACGATCGGGTTCGCGGTCAAGGATCCATACGGGCGCACGCCGACCGCGGCCTGTCCCGTGAGCCTGAACGTCCACGCCTGCGCGAGCCTGGCCACGTTGGCCGAGGAGATCGTCGAACCGCTCGCGTTGCGGCTGTTCGCGAGGTCATCGTTCGAGTACGGCCACGAGGCAGAGGCACCCGCCATCGAAGCGACTGCGTCACTGGTCACTGTCTTGCAGCCTGCGCTCGTAGCCGCCGCCCCGGAGCCAGTCGCAGTCGCACTGCTCTTTCGGGTCCCGCCGCAAGCGGTGACCAGAAGCGCCGCCGCAAGGACCGCAGCCGCGATGAGCGTGATGCGACGAGCGAGTGGTGAGAAACGGTGGACTAGAGCAGGCACTTGGAAAGCGGTTCGACTCTAATAGCCTCATGATATCAGTTTGCTACTAGCGGCGCAAGCCCGGGTCGAGAAACCCGACGAGGGCGACGATGGAACCGGGCGGGCTCAGCTAATCGACATCGTCAAGGCGGGGCTGCCATCCTGAGTGCGCCTCTACCGCAGCTTCATCACGATCATCGCGCTGACCCGCTCGATTGTTGAACGGTGACTCGCTCGGCGACGGCGCGGTCGACGGTGTGATCGATGTAGTCGATCAGGTCGGGTGAGATACGGTCGAGCCGTCTGCGGTCGTACCAGTACGTCGCGGCGAGTCCAAGCGCAGCCCAGAAGACGAGCTCGCAGCCGAGGACGATCACGGATGTGCTCAGGCCAGCGTCGCCGCGTGCTCCGAAGTAGAGAATCGCCCGCGTTCCCATGAGCGTGTTGCGCAGCGGCTCAACGTGCCCGACGGTTTGCAGAACTCCGGGGAGCGCCTGTGTGGTGGGCATGCTCATCCGGATCCCTTTCGCCTTGGGTTGCTGCCGCTGTGCCCAGCGGCGCTACTGCTCGCTCTTGGGCAACGGCGTCCCGCCGCGAAGACGCGATGTCCTCCGTAGCCGGCTACCTAACTGAGACCGCGCGAGTGCTTAAAGGTCGTGGCGGTCGTTGATGCCGAGCTTCTGCATCCCCCGGTAGAGATGCGTCTCGACCGTGCGCACCGAGATCACGAGGCGGTCGGCTATGTCCGCGTTGCTCAGGCCCTGGCGAGCGAGCTCGACCAGCTGCGCCTCGCGCGGGGTCAGGTCGGTCGCGCTGGCGTCCAGTCCGTCGATCCGGGGGAGCTCGGCGCCCTGATCGGGGACGTGCAGCTCTCGAGCGCGAGCCGCTGCCCGGCGAGCCGAATCCTGACGCCCGGCCGCGAGGTACGCAGTCGCGGCGTCGCTGGCGGCCTCGACGGCGTAGCGAAGCGCGCCGGTCGCGGCCATCTCCTCGGCCACTTCGATCAGACCGCCGCCGTCGTGCGCCGTCTTCGCCGTGGCGTGCCGCGCGTAGAGCGTGACGAGCCGCGACTCGCAGCGGGCAGCCATCCGCTCGAGTAGAGGCGCTGCCGGCGCGCCTATTCGCAGCGCGTCGTAGGCGAGCTGCGGGGCCAGGCCCACCATGCCCTGCAGCGACTCCGCGTCCTCGAGCAGCTGATGGCCCGCCTCAGCGGCGTTACGCATGCGCAGCGCCCAGCCTTCGGCACGGCGGAGAGGTACCTGTTGCTGAGCGAGGGGCGCGTGGGTCTCAGACCATGCGTGCATACGGTTCAGCGCTGCGATGGTCCCGTCGAAGTCGCCGGTGAAGCACGCGGCGCCGACCTGCAGCGCCCGGACGGCGAGCATCACGTTGAACGGATCCTGCTGTCGGAAGTGGCCCTCGGCCTCGGCGAGCCAGCGCGCGGCGTCTCGATACTCCGCCCTGAGGAAGTGCAGGCGAGCGAGCGCGAAGGCCGACAGGCCCACGGCCGCGTGGTCGCGAGCGCGGACAGCGGCCCGCACGACATCGCTCATGTACTCCTCGAGCTCTGCCCACCGGTGCCCGGTCTCGATCCCGATCAGGCTGAGCGCGGCGAGCGCGGCCACGTCGGCGTCGTCGCGCAGCGGAATCGACGGCCGCGCGGCGAATGCTCTCTGCGCGGCCGCGTCACCGTGCCCAGAGAGGAACAACGACATCGTCTGCATCGTCGCGAGCGAGCGTCCCCACCCAGCGGCGGTCTCGGAAACGCCGACGCTCTCGGCCGGATCAGGGGGCGTTCCGTAGCCGTCGGCCAGCGCCGCGTAGGTGCAGCGGATCCGCTCGATGAACAGACGCCAGCTGCGATCCTCAGACCACGCCTGAGCGCGATCCAGGAGCGGCCCGGTATCGGCCGGTCGGCGCAGACCCCATTGGTAGAGCCAAAGCCGCTGGCGGATGTAACCGTCAGCGCCCGGGTCCTCAGCCGCGAGTGGCTCGACCGCGGCGAGGACCGCCTCCGCCTGCTCGTAGCGGTTGCGCATCGTGTGTGATTGCGCCAGCAGCATCGCGGCCGCCAGGTCGACGCCGGCGCCCGCCAATCCAGCGAGCTCAGCACCGAGGTCGGGATCGCCGGCGCGGTTCGCCGCCCGGGCGGCGTCCAGCGCGAGACTCGCCGGCAGTGAGACACCCGCGTCGAGCCGGAGACGCGCCGCACGCAGAGCGTTGTCGGGGCCAAACGGGCTCCTGGCCTCGACGACGCCGACCAGCGCCAGGCGGAGGCTCCGGGCTCGGAGCGGTGGGAGCGTCGCGCGGACCGCCTCGCCATAAAGCGGATGGGCCAGGCCGACCTCATCGCCGCTCGTGGCGAGCAACCCGTGGGATTCCGCGTCGAGCAGCGCGTCTACGGAGACCAACGCCCCGATCTCGTCGAGTGTGAGCGGCTCGCCGAGCGCCAGCAACTCGATCGCCCGCCGGTGGTCCGCGGTCAGGCCATCCATCCGCTGCGCCACCAAGTCGATCAGCGACGGACTCGCAGTCGGGCGCTCCTTCAGGCGCCAGAGTCCGGGCGCGTGGACGAGGGCTCCGGCATCAACCGCGCCGCGGACCAGCTCCCGGACGTACAGGGCGTTTCCCCGGCCGACCTCAGTCACCCATTCGAGCGCCTCTTCCTCCACAGGGTCGCCGAGTGCCGCTTCGACGAGCGCGCGGACCTTCTCGTCGCTGAGCTCGCCGAGCTCCAGCCGCGGCGCCGCGTCCTCCTTCCACAGCGAGACGATCGCGTCTGGACACGGCTCGCCGGCGCGGACCGTCGCGAGGACGAACGCCGCCGAGGAGGTGGCCAGATGAAGGACGAGGGCCGCCGACGCCGAGTCGAGCAACTGGGCATCGTCGACGCCCAGCACCACCGGACGGTCGCCCGCCCGCGCCCGCAGCTCCTCGCCGCAGCGTCTGAGCAGCGCGATGAGGTCATCGGAGCGAACCTCGTCGGGGACTAGTTCGGCGACCGCCGCGAGCGGAACCTCCGCCGCGCTGCGCGTGGCCTGGATCCAGCCGACGAACGCGCCCTCGCGCTCGGCGGCGGCCTGCGCCTCGCGGGCCAAGCGCGACTTGCCCACCCCCGAGTCGGCGACGACGACCAGCCCATGACAACCCGGGTCGGCGCGCGCCGACGCGATCGTCTCAAGTTCGCGATCACGCCCGACGAGCGGCCATGCGCCGGCCAGAGCGACAGCCTGCCCCGTGTCCCCAGGCATCTTCCAAGAGATGTTACGCCCCCGATAAGAGCACTCTCATACGCCCGAGGCGGATCGAATCACGCGAATTGGTCGAGCCAGTGCCGCCCTCCCGAACCGTCACCGTCCCCCCCTTAGGCAATCTCCGGCACGGCCCCCGCATAGCTCTCGGCGGGTGCGGAGGAGCGCTTGATGCCCCAGAAGACCAGCCCCAGTGGGATCGCCCAGTGAAAGATGATGTTGCCGGGCTTGGTGTTGATCGTGCCCGCGATCGCGTGAAACGGCACCATGGCGGCGAAGATGCACGCCCACTCGTGGTCAGCTTGCGGTTGACCTCCTTGAACTTGGGCGAGCCCCAGTGCTGCTCGGGTACGTGGTCGCGGGCGTACTGCTCGGTGAACGGCGTGAAGAACAACGAGGCGAACGAGATCAGGGCCAGGATCGCCGCCGCGATTCCGCGCGCATACCGGGCCACCCAATGGGCCGTCGAAGCGTCAGCCAGGAACGCCACCGCCACGAATCCGATGAACGTGACCACCGCCCCGACCTCGAGCAGCTTGGGTCGTCCGGCGCGCACGCCCGGCCCGGCGATCACAACCGCGGCAGCGAGCGCGGCGAGCGATCCGAGCTTGAGGGTCGAGTGGGCCGCCAGCACCGTGAACACGATCCACGGGACCAGGGCGATGAAGATTCCCTTGCCGCCCCCACTGGGTTCGTCGGCATTGGTCTTATTCGACGACATGAAGCCGACTACGCAATCGCGCGATGTGGGAGGGTTATCCCGTGCTGTGGAGAGTGAGATCTTGAGTTCGTCGCGCCACTAACCGTTGCTCAGGCCGAGCAGTCACCGCGAGACGATTGGAGCAACAATGGGTCTTTCCTGGCAGCAAGGGCCATTGGGCCGCGAGCCCATCGGAACCTTTGTGACGAGCACACCGATGCCCGAGCGCGTCCTGTACCTGGAGCCGCTTCGCAGAAGGATGAGCGTCGAGCTCGGCGGAACCGTCATCGCCCGCAGCGATGAGGCCGTGATCCTCTTCGAGCCCGCCCGCTATCCGATCGCGTACTTCCCGCTCGGCGACATCGACGCGAGCGTGCTGCGGCCGTTCGAGCGTGAGACGATGCACCCGGACCTCGGCAAGACGAAATGGTTCAACGTCCGCGGCGGTGACGGCGAGACCACGCGACGCGGCGCCTGGGAGCACGTGGACCCGCCGGCATCGGCGGCGGCGCTGCGCGAAATGGTTGCCTTCGCGTGGCGGGCGATGGACGCCTTCTATGAGGAGGACGATCGCATTCTCGGCCACGCCGCCGACCCGTATCACCGCATCGACATCCGCCGGACCTCGCGTCATCTCGTCGTGCAACACGACGGTCGAGTGATCGCGGACACCCAGGCGCCCCTGGTGCTCTACGAGTCCGGGTTCGCGCCGCGGTGGTACGTGCCCCGTTCCGATGTCGATGCCGCGGCTCTGCAAGCGGTCGAGGGCCAGACGTTCTGCCCGTACAAGGGTCTTGCGTCCTACTACGACATCGGCGAGGCACGCAATGCCGCTTGGTCGTACCGCTCCCCGTTCGAGGACGTGGCTCGCATCGCCGACCTTGTGTCCTTCTACCCCGCAAAGGTGGCGGTCACGATTGACGGAGAGAAGCTGCTCCAGGACGCCGGGCAGAACGTCATTTCCCACGGCCCCGACCGCAACCTCAGCGTGGATGAAATCGGCGGCATCCAACTCGCCGGAGACGTGGTCACCGCAGACGCCTGAGCATGAGTCAGGCAACGCATCCAGCGCAGCAAGCCGAGCACGCTACGCGCCCCGCGGGCACGCTCGTGTCCCTGAACGTCGGCATGCCGAAGGACGTGCCCTGGCAGGGGAAGACGGTCTTCACGGGCGTGTTCAAGGACCCCGTGACCGGCCCTCGCCGCGTGCGCAAGCTGAACGTCGACGGCGATGGCCAGGGCGATCTGGCCGGCCACGGCGGCGAGCAGCGAGCCGTGTTCGTCTACCAGATGGATTCGTACCGCTACTGGGAACGCGAACTCGGCCGGAATGACTTCGTGTACGGACAGTTCGGCGAGAACTTCACGGTCGAGGGGCTCGGCGACGATGAGGTCTGTATCGGCGATCGCTACCGGATCGGCACCGCGGTGTTCGAGGTATCGCAGCCTCGGGTCACGTGTTACCGCGTCGGTCTTCGGATGAAGGATCCGCGCATTCCGGCGCTGCTCGTTTCGCATCGCCGGCCGGGCTTCTACTTTCGAGTGCTCGAGGAGGGCGACGTGCAGGCCGGAGACGAGATCGTCAAGCTCGCCGCCGGCCCCGAGCAGATGCCGGTAGCCGAGGTCGACGGGCTGCTCTACCTCCCCGGACACCCGCGCCAGCAACTGCTGCGGGCGCTACGGATCCCGGCCCTCAGCCCCGGGTGGCAGGCGTCGTTCCACGCTCTGCTCGACGAGGAGCCGGGCGGCGGAAACGCCGGCCTCACCGTCACGAGCCCGCCCCCGGCGTGGTCCGGCTTCCGTCAGCTGACGGTTACGGCCATCACGCGCGAAAGCGACTCGATCATTTCCATACGCCTCGAGGACCCCAAGGGAGCCCCGGTACCGGCCGCGCGCCCGGGTCAGTACCTCACGGTGCGGGCCCAGCCCGACAAGCAGCAAAGGTCGGCGCTTCGCAACTACTCCCTCTCCGGACCGCCCGGCGCCGGTTATTACCGGATCACGGTCAAGCTTGAACCCGACGGCGTGGTCAGCGGCTACCTGCACACACGGCTCGCCGTCGGCGATCAACTCGACATCGCCGCGCCTCGCGGCACGTTCATCCTCGACGGGACGCGGGCGCCCGTGCTCCTGATCAGCGCCGGCATCGGGTCCACGCCGGTACTGGCGATGCTCCACGAGTTGGCGACTGAGCATTCCCAGCGAGAGATCTGGTGGCTCCAGGGCGCTCGCAGCAGCCGCGAGCATCCGTTCGGCGACGAGGCCCGCGGGCGCCTCGCTTCGCTCCCAAACACCCGGACCTACATCTGTTACAGCCACCCGAGGCCGGACGACCTGAAGGGTCGTGACTTCGACGCCGCCGGTCGCCTCACGGCGCCGCTGCTCGCTCAGCTCGAGCCGCCGAGCAACGCCCAGGCATATCTCTGCGGGCCGGGGTCATTCATGGACGAGATAAGCGCCGGCCTGGGCGCGATCGGCCTCGGCCCCTCCCAGATCCACACCGAACCGTTCGGGCCCGCGCCCAGCGTGACTCCCGGCATCGCGGCCACGCCCGCGCGCGAGGCTCACTCGCCCCCGGGGGAACCCGGAAACGGCCCAACCATAGAGTTCGCCCGCAGCAACCTTGCGATCCCGTGGAGTCACGACTACGCGAGCCTGCTCGAGCTCGCCGAGGCATGCGACGTACCCGTGCGCTGGTCGTGCCGGACCGGCGTCTGCCACACCTGCGAGACGACGCTCATCGCGGGCAGCCTCGACTACAACCCCGACCCCGTCGAGCCGCCCGCCGAGGGCAGCGCGCTCATCTGCTGCTCCCAGCCTCACGAGGACGTCGTGCTCGACCTATAAGGATCGAGCGCGACTGCCACGCCGGGCGGCTCGAGCCCGGCGTCGGCGACGCGAGTCGCGTCTGAAGCGGATCGCACAGGCGACGAGTATCAAGACGGCAATCGCTCCCGCCGCCGCCAGTCCGGGGGTGATGGCCAAGACGACGACCGCCACCACGATCGCAATCGCCACGTCCACCAGGAGGGGGCTGGCTCTCACAGCGGGAGCCTTCGGTAGACGCCGCGGGGCAGGTGCCGCAGAACTGCGAAGACCCATCGCAGGGGCCCGGGCACCCAGATCGTTCCCGCGCGTCCGCGCAGCGCCGCTGTGGTTGCCGTAGCGACCGCCTCGGGCGTCGTCGCGAATGGCGGGGGGTTGAGACCCGCGGTCATGCGGGTCTTCACGAACCCGGGGCGGACGACGAGGACGCGGACGCCGCTCGATGCCATCGCGTCGGACAGACCCTGGGCCAACGCATCGATGCCCGCCTTGGCCGCTCCGTAGATCGGGTTGGATGCGCGGGCGCGCTCTGCCGCCACCGACGACAAGAGCACCAGCGCTCCCTCGCCGCGCTGTCGTAACTGACGCAGGCACTCGAGGACCAGCGACCCGCCCCCCAGAAAGTTCACGCGCATCACCTCGAGTGCCTCGTCAGGATCGGCGTCCAGGCCCGCCTGCGCTCCGAGCACGCCGACCGCGATCACCACCACGTCGAAGCCGCCTGCGTCGGCAAATGCCTGCTCCACCGCGCGCTCATGCGAAGTGACGTCCTCGGCGTCGAGCAAGCCCCAGTCGACCTTGGCGCCATCAAGCCCGGCCGCCGCCTGAGCGAGCCGGGCACCGTCACGACCGAGCAGCCACACGCGCTCGGGGGCCAGGCGCCGGACTATGGCGAGCCCGATCTCCGAGGTACCTCCGACCAGTAGCGCACTTGTCACAGCAGACCTGTCCGGCGAGCCAGATCCGAGCACCACAATCGCTCGGGGTCCGCGCGGTCGCGCGTCGCGCGCCAATCGCCGAGACGGGGATACATCGCCCGCAGCGCCTCGGGACGCAGGCGGGCGTCCTTCGTCAGGTACACGCGCCCGCCCGCCTCGGCGACGGCGGTGTCGAAGCCGCGGAGCAGCGGCTCGAGGCCCGGCGCGGTACGAGGAAGGTCGAGTGCCAATGTCCACCCCTCGAGCGGGAACGACAGGGGCGCACCGTTGGCGGCACCGAAACCCTTCAGCGTGGCGAGATAGCACTGGACCCGCCCCCGGCGCAGCCGCTCGACCACGAGCTCGAGCAAACGCTCGGAGCCGCTCGGCACGGCGAACTGATACTGGAGGAAGCCCCGCGGGCCGAAGAGACGCGGCCAGACGTCGAGTGAGTCGAGCGGGAACATATGCCGGCCGAACGACTCATGCCGACCGTGCCCGAGTCGCGGTGCGCTCGCATATCTGAGCGCGTTATAGGCGCGAACCGTGGCCGGCCCGAGCGGACCCGCGGGCCAGCCGCGCAGCACGCGAGCGCGTGAGGGCAGGACGGCCGGGGCTTCACCGGGGGCGTCGACGTGCTGCGCACGGGTCACCACGCCGCGTCCCGGCCGCGCGCAGAGCAGGTCGAGCCACGCGATGCGGTGCGATCCCCCGCCCACCGCCAGCGCCGCGAGCGCTTCGTCCAGCGACCCGACCCGGTCGGTGTCCACCGACAGCATCCCGCCTCGGATGGGGGCGAGCATTAGCCGCGCGTCCACGATGATGCCCGTCAAGCCCATACCGCCGAGCGTCGCTTCGAACCGCCCGTCGTCCATGCCCGGGCGAAGCTGGACGAGCTCACCATCCGCCTGCAGCAGCGAAAGCTCCTCGACGTGAGTCCCTAACGTTCCTGCGATGGCGTGGTTCTTGCCGTGGACGTCGCTCGCGATCGCCCCGCCGACCGTCACGTGCTGGGTGCCGGGGACCACTGGGAGGATCCAACCGGTGGGCATCAGCTCGCGCAGGAGCTCCCCGATCGTCACCCCCGCTTGCGCGGTGACCGCACCGCGCTCCGCGTCCAACTCGATCCGCTTCAGCCCGGTCGTCTCGATCACGAGCCCGCCGGAGATCTGCGCCGCGTCGCCGTAGCTGCGACCCATTCCCCGGGCGAGCGCCTTGCGCTCGCCCGCGGCGTGGAGCGCGACGCGCAGCTCCTCGACGCTGCGCGGGCGCACCATCGTGACCCTGGCACCCGGCCCCCCGGCCCACCCGGTGATGACACGGGTCGCAGAGTGAATCGAGCCCGACGGAACCACTCTCGCCTCAGCCAGTCGCATTGACCTCCAGCGCGAACAGCGCCAGCCACGCCAGCCCCGCGAGCTGCAGCGGGCGATCGGAAAGCAGCACGTCCTCGGGCGCCTCGCCGGCGCCCCGATGCACGAGGCCGCCGTAGCGAAGCAGGCAGACGGCGAACGGCACGATCGTCAACGGCCGCCACGGGATCCCCCGGACGGCGGGAAGTGAGAACGCCCATATGCAATACGCGATCAGGGCCACCACGGTCGCGCCCGCGATGATCAGCTCGAGCGCCCGCGAGCTGTAGGAGTCGAGCACCCGTCTTCGGCCACTCCGCGGGCCGTCGGGCCGCCGCAGCTCCGCGTAGCGCTTGGCCGCCGCCACAAACACGGCAGAGCTCGTCACGACCAGGAGGAACCAGTGAGAAAGGGGCACGGGCGCCGCGATACCCCCCGCGACCGCGCGCAGCACGAAGCCGCCCGCCACCGCAAAGATGTCGAACACGATCAAATGGCGCCACACGAGCGTGTAGGACAGCGTGAGCGTCGCGTAGCCGACACCGACGAGCGCGAGCAGCGGCCCGATCGTGACGCACAGCAGAAGCCCAGCGAGGACCAGCGACAGCCCAAGGGCGGTGGCAAACCGCGGGTCGAGGTCTCCGGCCGCGACCGGTCGGAAACGCTTCCGCGGGTGGCGGCGATCCTCCTCCGCGTCACGGACATCGTTGATGGCATAGATCCCGGACGCGAGCAAGCAGAATGACGCGCAAGCCACGATCACCCGTCCCGGCGTGTCATCGTGACCGAGCGCACCCGCGGCTCCCGCCGCCGCAATCACGAGGGAGTTCTTAATCCACTGCTTGGGCCGCATCGTCGCGATCACGGCGCCAGAGCGACTCCGTCGTGCTACCCGCAGCGGGAAGCGACCCGCGTTGGCAGACTCCATGGCGGCAAGTTAAGAGCGATATGTAAGACCAACCTGTGACAGTCATGAGGACCCTCTCAGGAATTCCAGACATGAAAACCCTCTCAGGATTCCCTTAACCAGAAGTCAGTCGATGTGACATGGTTGACGTCGGTGTCAGTACGTTCGGCAGGACCTTCTGATCTAACACATCGTCACACCTCCGTTCACCCGCCTAGGCGGCGGGGCGCGCCAGAGAGTCGCACCGCACGCGTTCGGCGGGTCGCAACGGTCGCCGCAGTGCTCTGTCTCTTGCCGGTGTTGGTTTCCTACTTCAGCGCGCTTGCGGGACGATCCGATTCGAGCGTCGGCGTCAGGACGGTTGAGTGGCTACGTGACAACGGCGCACGCGGAATCGTCGACGATGTCGAGAACGCCTACTACTCGCTGACCGCCCCGAGCAAGGGCGGCCCGGCGCTCAAGACACTCCCGCGGCAGTCCGGCGCCGTTGCCAGCCAACCGATTCGAATCCCGCGGATCCATCTCTATCGACCAGCGAATATCACCGCCGTGATCCATCCATCGCTCCCGGGCGAGGGCGTCTGGCGCCCGACCTTCGCCGACGGCGGCGCGCGCCCGCCGGTGTTGATCACGAGCTTCCGCCCCGAGCCGGACTATCCACAGCTCGTCGCCGGCGTTGCTTGGATCGACCATACGCGCACGCGCGTCATGTTGTATCCGGGCATCTCGGAACCCGCCGTGACGATGCCCTCGCGCGGGCCGGAGGAGGTCCCGATGACCATGCGCTACCGCCTCGTCGCGACCTTCAACAGCGCCTTCAAGCTGAGCGACTCAGGCGGTGGGTTCGCCTATGACGGGCACACATATGCGCCGATGAGATCCAACCTGGCGACGATCCTTCGCTATCGCAACGGCCAGGTCGACGTCATCTCTTGGCACGGAGGGCCTGAGGTTGGAGCCAACGTCTTGTACGCGCGGCAGAACCTGCCGCTGATCGTCAAGGGCGGGCAACCGAACCCGAACCTCTCCGACGGTCTCCAATGGGGCGCGACCCTCGGCAACGCAATCATGGTGTGGCGCTCGGCCGTCGGCGTCGACCGCCACGGCAACCTGATTTACGCCGCCGCCAATGACCAGACAGTCGGCTCGCTGGCGTCGATCATGACCCGCGCAGGGGCCGTCCGCGCGATGGAGCTCGACATCAACAGCTACTGGCCGAGCTTCATCACGTACCGCTACCCCGATGCCCGCCATCCGGCGAATCTTCTGGCCGACATGGACCGTCCCGCGACCCGGTACCTGACGCCCGATGACCGGGACTTCTTCGCCGTGTACATCCAATGAGCCTTAGAAACCTCTCACCCGCCCGCGGATTAACAAGGACCCGCCCGCGGGCAGTCGAACCGCGCTGATGAGTCACATGCCCAGCCCGAGTCGCGCTGCGATCGAACAGTATGAGGCGCGCATCCTCGCCTATGAGCGGGCCCGCGAGCCCCGCTCAGACCCGGGGCTCCGCATCGGAGCCCGTCCGCGGCCCGCACCGCGTCGGTTCCACGCGCGGCGGATCGTCGTCCTGACCGCGCTGATCTTGCTGCTCGACCCAGTGCTCTCGTTCTGGGGCGCGATGACGGAGCCCTCGAATGTCTCGCTCGGGGTTCGCGCGGTGGAATGGCTGCGCGACAACGGCGCGGCTGGGCTCGTGTCGAACGTCGAGAACATCTACTACTCCATGAATGCGCCGGCGACCGGAGGGCCACCGCTCAAGCGGCTGCCCCAAGTCGGGGCGCGCCAACCGGCTCAGGCGGCGAGCGACGCGCCCGCGCCGATTGCGCCGATCATCGCGCCGGCATTGCCCGGCGAAGGTCAATGGCACGGAACCGGGCCGCTGATCGGCGGCGCTGCGCCCATCCAGGTCGCGACCTTCCGCCCGGACCCAAGCTATCCGCAACTCGTCGCAGGGGTCGCGTGGATAGATCACACCCGGACGCGCCTGATGCTGTATCCCGGGCGCTACGAGCCGCCCAACGACGGACCGCAGCTGGCCGAGGTCCCGCCTCAACTGCGCTCGAGCTTGCTGGCCACGTTCAACAGCGGCTTCAAGCTCGAAGACTCGGGAGGCGGCTTCTTCTCTCAGGGTCATTTGTACGCACCGCTGCGGGATGGACAGGCGACACTGATCGCCTACACCGATGGGAGCGTCGACATCCGGACCTGGACCGGCGGCCCCGATCCCGGTCCGGGGATCGCGCTTGCGCGCCAGAACCTGCCGCTGATCGTGGAGAACGGCCAGCTCAACCCCGCCCTGGCCAATGATTCGCTGTGGGGAGTGACACTCGGCAACAGCGTCCGCGTATGGCGCTCGGGACTCGCAGTCGACGCCCACGGCAACCTGATCTACGCGGCAGCCGACATCCAGACCGCCGAAAGCCTGGCGCGGATTCTCGAGCGCGCCGGCGCCGTCCGCGCGATGGAGCTCGACATCAACTATGACTGGACCACCTTCAACTTCTACGGTGCGTTCGGCGCGGGCGACCCCAGCAAACTGCTGCCGGGCATGAGCCGCCCCGCGACGCGCTATCTGTCCCCGGATGACCGCGACTTCTTCGCCGTTTATGCGCGGTAGCCCCGTGAGCCGGTCCACGTTCGTGTGGGCACTCTCATCGTCTTTCCGCATGGGCTCGTGTCGGCCAGCCGTTAGGTGGGCAAGCTCACCTCGATGACTCCGGCGAACAGCTCATGAATCACCTGCTCATCGGCCTCACGCTCGCGGTCCTCGGATCCGTGGCCCTCAACGTCAGCTACCTGATCCAGCATGCGGGTTCGGCCGCCGCTCCCGCGATCGGCATTCGCCACCCGATGAAGACCCTGGGCTCGCTGCTGCGCTCCCGGTTGTGGCTGGCCGGTGGGGTCCTCGGCATGACCGGATGGGCGATCAGCATCGCCGCCCTCACCCAGGCCCCACTGTCGCTCGTACAGGCGTTCCTGATTGGCGGAATCGCCCTACTCGCGCCGGTGGCGGTCCGGGTCCTCGGGCACCACCTCACCGGGCGGGAGAAAGGCGGCATCTCGCTCGTGCTGATCGCACTGCTGGTGCTGCTCGCGGGCCGGGGGGCGGTCGGGGTCCATTCGCAGTTCCGCAGCGCGGCGCTCGGTATCTACCTGACCGGCTCGGTCTGCGCCGGCGCGTGCCTGCTCCTGATCAGGCGGCGGCGCACCCACATGCTCGCCGCAGCCGGGGGGATCCTGTACGGGGCCGCCGACGTGGCGATCAAGGCACTCACCGGCCTGGCCGCCCATCATGGCGTGACCGCCGCGCTCACCTCGCCCTGGCTGATCGCGGCGGTCGCGGCGAGCATCGGCGCGTTCTTCTGCTTCCAGCGCGCGCTCCAGTCCGGCAAGCCGATGCCGGTGATCGCGCTGATGACCGCCGGTAACAACATCGTTTCGATCATCGGCGGCATGGTGGTGTTTGCCGATCCGCTGGGCCACCGCCCAACGATCGCGCTCGCCCACCTCGGTGCGTTCGCACTGATCGTGATCGCTGCCTGGCTGCTCGCGCCCGCGCAAGCCGCGGTCACGGCGCCGGCCGGCGCCCGCCCCGAGTTCGGCCTCGCGCACTGAGGACAGCGCAACCAGCCCCGCTTGGCCCGGACCCTCACCTCGGCTGGCAGATCTTCTGGGCCTGCTGGAAGGCGGGTGAGCGCGGGTTCAGTCCCGCGCCGCCCGAGCCGACCGTGATGCCTCCGCCGCTGCTGGTGATCGTTGGGTCGGGGAAGCTCGGGACGCCGTGCCGGCGCATGCAGACCGCGTGGGCGAGCGCGGATCGTCTCGCTTTGGCGAGGAGCGCCGGGTTCTGGGCCGGGCCGCCACCGCCGCCTCCGATCACGTTGGCGCAGCTCTTGTTCGCAGAGACGTACGCCGGTGACTGGAGGTTGAGGTTCGATGGGAGGTTGAAGTTGTAGCCGTCGATGCCGAAGCTGTTCGGCCCTTGGCTCGTGCTCGGGTCTGGGAACCCCGGTACTCCGTGGGAGCGCATGCACCCGGCGAAGCGCACCAATGAGGCGGACTGACTGGGGGCCTGAGCGGATTGCGGGTTGCCGGAGGAGCCGCAGGCCGTGATCGCGACCGCGCATGCGACGGCAGCGGTCAGGATCCATCGCGGGCGCGCGAGCGCGTGGGAACCGCAATCGAGCTCGGTCATCATCTACCTAAAGGCAGTCCGGTGCCAGAAAGGTTGAGCCGCCCTACTGTGACGCGTTATGCACGTCGTGTGAGGGGGTCGTGATTGGAAGGCAACGCGCGCCGCTAGGATCGCGCGGCCGGTTCCGACCCGGACAACGCGAACGACCGCTCGAGCCAGAGGAGGAGCAGATGCCCGACCGCATCCTGACCAGTCACGCGGGGAGCCTGTCCCGTCCCGAGGACCTCGTCGCGCTCAACCTCGAGCGATTCGAGGGGCGCTTCAGCGACGAGGACGCCTACCAGGGCAAGCTCACGCGGGCGGTCGAGGACGTCGTCGCGCGCCAGCGCGAGATCGGCATCGACCTCGTCAACGACGGCGAGTACGGCCATTCGATGGGCCATCGCTACGACTACGGCTCGTGGTGGACGTACGTGTTTCAGCGCCTCGGTGGGCTCGAGCTCGTCCAGACCCCGGCGCTCGAGATCGCCCAGGCGCGACCGAAGCCGGGCCAGCTCGCGCTGGCGAGCTTCGCCGAGCGCCGGGACTGGAATGAGTTCGCCGACGCCTACCGCGACCCGAGCTCGGGCTGCGCGCTGCCGACCCCGCCGCGAATCGCACCCGTCTGCCGGGCACCGATCACCTACACGGGCCAGGATGCGGTCCAGCGCGACATCGCCAACTTCAAGGCGGCACTGGCCTCACAGGGACTCGACACCGGTTACCTCAACTCGGTGGCTCCCGGTAGCTGCGCGCGCTTCGGCAACGAGTACTACGAGAACGACGAGGAAATGATCTACGCCTGCGCCGATGCGATGCGCGAGGAGTACCAGGCGATCATCGACGCCGGGCTCACCCTCCAGCTGGATGATCCGGCCATCGCCGAGAACTGGGATCAGATCGTGCCCGAGCCGAGCGTCGAGGACTACAAGCGGTTCACGATGGTCCGGGTCGAGGCCCTCAACTACGCGATTCGCGACCTGCCGACGGACCGAATCCGGTTCCACCTCTGCTGGGGCAGCTGGCACGGACCACACGTGACCGATATCCCGATGGCCGACATCGTCGACGTGCTGCTGCAGATCAACGCCGGGGCGTACTCGTTCGAGGCCGCCAACGTGCGCCACGAGCACGAGTGGAGGGTGTGGCGCGGGGTCAAGCTACCCGCGGGCAAGCGGATCCTGCCCGGTGTCGTCAGCCACTCGACCAATGTCGTCGAGCACCCCCAGCTGGTGGCGGACCGAATCGCCCACTTCGCCGAAGGCGTCGGAGCCGAGAATGTGATCGCCTCCACCGACTGTGGTCTCGGCGGACGCGTACATCCCCAGGTGGCGTGGGCAAAGCTCCAGTCGCTCGTGGAGGGCGCGAAGCTCGCCAGCGCGCAGCTGTTCGGTTAGCCCACCCCGGCCCCAAATACGTCGTTTCTCATCGGAACGCCTGGATGCCCGTGAGCGCATTGCCGATGACCAGCGCGTGCACGTCGGCGGTCCCCTCGTAGGTGACCACCGATTCCAGGTTGTTCATGTGCCGGATCACCGGGTATTCGAGCGTTACCCCGTTGGCGCCGAGAACCTGACGCGCGGTCCGCGCCACCTCGAGCGCGGCGTTGACATTCCCGAGCTTGCCCATGCTGACGTGCTCGGAGCGCAGGCGACCTTCGTCCTTCATCCGCCCCAAATGCAGCGCCAGGAGGGCGGCACGATTGACCTCGAGCGCCATCATCGCGAGCTTCTGCTGCTGGATCTGGAAGGACGCGATCGGGCGGTCGAACTGACGGCGCTCAAGGCTGTACTGAAGCGCGGCCTCGAGGCATGCGCGCGCCGCCCCCGCCGCGCCCCAGACGATCCCGTAGCGCGCCTCGTCCAAGCAGGAGAGCGGGCCGCGCAGCGAGGTGGCTGCCGGCAGCATCGCGTCGCCCGGAAGCCGGACGTCGTCGAGCAGCAGCTCGGACGTCACCGACGCGCGCAGCGAGAGCTTGCGGTGGATGTCCTGGGTGGTGAAGCCCGGCGTCCCCTTCGGCACCAGGAACCCGCGAACGCCCTCCTCGGTCCGCGCCCAGACGACGGCGACGTCGGCCACCGAGCCGTTGGTGATCCACATCTTCTGCCCGTGCACGATCCAATCTGAACCGTCGCGCCGCGCATGCGTGCGCATCGAGCCGGGGTCGGAGCCGGCGTCGGGCTCGGTCAGGCCGAAGCACCCAAGCGCCTCGCCGGCGGCCATCCGCGGCAGCCACTCGAGTTTCTGCTCCTCGGAGCCCCAGCGGTGAATCGCGAACATGGCCAGCGATCCCTGGACCGAGACGAGGCTGCGCACGCCACTGTCCCCGGCCTCGAGCTCCATGCACGCCAACCCGTAGGCGGTCGCGCTGGCGCCGGCGCACCCGTATCCCTCCAGATGCATCCCGAGCACGTTGAGACTGCCGAGCTCGCGGGCGAGCTCGAGCGGAATCCGCGCCTCCTCGAACCACTCTCCGACGTAGGGGACCACGCGATCGCGGACGAACGCGCGGACGGCATCGCGGATGTCTCGCTCCTCGTCTGAGAGAAGGCGGTCGAGCTCGAGAAAGTCCTTCGGGTTGATCCGATCTACCGCCCTGGTGGTGGCCGTCATCGCAACTTCTCCTCTCTCTGAGCTCAGCTCGTCGCTGCATCCATGATCGCAGCGATGGCGCCGGGCAGCTGATCGGGAACGTCGACGATCGCGTCGGGATCCGCGCCGCGGAGCTCATCGACCGTCCCGGCGCCCCAGGTGACGGCGACGGCCGGAATCGAGCACCGGTGGGCGCCGACGATGTCCAGCGCCCGGTCGCCGACCATCACCGCGCGCGAGCCGGCGATGCGCTCCAGCGCGCCGGCAATCGTCACCGCCTTGTCCTCGCCTGAAGTGTCCAGCTCGGGGGCGGCACACCACTGAAAGAACGAGCGCAGGCCGACCGTGGCCAGGATCGGCTCAGCGTAGGCCAGAGGCTTGGAGGTGGCGACCGCGAGGCGATGCCGCTGCGCGAGCTCGAGCAGCACGGCAGGCATTCCCGGGACCACCGTGGTCTCCCTGAGCGAGACGTCGGCGTACCGCGTGCGGTAGACGCTGACGCAGGACAGCACGAGCGCGGAGTCGGGCGCCTCGCCGGTCAGCTCGGCGAACGTGCCGATCAACGGCGGGCCGATGAACCTCTCCAGCGACTCGGCTGGGCGAGTCGGCAGATCGTGGGCGGTCAGGGCGTGGTTGATGCACCCAGTGATCGGCGCCCGCGAGTCCACCAGGACGCCGTCGAGGTCGAATAGGACCGCACTCTCGTCAACCGTCGACATGGCGGCTCAGCCTGGCGGCAAGAACGGCCGCAGCGGGACGGTGTGCATCGCGCGCCGATCGTGACTGTCCTCGTAGGTGTCTGCAGCGCCAAGCAGGCGCACGATCGCGGACGAGGCCAGGTAGCGCAGTGGCTCGGGCTCCCAGGGCCGCGATCGATGGCCGACCCACGGCAAGGACACCAGGTCGCTGTCGCGGCCGAGCGCGAGGTCGGCCAGGGTTCGCCCGGAGATGTTCGACGGCACCACGCCATGTCCCACGTAGCCGCCGGCGAAGCCGAAGCCGCTCGCGCGGTCGAAGTTCACGCTCATCGACCAGTCACGGGGCACGGCCAGCGGGCCTCCCCAGTGGTGGGTCACTCGCGCCTGGGAGGCCACCGGGAAGTTCGCACGCAAGGCCGTCTCCAGACGCTGGCGCACCGCGGCGTCACGCTCGTTGCGCTCGTCAACGGGGCGACCGAGCCGGTACGGCGCGCCACGCCCGCCGATCGCGATCCGGCCGTCAGCGGTTCGCTGCGAGTAGAAGAACAGGTGGTGGCGATCGCCGATGAGAAGACCATCGGTCCAGCGATGCTGCGCCCACGCTTCGTCTCCCAGCGGCTCGGTGGCGATCATCAGCGAGTAGAGCGGGAGATAATCGCGGCCGCTCCCCTTTAGCTGGGTGGTGTAGGACTCGGTGGCGCGCAGCACGATCTGTGCTCGCACGGTTCCCTGCTCGCAGCGCACCACGCCGGGACCGGCCGACACCGCGCGCGTGCGCTCGAAGATCTGCACGTCTAGCCGCTCGCACGCCCGCGCCAGCCCGCGCACCAGGCGCGCGGGATCGATCCGTGCGGCCGGGGGCGAAAACGACGCCGCGCGCGGCCGGGTCACGTCGGCAAGCTCGGCCACGTCAGTTGGCGTGAGCAGCCTTATGTCCTCGTCCGTCATGCCGGCGGCCTGGAGCCCGCGCACGTTGTCGCGCAGCCTCTGTTCCTGGGGCGCCGTGGTGGCGATCGTGAGCATTCCGGACTTGACGTAGCCACAGTCGATCTGCTCCCGCGCGGCCACCTCGCCGATCTCGTCAACGGTCCTGATGGTCTCGCGTGTGGCGCGGAGAACTCCGTCGTGGCCCCCGCGCCGCTCGTACAGGCGCGGGCTGCCGCCGATGCCGCTCGATGCCCAGCCACCGTTGCGACCGGACGGACCGTAACCCGCGATCTCCGCTTCGAGCACGACAACCCGGAGATCCGGCTGCGCGCGTTTCAGGTAGTAGGCGCTCCACAATCCGGTGAACCCGGCACCGACGATCGCGGCGTCGCAGTCAAGGTCACCCGGCAGGGAAGCGCGCGGAGTCAGCGGCTCGCGCAGCTGGTCCAGCCAGAGACTTCGCGCTCGGTAGCGCTCCTCCAATTCCGCCGTTGTCGACTCGAGGGTCACGCCTGCGGCAGCTTACGGCGCGCGTCGCCACCGAAGCTCCCGGATGATTCAGCTGCCCTGCGCGAGCGAGATCAGCGCGTCGACGTCATCGTCGGCGAAAGCTGCCAGGTAGCGGCCGATTAGCTCCGCTTCTACTTGCTCGGTCCCGTTCGACGCGCTGTCGAGCTCGATCGACTGAAGCGCAGCATGCGCCCGCTGGAGCGCACTGTTGACGCCGGCAGGGGTCATGCCCAGGAGCTCAGCGACCTCAGTCGCGCGCCACGACAACACGTCGCGCAGCATCAGCACAGCGCGCTGGCGCGGGGGCAGGTTGCCGGTTGCGGCGATGATCGCAAGCCGCAAGTCCTCACGGGCGAGCGCACGGTCGGACGGGTCCTCGGGCTCGCCGGCCGGATCTATCGACGGAGGCACCTCCTCGACCGGCACTGGGCGCCGCGCGGTTTGCGCCAGCGCGTCGAGGCACACGTTCGTGGCGATTCGATACAGCCAGGAGCGGACCGGGGCGCGGCCTTCAAAGCGTCCCGAGGCTCGCCAGGCTCGTAGCAGCGTCTCCTGCACGGCGTCCTCCGCATCAAAGGATGATCCGAGCATCCGCCGGCAGTGCGCCCTTAGCTCCGCACGGTGGCGTCCACTCGCCAGGACGCCTTCAACGGTGGCGAGCATCGCGCACCTCCTCAACCTCGATCCCGGCGGCGCGCAACCGCTGCGCGTATAGGCGGCCTCCGTCGTGCTCGGCCCCAAACACCACGGTCGCGGGCGGTGCACCGGCGACACTCACCGGCATGGGCAGCTCCGGTGTGAAGCTCGGGTGAACCAGCAGCTGGCGCCGAAGTACGGGCCAGCCGCAGTCGCGCGTCGCCAGCGCGAGCCTCGCGGCTCGCGCGCCGCCGGCAACGAGCATGCGGTCACGCTCTGCGCCGAACTCCCCAAGGTGATCGGACACCCACTGAAGCGCCGCGAGCTCGATCGAGCTGGGCATGCGGGCGGCAAGGCCAACCACAATGCAGTTCTCCACCCACGAATCGGTCGGTGACAGCTCGTCGGTCAGCACGAGTGCCAGGGACACCGTTTCTGCCCGTGGCCAGCGCACGGTGGTGTGCACGCGAAGCGGTCCAAACCTGAGTGTCATGTCGGCGACGACCACGCCAGCCAGGCTGCACTACACGCGTGTAAAGGGAAAGGCCGATCGTGCAACACAGCGATGCACGATCTGCATGACCGTGACTGGGACGGCGAGCGATACTTGTCGCATGGAGCAGCCTGGGAGCGTCCTTCCCTTCCCACACGCACCGGACGGCATCGAGCTGCGCCACCTGCGGGCGTTCGTGGCCGTCGCCGAGGAGCTCAACTTCGGCCGGGCCGCTGAGCGCTTGTATGTGTCGCAGCCGGCCCTCAGCCGGCAGATTCGCGGCCTGGAACAGCTGGTTGGATGCGAGCTGCTACGGCGCTCCACCCATAGCG
>Ga0335075_10002919_pt1 | contig 27340 bp, 30 predicted proteins | sample Lox_Sample_24_FD_206723 | JGI IMG/M metagenome (GOLD analysis project Ga0335075, IMG submission 206723) | Soil microbial communities from Loxahatchee National Wildlife Refuge, Florida, United States - Lox_Sample_2.4 | ecosystem: Environmental > Terrestrial > Soil > Wetlands | place: USA...
GCAGGCCGGTCTGCTAGCTGGGGCCGGCCTCGAGTCCTTGCCAGCGGGTGCGGGCACGCAGGCCGGTCAGCTCGGGCCGGCCGCGAGGGCTTGCCGGGGGGCGCAAGCACGTTCCTGTAGTAGCGCCGCGAGCTTCGCAGGCGTGTCGTTGTCGGGCAGCGGCGTGTATAGGACCAGCCGCTGCTCGGCCGCCTCGCTGGGGTGAAAGACGGCGTGCGAGAACGACAGCATGCCCGCCGCCGGATGGCGCAGATCCTTGCGGCCCTCGCTGCTCGAAGACACCTCGTGGCGCTCCCACGCACGCGCGAACTCGCGGCTGCTGCTGCGTAGGGCGGCGATCAGCGACTCGAACTCCCGGTCGCCGATGTGGCGCGCGCTGTCGGCGCGGAACTTCGCCACCAACAGCCGCGCGCTGCGCTCCCAGTCGGTGAACATCTCCCGTCGCGCGGGATCGGTGAACGTCAGCCACGCGTGGTTGCGCTGCGCCCGCGGGATGCGCCCGAGCTCGCCGAGCAGGACGACCGCCGCGTCGTTCCACGCCAGGTAGTCCCAGCGCCGCCCGAGGATGTACGCGGGGTTGGGGCCGAGGTTCTCGATCAGGCGGCGCAGCGACGGCGAGACGCGCTCGGCGGGACCCTTGCACGGCGGAGGCTCCTCGCCGCGTCCCAGCAGCACCAGGTGCGTGCGCTCGGCGCGGTCCATGCGCAGCGCCCGCGCCAGCGCCTCGAGCACGTCGAGCGAGGCACGCACGTCGCGTCCCTGCTCCAGCCACGTGTACCACGTGGCGCCCACGCCGGCCAGCTGGGCGACCTCCTCGCGCCGCAGGCCCGGCGTGCGCCGGCGCCCGCCGCCCTGCAGCCCCACATCCTCCGGCTGCAGGCTGGCGCGCCGGCTGCGCAGGAAGTGCGCCAGCTCCGCGCGCCTGCGCGCGCCCGAGCGCGCTCTCTCACGAACCGCGCCCCCACGGGCGTTGTCCTCGGCGTGAGCCCGTGCAGGCGGTATGTCCTCGACCACCGAGACTGGCATGTCTTCTACCAGGATAAACGATCCTCTTCTACCTGGATAAGAAGCGTCTCACACTGAACGCATGAGCGCAACCACGAGCACCTCCACAGCCCCACCCGCCGGCAGGTCCGTTCCCGCCCGCCTCGCCAGCCGCCAGCTGCTCTTGCCGATCGTGTGCCTGGCGCAGTTCATGGTCATCCTGGACGTGTCCATCGTCAACGTCGCGCTGCCCTCGATGCGCGCCGGCCTCGGCTTCTCGACGACCGGGCTGCAGTGGGTGGTCAACGCGTACACGCTCACGTTCGCCGGCTTCTTGATGCTCGGCGGGCGTTGCGCCGACCTGCTGGGCCGCCGGCGCGTGTTCCTCGCGGGGACCGCGCTGTTCTCGCTGGCCTCGCTCGCGTGCACGCTCGCCGACTCGCGCGGCCTGTTGATCGGCGCCCGCGCGCTGCAGGGCTTCGGCGGCGCGGTCCTCTCGCCGGCGACGCTGTCGATCGTCACCAGCTCCTTCGAGGCGGGCGCCGCGCGCAACCGCGCACTGGGGATGTGGGGCGCGATGGGCGCGTTGGGCGCCTCCTCGGGGGTGCTGCTCGGCGGTGCGCTCACCCAGGCCTTCGGCTGGCCGGCGATCTTCGCCGTCAACGTGCCGCTCGGCGCGATAGTCGTCGCGTGCGGCCTGCGCGTCATGCCCGCCGGCGCCAAGCACGAGGGGGCACGCCACTTCGACGTCAGCGGCGCCCTGCTCGTCACCGCCAGCCTCGTCAGCCTGACGTTTGCGATCGTGCGCACCGACACGCTCGGCTGGAGCTCGCCGGGCGTGCTCGGCCCGCTCGCCGGTGGGCTCGTGTTGCTGCTCGCGTTCGTGTTCGTCGAGGGGCGCCTGGCGAAGGCTCCGCTGGTGCCGCTGTCAGCGCTGCGCAAAGGACAGCTGCGTGCCGCCAACGGCGTCGTCACGCTGCTGTACGCGGCGTTCTTCCCGGTGTGGTTCTTCCTCACGATCTACCTGCAGCAGGTGCTGCACTACGACGCGATCGAGGCGGGGCTGTCGTTCCTGCCGATGACGCTGTCCATCTTCCTCGCCTCCACGCTCGCGCCGCGGCTCGTGGCTCGGTTCAGCCCACGGTTGCTGATCACCTCCGGGATGCTGTGCGCGACCGCCGGCATGGCGCTGCTGGTCGGCATCCACCCCGGCGGCTCCTACGTCGCGAACGTGCTGCCCGGCGCCACGCTGGCAGCGCTCGGCATGGGCGTGGCGCTGGTGCCAGCCACGATCGTCGCCATGCACTGCCTGCCCGCGCAACAGAGCGGTCTCGGCTCGGGGCTGCTGAACACCTCGCGGCTGATGGGCGGCGCGCTGGGGTTGGCTGTGCTGAGCACGATCGCCGACGCTCACACGCGCGCGCAGGTCGGCGTTGGCGTCGCGCGCGCGCTCACCGACGGGTTCGACCTGGCCTTCGCTGTGGGCGCCCTGTGCTCGCTGCTCGGCGCCGTCGTGGCGGTGGCGTTCCTGCGCAATCCCGCACGCCGTCCAGCGGAGCCCGTGAGCGCCATCGACGTCGCCACCGCCGAGGAGAGCGAGGCGCTCGCGGCGTGAGCCGCGCCAGCGCCCGCTGACGGTCGCGCGCCGCTAGCCGATGCGATCGGGCGGCCAGTAGGTGAAGAACACTTCGCCAACCATCCAGCGCTCGGGGATGGGGCCCCAGAAACGACTGTCGTCGGAGTCGCCGCGGTTGTCGCCCATCATGAAGTAGCGCCCCGGCGGGATCGTGATCGTCTGTGGCATGTTGCACTCGGCCGCCCCGCCACAGGGCGTGATGTAGGGCTCGTCAGTCAGCTCGCGACCGTTGATCACCGGATAGCCGTCGCGGATCGAGAGGCGGTCTCCGGGGAGACCGATGACGCGCTTGACGAAATACGTGCCGGACGGGTGTTCGTTGCCGCGCGGGCACGGCTCGCCTGGGTTGATGCTCACCGCGCACGAGAGGCTGCTCGGCGGGTGAAAGACGACGACCTCGCCACGCTGCGGGGCGTGGAAGTCGAACGCGAGGCGATTGACGAGCACTCGCTGGCCGACTGTGAGCGTGGGCTCCATCGAGCCGGAGGGGATCTTGAACGGCTTCACCACCTCCGCCTGCACGCCCTCGGCGACCCCCAGCGCCACCACGACGATCACCAGCAGCTCGATCAGCCACGCCGCCCGCGGATGCATCCCCGCGCGCGTCTGCCGATAGGAGTTGCGGACGCCGCTGAGGCTCGCACGCATGCGCTGGCGGCGCGAAAGGCTCGTGCGCGACTGCTCGCCGGTCATCGCCAGACAGTGTATGCGCGCTGGTAAGCGCGATATCACTCGCGCGGCAGGCCGTCCCGGCCGCGTCGCGCGAAGAGGCGCAGCGCAAAGTGTCGACGCGCGCGGTACACGCTGCGCGGCGGCTCGCCGGACGCTGTGAGGGCGGGCGCCGTGATCCCAGACATGGCAGCCGCGGCCGGCGGGCCGGCCACCGTCTGCATGCCCGTCCCAGCCGGGGTGCTCGGCTCCGCCACGGTGATGCCTGCGGCGGCGAGCAGCGGACGTTGGCGTGTCTCCAGCGCGAGCGCTTGTGCGACGGCCGCGCGCAGCCGGCTCACCTCGCGCTGGCGTGCGAGCACGAGCGGCGAGAGCAGCGCGACGATGATCAGGCCGGCGAACCCGAGCAGCGCGCCGAGCTTGACGCTGAGCGTCGTCGACGCGGCCGAGCGGGGAGCCAGGTCGATGTTCGCGGGGGGTGCTGGGCCAGCCGCGAGCGTGGGATCGGTGGCGGTGGCAATGACCGGCACCGTCTGCGTGGCCATCTCGAGCATCGCGCGCGGCGAGACGTTGTCGGTGAGCGTGTTCTCGATCCAGTACACCGCCCCGTCTTCGTGCCAGGCGATCGCACGCACCTGTTCGCCGGCATAGAACAGTTCGTAGGTGCGCTTGCCGACTTGGATCGTTTGGCCGGGATCGTTCAGCATCGGCGGGTCCGTCCAGTTGGTCCCCTGCACGTCGTAGTACTGGCCGAGCTCGCCGCGGTCGATGACGATGCAGTAGATCGGGTGGGGGTGGCCGTGCAGGTCGTGGATCGTGTACAGGCGCAGTTCGTCCGGTTCGGTTTCCGCGAAGCTGTCGCGTACGCGCGGGTACTCGAGCGGGAACGGCAGGTTCGGCGCCTGCGAGCGGGCTTCTTCGAGCTCTGAGGGCAAGGTCGGCGTGAGCGCGAAGCCAAGGCCGGCGGCGGAGCGATGGGCGGCGTGTGTCCGTGGGTGGGTGGCCGCCGGGCGTGCTGGTGGCGCCAGCGCGTGCTGGGCGATTGCGGTGGTGCCGTTCATGAACGAGCTGACCGCTTCGTGGATCTGTTCGGGCGTGGCGCTGTCGAACGTCGGTTCGAGGTTCACGTGGAAGTCGACTTGGCGTACGGGCTTGCCCGCGGATTCGACCAGCAGATACAGCAGCTGCAGGATTTCTTCTTCGCCGCCCAGCGTGCTTTCCACGTACTTGCCGAAGATCCGCTCGAACTTTTCACGGTGGGAGAACAGCGAAGCGCCATACTCGGCCTTGGTTTCGAGCAGGAAGCGCTGGTCGCGCGCGTCGCGTATCAGCGACGTGCTTTCGTGCCGGTTGGCCACGAATTCGAGCGCTTCCAGGCCGCACAGTTTCTGATAGCCGGGATGGAGGTTGATTTCGAAGTACTGTTCGGCCCCCGGTTCGCTGTTGCTGTGGTAGTAGCGCTTGTCCACCGTCATGTACACGCAGCCCATCGCGTTGACCGCCTTGGCGAACTTCTGGAAGTTCGTGATGAACACGTGGTTGACCGTGATGCCGAGCACGCGTTTGATGGTTTCCAGCATCAGCTTGACCCCGCCGGCGGTGCCGCCGCCGTTCTCCCAGCCGTAGGTGTAGGCGGAGTTGATGCGGTTTTCTTCGACTTCTCCGTCGGGCTTGTCGATCGGGACCTTCAGCTCGCGCGGGATCGAGAGCATCGAGACGGTCGGCTTGCTGGGGTCTATACGCACCAGCAGCATCTCGTTCGAGTGCGGCAGCACCGGTCCAGCTTCGGGGTCGTCTTTGGGCGGTGCGCGTTCGTCGTTGCCGACCAGCAGCAGCGTCTCGGGCGCGCCGCGGCTCGTGGGTGCGAGCACGTTCGCAGACAGCTTCACCGGCTTGTTCTGCTCCAGCGCTTCCGTCAGGCGGCTGACCTCGTTGAGCGCGATCGCCGCCGTCGCCCCGCCGGAGAGCGCGACCACGCCGACGGCAGCCGCCGCCACCCGCCATGCCAGCCACCAGCGCCGACGCGGCGGTTCGGGTGCGGTCCCTGGCGGCATCGTCACGCGTGCAGCCTATCCCGCGCTCGCCTGGAGGCCGCCAGCGCGGCTAAAACTGCGCTGCGAGCGATTGAGAAACCCGCAAAGAGCGCCTATGCTCGCGGTGGCGCCTCTCGGCAAGCCAAGCTCGGGACCGTATCCTGGGGGTTGTTTCTGGACGTTTGTTCGATCTTCGCCTCAGCCGATAATTACCGTGCAAGCGGGAGCCGAGGGAGTCGTGGATGGCCGGACGCGGTCATCGTTTCGCCCGGCAGCCCAGATCGCGCACCGTGTGCGCGAGACAAGGAGGGAGAATGCGAAGCAGAGACGACAGCCACACCTCGCAGGAGCCTGACGTGCCGTTCGCGATCGCTCAGCGCGAGCTCGACCCGCGCACGAGCGTGGTCTCGGTGGATGGCGAGCTCGATCTGGCGACCGCGCCGCAGCTGAAGTGGGTGCTGCTGGACGCGCTCGAGGCGGGGCACGATCGCCTGATCGTCGATCTGTCGCAGACGACGTTCATGGACTCCACCGCGCTGGGGGTGCTCGTGGGCGTGAATCGCAGCCTCGACGCTGGCGGGCGGCTGACGATCGTGTGCACGAAGCCCGCCCTGCTGAGGGTCTTCGAGCTGTCTGGGATGGACGGCGTGTTGGCGCTTTGCGCCACCCTCGAGGACGCCCTCGGCGACCCCTCCGCACGCGCCGCAGAAGCGGGTTGAGGGGCGGCTCGGGCGATGGTCGCGCAACGCAAGCCCAAGCGACGGACAGTCGCGCCCATCGGCCGACGCGCCGTGGCGGCGATCATCGTCTGCAGCGCGCTGTTGCTTGCGTTCATTCCCGCTGCGATCGCCAAGCGCGACCACGAAACGTCGAGCTCGACGACCAGCTCCGGGCAGACGAGCACGCAGACGACGGCCTCCACCACGCCGCCGAGCACGACCACCACCACCACCACGGAAGCGCCGGCGACCCCGCCGGCCAAGAAGCACGATGCCTCCGGGCAGGCCCGGCGCGCGGCGTCGGTGCCTGCGCCGGCGTCGAGCGCGAGCGGCGCGCAGCAACCGGCCAGCACAGGCCAGCAGACCCAGGCGCACGCCGCACACCACGACGGCAGCGCCCACGAAGGGCATGCCGCGCACGCGAAGCGCTCACGCGCGGATGCCGCCGCCGGTGCGGCGAGCACCGGTGAAGCGGAAAGCGAACCGCTGGGCGAATCGCAGCTAGCCGTCAGCAGCGCAGTGGAGCCCCAGGGCAAGAAATCCTCGGGCAAAGAAAAATCTTCGGGCAAAGGACACGGCAAAGGCGGCGGGGGCAAGCACGGCAAAGGCAAATCGGGCAAGGAATCGGGCAAGGAAACGGAAAAGGAAAGCGAAGCCGGGAAAGAATCCGCGAAGGAATCTGAACTGCACGAAGAAGCGACCGGCGGTCAGGGGCCTGTGCTGAGCACGAGCCCACCCGCCGAAGCGCTTGCACCTGTCGCGGCGACGGGCGCCGGGGCCAGCGTGCCGGCGCCGCCGACGGCGTCGGCTGGAGTCGCGACGCCGGTGCACGTAGCGCACCGGGCGCGCGCAGTGCGCAGTGGGCGTCGCCGGCATCGTCCGCGTGCGGCAGCGGCCGATCCGGCCTCTGCCCTCCGCGGCGCCGCGGCCCTGCCGCTCGCTGGGGGGCCGCTCGCCGCGCGGGCGACACGCAAAACGCGCAGGCCACACGGCGCCCCTCGCGGCGGCGGCAACGGCCCCGTGGCGCCACTGGTGAGGAGCATCACGAAGATCGTCGACGTCGTGCCGACGTCCGTGCGTCTGCTGATCGCCGGGCTGCTCGCGCTCGCGCTCGCGCTGGCCGCACGCTCGCGCGTGGCTGCCGTGCGCGCCCGGCGCCTGGAACGTCAACGGCTGGAGCTACTGGACGACGTCGGCCTGCTGCAGGCTGCGCTGCTGCCCGCGACGCCTGACCGGATCGGGCCGGTGGACACCTCCGCGGCGTACGAGCCGGCGGCGGGCCCAGGAGCGGGCGGGGACTTCTACGACCTGTTCGCGCTCGCCGACGGTCAGCTGGCGGTGATCGTCGGCGACATCTCCGGGCACGGGCGTCAGGCGCTGCCGCATACCGCGCTCGTGCGCTTCACGCTGCGGGCGTACCTCGAGGCCGGCCTGTCGCCGCGCGATGCGCTGCAGACGGCGGGCGCGGTGCTCGAGCGCCAGCTCGGCGGCGTGTTTGCAACGGTCGTGGTCGCCGTCTATCAACCGCAGGAGCGCGTGCTGGTGTACTCGTGCGCTGGGCATCCGCCGCCGCTGATCGTGGGCGCGCAGCCCGAAGCGCGGTCGCTCGCGCCCGTCACGATCTGCACCTCGCCGCCGCTGGGCGTGGGCATGCGCACCGGTACGCGTCAGACGACCGTCTTGCTGCCCGGTCGCGCGCAGGTGTGCTTCTACACCGACGGCGTCACCGAGGCGCGGGTCGGCTCGGAGCTGTACGGTGCCGCGCGCTTGGAGGACGCGTTGTGTGGGCTCGGGCCGCAGGGCAGCGCCGGCGCGTTGCTGGCGGCCGTGGCCGAGCAGGCGGATGCGCGGCCCGACGACATGGCCGCGTGCCTGCTGTCGGTGGCGGGCGGCGAGGAGGCGCCCAGGGTGCTGGCGGAGGAGCTCGAGCTCGATCGCGCGCACGCGGCGAGCACGCGCACCGCGAGTTTCCTGCGCGCGTGTGGCGTTGCAAACGACGCCGGCGCCGAGGCGCTGCGCTCCGCCAGCGCCGCCGCGGGGCGTGCGGGCACGGTCGTGCTTGAGGTGCGCAACAACGGGTACGAACCAGAGGTGGTCCTACGGCGCGAGCAGCTTACGCATCTGCACGCGCGCCGCGCGGGCGACGAGCACGATGGCGAGGCGGAGGTGGCGCGATGAGCTCCAGCTCCAGCCCTGTGCTCGCGCCCGACGCGGCGATGGCGCTCGGCATCGCCTCCACGGCCATGCCCTTTGCGCGCACTCCCGAAGCGGAGGCCGAGCGCTGGCTGCGCGTGCACGGCCAGGTGGGCATCGCGCTGCAGGCGCTGGGTGTGAGCGAGCAGCCGCTGCCGAGTGTCGAGGGCGCAGAGCAGCGCCATCCGCGTGCGCAGAGCGACGGCGAGCGCGACGCCGTCGCGCTGGTCACCCAGCACGCCATCCGCTTCGCCGGCGAACGCGGTGCCAGCGCGCTGGCCACCACCGACGTGCTGATGGGCGTGATCGAGGTGTACGGCGAGGACTTCGATCGCGTGCTCGAGGTTCACGGCACCGACCGCGAGGAGCTGCTGGAGCGCCTGCGCGCCGGTCACTCTGTGAACGAGTGAAATTCGCCCAGCGGGCCGCGCTCGCACACGCTGCGTGGGCGTCTTTGCCTATCGTATGCGTGCATGCATGGTCAGCGACGCTCTGACGAGCACTCGCTCCAGCGGGTCGCGGGAGAGTTGTGGGGGATTGACAGCCTGCAGGAGTTTCGCTGCGCGCTGCTCGACCAGCTGCACTCGCTGGTGGGGTGCGAGCTCGCCTCCTACAACGAGATCGGCGGCTCCCCCGAGGAGACGTTCGTGGTTGCCGATCCAGCGGAGACGCTCGAGCTCGGCGAGCTGAACGGCCAGCTGGAGCGCTTCGGTGAGCTGGTAGTGCAAAACCCGTTGGCTGCGCACTCGCTGCGCACCGGCGACACGCACGCGCGTCGCATGTCGGATTTCATCGGCCAGCGCGAGCTGCACGCGCTCGAGCTCTACGACTGCATCTACCGTCACCTGCGCGTCGACTACCAGATCGCCTTCACTGTCCCCTCCTACGGGCAACTGATCGGCATCACGCTGAGCCGCGAGGCATGCGATTTCGACGCGCGCGAGCTCGCGTTGCTGGACGGCGTAAGACGCGTTGCGCTGCCGGTGCACGGCGCGCTGCACGAGCGCGCGCGCGCCGCGGCCGTGCTGCGCGCGGTGGAGGCACAGGACGGAGGCGGGCAGGCGATCTTGTTGGTGCAGGCGAGCGGCGCGCTGCAACCGGCGCACGCGCGTGCCGAGCGACTGCTTGCCGCGCTCCAGCGCGAGGCTGGCGCCACACAGTTGCTGCGCAGGTGGATGCGCGAGCAGCGTCGCGTGTGCCAGCGGGGCACGACGCCGCTGCGGCTGAAGCTGGGCGAGCGCTCGCTGGAGGCGCGCTACGTGCATTGTGGGGCGGACGCGCTGGACGCGCTGAACGTTCGCGTGCTCGAAGAGCCTGCGTTGCCTGCGCTCGGCGAGCTCGGCCTCACGCGACGCCAGGCGGAGGTGCTGCAGCGCGTCTGGAAGGGCGCGAGCAACGCCGAGATCGCGCTCGCTTTGAGCATCAGCGAGCACACCGTGCGCCACCACCTGGAGCACATCTACCGGCGGTTGGGCGTGGACTCGCGCACGGAGGCCGCGCACGCTGTGAGCAAGCTCGCGCTGGCCCAGCAGCCGCTCGCCTGAGCGTCTGCGCCCGGTCGCTCAGCTGCGCGCGGCCGCCGACCGGCCGGCGAGCGGACGCGCGGCTCGCCGAGTCACCGTCAGCTGCGGTGTGCCTTGGCGCGCGCCACGAGCAGCGAGAACAATCGTTCCTCGACATTTGCCGGAAACGGCACGGGGGTGCCCAGGCTGCGCAGCGCGACCTCGGCGGACCCCTCGACGAACACGAGGTAGTCCAGATAGAAGGGCAGCTGGATTCCCTGGAAGCTGAGCTTGGCGGTAACGCGTAGCCCGAAGCTGCCGGTTGTGCCGAGCGCGGGCGGCGACCCGTATCTGGTGCTCACACCACTGACGCTCGTACCGTGGGATTTCTTCCCCGAGAGCAGCGCGGAGAAATAGCGCGACAGGCACGCGCGCAGCCGGCCGGAGCGGAAGCTCGCGAGTTCTTTCGCCGCCAGCGCCGGCGACGCGTAGACCGTCACCTGTGAGCTCACGCTCTGGCTGGCGATGCTCGCTTTGCGTTCGAATTCGGGGGAGCTCGCTTCCGCCAGTCCCTTGCTTTCGCCCCCCGCGCCCCCCGCGCACGCGCGCAGTTCCCGGCCGAGGCGCTTTTCCGCCGCTGTTTCCACGGTGTGTTCGTGTGTGCGGGAGGCCCCGAAGCCCGCCACGTCGCGGGCGCGCAGGTTCACCGCTTGCGCAAACGCCAGCGCCTGCGCACGTGCACGCCCGCCGCCCGCGTGCGCCCCGCCGTGAGCTGGCGCGCTCGGCGCGCGCTTCGTGGTCGTGACTTTGGCCGTCGGCTTGCCGCTGCTCGTCACAGGCGCGGAGCGCCCGCAGCCGGCGAGCATGGCGCCGGCGGTGAGGAGCACGGGAATGGCGGCCAGCCGGCGCAGCACCGCCGCCATTGTGTCACGGCCGCTCAGGGCGCAAGCTGGCGGCGTTGCGGATGGATGGTCTCGCCGCGGGCGAGCATCGCCACGTACTGCTCGATGCGCCGGGCGCGCGTGTCGGCGCGTTTGACCGCGTGCAGCCGGTACAGGATCGCGTAGCGGTTCTGGCTGGTGAGCAGCTCGAACATCGCCTGCGCCCTTGGCTCAGCGGCGAGCGCGCGCGCCAGGTCATCCGGCAGCTCGATCGTGGCCGGGCCTGCGTAAGCGGCCTGCCAGCGGCCGTCCGCCTGCGCGCGCTCGATCGCTGCGATGCCAGCTGGGTGCATGCGCCGTTCGCCGAGCAGCCGCTCGACGTGCTTGACGTTGCGCGCCGACCACGCGCTGCGCGCGCGCCGCGGCGTGAAGCGTTGCTTGAACGTGCGCGCGTCGCGGCGGCGGATCTGACCGTCGATCCAGCCGTGGCAGAGCGCCTCGTCGAGCGCCTGCTCGAAGGTCAGGCTGGTCGGCTCGGTGGTGCCCTTCTTGGCGAGCACCAGCCACACGCCGGCGGTGGCGCTGTGGTGCTCCGCGAGCCAAGCACGCCAGGCGCTGGCGTCGAGGAGCATCAGCTCGACAAGCGCGTCGCTCACGACCGTCCGGCGGGCGGCTACTCGAGCACGATCGCGCGCATGGTGTGCTCGTCGGGCAGCTTGTCGAGGATCGCGTGCAGGACCGCCCGCTCGTCGGCCTGCTCGCGCTGCAGGTCGTTGACCAGCAGCCTGAGCGCGCTGTGCGTGATCTTCATCTGCGCCGGCGCGAGCGTGACGGTGAGGATGCCCTGCGCGTCGGCGGGCAGCTGCAGGCTGGCGAGCACCTCGCGGGCGAGGGCGCGGATACCAGGCTCGTGCGCCTCGTCGGAGAGCAGCAGGCGCAGCGCCTGCGCGGTCAGCGGCACCTCGCTCTGCTCGAGGAACAGGTGAAAGGGTGGCTCGCCCTCGGCAGTCGCGTCGCTCATCGCCCGTCAGAGTAGCGGCGAGACGGGTTGCCGGCTCGCCGGGTGAGTCAGCGCAATCCGCGCGGAGCACACGCGCCGAGTTACTCCACCGGCACGCTGACGCGCGCGGTGCGCTCGCGCTGCACGCGCGCGATGCGCCCGCCGGTGGCGCTGAGCAGCATGCCGACGATGGCCGTGATGACGGCCAGCAACGGCGGGAAGCTGCCGAGCGAGACCTTCGCGTGGGTGCCGGCGATCGCGTGCGCCAGCAGCAGCGCCGTCCCGTAGACGGCGCCCGCGACCAGGCCGCGGTCGGCGCCTCCCCAGCCGTCCTGGTGCTCGAAGCCGGCGATCACGCTGCCGATCACCACCAGCACCGCGTAGCCCCAGTACGCGCCGCTGGAGATGCCGACCAGCACGCCGGCGATCGCGCCGGCGATCGCCGGGATGACCCCACCCAACACCACCTGCTCAGGGCGCGAGCGGTCGCGCAACAGCTTCGGTTGATACATCGTCCTCCTCCCCGAAAGTACTGTCAAACCCTAGCGCGTCTGCGGCCGGCGGTGCTCGGGTCATAACCTTGTGGCTATGAGTGCCACCCTGCCGGAGGTCCGCCGCGCCGGGGCCCAGGACGTGCCGGCGCTCGCGGCGATGCTCTCGCGCGCGTTCTACGACGATCCCGTCGCCTCCTGGGCGTGGCGCCCCGACCGCCTGCGCGCGGGGGCGCTCGAGCGCTTCCAGGCGATCCGCCTGCGCCAGCTGCTGCACGGACAGGAGATCTGGACGACCGGCGACCGTCTCAGCGCGGCGCTGTGGGCGCCGCCGGGTAGCTGGCACATGTCGCTGCGCGAAACCGTGATGCTCGCGCCGTGCTTCTGGCGCCCGTCGCTGTTCGCGCGCATGCCGCTGGTGGCGCTCGGCTGGGAAAAACTCGAGCGCGCGCATCCGCGCAGGCCGCCGCACTACTACCTCGCGGTGCTCGGCACCGACCCCGACGCGCAGGGGCGTGGCCTCGGCTCGGCGGTGCTGCGCCCGGTGCTCGAACAGTGCGACAACGACGGGATCGGCGCCTATCTGGAGTCCTCCAAGGAACGCAACATCGACTTCTACGCGCGTCACGGCTTCCAGCTGCTCGGCGAGATACAGCTGCTGCGCGGGCCGAAGATGTGGAAGATGTGGCGCGACCCGCGCGCGTGAGCTGGCTTTCGCGCCCTACGCGTGGCTGAGGCGCAGCTCGTGCGTGTCACCCACGCGCACCACGTCGCCCACATGCAGCTGTCGCCCCCGCCGCGTCTCGCGCTCGCCGTTCACCGACACCGGCGCGCGCGCCAGCAGCGCCTTCACCTCGCTGCCGCTGTCCACCACGCCGGCTAGCTTCAGTAGCTGCCCGAGCCTGATCGTGTCGCCGCGAATGGGCACCTCGTCCGCCACCCACGCGAATCTAGTACGCTCGCCGGGCGATGGGCGAGCGCAGCGAGTACGCACCTGGGACGTTCTGCTGGAGCGAGCTCACGCGGTGTTCGCGCTGCACGCCGGCGAAATGGACCCCTAAGCGTCGCGCGCGAGACCGCTGCCGTTGCGCCGGTCCCCGTTGGCGGACGCTTCGGCGAGGTCGGCGCCCGTGGTGGTGGTCATCGCCGCGGCGCTCCCGCCGCCGAGCACGCGGCGCACGAGCGCGGGGGTGAGCAGGCGCGCGGCGGCGGCGAGCGCGTACGGCCGCGGCACGTAGCGCTCGGGGCGGCGGCCCACGCCCGCTTCGTAGATCGCCTCCGCGGCGCGCTCCGGGGTGGAGACCACCCAGCGCGTCCACGGCTTGGCGGTCAGCTCCGACTGGGGGAAGCCCTCCGTGGAGATGAAGCCGGGCAGCACCAGGCCGACGTGCACGCCGTGCGCGCGCTCCTCCGCCCACAGCGCGTCAGACCAGCCGGCGAGCGCGAACTTGGACGCGCTGTACGCGCCGGTGCCCGCGCGCGCGACGCGCGCGGCGGTGGACGCGACGTTGACGATCGCGCTCGGCGCCGACGCGCGCAGCAGCGGCAGCAGCGCCTCGGTGAGGCGCACCTGCGCGTCGAAGTTGATCGCCATCGTGCGTCGCACGTTCTCGTAGCCGCCCACCGCAAAGCGCGCGCGCCACGCGGCGCCCGCGTTGTTGACGAGCAGATCCAGGCGTCCGTGGCGCTCGAGCACGTGTTCGCGGATGCGCTCGGGCGCGTCCTCGTCGAGCAGGTCCACCGCCACGTAGCCCACGCGGCCCCCGCTCGGCCTTGGGGCCTGCAGCGCGGGGTCGCCGGCCGCGCCGTCGAGCGCTTCCGCGAGCGCGCGCAAGCGCTCCTCGCGCCGGGCGACCAGCACGAGCGAGGCGCCCGGCTCGCGCGCGAGGCGCCGCGCGGTGGCCTCGCCGATGCCGCTGGAGGCGCCGGTGATCAGCATCACGGAGGACATCGGCCGTTAGCCTGTCAGATTGGCAGAGCAGATGAGCCATCGAGCATCCATCGACGCCGCGCACGCAGAGCACGAGCCGGGGGCTGTGCCCGCGCAGAGCGCGCGCAAGCGCGAGGCGCTCGCGCTGTTTGCCGACCTGCCCGCGCGCTATGACGCGCTGTCCGCCGCGCTCAGCTTCTGGCAGGACCCGCGCTGGCGGCGCGCGCTGGTGAGCGCCGTGGCGCCGGCGCCAGGCGAGCGCATCTTGGATGTGGCGACGGGCACCGGGATGGTCGCCGCGGAGCTGCTCGCGCGGGCCGACTGCACGGTGGTGGCGATCGATCAGAGCGCGGACATGCTGGCCGCCGCCCGCGCTCGCTTCGGCGACGCCGGCGGCGGCGGCGGCGACGGCGGCGGCGATGGCGATGGCGATGGCGGCGACGGCGACGGCGGCGATGGCGATGGCGGCGGCGGCGGTGACGGCGGCGGCGGCGCGCGGGTGCAACTGCTCGAGGGCCAGGCGGAGGCGCTGCCGTTTGCCGACGAGAGCTTCGACGCGCTCACCTTCACCTACCTGCTGCGCTACGTGGACGACCCGCCCAAGACGCTGCGCGAGCTCGCGCGCGTGGTGCGCCCCGGTGGGCGCGTGGCGTCGCTGGAGTTCGGCGTGCCGCCGTGGGCGCCCGCACGCGCGGCGTGGCGGCTGTACACGGCCGTCGGGCTGCCGGCGCTCGGGGCGCTGGCCTCGCGCGAGTGGGCGCACGTGGGGCGCTTCCTCGGCCCGAGCATCCGCGGCTTCTACGCGCGCCATCCGCTGGAGCAGATCGTCGGCTACTGGCAGCAGGCAGGGCTGCAGGACGTGCAGGTGCGGCGCATGAGCCTGGGCGGCGGCGTGCTGATGTGGGCGACCAAGCGTGCGGTCGAAGGTGCGCGCGCGAGCTGACCTGGCGGCGCCGCGGCCCGCGTTCTACGCGCTGCGCGGCGGGCGCGTGGGCGACGCGCTGACGCTGCTGCACCCGCCGTACACCGCGTGGCACCTGAGCTACTTCGCGATCGGCGCCGCGCTCGCGCCGCACGTGTACGTCAACCGGCTGGCGTGGGGCCTCGCGGCGTTCGCGCTGGCGGTGGGTGTGGCGGCCCACGCGCTGGATGAGCTGCACGGTCGTCCGCTGCGCACGCGCCTGTCCGACCGTGCGCTCGTGGGCGCGGCGGCGGTCGGCATGGCCAGCGCGGTGGCGATCGGCGTGGCGGGCGTGCTCACGGTGACGGCGTGGCTGGCGCCGTTTGTGCTGGCGGGCGCGGCGTTCCTGCCGGCGTACAACCTCGAGCTGGCCGGCGGGCGCCTACACGGCGAGCTGTGGTTCGCGCTCGGCTGGGGCGCCTTCCCGGCGCTCACCGGCTACTTCGTCGAGGCGCAGAAAGTAACGCTGGCTGGCCTGCTGATCGCGGCGGGCTGCGCGGCGGTGAGCGTCGCCCAGCGCGAGCTCAGCGTGGCCGCGCGCGAGCTGCGCCGGCGCACTGCCGCGGTCAGCGGCACGCGCACGCGCCGCGACGGCACGCGCGAACAGCTGACGCTCCCCGGCCTGCTGGGCCCCTACGACCGTGCGCTGGCGGCGCTGTCGGCGGCGATGGTGATCACGGCGTGCGCGCTGCTGGCGGCGCGGCTGTAGTCGCGCCTGCGATCAACTGCTCGACATACGGGCCGAGCAGCGTGGCGACCGATGCGGCGCTCATGCTGGTGGGGCCTTTGGGCAGCCCCGCGTAGCTGATCGCCAGGCGCACGAGGCACTCGCTGAGCAGCTCGATGTCCGCGCGTGCGATCAGCGGCCAGCCGGCGAGGATCACCTGGGTGAGGCGCTCCGCGGCGCCCTCCACCAGCGGCGTGCCGTGGGTGGTGAACAGCGCCAGCAGCTCCTCCGCGCCGTCGCCGTGCACGATCGTGCGCACCAGCGGGTTCTCAGCGGCCGCTTGCAGGAACACGTCGAACGCCGCCGCCAGCGCCTGCGCAGGGTCGTCGAGGTGTGCGTGCACCGCTCCTTGCACCGCCACCAGGAAGCGGTCTGCTTCGCGCATCACCAGCACCTGCGCGAACTCGTCGCGCGAGCCGAACTCGTTGTACAGCGTCTGGCGGCTGACGCCGGCGGCGCCGGCGATGTCCGCCATCGTCACCTCGCTCCAGCGGCGGCCGGCGAGCTGCTCGCAGGCGGCGTCCAGCAGCGTGTTGCGCAGCAGCTCGCGCGCTGCCACCGCGTAGGGCGGGCGTCTGTCGGTCGCCGTGGCGGTCATTGCTCTGCTTCGAAGTCCACCTTGTCGCGCACGCCGCAGTCCGGGCACGCCCAGTCGTCGGGCACCTCGCTCCAGCGCGTGCCTGGGGGGAAGCCCTCGTGCGGGTGCCCGAGCTGCTCGTCGTACACGTAGCCGCAGGCGGGACAGCGGTAGCGGCTCACGGGGCGCCCTGGGGATGTGCGCCGCTGCTGTAGCGCGCGAATCGCTCGGGGCGCACGCCCGGCCTGAGGTTCGCCTGCTCCAGCTGTCCCCGGTAGTGGGCGAGCACTCGGCGGTCCATCACACGCCGCCACAGCGGTGGCACGATCGCCAGCAGGATCATGCCCGCATAGCCGGTGGGCAGCTGCGGCGCGTCGTCCACGTGGCGCAGCGCCTGGTAGCGGCGGATCGGGTTGGCGTGGTGGTCGGAGTGGCGCTGCAGGTGGTAGAGCAGCACGTTGGAGGCGGAGCTGTTGCTGTTCCAGCTGTGCTCCGGGCGCGTGCGCTCGTAGCGCCCGTCCTCGCGCTTCTGGCGCAGCAGGCCGTAGTGCTCGAGGTAGTTGACCACCTCCAGCAGGCAGAAGCCGAGCACCGCTTGGAGCACCAGGTAGGGGAGGACCACGACGCCGAACACCGCCACCAACGCCGCAAACAGCGCCACCGTCATCGCCCACGCGCCGAGGATGTCGTTGCGCAGCGTCCACGGCGAGCGGCGCAAACGCCCCAGGCGCACGCGCTCGAGCTCCCACGCCGAGCGCAGGCTGCCGAGCACCGTGCGCGGCAGGAACGCGTAGAAGCTCTCGCCCAGGCGCGCGCTCGCCGGGTCCTCGGGCGTGGCCACGCGTACGTGATGGCCGCGGTTGTGCTCGATGTAGAAGTGCCCGTAGCCGCTCTGCGCCAGCGCCACCCTGCTCAGCCAGCGCTCCAGCGACGCGCGCTTGTGCCCGAGCTCGTGCGCCGTGTTGATCGCGATGCCGCTCACCATCGCCACCGTCAGCGCCAGGCCCACGCTGTCCACCGTGCCCAGGTGCCCGCGCGACCACAGCCAGCACGCGAGCACCAGCCCCGCGTACTGGATCGGGAGGTACAGGTACGTGCACCAGCGGTAGTAGCGGTCCTGTTCCAGCCACTTGATCACGCCGTCCGGGGGGTTGGTTGGGTCCATGCCCAGCAGCAGATCGAGCGGCGGGAAGACGCCGAACACGAGCACCGGCCCGTAGAACCAGAACACGCCCAGGCCGGTCGCTTCCACGAGGCCCCACGCGAGGAACGGCAACGTGGGCACGAACAGCCCCAGCAGCCACGCATAGCGCTTGGGGTCGCGCCACGCGACGGCGGGCTCGGCGTCGATCGCTTGTGCTGACACGTGCGGACCTCCCTGCTCGGCTGTGGTCCTCCTTGCGTGGTACTTTACATGACTGGCGGTGCGTGTCAAGCAGTAGGACACGTGTTCATCTGCGTGTAAGCGGCCGACGATGGGCGTGCGGGAGCCGCGGCGCGGTCGTTGCGTCGGGTGGGCAGGCGGCCGGCCGGCTGGGGCTACGTGCCGGGGGGCCGGCGCGATTCGAGGTATTCCTGGTTCTGGCGGCGCTCGCCGCGGACCTGAATTGCGATGTACACCAGGATCAGGTTCACGACCACGCCGATCCCGCCGAAGGTCACGATCAGCCCGAACGTCTTCGAGAACGCTTCGCTCACTGCGAGCACCATGCACGCAGCCTAGCAACGAGCGGGGCGCCCGTGTCGTAGCCTGTACGCACCGCCGCCGGCGACGCCCGGCGAACACAGCACCCGGAGAGGTGCCGGAGCGGTTGAACGGGCGCGACTGGAAATCGCGTAACGGGGGAAACCTCGTTCGGGGGTTCGAATCCCCCCCTCTCCGCCATTTGTTCGTAGATCGAAACAGGGCTAGCGGAACGGGCATCTGGCTCGCTCCCAGCCCTGTTTTGCTGCCTGACGGCTCGCGTCTCGGCCTCAGCCGCCTCGAATAGACCCTCGGTGAGCAGCAGGGCATAGGGCTCGGTCAGCTCGACACCGCTGATCCTGGCTGTCGTTTCGGCCTGCTCGTCGTCCCACTCGGCCAACACGTAGAGCTTCTTGAAGAAGGCTTGGTTGTAGCCGCGTTTGGTCTGCTCGCTCGCAGCGATGTAGACGGCCTGTACGTCCTCGACCAGCTCCAAGGCCAGCTCCAGTTGGGCGCGGTCGATGCTCAGGCGCAGGTCTGTCTCAGCCAGTGATTCGTGCGCCGCATCAAGTTCGGCCTGTAGCTGGGCCTGCTTGCGCTTGAACAGCGTGGCTGAGATCGACTTCTCGGAGAAGCGCATCTCCAGCAGCTCGTCTTGACGGGCTTCCAGCTTGGCGATGAGGGTGGTCTTGGCCTGTCGGACCTGGCTGATGGCCTGCTGGCTGACGTCTGCCAGGGCACGGATCGCGGCCTTGCCGCGTGCGATCCGAGCGGCTGGCATCTGCACCGTGGCGTAGTGCTGCTCGATGGCCTGCTCGATCAGCTCAGGGCGGATGTTGATTCGCTGCGTGCAGGCGGTGCCGTTGATCCGGCCGCTACAGAAGAAGTAGGGGTACTTGCGGCCGTTGCGGCCAGTCGAGAGGCCGAAGGTCAGACGGTTGCCGCACTCGCCGCAGTAGACGCTGCCCCGCAAGTAGTGCTGCCGGACCCTGGGGCGCTCGCCGGCGACGCGCTTCTCGTCCAGCAGCGTCTGCACCTTGTCGAACGTCTCAGGGTCGATCAGGGCGTCATGGCGGCCATCGAAGACCTGCTCGTCTTTGGTGCCTCGCCGGTAGATGACCTTGCCAACGTAGTAGCGGTTGCGTAGCAGCCGTTGCACGACCGTCGTGCCGAGCTTCTTGGGCACTCGTTTGGCGGTCGGGCGGGAGCGCAGGCCCAAGCGCTCTAGCTCAGCGGCCAGTTGGGCGATCGAGTATTCGCCCGTGGCGTAGAGCTGAAAGGCGAAGGTGATGAGCGGCCCGCGATCAGGGTCGATCGTGACGATGGCGACCCGCCGGCCGTCCGCCAGTTCATCAACGCTGTTGAGGTAGCCGAGCGGCGCTGGCCCGTAGGTGCCACCGACACTGGCCTTCTGCCTGAGTCCGCGCTTGACGTGCTCGCTGGTCTGCATCGACTGGAACTGGTTTTGGGTAGCGATCATGCTCTCGTACAGAAACGCTGCGGCGCTGTCGTCACCGATCATCGGCTCGGTGATGGACACCAGCTTGGCTCCCGCCTGGCGCACCAGCTCCCGCGTCTGCCAATGGTCGCGCTGGTTGCGCGCCCACCGCGACAGGCTCCAGACGATCACGTAATCCACATGGGTTGAGGGCTGCTCGTTGCGGCGCTTCAACTCGTCCAGCATCGTGAGGAAGCCTGTCCGCTTGTGCAGATCAACGAACGCCGAGCGTCCAGGGTCGCTGAACTCCCGCACAATCTCAGCCTCAAGGACCGCTGACTTTTCTTCGGCACCCTCGCGCTGAGCATCAATGCTCAGCCCATCCTCGCTGTAGTCGGTCTTGACCTGCCCGTCAGACGACACCCGCAGGTAGGCGAAGGCCCGCTTCGTGCCTTGGGCAGCTTCTACCTCGGCTGGCTCCTTTCTAAATGTTGTTGGTGCTGATGGCATAGATACCTCCTTTGCCTCATGACTGCTCGTTGTATGCAGAGTGTTGTTAACTTGACATTATATCATCGGCGTCATACGGAAGCTGGCAGATGATCGCCACCGCAGTCTCAAACCTGGCGACCCTGAACAGCTCACGCACGTCGCTTGGCAGTCGCTGCACGCACTCGGCGATGACGCCCGCGCGCTCATCCGTGTTCGCCGTCCACAGCACGCGCGGGAAGACGCCGTGCTCGCGCTGCTCTTGTCCGCTCAAGTGATACGCCACGTAGGCGGCAAGCTGCCGATCAAGGGCACGGCTGCCCTCGGTGCCCCGATCGACCTCGATGAAGTAGCTGTCCTCGTACGCACCGATGCCGAGGCGAACAAAGCTATCTGGCTTCAACACTTCTCGCTGAGCGTGAGGTCCGTCATAGGTTCGCCAACAGGACGGCTCAGCACTCAGCTCTAGCAGCTCGACGTTTTGGGAGCGCTCACTCTCGATCAGCCTGGTATACAGCTCAGCCACTTGGAGGGTGTGCAGCAGAAACAGGCTGCCTGGGACGAGCGAGCGCCGCCTGCGCCACTCGGGCTGCCAGCCGTGGGCGATAGCCAGCCGTTGTCCGCTAGGTCCCAAGCGGTAGACGAATCCCGATGAGCCGGAACGGACGCCACCGATCGAGCGAGGCAGCCGCTCGACAACGCCGAGCCGCGTCAGTCGCAGCAGCGCCCGACGAGCCGCGCGGCCGTCGATGGCCGGATCGCCGCTGTCCGCAAAGCACAGGCGGGTGAGCTGCAAGCCGGTCACGAAGCGCAAGCATGACACGCGGTGCAGGACGCTCAGGTCGTGGTCGGTTAGCTTGGCTTCCAGAGCCCGCAGCGCTGCCGTGGTCAGGTAGCGGCCGGTCATTTGGTACTTGCTTTTGTATACATAGTCAGCGGCACATTTGGGCGGATTACCCGATGAACAAACCGAATTGCCAGCTCGTTACTCAACGCGACTGGACGGGCGAGCGGCTCACTCATCGGTTGTCCCTTCGACGCCGACCAACGGGCGCAGCCGGTGGCCGTGGGCGCTGTGTCTGTCGCCGCAACGCAGCTTCGACCTCTGCCCGCTCGCGCGCATAGCGTTCCTGCGATGCCTGGCGCACCTGTGCTGCGCTGCCCTGTCGCTCAGGCGGCGGTGGGGTGGTGAGCGTCACCGGCCGAGCGGTAGCGCCGTCATCCAGGGCGATCTCGGCGGCGATCGAGTAGGCGTCGAGAGCTTGCAGGTCGCTGGCGGTGAGGGCGGGAGCAAACAGCCGCTCCATTGTCCGGGCATCAGTGGCGCTGAGCGCGAAGACTGCCTTGCTGCGAGCGTTCGCCAGCACGACCTCACGCAAGTCCTTCGGGAGCTGGTCGAGGTTCTGATGGGCGACGGTCAACGCCAAGCCGTACTTGCGCCCTTGGGCGAACATCTCATCCCACGGGATCGGGGCCTCGGCGAAGTCTTGGACCTCATCGACGTACAGGCCGAAGGGGTGCCGCTTGGCAATTGGCAAGCCGGCTCGTTCGGTGGCGGCCTGCCACAGTGAAGTCAGCACCAGGCAACCGAGCAAGGTTGCCGTCTCACTACCGATCAGACCCTTAGGCAGATAGACCAGTAGCACTTTGTTGCCCGCCATGATCCGGCGCATGGATGTGGCCGGTTTCGCCTGACCGATGATGGTCCGAATCGAGGGACGGGCGGTGAACTGACGCACCTTGTTGAGCAGCGGTGCAATGACCGTGGCTTTCTCCCGATCCGGCAGACTGCTGAACCAGCGCCAGTCAGGCTCCAGGCCGACCGGATCGTCAAGTTCAGCTAGAACCTTTGCACGGAACCGCTCATCGAGGAACAGTCGTGGCAGATCGAGCAGGGTTGAGCCATTCCGACGAGCCAGTGTCAATAGACCCATGTGGGCAAGCTGGCCCGTTCGAGGCCCCCAGAATTGTTTCCAGAGTCGTTGGAACAGCTCGCCGAGCTGATCGGCAACCAGGGACGGATCGAGCGAACCAGCAAACGGGTTGAAGCCGACCGCATAGTTCTGGTCAGTCGGGTCCAGCAGCACCACGTCAGGTAGGCGCTCAGGCGGGATGATGTCAAGTAGGTCTTGAATCAGATCGCCGTTCGTCTCCACGACGGCCAAACCTTGCCCAGCGACCAGATCGTCACGGACCAGGTTCTTGATGAGGCTGGTCTTGCCGGTGCCGGTGGGTCCCAGGATGTACAGGCCCCGTGTCGAAGCGCTGGCCGAGATCGCTACCGGACGGGTGACACCAGCAAAGTTGCTGACCCCGAGCACCCGCCCCCGCTCTGACAGCTCCAGACTCGGCACCAGGCGCTTGGCGGCACCCAGCTCCAAGCCAGGCAGATCAGGACCGCCCACTGGCCAGCCGATGACCGCCGCGACTTCTTGAACGGAGAGATAGCGGCCACGCTGGCCGCACCAACGCAGCAGTTGCCCGAGCCAATACGGATCAGCGCTCAGGCGACCGTAGGGAGTGCTGAGACTCCAGAAGCTCGCACCCACGCGGCGCACGAGCTGGAAGCTGCGGGCCTTGTCGCTGGCTTGGACTCTGAGCACACCGGAACCGTTCAGACCTGGCAGCGTCAACTTCGCCATCAGGACTCGTTGACGGCCGTCACGTTGAATCTCAGGAGTAAGCGGCAGCGGCGGTCGCAGGTGCGGTCGCAGCGTCCAGGTGAGACGTATCACCTCATCGGCTGCCAGGGGAAACAGGCTCGCGAGCAGGCTGGCAGCAATGGCCGGTAGGTCGTCAGTCCGTATGACGGCTGTAGATGGCGAGACTTGCCACAGTGCCCGCGAGCTGTGGCGGTCGATCGGTGGTGCAGCGTGGTCAAGGCGCAAGCTCGGGATAGCCGCCCGCAAGCTGCTCATCACCATGTCTGTAGTTCTCGAATTGACGGCCAAGCGGTGCTCAATACCGGCTCTGGTGGCGCTCAGGTCAAAGACCAGGCGCGTACCGTGCGGTACGCCTGAGAATGACGACAGCGCTGCCAGCACCGCGACTTCATCGAGATCATGCGGGAACTTCAGCCGAAACCAAACCAGCTCAGCTCGTCTCACGGTTTTCGTCCTTGCTTGGCCCGCTGCTGTTCGGACAGAATCCGCGCATGTTGCAGCAGCGCCCAGGCGAAGCGGTCCCAATCCGGTTCGCTCCGTCGCTCAGCGCGGATTGCTATCCGCTGCAAGCGTTTTCGGGTTGTCTTTCTCTTTCTCGGCATGACGTGACCTCCTTCCTCACTTCACTCGCTGCCAGGCGAGGTCACGTACACACAAAAGAAACGTAACCCTCCATTGTCTCGCGCCGTCAGTTGGCCGGTCAAGAGTCTTATTTACATTCATGCCTACCACTTCCGCGTGTGGAAAAGCACCAGGCGCACGACCACGAAGATCACGGCCAGCGCGACGAGATAGGGCATGACACGCGGTAGCTCGGTCGCTAGTACATCAACACTGATGGCACCAGCTACCAGGCCGACGATCACTCGCTCAACGAGCTTGCTGTGCTCGGGCATTACCGCTCACTACCTGGCTCGTCCGTGGCGTGTCGCATCGCCTCGGCGTACAGCCGCTGCTCCAACTCCAGGGCGACCGCCTGTATTCGAGCGGCAGCTTCGAGTCCTTCACGGTAGGGAGCGGCCAGGTCTGGTTCGACCGGCGACTCGGACAGACGCCAGCGGGCAACAGCGCCAATGAGCGCCACCAGGCCGATAAGCGCTAGAACTGCCTCCAGCACGCCCATTACTGCTGCCCTCCCGTGTGGAAGCCGAGACGCTGTATCTCGCCTACGACAAAGTTCCCATAGGCCGCGACTATGGAGCGATAGACGTCCTCCCCGAGGGGACTGACCCTGAAGGCCACATCAGCCGCGTGGGAAAGCGTCACGGCACCTTGCATGGCTGCCGACGCTGCGACGACGCTGCCGTGGACACGAGCAGTCGCCAGGATGCTCGGGCGCTGCGCCTCGGCTACCTGGGCGTTGAGGAGCTGGTCGGGCTGGACTACCTGTTGGGCGTTGCGTCGGACGAGGCTGCGATCAGACATGGCGGTTCTCCTTTGGTGGGACAATTCGGGTGCGACAGGTTGGGCATGGCAGCTCATCGCCATGCTGCAAGCAGAAGCACTGCTCGGGCTCAAGGTCGAGATCAGCGAGAGACCAGGCGTCACGCTCTACGCCGTGCGATCCAGGTATCTCGATAGGTGGAGCCTGACGAACGACCTGAGTCATCTGGGATCATCTCCTTCGTTATGGGCAACCAGAGCATCACTATCTCGCGCTCAGCCGCATGCCCGCAAGGGTTTCAGTGCCAGAATCTGGCGTCCTGTCATTGGCCGATGACAGGACCGGCAATCGTCCTGCCAAGCCAATCGTGACGATCCCCCGAAAAGCCCCATCACCGTCAAGCGGTGGCGCCGAGACCTTCGGGCAGCTCGTTAGGCGCTTGCGCACTTCCGTCGGCGAGAAGCAGGAGGTATTCGGCCTACGCTTCAAAAAGTCACGTCCATACGTCTCGAACCACGAGCGCGGTGAAGAACTCGTGCCTTGGTTTATGGAGCAACTGATCAAAACGTTTCCAAGTGAAGATGAGCGCATCCGCCAGGCTTACGAGAGGTCGCTTGCTCAGTTGCCGCCGACAGCAACAAGACGAAAGGGGACGCCGGCTCAACGGCGCATAGAGTCCTTCATGCGCACCGGCCGTTTTCAGTTTGCCCGCCGAGCACTCTTGGAAGCTCTGGACGACAACACGCTTGATCGCCGTGAGCGTCATTGGATGTATGAGCATTTGGCAACGACCTCGACGGCACTCAACGAAAAGGATAAGGCGACCGAAGCCCTCGAATCAGCGATCGCGCATGCGGCGGCAACCGATCTGCCCGACGAGGAAATCTCCAGCCGTGATCGCCTGGCGACCTATCACCAGAAGCGAGCTGTGTTTCAAGATGCACAGGTAATCTTGGATGGTGGATTGCAACGCCATCCCGACGCAGCCCGCCTATGGCTGCGCAAGGGCTATGTGCATTGGTATGAGCAAAACTTCAGCTCGGCCTTCGCCGCGCTCACGACGGCGCTCAAGTACGGCAGCCCACGTCTGACCGTCATATTTGCGCGAGGACAAATACTTGCTGAATGGGGCAACGTTGATGCAGCACTTGCTGACATCAATGAGTATCTAGCCGCACCTGACAGGAGGGTCGTCAACATCGCCAGGATACGAGGCGCACGGGCGCTCGCTTGGGCTCAGATGGGTCGCTGGGACGAAGCGTTTGCCGAGTTCGACGCAGTCGAGGATATGAAGCTGGAATCCTCTTGGTTCTACTACAACAGGGGTGTATGTCACGCGGCAGCCGGTCAGCAAGACCTTGCAGCGAAATATCTCATTCGCAGCCTACAATGCAGGAGTCCCCTAATCAACCCGCCAAGGCGCCGTAAGGCAATTGCCCTACTCAAGGAGTTCGATGTGAAGCTCGACATACCCGAGCTACAGGGTAAGAACGCAGAAGAAGGTGACGACATATGAGTGGTGACGTACTTGCAATTGGCGAGACATGATGTTAAAATAGGTCTGGAATATAGCGGGTGGAGAAGGATGAGATATTGAAATACGAAGTTTTTCCAGTGGAAGGTGGGGCACGCCCCCACTTCCGAGAAGGGCAGCGTACTGACGATGTGGCAGATCAAATCGCGGTCGTATACAACCAGACGGCAGAGTACGGCGGGCGTATTGTTGCTGCCCATAATCTGACCTGTGACCTGGACATCGGTAGTAAGAAGCCAGGTGACGCCAGCAAGGTCGTGCGAGTCGATTACTTATTCTTGGTGTCGGAATATCCAGACGATGTAACGACGCCCCACGAACATGATGATTAGCCGGTCGGCGGGGTGCGAGCGCATCGCAATGACTACAAACAGTCAGTCATTGGAGTGGACTGCACTTAAAACTCACTAATATAGACTTCGTTTACGCCACCGCTGCCGTTTGCTGTGCTGAATACAAAGGATGTCTCAATAGTCTTACCACCCGGCAGGTGCTTGGTGATTCCACAGCTTAGGTCGGTCTTACCGCCAGGGCCAGGCTGCGGACTACACGAAGCATTGGGGTAAGCGGCTTGCACCTGTGCCTTTGACGACCCCTCGCCAATGCCCTTGCTGGTCTTATCGCGTGCACTGTTGGGAGCAAGGAAACTGACCCGCTTGTTATTGCCGAAGCTAACCTCGGCGAACGGAGGCTTGTTATCGTAATACCACTCTGCGGCTGAGCTAGAGGATTGTTTACTGGTTGGCGTGCCAACCTCTTTCTTGACCTGCTGAGCGGTTTGTCCAATATCAACGCCGCCAATGCCCTCATTGACCACGATCAGGGTGCTAGCGCCTGCGGCTCCAGCAGCGACGGGTGCGATGCCAAGCGCCACTGGTACAACCGCCCAGCACATGCTCACGAACAGGGCGAGGGCGGCCACTCGGCCAACCAGTCTCGCGGCCGTCTGTCTTCTGATTGCTGCCTGCATCGCTAATCGGGCCTCCTTATCGCTGTAGTGCCTTGCGGCTGATGTCAGGGCGCGACACCACCCGCAGGCCGTGGGGTGCTGACGCGGCGTGTACATTAGCGAGCATGGCGCGGGATGCGCAACAGTATCAAGGGATCGACTGTAGAGCGGGTGTAGACCGGAAGGCATGCCGATCCGTCGCCAGCAGTCCCAAGCCGAACGTGCCCATGCCTTCGGCGCCCGTGTCCGCTCTCTGCGCCGCGCCAAGAAGCTGACCCAGCGCCAGGTGGCTCAGGGCATCCCCATGAGCCCTGGCAACCTGTCTCGCCTGGAGAACGGCGAGCACGGCCCACCGGCTGATGAGGTCATCACCAAGCTGGCGGCCATCCTCGACATCGACGCGGCCGAGCTATTCAAGCTGGCTGGCCGTGATGTTGGCGGTGCGTCCTTCGAGGCCCAGGTGCTCAGCGAGCTACACCGCCTGCGCCGTGACCTGCGGGCCGGTTTCGATCGGCTCGACGCCGCTGTGGCGGCCCTCGCCAAAGACACGTAGGGTCAGGCTTGCGATCATGCCCGCTCCACCGCCTGATGCTGCCGCCCTGGGGCGAGCGGTGCGCCTGATCCGCGATGAGCGTGGCATCAGCCAGGTCCAGCTCGCCGAGGCGACCGGCTTCATGCAGAGCTGGATCAGCCATGTGGAGCGGGGAGCCAGGAATCCGAGCTGGAACAACGTCGTCCGCCTGGCGACGGGCCTGGGCGTCAGTCCGGCCGAGCTGGTCGTGCGAGCCGAAGCCTGCGCCACCGAACAGGGCTAGCGCGTGGTCCCTCGCCATTCCGTATGACGCCATGTGTATAGTCGAGCTGCGCCGGAATCGGTCAGTGATCGGCTAACCGGC
>Ga0335075_10002920_pt1 | contig 27334 bp, 17 predicted proteins | sample Lox_Sample_24_FD_206723 | JGI IMG/M metagenome (GOLD analysis project Ga0335075, IMG submission 206723) | Soil microbial communities from Loxahatchee National Wildlife Refuge, Florida, United States - Lox_Sample_2.4 | ecosystem: Environmental > Terrestrial > Soil > Wetlands | place: USA...
CTTGAGGCCATGCGGCCAGAAGCGGCCCGTCCCGTCTCCCTGCTGCGGATCCTCGCGATCAATGGCATATTTCAGGCCCTGATTGAGGATAGTAGCATCGACCATCGCTTCTGCGGAGAGGACCGCCGTTTCGCGCAGAAGGTCATTATGCTTGATTCCGCCAACGAAATAGCCGACGCCGGAGGCAGCGTAGGGCAAATAGAGGCCACCGACATTGGAGATGGTTTCAAACCGGTTCTGGCGGTGCTGGTCAACGCCCAGAGATTGCATCGCCTGCGCGTCATAGTGGAGGGCGACGCCGGTTGCGACGCCGAAGGGAATGAGCCAGAAGAGGTCCTGGGTCCTGGTCCTGACGGGGCTGGTGACAATCCCCGCTTCATCCTGAAGGACGTGCACGGCACAGACCTTGAGCGAACTGAGCTGACATTGCGGCTGGTTACTCTGGCCAAAGGAGAGAGCAGTCAGGAGTGTGCTGATGAGGAGGACGGCGGTGGCAAATCTCATGTCTCGACATGAGATTAACATCCGCCGCGTTTAGATTACGCCGGTTGCTCGACCACCGGGCCGTGTGTCTTGGCGGTGGGCACCGGCTTTTTCTCTTGTGGCGCGGGAGCGTCGCCGATGCGTTTGGTATAGCTGCAGGTGATGCTGCTCTCTGCATCGCCCTTCTTAGCGCGCTTTTTCGGTGCAGCCTCCTCGTCGGCGGAAGGCTTTTTGTTGTTCGGGCAGACGAGATAGACGCCGGACTTGAGCGTCTTCTCAAGCAGGTAGGGGCTGCCGCACTCAGGGCATTTCTTCTCGACCGGCTTGTAGTTGGCGGTGAAGTCGCACTTGGGATACTCCGAGCACCCGTAGAACAGGTTGCCGCGGCGGGCCTTCTTTTCGACGATGTCGCCTACATGACACCTGGGGCACTTTACCCCAATGGTGTTCTGCTTGATGTATTTGCACTTAGGGTAGCCGGAGCAGGAGATGAACTCGCCGTATTGTCCGTTGCGCAGCATGAGGGGCTCGCCGCACCTGGGACACTTCTCATCAAGCGGAACAGGCGGTTTCTGCTGCTGCTTCTGGTTGAGCCGGCGCACGGTCTTGCAGGGCGGGTCCTCGCTGTATCCGGGGCAGGCCATGAACGGGCCCCACGGGCCGTTACGCAGAACCATGACGCGGCCGCAGTTTTCGCAGTACTCCTCTTCCTGCTCTGCGTCTTCGCTGGGCACAAGGTTGGGCTTGGCGTCAAAGTTTTCCTTGGTGAAGTTGCAACTGCCAGGCTTCTTTTTGTCGTAGGCACTGCAGGCATAAAAAGAGCCGAACTTACCCCACTTGAGGACAAGCGGCGAGCCGCACAGATCGCAGACCTGGTCGGTCGGCTTCTCCATGCGCTTGATGTCTTCCATGTTGGCACCGGCGTCCTTGAGCTCGTCCTTGAAATAGCCGTAGAAGCCGTTGAGCAGGTCAGTCCATTTCTCCTTGCCTTCTTCGATGTCGTCCAGTTCCTCTTCAAGGCGCGCGGTGTATTTTGTGTCGAAGATGTAGGGGAAGTTCTTGACCAGCAGGTCAGTTACGACGGTGCCGATCTCGGTGGGCACAAAGCGTCCGGTGCGGCCACCCATCTTCTGCACGTACTCGCGGTCCTGAATGGTGTTGATGATAGAGGCGTAGGTGGACGGGCGGCCGATGCCGCGCTCCTCGAGCTCCTTGACGAGCGACGCCTCGTTGTAACGCGGAGGCGGCTCGGTGAAGTGCTGCTCCGGCTTGAGCTCCTTCAGCGTGAGCTTGTCGCCGGCGTTAAGAGCGGGAAGCTTGTTGGCCAGCGCCTCGTCTTCCTCGTCCTTCTTCTCCTTGGATTCCTGATAGACCTTGAGGAAGCCATCGAACTTGAGGACGGAACCGGTGACGCGGAAGTCGTAGCTGCGGTCGGCCCTGGCGACGATGTCGACTGTTGTCTGGTCGAAGACTGCAGGCATCATTTGCGAAGCGACAAAGCGCTGCCAGATGAGCTTGTAGAGTTTGTACTGCTCGTCGGAGAGCCACTTACGGATATCGTCCGGTTGCAGACTGGGGTCTGCCGGACGAATGGCTTCATGCGCATCCTGCGCGTCCTTTTTGGACTTGAAGACGTTGGGCGACTCGGGCAGGTACTGCTTGCCGAGCTTATGGCCGATCCACTCACGAACGGACTGAATCGCGTCGGGCGAAACGCGGGTCGAGTCGGTACGCATGTAGGTGATGAGGCCGACGGCGTCGCCGTTGATCTCAATGCCTTCATACAGCCGCTGTGCGACGCCCATGGTGCGCCTGACGTTGAAGCCGAGCTGACGCGCCGCATCCTGCTGGAGCTTACTGGTGATGAAGGGTGCGGAGGGATTACGCTTGCGCTCCTTGCGCTCGACGTTACGCACAGACCAGTCGGCTTTCATCAACTGCTCGACGGCAGCGTCCGTCAGCTTCTGATCGGGGAGTGACGGCGTGTCGACGGTTTCAACGCGGGTGCGCTCCCCGTTGATGCCGAAGAAGTGCGCGGTGAACTCCTGGCCTTTAGGGGATGGATGCAGGTTCGCATCGATGGTCCAGTACTCAACGGGATTGAAGGCCTTGATCTCCTGCTCGCGCTCGACGATGAGGCGGAGCGCGACGGTTTGCACACGACCAGCAGAGAGGCCACGGCGGACCTTGTCCCAAAGGAGCGGCGAGATCTGGTAGCCAACGATACGGTCGAGGACACGACGCGTCTGCTGCGCGTCGACCAGGTGCTGATCGACGTTGCCGGCGTGCGCGAAGGCATCTTTGATGGCCTTGGGAGTGATTTCATTAAAGGTGACGCGATGGATGGCGCTCTTTTTTACTACGCCGCGGAGTTCGTCAGCCAGATGCGCGGCGATGGCCTCGCCTTCACGGTCAGGGTCGGGCGCGAGATAAACATTCTCCGCGCCCTTCGCAAGCTTGCGGAGCCGTTCGATGACTTTCTCTTTGCCGGGGATGACGATCAGCTCAGGCTGAAACGTACCGTCTTCAAGATCTACACCGATCTTGTTCTTCGGCAGGTCCTTAACGTGGCCGAGGGATGCTTCGACAACGAAGTCTTTCCCGAGATATTTATTGATCGTTTTGGCCTTGGCGGGCGACTCAACGATCACCAGTGATTTGCTCATTCTTTTCCTTTACAACCGACACGCATACTAACAGACGCGACAAACCGCGTTCGGGCACAGGGGACAGAATATACACTTTCCGCCGCCGATGCCGAGTTTTCGACCAAAGATCGAACTCTATTCAGAGACTTTTGACGTAGTTTTTTCCAGGAAGTTTCCGGATGCGCCCCGCGAGCTCCAGCTCAAAGAGCGCCGTAAAGACTTCTGAAGAACTGAGTTCAGGCTCCAATTTTTCCATAATCTCGTCAAGTTGCAGCGCTTCATCATGGCGAAGGGCGCTCATTACGCGAGCTTCGTGGGGCGACAGCGCCTGCTCTGAAGACTCCTGATCAAATAAGGATGCGGGAGAGCCGGAATTGGATTCAGCTGGGCATTGTGCGGTGAGTTCGACGCGGACGTCTGTGGGCAGGTCCTCCCAGACGTCCTCCCATGTGGCTGTGAGCTTTGCGCCCTGTTTAATGAGCGTGTTAGGGCCCCACGCGTTCTTGTTGGTGACATTACCGGGCACGGCGTAGACGTCTCGGTTCTGCTCGAGGGCGCAGCGGGCCGTGACGCGCGTCCCGCTGTACTCGGCAGCCTCAATAACAAGGACACCGACGCTCATGCCGCTGAGGATGCGGTTGCGTTTGGGGAAGTTTTGCGGAGCGGGAAATGTGCCGAGGGGAAACTCGGAGAGGATGGCTCCGCCACCGGCAATGATTTGTTCGGCGAGAGACTTGTTTTCCTTTGGGTAGACGACATCGACGCCAGTTCCCCAAATGGCAATGGTTGGGCATTTGGCCGCAATTGCTCCTTTATGCGCTGCGGTGTCGATGCCGCGGGCCATGCCGCTGAGAATAATAAGGCCGCGCGCGGCGAGATCGCGGGAGAGCATTTCGGCCATGCCGCTTCCATAGGGCGTGGGATGACGCGTGCCGACAACGGCGATGGACGGCCGCGCGAGGAGGCTTGCGTTACCGCGCGCCCAGAGGATCACCGGAGGATCGAAGATTTCGCGGAGGCGATTGGGGTAGGCGGAATCATGGAAGGTGATGAAGCCGGCTCCGGTTTTTGTGAGGGATTCCACTTCCTGATCGGCCGCGATGCGGGAGTTGCCTTCAAAGATGAAGCGCACGCTCTCGGCGGGAAATTGCAGGGACTCAAGTTCGGTGAGGCTGAGCGAGAGAATACCGGCGGGCGAACCGACGCGTTCCATGGCTCGCAGAATGCGGCGGGGCCCGAGCTGCGGCGTGAGCGCGAGGGCGAGCCAGGCGAGGCGGTCCTCAGTGAGTGCAGGTGCCGGCACAGAGGACGCATTCGGTTCAGACGCAGCAGAGCTGGGGAGTGAGGGAATGGGCATTTAGGTTCCGCGCGGGTGATTGTGAAGTGGGATTGCTCGGAGAGTATCGGCGTGTTCGTTGCGAGTCAAGGGAAACCGCATTCGCCGGCGTTACCGTTGTTACACTTATCGGTGAGCCTGATTTCAAAAAAGCTGGTTATTGCTGCGATTGATTTTGCGAATCCCGCGCCGCTGATGTGGGATTTTGAGCATGCTCCGCTGAAGGACGAACTGCTGGGGCGGTACGAGATTGTTTCGTTGATGCCCTCAGAGTGCGCGCGCAGACTGAAAGAAGGCACGGCGGATATCGGGCTGGTGCCGGTAGCAGCATATGCGCAGATACCGGGTACGGTGATTGTGCCGGGATGCGCGATTGCGTCGCTCGACCATGTGCGGTCGATTCTGCTGGTCGTGCGGCATCCCGAAGGAGTACGTGCGGTGAAGCGCGTGGCACTGGATACGGCTTCGATTACGTCGGCCACATTTACACGAATCTTCTTTATCAAGCTATGGAGGACGTCGCCCACGTTTGTGGAACATACACCGGATCTTGAGGGGATGTTGCGCGTTGCGGATGCGGCGCTGCTGATCGGCGATCCGGCGCTGCTGGCGCTTGAGCAACGGAAAGCGCGCGAGGCGCGGACGGGTGAGCGGCTGGAGTACATCGACCTGGCGCATGAGTGGCGAGTGTGGACGGGGACACCGTGGGTTTCTGCCTTCTGGGCGGTGCGCGACGCGGCGTTTGGGCCGGACACGGTGACGCGGAAGCAGTTGGTGGAGGACTTCCAGAGGTCGCGCGATCACGGCCTGACACACATTGACGAGCTAGCGCGGGAGTGGTCAGCGCGAGTGCCGGTTTCGACGGGCGTGCTGCGGAATTACCTGACGGAGAACATCTACTACTTCCTCGACGATAGTTCCCGCGAGGGGCTGAATCTCTTCTACCGCTATGCGGTGGAGTGCGACGCGCTGCCGGCAGTTCCCGAACTTCATTTTCTGTGAAATGTCCCGAACTGACAGACGCGACAGCCTTTTGACGCGTCCAAAGAGTGCGTGGTCCTCGCTCTGCCGCACAACCCGTATCCGCATCTGTTCCCACACTGGCTGATTCACATCGGGACGCTGGGGATTTTTCTGGTGGCAATGGTGAACACCCTGGTGATTCCGACGCCACTGCCGGGCTCCAGCGACCTGCTGGTGCTACTGCTGACTGCGCGTCGAGTCAATCCGCTTCTGGCGACGCTAGCGGCCACACTCGGCAGTCTTGTCGGCGGCTATTTTACATGGAGCGCGGGCAAGCACGGCGGCGAGGCAATGCTGAAGCGCTATGGATCGGATCGGCTGCTGAAGCGGATTGAGCGCTGGATGAAGCGGAATGGGATGCTGACGGTTGCGGCGGCAGCAATTCTGCCGCCGCCGCTGCCGCTGGTGCCGTTTCTGCTATCGGCAGGGGCGCTGGGCGTGCCGTGCCCGCGTTACATGGTGGCGCTGGGAGTTGCGCGTGCGGTGCGCTACGGACTGCTTGCCTGGCTGGGCGCAACCTACGGCCGCGTGGTCATTGAGGAATGGTCACAGTACCTTGCCGGATGGGCGGATGTAATCATCTGGAGCTTTGCCGGCCTGTTGATTGCCGCGGCGCTGTTTGGGGTATGGAAATACAGGCACGACCAGAATGTGGCGAGGCAATGGTCCGCTTAAAGAGCGGTCCACGGAGCATTTGCCAGTTCCGGCTTTGCGGGATGGTTAGATTTCCCAGCGCAGAAGCGTTGAACCGACAGTGAAGCCGGCCCCAACACTTGTGGCGAGCACGAGGTCGCCTTTCTTGAGCCTTCCCTCTTCGCGCGCGGTCTGCATGGCGAGGGGTATGGTCCCAGCAGTGGTGTTTCCAAAACGGTCGATGTTGATGATGACGCGCTCCAGGGGAAGGTTCATACGTTCGGCGCTGGAGGTGATGATGCGCTTGTTGGCCTGATGCGGGATGAAGCAGCCCAGCTCATCTATGGCGACTCCATTACGGCTGAGCACAGCCTCAGATGCTTCCACCATTTTGCGGACCGCGAACTTGTAGACTGTCTGGCCGTCCTGATGGACGTAGTGCATTTTGTGGGCTACGGTCTCGGCAGTTGAAGGATGGAGACTGCCGCCGCCGGGCATGATCAAAGAGCGCGCGCCGGAGCCGTCGATTTCATGCACGAAGTCAATCACGCCGATTTCGCCTTCTGTGGCGGGTTCGATGAGGACTGCTCCGGCTCCATCGCCGAAGAGGACGCACGTGGCGCGATCGGTGTAGTCGATGATGGAGGACATGGTGTCCGCGCCGATGACGAGCACTTTGGAGTGAGCGCCGCTCTCGACGAGCTTGGCGCCGACCTGCAGGGCGTAGATGAAGCCGGAACAGGCCGCGGATAGATCGAATCCCCAGGCGCCCTTTGCGCCAAGGCGATCCTGAACGAGGCAGGCAGTTGCGGGAAAAAACATGTCCGGCGTGACGGTGGCGACGATGATGGCCTCAAGCTGATCGGCGCCGATGCCGCGCTCAGCAAGGCACTTCTTTGCCGCTTCAACGGCCATGTCACTTGTGGCCTGCCCCATATCGACCAGATGGCGTTCGCGGATACCGACGCGGGAGAAGATCCACTCGTCAGAGGTGTCGACCATCTTTTCAAGGTCCTGATTGGAAAGTACGCGGGGTGGAACGTAAGTTCCCAAGGCACTGATTTTGGCGCGTCGAGAGGCACGCGGACGCTCAATGAGGCTCAATGAGTTTCTCCACAACGGCTGAACTACAAAAGGCTATTGTCGCTGAGCAATTCCCTGGCTGTCTATCAAGGGCTTGTAAGGATTATGTAAAGAGGAAGGCGCTTCCGTTCCTATGTACCGGGAAACCTACTGCGCGCGCACTGGCCCGTTACCGTTGCTTCCTTCCGGACCTGGCGGGATTGGCGGGATTGCGCCGCGTAGGACCCGGCACATAATTCATGATATCACCCGGAGCAGCAGCGAGGCATGTTGGCCAGATGTGCGCAGGACCCTGTCTGAGAGGGTTCATCGACTAGAATAGGAGTGTGACGCAAGTTCTAATTGACGAGGCGGCGGGCCTCTCCACAAGTGAAAAATCCGCTGTTCCTGCGAGCCGGCCAAGGGTCGGCTTCGTTTCGCTTGGCTGCCCGAAGAATCTGGTGGACAGCGAGGTGATGATGGGGCTGCTGGACCGCGCCGGAGCAGAAATGACGTCGCAGCCCGAAGCGGCGGAGATTCTGGTGGTGAACACCTGCTCGTTTATCGATGCGGCCAAGCAGGAGTCGGTCGACGCGATTCTGGAGATGGCGCAGCACAAGACGGCCGGGACGGCAAAGAAGCTGATCGTGGCCGGATGCCTGGTGGAGCGGTATCGCGACGAGATTCGGAAGAACATTCCAGAAGTCGATGCGGTTGTCGGAACGGGCGAGTTGGAGCAAATTCTTGCCGCGGCAGGGCTGGAGATTCCGTCACCGAAAATCGCGGAGCCGTCGCCGTTCACGATTTTGAGCGCGACGCAGACGGCACGGGCCGAGGGCGAGTTGCGCGAACAGCAGGGGCGCTTCTCGCGTACGGAATGGGACGGGGCTGAGGCACACCTGCCGCAGTATCTCTACGACCACACCACGCCGCGATTGCTGGCGACGAAGAAGGCTTCCGCGTACATCAAGATTGCCGAGGGTTGTGACCATCCATGCAGCTTTTGCGTGATCCCGAATCTGCGGGGGAAGTTTCGCTCGCGGCGCTTTGAGTCGGTGGTGGCGGAAGCGGAGAACCTTGTGGCTCATGGCGTGCGCGAGATTACGCTCATCGGTCAGGACACGACATGTTACGGCGAAGACCTGGGCCTGAAGGACGGGCTGGCGCAACTGCTGGACCGGCTGGCTGGGATTCCGGGGCTGGTGTGGTTGCGGTTTCTGTACGCGTATCCGAACAAGATTACAGGCAGGCTGCTGGAGACCATCGCCAGGCACGAAAACATCTGCAAGTATCTGGATGTTCCGCTACAGCATGCGTCTGGTTCTGTACTGAAGGGTATGAAGCGCGGAGCGAACGCGGAGATCTTCCTGAAGACGATTGCGAAGGTGCGGGCGGCGGTTCCGGGGATTGCGCTGCGGACGTCATTTATTGTTGGCTTTCCAGGCGAGATGGAAGAGGACTTTAAGACGCTGCGAGAGTTTGTGCGCGAGGCGCGTTTTGACTGGCTGGGCGTGTTCGGCTACTCGGATGAAGACGGTTCGCGGGCGTTTGGGCTGGAGGGGAAGGTTCCGGCGCGGACGATTGAGCGGCGAAAACGCGAGCTGATGAAGATTCAGCAAGGCATCAGCAAGAAGGCCAAAACGGAGTGGGTGGGCCGCGAGGTCGAGGTGCTGGTGGAGGGTGAGAGTGAGGAGACTCCGCTGCTGTGGGAAGGCCGAACGCAGCTGCACGCTCCGGAGATTGACGGCACGGTGTACATCAACGACTTTGGGCCATACGAAGAGCTGACGGCGGGACAGTTCTATCGCTGCGAGATCACCGAGGCGCACGACTACGATGTTGTGGCGCGGGTGATTGAATCCCGCCGGGAGTGACAACAATGTGTGCGAATAAGGCGTTGCGGTGCCCTACGTGCCGCACGCTGGTTGCAAAAGACGACGAGCACTTTCCTTTTTGCAGCGACCGCTGCCGGATGATTGATCTGGGCAAGTGGGCAAGCGGGGAGTATCGGATTTCGTCGCCGATTCTTGATCCTGAGGTGCTGGAGGGGTTGAACGAGGCGAGCCGCAGGCCGAGAGAAGATGACGATGACGATCCGGAAGCAAGCTGAGAGATGACGGACAGAAAGCAGGCAAGAACCAGCTGGGCATGGGTCACGGCGACCTTCTTTGGGATCGGACACCTCCCGGGCGGGCCGGGGACCTGGGCGGCTCTGGTGACGGCGGCGATCTGGTATACAGTTGCGCGCGCTGCGCATGCGGGCGGGTTGTCGCTGGTGATTGCGACCTTGATTGCGGCGGCAGCGGCGACACTGATTGGGATTTGGGCAGCGGGGATTGTCGAACGCCAAAGCGGCAGGCTGGATCCCGGTTTTGTTGTCATTGATGAGGTCGCGGGACAGTTGACGGCGCTGCCGTTTGTACCGCTGGACATTGGACACGCGCTGCTTGCGCTGGTGCTGTTCCGGATATTCGATATTTTTAAGCCGCCGCCTGTGCGGCAGCTCGAACGGCTGCACGGCGGAGTGGGTATCATGATGGATGATGTAGCTGCGGGGCTGTACGCGCTTTTTATAGGCCTTATCGTGCATCATTGGTGGTAGAGAGCTAATGCCTTCCCTGCTCAAACCCGAACTGGGCCATACGCCGCGGATTGATGCGGTAGAGCCGAGCGCGGCGCTGCCGGGCGGACAGGTAGAGTTGCACGGAGCGAATCTGGGGCCGGTGTCGTTTCGGAGGCCCGTGGCCATGCTGGGCGATCTGGCCGCTCCTGTACTGATTAGCCGCAGCCGGCGCATGCTGCTGCAGGTGCCGGAAGAAGCGGTCAGCGGCAACTTGCGTATCCTGCAGAACGGTGCACAGAGCAATGCGGTGAATGTGGAAGTAGCGACGATGCTGGCAACGGGCGTGCATGCGGTTGCGAATCCGGCGGTGGACACAGCTGGGAACGTGTATGTGACGCTCTCAGGTGCGCGCGGGCAGGAGACGCCTGTGTCAGTGTTCCGCATTGAGCGCAACGGCGAGATGCGACCGTTCCTGAGCGGGATTATGAACGCCACGGGGCTGGCGACGGACGAAGAGGGCAACCTATATGTATCGTCGCGGCAGGAGGGCACGGTGTACCAGGTGTCTGCGGCTGGCGCGGCCAAGGTGTATGCCGAGGGCATGGGGATTGCGACGGGCATTGCCTTTGACGGAGAACACAACCTCTATGTAGGCGACCGCAGCGGAACGATATTCAAGATCGCTCCGGACAGGCAGATCTTTGTGTTTGCGACGCTGGAGCCGAGCGTGGCGGCCTACCATCTGGCGTTCGGCATTGACGGGACGCTGTACGTAACCGGCCCGACAACATCAAGCTACGAGAGCGTGTATGCTATAGACCGCAATGGAGATACGACGATCTTCTATCGCGGGCTGGGTCGGCCACAGGGATTGGCAGTGGACATTTCCGGAGCTCTGTATGTCGCCGCTTCTCTGGAAGGGCGGCGCGGAGTAGTGCGCATTTCGCAGTCGGGCGAGGCTTCGCTGGCGATTGCCGGATCGGGCATTGCGGGGCTTGCGTTTGTGCCTGGGGGGAACGCGCTCGTGGCTACGGCAAACAGCATTTATGATGTTGCTCTGGGCGTGGAAGGCTGGCGCGCTGATTGGCCGGCGTAAGGAACGATCAAACGACCAAAGCCCACCGGACCCCTAACTGAATGAATGCAGAAATTATCGCCATCGGCTCAGAGATGCTGACCCCGTGGCGACAGGACACCAATTCGCTGTTCGTGACCGAGCGGCTGAATGCGCTGGGGGTATCGGTTGCGTTCAAGACCGTCGTTGGGGACAGACCGAAGCATCTGATTGACGCGATCAGGAATGCGCTGCGGCGAACCGATGTGATTGTGATGATGGGCGGGCTGGGGCCGACGGAAGACGACCTGACGCGCGAGGCCGCAGCCGAGGCGTTGAAGATCGGGATCAAGCGGAATCATGACCTGATTGCCCAGATGTATGCGCGCGCTGCGCAGCGGCGCATGACGATGCCACGCAACAACGAGAAGCAGGCCGATGTGCTCGAGGGCGCGGAGATTCTGGAGAACCCGAGGGGTTCGGCGCCGGGGCAATGGCTGGACACGGTATACGCGGCGCATCGCAAGCTGGTGATGCTGCTGCCGGGGCCTCCGCCGGAGCTGAAGGCGATGTTTGACGCGCAGTGCGTTCCGCGGCTGCAGGCGGCGCTGCCGGAGCGATTTATTGCGACGCGGGTGTTGAAGGCGGCGCTGATTGCGGAATCGCAGGCAGACGCGCGAATTGCGCCGATCTACACGCAATTCGGAGATGTGGAGACGACGATTCTGGCGCATCTGGGGGACATCCAGATCAACCTTATGTGCGGCAAGCCTGCGATGGATCTGGCGCGGGCGCGGGTGGACGCGCTGGCGAGCCGGATTGAAGAAGAGCTGGACGACTTTATTTACTCGTCGCACGGGGAGTCGCTGGAACAGATCGTTCTCTACTACCTGGAGATGAAGGGGGCGACGCTTTCCGTGGCTGAAAGCTGCACGGGGGGGATGGTTGCCGAGCGGCTGACAAGCATCAGCGGGAGTTCAAGGTCGTTCGTGGGCGGGGCGGTGGTGTATTCCAACGAATTGAAGACGGAGTTCGCGGACGTTCCACCATCGGTGCTGGAACGGCATGGCGCGGTGAGCAAGGAGACGGCGGAGGCGTTGGCGGAGGGGATTCGCGAGCGGTGTGATACGACTCTGGGCGTGGGCGTAACAGGCATTGCCGGGCCTACGGGCGGGACCGCAGAGAAACCGGTCGGGCTAGTGTATCTGAGCGTGAGCGACGGGAAGACGACGGATGTGGTGGAGCGGCACTTCAACGGAGACCGGGGGCGAATCCGGAGCTACGCAGCGCAGACGGCGCTGGATATGGTTCGGCGGCGGCTGATGTAGGGCTGAACCTCGAATTGGCGCTTATTTTTTGTACCTCATACATTACACAGGAGTTATGATTCCGCCGACGGGATGGCGGGATGGGTAGTGTTTGCCTTCGGGCGAGGCCGGCGGGGCGGAGTTTTGGCTGCCGAGGTATTGGGTAAGGGCTTCGCGGAGGATGCTTTCTGGGGTCTGGTGGCGGGATTCGGCCAGCGCCTTGAGGCGGGTGGCGGCGGCGGGGTCGAGGTGGAGGGTGATGGGCATGGGCCGGTTGCTCCTGTCTCGATTATGAACCCGGCATGAGGAGCACGTGGGACGGATGCTCTGCGGCCATGTGAAGAATTGCCCGGTCGAAGGTGGCCAACACCAGTCCGTCGTGAATCGCCATGCCTAGCAACCAGGCGTCCGTGACCTGTTTGTGGCCGTGAAGGCGATAGCAGAACGGACGGGTCAGGGTGCTCCAGTCATGGGTTGGTGCGTGGTAGTGGTAGCCTTGCTCCGCAGAAATCCAGCCTCGGAAAGCGGGCTAATGGCCCATTGGAGATTGGGGATGGCAAACCAGTCCATGACGACCTGATGATGTATATGATCCTCACGCAAAAGCGGCGCGAAGGATGGGCACCCGGCCACCCGCCCTCACCCTCTACTAATACGGGACTTGTTTCCCAAGATGGTAGCTGATCCCAAATCTCACGCCCAGTTCATCCATTCCAGGATTGCTAGCCGCCAGATAGCCGTCCGAAATATGAAAAAACTCGATCGGTTCTACGCGCAAGTCGGCCCGTTTCCTCAGATTGATTTGAATGCCGAAGGCGGCCTGAATGTTGAAGTTCACATAGCTGGCGTCCGGTGAGAACGCTTTCCTGGTAAATACTGCCGTCCCCAATTTGGCGACCATGAAGGGCTTGATGGTAGTGTTGTTCCGCCACAGCATGCGAACGCCAATCGGTAGAATCGACACCCCGGGCACCAGCTCCTGGTTGGGGCTCTTTGGATTTCCCCAAAAATCGGAAACGGCGGGTTGGCTCAGAATAACAACGGGAAGAACCTCCGCTACATAGTCCACTTGTGATTTGAGGACATGGCCCCAGCTATGACGGTCGTACTCCACGCCCACCGTCCAGACGTTGCAGCGTGTCGTGGCGCTCCACAGCGTAACATTGCCGTCGTCCGTAATCATAACCATCACCGCGATCTCACTCGCGACCGGTTGCTTGACTGGGGTCCCCTTCGCCATCACGACATCTGCGTCCGACGAGGTGTTCGTCGCCACTTCGGTCTCCGCCTCCTGGGAGTATGCGAGTTGCGGCGCAAGAAGGCAGAGCGCAGCCAGAATGAAGAGGCAATTGAGGCGAACGTTGCCGGCGAAGCGACGCCTACTGCTGCACGGGGCGGACACAGAGCCACAAACTTGATCGTTCGGCAAGGGGTCACCAAGTGAATATGCAGAATGTGTGGGGGACGACGCCAGTATAGGTTCAAACGGATCGCACGGAGCAAACTTATTTACGAGTATGTGCGCGTCTGGAGAGCATCAGCCGGGCGATCCTGAACTATCGACGCTTTGAGGTGCTGATCGAGCGGTTCGTTCCGCTGGCGGAGATGATTGCGAGACAGAGCGGGTGAGGGTGGTGCGGCAGCGAGGTGAGTGAAGGCTGCAATGGGAAGTTACTACGAGTTCCCCACTCAAGCAAAGGAAGCTTGAGTGGGCCACCCGCCTACGCGCGATGAAACTGCGCGAAGGATTGATGGGATAAGGAAGAAGGCTTCAGCGAAGAGCGAGTAGCGAGTGGGATAGAGGACCACCCGCCTCATCCTCTCGTTTTCGATATTGGCCTGAAATGTGCTTTTATTGCCTTCATAAGAGCTTCATGCCGTATGACTCGCCGAGATCGATCGCTGCTTCCCTTAATCGCGCTTCGCGCATAATCAGCAGCCCCCTTCGAGACTTTTGAATTGTTATCGCCGATCCACTCATCAACTTCGTCCGCGAAGGCCGTGAGGGCTTTTCTGAGCGTTGGCTGTTGCGACGGTGGAAGTACATTTCCCTTCAGAATTTCGCCCGTGACAACGAACAGAGTGTAAAAATCTGTTCGATTTTTCCATCGCGTTTTTCGAATGTCTGGGAACAGACCCTTAATTGTCGATAACGTTCGTAGATAGATACGCTTCGTAGTCTTTTGGCCTGGAAATTCCTCCTCATATGGCTCAAGTTGGAAATAGTATTCATCAATAATTTTTCCCGAGCTACCTTGCGGTCCGTCCATAATGCCAAAAATGAGCTCGCTCACAAACTCCATATCCTTCATTCGCCGAATTAGCGCTGCCGAGACAATGCCATTTTCGGCCCAAAAGTCGTCATCGGCCAATTCGGTCACTAGTTGAATCAGCGGCCCGGAATATGTCGCGTTTCGCAATTCTTGATCATTGAGCTTGGTCAAGTAGGTGTTGAGGCGGCGAAACAGGTCGCGTACTTCTTCTTCCGTCGAATCGGTCAGGAACCTCACAGCCAGTTGATGACCAAAAAACTGCTTCTTCTGTTCCGAAGTCAAGTCGTCGAATGCCGTGTTTCTCCATTTCGAATCACTAGACAATTCTTCTAAGGAGAATTTATTGTCATCTTCCTCTGCCGCATCCTTATCAATCCCAATGAATTGAAGTATTGCCCTCACGCGCTGCTGGCCATCAACAACGGCGTATTTTGTTTCGCCCTCTTCAGAGGTCACTGTGTGAACATAGATTTCTGGCACTGGTAGCTTCAGAAGGATTGATTCAATAAGGTTGGATTTTTGTCGAATTGTCCATACGGGGCGACGTTGGTAGGGAGGCCTAATTTCAAGTGTTCCTTCCAAATATCGATCTTTGAACCACCCCAGCGTCTGCTGGCTTGCGTTATATTTCATCTCTCACCCACTAAAGCTTAAATTTATCCGCAACACATTCCAAGGTGTATAGCTGGTGCGTTTTCACGTGGTCCCATGTTCGATAGAGCCGTCCTTGGATCAGGAATTTTGAAAGGCTAGGAACCCGTCCGAGCCCTTGAAATGTCCTGAACCAATGATTCGAGAGCGTTATGATTCCGGGGAGCCGGTTTGGTTCAATAAACCCGAAGAAGAGGTTGTTCGTTTTATGAACCTTGAACGCTAACTGTACTTTCTCCGGCAGAGCGAGTCGCTTGCGGCCGATTCTAGACAATTGCAGCCATGCAACATCAAACATGTGAGAATTTACAACGATAGTATCGATGTCAGATGAAGTAGAGAAAGCTGAGCCGAATTTCTCCGGACTAAGACTGAAGCCGAGCCTCGCGCTGCCTATGATTGAGATGTCCTCGGGTGGTGTTCGCAGCTGCATTCCGAGAGTATTTCGGAAAACTTCGTATGACGCTTCTTCAGTTTGAAAAACGAACGGCAGGCCTGCAATCAAGTGTTGCTCGATAACTTCGTTGTGGCGACGCTCTTTCAGCATCGCCACAACCTCATCCTTATTCAAATACGCCATAGTGAATGGGAACGTAGTTCAAGTCTCAGACAGCGTAACAGCGGAGCCCTGATTTGAGAAAGAAAAAGCCCGGCAAACCGCCGGGCTTCTCTTCTTTTCTAGGTCTTGCCCTTACTCGGAGGCGGCCATTTCTTCGGCTTCGCCTTCCTGGCGCATCATTTCGAGTTCGCGTTCGGCTTCCTCGTAGGCGGTCTGGACCTCCTGCTGGACGCGGGCTGCCGCTTCTTCAAGCTCGGGTGAGAGCTGGATGTTGCGGTAGTACTCCATGCCCGTGCCGGCGGGGATGAGACGGCCGACGATGACGTTCTCCTTGAGGCCGCGCAGGTTGTCGATGGCGCCGTTGATGGACGCCTCGGTAAGCACGCGCGTGGTCTCCTGGAAGCTGGCGGCGGAGATGAAGCTGTCTGTCGAGAGCGAGGCCTTGGTGATGCCGAGCAGGAGCGGACGGCCGATGGCCGGGCGACCTCCCTCAGCGATCACGCGCTCGTTCTCGGCGCGGAAGCGGAACTTGTCGACCTGCTGCTCGAGCAGGAAGGTGGTGTCGCCTACGTCTTCGATCTTCACCCAGCGGAGCATCTGCCGGACGATGGTTTCAATGTGCTTGTCAGAGATGGCCACACCCTGGAGACGATAGACTTCCTGGATCTCGTTGACCAGGTAGGCCTGCAGCTCCTTTTCGCCGAGCACGGCAAGAATGTCGTGCGGGTTGAGGGGCCCGTCCATGAGGGGCTCGCCGGCTTTGAGGCGTTCGCCCTCCTGCACGTTGACGTGGATGCCGCGCGGCACGGAGTATTCCTTCTCTTCTCCGTTGTCGGCGGTGACGTAGATTCTACGCTGGCCCTTGGTGACCTCACCGAAGCGAACGACGCCGTCGATTTCACTGATGATGGCGGTTTCGCGCGGCTTACGGGCCTCGAAGAGCTCGACGACGCGAGGCAGACCGCCGGTAATGTCCTTGGTGCGCGTGGTTTCGCGCGGAATTTTGGCAAGGATGTCACCGGGGAAGACCTCGTCCCCGTCCTGGATCATCAGGTGAGCGCGGGAGGGCATGAGGTAACGCTTGCTGCCTTTGGCTCCCTTGACGATGATGGCCGGCTGGCGTTTTTCATCGGCTGCTTCGGCAACGACAAGGCGCGAGAGGCCTGTGACTTCGTCGACTTCTTCGTTCAGGGTGATGCCTTCCTGCAGGTCCTTGAACTGCGCCGTTCCACCGATTTCAGTAAGGATGGCGAAGGTGTAGGGATCCCACTCGGCAAGGGCCTGCCCGATCTGCACCTGAGCGCCGTCCTCGACCTTGAGCTTGGCGCCGTAGACGATCTGGTAGCGCTCCTTCTCGCGGCCACGGTCGTCGATGACGGCAACAGCTCCGGAGCGGTTCATGGCAACCAGGTCACCCTGCTTGGAGCGCACGGTGGCGAGGTTGATGAAGCGCACGGTCCCGTTGTTACGGGCGTCGAGGCGCGACTGCTCGGAGACTCGCGATGCGGTTCCGCCGATGTGGAAGGTGCGCATGGTGAGCTGGGTGCCCGGCTCGCCGATGGACTGCGCGCCGATGACGCCGACGGCCTCGCCAAGCTCAACCATGCGGCCGGAGCCGAGGTTGCGGCCATAGCAGAGGACGCAAACACCGCGGCGTGACTCGCAGGTGAGCACGGAGCGGATCTTGACGCGCTCGATGCCAGCGGCCTGGATGGCAGAGGCCAGCTCTTCGTTGATCTCCTGGTTGACGTCGACGATGACGTTGCCCTCGAAGTCCTTGAGCTTCTCGAGCGAGACGCGGCCGATGATGCGGTCGCGCAGCGGCTCGATGATCTCGCCGGATTCGACGATGGGGGTCACGTAGATGCCTTCCACAGTGCCGCAGTCCTGCTCGGTGACGATGACGTCCTGCGCCACGTCGACGAGACGGCGGGTGAGGTAGCCGGAGTCGGCGGTCTTCAGAGCGGTATCAGCCAGACCCTTGCGCGCGCCGTGCGTGGAGATGAAGTACTCGAGCACGGTGAGGCCTTCACGGAAGTTGGCCGTGATGGGGGTCTCGATGATTTCGCCTGAAGGCTTGGCCATGAGGCCGCGCATGCCGGAGAGCTGACGGATCTGCTGCTTCGATCCGCGGGCGCCTGAGTCGGCCATGATATAGACCGGGTTCATGGTGCCGGCTTTGTCGGCCTTCTTCATGTTGTCGAACATCTCGTCGGCGACCTTCTCCGTGACCGCAGACCAGAGCTGGATGACCTTGTTGTTGCGCTCGCCGTTGGTGATGGCTCCGTCGAGGTACTGCTGCTGAATTGCGAAGCGCTGTTTTTCAGCGTCGCGCACGACGGGGTACTTGGTCTCGGGAATGACCATGTCTTCGAGGCCGACGGACAGTCCGGAGCGGGTGGCGTACTGGAAGCCGAGCTCCTTAATGCGGTCGAGCATCTTGACGGTGGTCTCAAGTCCGAGGTTGAGGTAGCAGTAGTTGACGAGCTGGCCGATGCCCTTCTTCTTGAGCAGGCCGTTGATGTAGGGCATACCCTCCGGCAACGCATCGTTAAAGATGGCGCGGCCAACCGTGGTCGAGATGAACTGCTTGTCGTAGTCGACCGGCTCGGTGTGGGTGATGTCCTGATCGTCGTAGGCCGTGGTCATGTCGAGGACAGGACCGGTGTAGCGCAGACGAATGGGGGTGAGGGTCTCGACCTCGCGTGTTTCGAGGGCCATGAGCGCCTCTTCCACATTGGCGAAGACGCGGCCCTCACCCTTGGCTCCAGTCTTGGCCTTAGTGAGGTAGTAGAGGCCGAGCACCATGTCCTGCGTGGGCACCGTGATTGGCTGTCCCGAGGCCGGAGACAGGATGTTGTGCGAAGCGAGCATGAGCACGCTGGCCTCAACCTGCGCTTCCGGCGAGAGCGGAATGTGCACGGCCATCTGGTCGCCGTCGAAGTCCGCGTTGAATGCGGTGCAGACGAGCGGGTGAATCTTGATGGCCTTGCCTTCGACAAGAACAGGCTCAAAGGCCTGAATGCCGAGGCGGTGCAGGGTTGGAGCGCGGTTGAGCAGCACGGGATGGTCCTTAATGACTTCCTCAAGGATGTCCCACACGATGGGCTCCTGCAGCTCGACCATTTCCTTGGCCTGCTTGATCGTGGTGCAGTGGCCGGTCTGCTCAAGGCGGTGATAGATAAACGGCTTGAAGAGTTCGAGCGCCATTTTTTTGGGCAGGCCGCACTGATGCAGCTTGAGTTCTGGACCGACGACGATGACCGAACGGCCGGAGTAGTCGACGCGCTTGCCGAGCAGGTTCTGGCGGAAGCGGCCCTGCTTGCCCTTGAGCGTGTCCGACAGCGACTTGAGCGGGCGGTTGTTCGCTCCGCGCAGCACGCGGCCACGGCGTCCGTTGTCAAAGAGAGCGTCAACGGCTTCCTGCAGCATGCGCTTCTCGTTGCGCACGATGACCTCAGGCGCATGGAGGTCCATGAGTTTCTTGAGGCGGTTGTTGCGGTTGATGACGCGGCGATAGAGATCGTTCAGGTCCGACGTGGCGAAGCGTCCGCCGTCGAGGGGCACGAGCGGGCGCAGCTCGGGCGGAATGACCGGGATGACGTCGAGGATCATCCACTGCGGTTTGTTGCCGGATTTGCGGAAGGCCTCAACGACCTTGAGGCGCTTGGAGTACTTGAGGCGCTTCTGGAGCGAGGTCTCGGCCTTCATGCGCTCGCGCAGCTCGGTGGAGAGCTCATCGATGTCGACGCGCTTGAGCAGCTCCTTGATGGCCTCGGCGCCCATCATGCCCTTAAAGCCGGTTGGGCGGTACTGTGCGTCGAGCTCGCGGAAGCGGGTCTCGTCCTTGATAATCTCGCGCTCCTTGACGGGCGCGTCGCCGGGATCGACGACGACGTAGCTCTCGAAATAGAGCACGCTCTCGAGGTCGCGCAGAGAGATGTCGAGCAGGTGGCCGATGCGCGAGGGCAGGCCCTTGAAGAACCACACGTGCGAGCAGGGCGAGGCGAGCTCGATGTGGCCGAGGCGCTCACGGCGGACCTTGGAGACGGTGACTTCCACACCGCACTTGTCGCAGATGACGCCGCGGTGCTTCATGCGCTTGTACTTGCCGCAGAGGCACTCCCAGTCCTGGGTGGGGCCGAAGATGCGGGCGCAGAAGAGCCCGTCGCGCTCTGGCTTGAAGGTGCGGTAGTTGATGGTCTCCGGCTTGGTGACTTCGCCATGGGACCAGCTGCGAATCTTTTCAGGAGAAGCGAGCTGGATGCGGATGGCATCAAAGTCGGTGATCGGGCTGGACAGTTCAAATGGACTGGAACGGTACAAGGTGTTCCTCCTTACCGAGCCACCAGCTATCAGTTACCAGTGCTCAGTATGTTTGCTTCAGTTCTGTTGAGCACGACGCGAATTTCATGCGCGGCTCTTATTCAAAATCCTTCTCGCGTTACCGGCGCCAGCAAACGACTAGCGACCGGCAACTGAGAACTGTGAACTAATCGGCGGCTGCGATGGTCGGCAGCGGAAGCTTTTTGGCTTCGCCTGTGCCGGTCATCTTGATAAGCTCCACGTCAAGGCAGAGCGATTGCAGCTCGCGGATGAGCACGTTGAACGACTCGGGCACGCCGGGCTCGATGGCCGCTTCGCCTTTGACGATGGCCTCGTAAATCTTGGTACGGCCATAAACATCGTCGGACTTGGCGGTAAGCAGCTCCTGGAGAATGTAGGCTGCGCCGTAGGCCTCGAGGGCCCAGACTTCCATTTCTCCGAAGCGCTGTCCGCCGAACTGCGCCTTGCCGCCCAGCGGCTGCTGGGTGATAAGCGAGTACGGTCCGATGGAGCGGGCGTGGATCTTGTCGTCGACCAGGTGCGAGAGCTTGAGCATGTAGATGTAGCCCACTGTTACAGGCTGCTCAAATGGATCGCCGGTCATGCCGTCGTAGAGAACAGATTTACCGGACGTGGGCAGACCCGCGGACTCCAGCAGGGCCTTGATCTCGGTTTCCCTGGCGCCGTCGAAGACCGCCGTGCCCAGCCATATGCCGCGCTGCATGCCGAGGCCGACGCGGATGATCTGATCGTCGTCCAGCTCCATCAACTGGCGCAGGGCGGCCGTGCCGGCGAAACGCTTCTCAAAGATCTTGCGGATCTCGTTGGCGTCCTGGTTCTTTTTGACCAGCTCGGCGATCTGCTTGCCGAGCTCGTGCGCGGCCCAGCCGAGGTGGGTCTCAAGAATCTGACCGACGTTCATACGCGAAGGCACGCCGAGCGGGTTGAGCACGATCTCAACCGGGGTGCCGTCGGGCAGATAAGGCATGTCTTCCTCGGGCAGAATGCGCGAAATGACGCCCTTGTTGCCGTGGCGGCCGGCCATCTTGTCGCCGACGGAGAGTTTGCGCTTCATGGCGATGTACACCTTGACCAGCTTGATAACGCCGGGAGCCAGCTCATCGCCCTTCTGCAGCTTGCCGATGCGCTCGTTGGTGATCTTGCGGAGAACGTCGATCTGGCGCGAGGTCATCTCTTCGATCTCGTCGATCTGCTCATTGACGCGCGGATCCTTGTCGGCGTAGCGGATGCGCTTGAGGTTCTTGGTGGAGATGCGCTCGATGGTGTCGCGGTCGAGGATGGCTCCCTTGACGAGGAGGCGCTTGTTGGTGCGCTCGTCGTGCAGATCGGCCAGGACCTCCTTGCCGCCAAGAATTGCCTCAAGGCGCTTAAGGCGCTCGTCAGTGAGGATTCGGATTTCGTCGGCGAGGTTCTTCTCAAGCTGCGCAATCTGCTCGGTCTCAATCTGCTTGGCGCGCTCGTCCTTTTCCTGGCCCTTGCGGGAGAAGATGCGGACGTCGACCACGGTGCCCTCAATGCCCGGAGGACAGGTGAGCGAGGCATCACGGACGTCGCCAGCCTTTTCGCCGAAGATGGCGCGGAGCAGCTTCTCCTCCGGCGTGAGCTGGGTTTCGCCCTTGGGGGTGACTTTGCCGACGAGGATATCGTTGTGCTTGATCTTGGCACCGATGCGGATGATGCCGCTCTCGTCAAGATCGCGCAGCGCATGCTCGCTGACGTTGGGTATGTCGCGGGTGATCTCTTCGGGGCCGAGCTTGGTGTCGCGGGCCTCGATCTCGAACTCTTCAATGTGGACGGAGGTGTAGTAGTCCTCGCGAACCAGCTTTTCCGAGATGAGGATGGCGTCCTCGAAGTTGTAGCCGCGCCAGGGCATAAAGCCGACCAGCACGTTGCGTCCGAGGCCGAGCTCGCCCTGCTCTGTGCAAGGACCGTCGGCGATCACTTGTCCCTTGACCACGCGGTCGCCCTGATGGACTATCGGCTTCTGGTTGATACAAGTGTTCTGGTTGGAGCGCTTGAACTTGATGAGCTGATAGATGTCCGACCCGACCTCGCGCGACATCTGCGTGGGGTGGTGTTCGCCTTCCACGCGCACGATGATGCGCTCGGAGTCCACCGAGTCAACGATACCGTTGCGGCGGGCCAGGATGACGGCGCCCGAGTCGCGGGCAGTGACGCCTTCCATGCCGGTGCCGACCAGCGGCGCCTCAGACACGAGCAGAGGCACGGACTGGCGCTGCATGTTCGCGCCCATCAGAGCGCGGTTTGCGTCATCATGCTCGAGGAACGGCACGAGCGAAGCTGCGACGGACACGAGCTGCTTGGGACTCACATCGATGTAGTCAACCTCGGAGCGGTCAACGAGGACGAAGTTGCCCTGACGGCGGGCATTGACCAGTTCGTCCTGGATGTTGCCGCTCTCGTCGAGGTCGATGTTGGCCTGCGCGATGGTATGGCGGTCTTCTTCCCACGCGGAGAGGTAGAAGGAGAACGGCTCAAACTCGATGAGGCGCTTTTTATCCTTCCTGAACTGATTGTTGAGCTTGAGCGCTTCGCCCTTCTCAAGGTAGTCGCTCACGCGGAGCCCGCTTTCACCGGCGTTGGTGACCTGTACGTAGTCGAGCACGCGGCCGTTGGCGACGCGGCGGTACGGCGACTCAATGAATCCGTACTCGTTGATGCGCGCAAAGCACGACAGAGAACTGATGAGGCCGATGTTCGGACCTTCCGGCGTCTCAATGGGGCAGATACGGCCGTAGTGCGTGGGGTGAACGTCGCGGACCTCGAATCCGGCGCGTTCGCGCGACAGGCCGCCAGGCCCGAGCGCAGAGAGTCGGCGCTTGTGCGTGATCTCCGACAGCGGGTTGGTCTGGTCCATGAACTGCGAGAGCTGCGAGGACCCGAAGAACTCGCGAATTGCGGCCATAACCGGCTTGGCGTTGATGAGGTCGTGCGGCATGGCCGTCGACATCTCCTGGTAGACGCTCATCTTTTCCTTGATAGCGCGCTCCATGCGGACGAGGCCGATGCGGAACTGATTCTCCATGAGTTCGCCGACGGCGCGCACGCGGCGGTTGCCGAGGTGGTCGATGTCATCGACGATGCCGATGTTCTTGCGCAGCTTGAGGAGGTAGCGGATGGTTCCGTAGAAGTCCTCAGGCGTAAGGGTGCGGTTGTCGAGCGGCGAAGCATCGGCATTCTCGTAAAGCTTGATGTTGAATTTCAAGCGGCCCACGCGCGAAAAGTCGTACTTGCGCGGATCGAAGAACATGCCTTCGAAGAGCGCGGTAGCAGTGTCGAGCGTCGGCGGATCGCCGGGGCGCAGCTTGCGGTAGATCTCGATGAGCGCCTCTTCAGGCTTCCGGACCGAGTCGCGGCGGAGCGTGTTCGAGATGATGTTGCCCACATCATCACGCTCGGGGAAGAAGACTTCGACGGAGGCGATGCCGCTGTTGGCAAGCTTCTGCAGCTTGTCGGCGGTAAGCTCCTGGTTGGCCTCAAGGAAGACTTCTCCGGTGGTGGTATCGACCACGTCGGCCGCAGTGATGGCTCCGTCCAGCTCGGAGCCTTCGATCTCGACCTCATGGAGCTTCGCCGCGCGGAGCGCCTTGAGGATGGAAGGTGTGATCTTGCGGCCGGAGTGCGCGATCTCCTCGCCCTTGTGCACGACGGCATGCGCGGGCTTTGCGCCTAGCAGATGCGTTGGCTTCTCGGCGTTCTCGTCGAGGGCCCAGAAGAGCTTACCGTCCTTCAGATTGATCTTATCGACGGTGTAGAAGGTCTTCAGGATTTCCTGGTCAGACTTGAGCCCGAGCGCGCGCAGGAAGATGGTGCCGAGGAACTTACGCTTGCGGTCGATGCGAACATAGAGCGTGTTCTTCTGGTCGTACTCGAACTCAACCCATGAGCCGCGGTAGGGAATGATCTTGCCGAGGAAGTAGGTGCGATTGTTCGCCGTCTCAAAGAAGACGCCAGGCGAACGGTGGAGCTGCGAGACGATGACACGCTCGGTCCCGTTGACGATGAACGTGCCGTTCTGCGTCATAAGCGGAATGTCGCCGAAAAAGACCTCCTGCTCCTTGATGTCGCGGATGGTCTTGGCGCCGGTCTCGGGGTCCTTGTCATAGATGGTGAGGCGCACGGTGACCTTGAGCGGAGCGGAGTAAGTCATGCCTCGCTCTTCGCACTCGGCCTGGTCGTACTTGAGCTGCAGACCAACAGGGTCGCCGCACTTGTTGCAGAAGTCGGGCGTGTTCTTGTTGTAGGTTCCGCATTTGGAGCAAAGGACGTCGCCGGGGTGGAAGGGATCGGTGATGACCATGCTGCCGCAGTTCACGCAGATTGTGCGGAGGTGGTGCAGACCCTTCAGGTGTCCGCACTTGCACTCCCAGTTGCCGATGGCGTAGTCGACGAAGTCGAGCTGGGAGATATTGCGGAAGTCAGTAATGGGAAACACAGAGGTGAAAACGGACTGCAGACCGTTGTCCTCACGCTCAGCAGGAAGCTTGTCCATTTGCAGGAAACGCTCGTAGGAGCGGCGCTGCACCTCAATGAGGTTGGGAATCTGGATGGCTGTCGGAATCTTTGAAAAATCGAGACGGCTGCGAATGGCGCGGTTCTCGTTCGGCATGCTTCACTCCTCATGACTCGTCGATACGAGGTTCCGGTGTTCCGGAAAAGAAGACGCCGCCCGAGTCACGCGGAGTCTCCTGGTGCTGCCTGCGCGAAGTCCGTCTTCCCCGCCTCGTCCGGAGAGAACGTCGCATTCGATGCCAGCGCTCAATCGGTTGCATTGAGACCGCCGGAATTTAACTTGCGCGGGAGACGCCGCAGGGCGTAGTCTTCCGCTTTACATCAAGACAACTGCCCGCCTGGCGCCGCAAAGGCCCGAGCGGGATGCCGGCGACTTAAAACGCCGGGGAAACGAAATTTCTGGCGGAACTGGAAAGGAGAGCGCGAGAGACACGGAAAAAACCGGGGCAATCTGCCGGCACAATGCGAAAGCGCCCGCAGAGACAGGAAGTCTCACGAGCGCCACAACCGGATTGTGCACTAAACGATGACAGAATGTTGACTACCCGCCGATTCCCTAACCGCGTATTCGCCGCCCTACAACCGAGTCGCTAACGTATCCACAGGCCCGCCTTGTATCCTGCGGATATGCCGGTAGCACTCTACCGGAAGAAATTTGTTGGCGCCGTAAAGCCGACATGCTGAACCGGCAGCCCCAAATGATTGAGACTGCGTAAGTTTCCGAATTGCCGGAGACGAGGCGCAGAGTTTCCGTTCCGACCAACCCCTCAGAAGACAGCCGAGCGGAACGCACAAGTATTAGCATAGCGCGTTCCGCTTTGGCATGCAACTTGCTGACGCAGTTTCAAAACGGGAAATTTACCGTAGAGTGACCGCGCAGGTTTGACCAGACGAAAAACTACTTAACTTCGATGGTTGCGACGCCCTCAAACTTCTTTTTGATGGCCTCGGCGTCTTCCTTGCTGATGTTCTCCTTCAGAGGCTTGGGAGCGCCGTCGACCAGATCCTTGGCTTCCTTGAGGCCAAGCGAGGTGACTTCGCGTACCGCCTTGATGGTATTGATCTTGTTCGCGCCGGCATCCTTGAGGATGACGGTGAACTCGGTCTGCTCGACTGCGGCAGGCGCTGCCGCGCCAGCCGCCGCACCACCAGCAACAACGACCGGGGCTGCTGCCGCTGCGGAGACGCCAAGGCGCTCCTCGAGCTTCTTCACCAGGGCCGCCGCGTCCAGAAGGCTAAGCCCAACGATCTGATCTTCCAACTGCTGTAAATCCGCCATGCTTTTCTCCAACCAAAACTAAATTTTTTATTGCCTGCCGGATTTCTCCGGTTGCCGCCCGCCCGCACCCTGAAGTTTCCGATGTGCCCAGACATGGCACCCTTCAGGCCGCTGCCGCGGCGAATCCTGATTTAAGGGTTCTGCTTTTGAACCCTTTGCTTCTAGCCCGCTGCTGCGAACTTTTCCTTCTCGACGCCCTGACCGAGGACAACGGCCAGATCGCGTCCGGTTGCATTGATGACCGTGGCCAGACGCTGCGCCGGAGCATTGATAAGGAAGAGGAGCTTTGAGAAGATCTCTTCCTTGCCCGGCAGTGTGGCCAGCGCCTTGACTTCCTCAACATTGATGACCTTGCCATCGATGATGCCCAGCTTGAAGGTGAACTCCGCGTTCTCTGCCACCCAGGTTGAGAGCGCCTTGGCGAGGGCGACCGGGTCACCGCTGGTGTAGGCGACCGAGGAGACACCCTTGAGGTTCTGCAGAGCGGCCTCGATTTTGGTTCCCCTGGAGCCGCGCGCGGCGAGCTTGTTCTTGAGCACGCGATAGCGCCCGCCCGCGGCGCGAACGGTCTTGCGCAGCTCATAGTCCTGCGCAACGGTGAGCTTGGAGAAGGTACCGACGATGGCGCTGGTGGAGTGCTCCAGCTCCTTCGCGAGGTATTCAATCTTCTCTGCCTTCTTTGACCTGCTGATTGCCATGATGACGATTCCTTACCGGCCAACTGCGTCGAAATCGACGGCGGCCAAAACCCTAAAATTCTCGTTACGCCTTGGCGGCAGCTTCCGCGACCGCGCTGTCAAGAGGGATTCCGGGCCCCATGGTGGAGCTGAGCGTAATGCCCTTGATGTACTTGCCCTTGGCGGCGGAAGGCTTGGCGCGAACCACGCTGGTAATGACGGTCTGCGCGTTCTCAACCAGCTTTTCAACCGGAAAGGACAGCTTACCCACGGGGACATGCACGAGCGCCGTCTTGTCAGTACGGAACTCGATTTTGCCGGCCTTGATTTCCTTGATTGCGGCAGCCACGTCGCTGGTGACGGTTCCGGTCTTCGGATTGGGCATGAGGCCGCGAGGGCCAAGCACCTTGCCGAGACGGCCGACGGACTTCATCATGTCGGGCGTGGCGATGAGGGCGTCAAAGTCGGTCCAGTTTTCCTTCTGGATTTTTTCGACCAGGTCTTCGCCGCCAACGAATTCGGCTCCGGCGGCTTCGGCCTCCTTGAGGCGCTCGCCTGTGGTGACGACAGCGACCCGCTTGGTCTTGCCCAGGCCGTGCGGAAGTACGACGGTGCCGCGCACCATCTGATCGGCATGGCGGGGGTCGACTCCAAGACGCATGGTGAGATCCACGGTCTCGTCAAACTTTGCGAATTTAACTTTTTGCAGGAGCGGAACCGCTTCCTGGAGTGCGTAGGGGCGCTGTTCGACAGCCGCGCGCGCCTTCGCGACATTCTTGCCTGGTTTTCTCGACATACTTCCTCGTCTCCCACCGCTCGGCGCTGGTGCCTGCCGGCCGTGGTTGGTAATGCGTGCGCCCGGATAAAAGGCGCGTCTTTTGATTATGGGGGAAAGGTGGGTGGATT
>Ga0335075_10002921_pt1 | contig 27333 bp, 23 predicted proteins | sample Lox_Sample_24_FD_206723 | JGI IMG/M metagenome (GOLD analysis project Ga0335075, IMG submission 206723) | Soil microbial communities from Loxahatchee National Wildlife Refuge, Florida, United States - Lox_Sample_2.4 | ecosystem: Environmental > Terrestrial > Soil > Wetlands | place: USA...
CCAACCGCAGTCAGCGAGTGACCGGATCACCGAGGCCTGGCGTCGACATCGCCCGTACCTGATCAATCTGGCCTACCAGATGCTGGGCGACGTCGGCGACGCCGAAGACGTTGCGCAGGAGGCGTTTCTGCGGCTTTCGCGCGCTGACCTCAACGAGATCGAGGACATCCGGGCCTGGCTGACGGTGGTGGCGGGCCGGCTCTGCCTGGACCAGGTGCGTTCGGCGCGCGCCCGCTACGAGCGGCCCGGTGAGCTCGGTGCAGAGGTGGCCGCGCTGAACCAGTCGCGTCGGCTAGGTCCGGCCGATCGGGTCACCCTCGACGACGAGGTCCGCACGGCACTGCTGGAGGTGCTGCGCCGGCTAAGTCCGGGCGAGCGGGTGTCTTTTGTATTGCACGACGTGTTCGGGGTGCCGTTCGACGCGATCGCGGAGACGGTGGGCCGACCGGTCGGCACCTGTCGACAACTGGCGCGGCGCGCGCGAACGAAATTCGCCATGGCCCAGCCGGCCCAGCCGAAGCCGGAGGACGTGCCGGTGGCGGAGCACCAGCTTGTCACCGAGAAATTCATCACCGCCTGTGCCAACGGCGATCTGCAGGCCTTGGCTGCGGTGCTGGACCCGACGGTATGGGGTGTCGGGACGGTGCTCGCCGATCCCGCCCCGCCACCGCAGATCAACCACGGCCCGCACGATGTTGCCGTCAATGTGCTGCGCTACTTGGGGCCGGGGGCGACAGTGGTCAGCGGACCCGCCGGTCAGCCGGTGCTGCTGGCCTTCGCCGAACGTCGGCTTTTCGCCGTCATCGTGCTGACCGTCCGCGACCGCCTGGTCACCAAGATCGAAGCCACGGCGGACCCGTCGGCGCGAACCGGGGTCGGTCAGCCTTAGTGCGATGATGCCGGTGGAGGTGCAGTATGCGATACGTCCGTGCGGAAACCATCCACGCCTCGGCCGAACGAGTTTGGCAACTGCTGGTCGACGTCGAGGGCTGGCCGTCCTGGAGCGAGTCGATGCGGGAGATCACCCGCCTCGATGACGGACCGTTCGCGGTGGGCAGCCGCTCGCGGGTGACACAGCCGACGGGTCGACCGATGGAATGGACCGTCACCGAACTCGAGCCGTTGCGAAACTTCACCTGGACCGCAGGGCAACCGGGGATGTCCTTCGTGGCCGTGCACCGGATTCAAGACGAGGGCAACCACCTGCGCGCCGAACTGGAGTTCCTCGTGAGCGGCGCGATGGCTTGGCTCGCACGGTTGATCGCGGGACCGAGGATCCGCAAATATCTCGACATGGAGATCACCGGCCTCAAGCGGGCAGCCGAGAACGGGTGACCGCCAGGCCCGGGCCCGCTAGCTACGGTTTTCCGGCGTGCGATCTGGCCGTGACGCGAAGAAGCCCGCGATCGCCGCGGTGATCTGCAGAAATCTGCGCCGCGTCGCGCGAGACATTTCGGTCTTCACGTCGATGACACCGCCGGGCCGCAGATGGGGATCGAAGGGCACCTCCACCACCGTCTGGCCGCGGTCGAGAAACTGACGCGCCAGGATTGAACGGGTGCGCTTGTCGGAGTGCCCGTCAGAGTCGTTGAGCACCAACACAGTCCGGCGCAGCAAAGCGGTACGGCCGTGTGCGGCCAGCCATTCCATCGTCTGCGCAGCCGCCGACGCACCATCTGCCCACGGTGATGACACGACGATCAGCGCGTCCAGGTCGCTCAGCGCCTCCTGGGTGACCGGGGCGTCCATCGTGGAACCGCAGTCGACGATCGAAATCGTGAAGTGACGGTCCAGCCGCGAGGTGGCTTCACGATAAAGCGCGGGATCGAGGACGCGCCGCGGACCGGCCGTCGGCTCCCCGGCCAGTACGTACAGGCCCGCCGAATTGCTACCGACGCGCGTGCTCATATCGGCGAACGACTGAAGGTTCTTGTCCGCGGCAAGTTCCCAGTACGAGCCGCTGGTTTGCGGGTCGATCCTGCTGCCAAGCCGGCCGAACGCGGTGTCGGCGTCGACCGCTACCACGCGGTCCTGTCGGCGCAGTTCAGCGAAGATCGACCCAACGCTGGCGGCGATGGTGGTTTTTCCAACCCCGCCCTTGCCGAGCACACCGACTTTGTAGTTACCGCGAAGCCCGGACCCAATGGTGGCCTCATACGCGGCTTCTTGTTTTTCATGAGCCGACGGTCCGGGGTTGATTAGGCCGAAAGTGGCCTGGTAAACGACGCGGCGCCAGCCGTATTTGGGACTCGGCCGCCGCGGTTGGGGCACAACCGTCGGCGAAACGCCGATGCCGCTCCAGGAAGGTCGGTGCGATCCGCCCGGGGGGCGCGGCGGAGCGGGCCGTTGCGATGGCGCCACTCGAGGATCGTCGGCCTGCGGGCGTGGCGGTGGCGCTGGCGGGCCGCCTGGTGGCGCGGGCCGCAATCGGTCGCGCAGGAAATCCTCACGCTCGTTCATCGGCAACCGGAAATCGCAGTCTCGACATGTCAGGAGCTCACGGGCTCGGATACCCAATATTCACGCAAGCCGGCGATCCGGTCGCCATCGAATTCCAGGATGGCGACCTCGCGAATCCGCTTGCGGTGGCCTTTGATGAGGTCGTCGAACCGCGCTTCCCACTCGGCGATGGCGGTAGTGCCGTCGAGATAGAGGCTGAGCAATTCGGCCTGGATGTTGGCCTGTTCCTGGACGACCTTGGTCTGCCAATACTCACGAATGCCGGCGTGGCCGCGGATCGGCTGCTCCAGCACCCGCTCGTGATAAGTCGCCGCACGGGTAAAGATGTTAAGGATCAGATCGGGGTCCTGCGTGGTCCAGGCGCGGATGTAGGTGTCGATGAGCTCGCGCACATCCTCTTTGCCCAAGCTCATGGATTCTCCGTCAGCTGCTCGAGCGAAATCGGTCCATCGATGCGGCTATTCCTTTGCGCGCCGATCGTATTCGACGACAAACTCCGAATACTCGTGCGGGTGCCGCTGCTGCAGCAGCGACGTCAGCGCAATGGTCACACAAGCGAGGTTAGGGCAAAACGAGACCAAAAGAGACTCGATTAGCCCAAAAACGAACCGCCACGAGGCTGCGGCGCGACTCGCGCGCCGCGCACTGTGGTTTCAAAATGCCGCCACCAAAGGGGTTGGCGCGCCAGCGTCGACGCTCCGGACCGCTGCATGACGGTCATCGATGACCCGGCGAAGGCAGGGTGCCCTGGCTGCGCGCGACGATGGTTTGTGCCCGGGAGGCCTGCCGGACGCCGGGCGCCGAAGGAGCGTACTCGAAGCAGCCGGCGTGGCCGTGCCCACGCGCTGGGCCGCCCAGGCGCCCTGGCCGAACGGGCCGTCTATCCGGTCAACATGCCTGCTCGGCGATCGTCCGATGCCGCGAGTGCGGAAAAAAATCTGGGCAACTTCTGCCCGCACGCTGTCTGCTGCCCGCCCAGGCGGGCTCGATGGCCTGCAAGGATCACCCGAATCGGCCTCTAGAAGGGCGCTGCCACGCATTATAGTGAGCTGGATCACCCGGATGGCCATGCCTATTTGTGAGCTGCCCGGCCGTTTTGCGTCGTTTGGCCGCGATCACAGCAAACTGGTTCAGCGAATCACGTGGGAGACGCCCGCTCAGGTGGCTGCCTTGCAAACGCACTCCGGCGTGCCCAAATACTCAGGGGCACACCCTGACCCGGCAACCCGGCCGATCGGGGCGGCCGCGGCGAAGCGGCAGCCCCGACCTACAGGTTAGTATTGGTCAAGTTGGCATGTCAGGCGGGTTTTGTCATATCGTTTTACGACTTGTCGAGACCGGGTACAGGGCCACCGTCCAGCGCTGCACGGATGCATCCCCAACCGGATCACCGCCGCCAGGCGAACAGCATATCGACAAGACCGATGGGGCCTAGCCCGCAAGCCTCCCGGGTGCGGCGCCAACGGACCTACTCGTGAATTCCGCGGCAAGAAAGTTCTGGTGAAGGGTCAGGTGGGAATGGCGCCCAATCGCTCGGGCTCTACGGGGCTCTACAACCCCGCATTCGAGCACGACTCGTGCGGAGTGGCCATGGTCGTCGACATGCACGGCCGCCGCAGCCGCGACATCGTGGACAAGGCGATCACCGCGCTACTCAACCTCGAGCATCGCGGCGCACAAGGCGCCGAACCGCACAGTGGTGACGGCGCCGGCATCCTGATCCAGGTTCCGGATGACTTCTTGCGTTCGATCGTCGACTTTGAGCTGCCCGATGCCGGTAGCTACGCCACCGGCATTGCGTTCCTGCCGCAATCGTCGAAAGAAGCAGCAGCGGCCTGTGCTGCGGTGGAGAAAATCGTGGAAGCCGAGGGTCTGCAAGTGCTCGGCTGGCGCGACGTGCCAACCGACGAGTCGTCGCTGGGCGCGCTGTCCCGGGACGCGATGCCCACCTTCCGTCAGCTTTTCATCGCAGGCGCCAGCGACATGGAATTGGAGCGGCGCGCCTATGTCATTCGCAAGCGCGCCGAACACGAACTCGGTAGCAAGGGCCCCGGGCAAGACGGTCCTGGTCGCGAAACCGTCTATTTTCCAAGCCTTTCCGGACAGACCTTCGTCTACAAGGGAATGTTGACCACCCCGCAACTCAAGGCGTTCTATCTCGATCTGCAAGACGACCGGCTGACCAGTGCGCTGGGTATCGTGCACTCGCGGTTCTCTACAAACACCTTCCCGTCGTGGCCGCTGGCGCACCCGTTCCGTCGCATCGCCCACAACGGCGAAATCAACACCGTCACCGGCAACGAGAACTGGATGCGGGCCCGCGAGGCGTTGATCAAGACCGACGTGTTCGGGTCCTACGACGACGTCGACAAGCTGTTCCCGATCTGTACCCCGGGTGCCTCGGACACCGCGCGCTTCGACGAGGCGCTTGAACTGTTGCACCTGGGCGGACGCAGTCTCGCCCACTCGGTGCTGATGATGATCCCCGAGGCGTGGGAGCGTCACGAGTCGATGGACCCGGCCCGGCGCGCTTTCTACCAGTACCATTCCTCGCTGATGGAACCGTGGGACGGCCCGGCGTCGATGACGTTCACCGATGGCACCGTGGTGGGCGCCGTGTTGGACCGCAATGGGCTTCGCCCGTCGCGGATTTGGGTCACCGCCGACGGTCTGGTGGTGATGGCCTCCGAGGTCGGTGTGCTCGACCTTGACCCGTCGACGGTGGTGCGCCGGATGCGGTTGCAGCCCGGCCGAATGTTTCTGGTCGACACCGCGCAGGGACGTATCGTCTCCGATGAGGAGATCAAGGCCGAACTGGCCGCCGAGCAGCCCTACCAGGAATGGCTCGACAACGGGCTGATCCCGCTGGCCGAGCTGCCCCAGGGCGACTACGTGCGGATGCCGCACCATCGGGTTGTGTTGCGGCAGCTGGTTTTCGGCTACACCTACGAAGAGCTCAACCTGTTGGTGGCGCCCATGGTCCGCACCGGTGCCGAGCCGATCGGCTCGATGGGAACCGATACGCCGGTCGCGGTGCTCTCCCAGCGGCCGCGGATGCTGTTCGACTATTTCCAGCAATTGTTCGCACAGGTCACCAACCCGCCGCTGGACGCCATCCGCGAAGAGGTGGTGACCAGCCTGCAGGGCACCACAGGCGGAGAGGGCGACCTGCTCAACCCAGGCGAAGACTCGTGTCGCCAAATCCTCTTGCCGCAGCCGATTCTGCGTAACCACGAACTGGCAAAGCTGATCAACCTCGACCCCGACGTCAAGGTCAACGGTCGTCGGCACGGCATGCGGTCCAAGGTGATTCGCTGTCTGTATCCGGTCGCCGAGAACGGCGCCGGTCTGCAGGCGGCGCTCGACGACGTGCGTGCGCAAGTCTCGGCGGCGATCGCCGACGGCGCGCGGATCATCATCCTGTCCGATCGGGAATCCGATGAGAAGATGGCACCGATCCCGTCGCTACTGGCGGTCTCCGCGGTGCACCATCACCTGGTACGCGAACGCAGCCGTACCAAAGTCGGACTGGTGGCCGAGTCCGGCGACGCCCGCGAGGTGCACCACATGGCCGCGCTGTTGGCGTTCGGTGCCGCGGCGATCAACCCGTACATAGCGTTCGAGTCGATCGAGGTGATGCTCGATCGCGGTGTGATCCAGGGTCTCGACCGCGAGACCGCGCTGCAGAACTACATCAAGGCCGCAGGCAAGGGCGTGCTGAAGGTGATGTCCAAGATGGGCATCTCGACGTTGGCGTCCTACACCGGTTCTCAACTGATGCAGGCCGTCGGCATCGCCGAGGATCTTCTCGACGAATATTTCACCGGATTGACCTGCCCCACCGGGGGAATCACCCTCGCCGACATTGCCGCCGACGTCGCGGTCCGCCATGAGCTGGCTTTCCTGGATCGGCCCGACGAGCGCGCACACCGCGAACTCGAGGTGGGTGGCGAATACCAGTGGCGTCGGGAAGGCGAATACCACCTGTTCAACCCCGAGACCGTCTTCAAGTTGCAGCACTCCACCCGTAGCGGTCAGTACAAGATCTTCAAGGATTACAGCCGGCTGGTCGACGACCAGAGCGAGCGGATGGCATCGCTGCGCGGCCTGCTGAAGTTCCGCGAGGGGATCCGCCCGCCGGTCCCGCTCGACGAGGTGGAACCGGCCAGCGAGATCGTCAAACGCTTTGCCACCGGCGCGATGAGCTACGGCTCGATCTCCGCTGAGGCGCACGAGACCCTGGCCATCGCGATGAACCGGCTGGGTGGCCGGTCGAACTGCGGCGAGGGCGGTGAGCACGTCAGCCGTTTCGACCGCGACCCCAACGGTGACTGGCGCCGCAGCGCTATCAAGCAGGTCGCGTCGGCCCGGTTCGGCGTCACCTCGCACTACCTGACCAATTGCTCTGACATCCAGATCAAGATGGCGCAGGGCGCCAAACCCGGTGAGGGCGGCCAACTTCCTGGCGGCAAGGTGTATCCGTGGATCGCCGAGGTTCGGCACTCGACACCCGGGGTGGGGTTGATCTCACCACCTCCGCACCACGACATCTACTCGATCGAGGACCTGGCCCAGCTGATCCACGACCTGAAAAACGCCAACCCGTCGGCGCGTATCCACGTCAAGCTGGTGTCCGAGAACGGTGTCGGCACGGTGGCTGCCGGCGTCTCGAAGGCGCATGCCGACGTGGTGTTGATCTCCGGGCACGACGGTGGCACCGGCGCCACGCCGCTGACGTCGATGAAGCACGCCGGCGCGCCGTGGGAGCTCGGGCTGGCCGAAACGCAGCAGACGTTGCTGCTCAACGGGTTGCGGGACCGGATCGTTGTGCAGGTCGACGGGCAGCTCAAAACCGGCCGCGACGTGATGATTGCGGCGCTGCTCGGTGCCGAGGAATTCGGCTTCGCCACCGCTCCACTGGTGGTGTCGGGCTGCATCATGATGCGGGTGTGCCACCTGGACACCTGCCCGGTCGGGGTGGCCACCCAGAACCCGGTGCTGCGGGAGCGGTTCACCGGCAAGCCGGAGTTCGTGGAGAACTTCTTCCTGTTTATCGCCGAAGAGGTCCGCGAATACATGGCGCAGCTCGGTTTCCGCACCCTCAACGAGGCTGTGGGCCAGGTCGGGGCGCTGGACACCACCTTGGCCCGCGCGCACTGGAAGGCGCACAAACTCGACCTGACGCCGGTGCTGCTCGAGCCGGAATCGGCGTTCATGAATCAGGATTTGTACTGCAGCTCCAGCCAGGACCATGGCTTGGACAAGGCGCTGGATCAGCAGTTGATCGTGATGAGCCGCGAGGCGCTGGACTCCGGGAAACCCGTCCGGTTCTCCACCACGATCGCCAACGTCAACCGAACCGTCGGCACCATGCTTGGCCACGAGGTGACGAAAGCCTATGGCGGCCAAGGCTTGCCAGACGGCACGATCGACATTACCTTCGACGGTTCGGCGGGCAACAGTTTCGGCGCGTTCGTGCCGACGGGCATCACGCTGCGGGTGTACGGCGACGCCAACGACTACGTGGGTAAGGGATTGTCCGGGGGCCGTGTTGTGGTTCGTCCGCCCGACAACGCGCCGCCGGACTACGTCGCCGAGGACAACATCATCGGCGGCAACGTCATCCTGTTCGGCGCCACCAGCGGCCAGGCGTTTCTGCGCGGGGCGGTCGGCGAGCGGTTCGCCGTGCGCAACTCCGGCGCTCACGCGGTGGTGGAAGGGGTCGGCGATCACGGCTGCGAGTACATGACCGGTGGGAGGGTAGTGATTCTGGGTAGTACCGGCCGCAACTTCGCGGCGGGCATGTCTGGCGGCATTGCATATGTCTACGACCCCGATGACGCGTTGTCGGACAACCTCAACTCGGAGATGGTGGAGCTGGACGCGCTCGACGACGAAGACGTGGATTACCTGCACGGGATGATTCAGGCGCACGTCGATGCAACCGACTCCGCGATCGGACAACGCATCTTGAGCGACTGGACCGGCGAGCAACAGAGTTTCGTCAAGGTGATGCCCCGCGACTACAAGCGCGTGCTGGAGGCGATCGCCGAGGCGGAGCGCAGCGGCACCGATCCCGACCAAGCGATCATGGCGGTCGCCAGTGGCTGATCCGAAGGGCTTCCTGAAGTACACCCATCGCGAGACGCCGAAACGCCGACCAGTGGAACTGCGGCTGCGCGACTGGCACGAGGTCTACGAGGACTTCCCGCACGAGACGCTGCAGCATCAGGCCACTCGCTGCATGGACTGCGGGATTCCGTTCTGCCACAACGGTTGTCCGCTGGGTAACCTGATCCCGGAATGGAATGACCTGGTTCGCACCGGTCGCTGGCGCGACGCGATCGAACGCCTGCATGCCACCAACAACTTCCCGGACTTCACCGGCCGGCTCTGCCCGGCGCCGTGCGAATCAGCATGTGTGCTCGGGATCAACCAGGACCCGGTGACGATCAAACAGATCGAAGTGGAGATCATCGACAACGCCTTCGATGAAGGCTGGGTGGTGCCGCTGCCGCCGGATGAGCGCACCGGCAAGACGGTGGCGGTGGTGGGGTCAGGCCCGGCCGGTCTGGCCGCCGCGCAGCAGCTGACCCGGGCCGGACACACGGTGACGGTGTTCGAGCGCGCCGACCGTATGGGCGGGTTGCTGCGCTATGGCATTCCGGAGTTCAAGATGGAAAAGCGCCACCTCGAGCGCCGGTTGGACCAGATGCGAGCCGAGGGCACCGAATTCCGCGCCGGTGTCAACGTGGGTGTCGACATCACGGCCGAGCAGCTGCGCTCCGAGTTCGACGCGATAATACTGGCCGGTGGCGCGACCGCTTGGCGCGATCTGCCGATCAGCGGCCGCGAGCTTGACGGTATCCATCAGGCGATGGAATACCTGCCCTGGGGCAACCGGGTGCAGGAGGGTGACGATGTGCTCGGCCCCGACGGTGAGCCACCGATCACCGCAAAGGGCAAGAAGGTCATCATCATCGGCGGCGGTGACACCGGCGCCGACTGCCTGGGCACCGTGCACCGTCAGGGTGCGGCCAGCGTGCACCAGTTGGAGATCATGCCGCGTCCGCCGGATAGCCGTGCCCCGTCCACCCCGTGGCCGACCTACGAGCTGATGTTCCGGGTGTCCTCGGCGCACGAAGAAGGCGGAGAGCGGGTCTTCTCGGTTAACACCGAGGAATTCGTCGGCCGTGACGGTCATGTCGCTGGGCTGAAAGTGCACGAGGTGACGATGGAGGACGGCAAGTTCGTCAAGACCGAGGGCACTGATTTCGAAATCGAAGCCGATCTGGTTTTGCTGGCAATGGGATTCGTCGGGCCGGAGAAGCCTGGCCTGCTGACCGACTTGGGAGTCGATCTCACTGATCGCGGTAATGTCGCACGCGGCAACAACTTCGAGACCTCGGTGCCGGGTGTTTTCGTCGCGGGCGACATGGGCCGAGGCCAATCGCTGATCGTCTGGGCAATCGCCGAGGGCCGTGCGGCCGCGGCGGGTGTGGACCGATTCCTGATGGGCGAGAGCGCCCTGCCAGCGCCGATCACCCCGACGGCTGCCCCGCAACGCTAGCCACTGCCGTCACACCAGCAACATTTGATAAATTGCTCGGCGAGTCTTACACTGTTTGCCAGCCGTAGGGTGTCTAATTGCTCGATATGGGGCGCCGCGGGGGCGTGGTGCTCGGCCATGTTGACCGACCGCAGGAGTGAGCACCGTGTATATCAATCCGATGACCCGGTCGCGGGTTGGGCGAATCGCCTGGTCATGGTTCCGACACCCGGTCAAGAGCCGGGAATTCCCCGCCAAGCACGAACGCCTCGTGACCGCCGAGGAGCTGTTGCGCTTCGGCGTGTAAGTGCCAACTTCGGCGGCCTGCTGATGAAGGCAGGTATTTGCTAAACGTAATCCACTCGTTATCTGAGATTCTCGAGATCGAGATCTCGAAATTTGTCGATCAGGGCTGCCCGGTCAGCCCCGAGTCTCGGATCGCTTCGGCCAACGGCTCCAGCACGGCGGGGTCGTGCGGCGGAGCGATGTAGACAATGCCCAGGTCCAGGCCCTCGGCGGCCAGGCCGGCTGCGTCCTCGATGACGTTCGCGTAGTTGCGGTCCGGCTCCAGGCGCAGGTGGGCCGACAGCGTGATCTCCTTGGGATCGCGCCCAATGTCGGTGCAGTGGCTGTACAGCACGTCGCGCTTGTGGGCGAACAGTTCCGGCGGTCCACCGACGAAGTTCCAGTGCTGGGCGTAGCGGGCGGTGATACGCAGGGTGCGCTTCTCGCCGCTGCCGCCGATGCAGATCGGGGGGTGCGGGCGCTGCGGGCCCTTGGGCTCGTTGCGGGCGTCTTTGAGTTGGTAGTACTTGCCGTCGAAGTTGGTGGTCTCTTGGCCCAGCAGACTGGTCAGCACCTCGCAGGCCTCCTCGAAGCGGTCGAAGCGTTCTTTGATGCTGCCCAGCTCGATGCCGTAGGCGCCGGATTCTTCCTCATTCCATCCGGCGCCGATCCCCAACTCCAATCGGCCGTTGGAGATGACGTCAAGGGCGGCAGCCATATTCGCCAGCACCGCGGGGTGACGGTAGTGGATGCCAGTGACCAGGGTGCCTAGCCGCAGCCGAGTGGTCGCCTGTGCCAGCGCCGTCAGTGTGGTCCAGCCTTCCAGGCACGGGCCGGTGGAGTTTCCGAAAATCGGGTAAAAGTGGTCGAACGTCCACCCGGACTCGAAGACGTCGATGGCGTCGGCCGTTGTCCAGACGGCGAGCATCTGTTCCCAAGTAGTGTCTTGCGGTGAGGTTTTGAACGCGAATCGCATTACACCGACACTAGTACGGCGTTCGAAGTGCGGTTCGAGCGCGACTGAGGCCACCAAATTAGCGCAGTAATGATGACGACGTTGCTAATCTGCGTCGAAACTGGCTGAGGAGGCCCGATGGCCGAGATATTGGCCGGAATTCGGCAGAAGGTGGGTCGCGCCGCGGCGGCGGCGAAAGCTGTGAAGCGATTGCACGATACCGGCATGTTTGACCTCGGCAATCTCAGCGTGACGCTGCAGACCGTGAAAAATTCGCGCCTCTACGGACCACTGGCGACGATCGCGATCCAGGGCGGTCGGAAGTTCCCGTCACTGCCCGCGGTCGCCGACGAACGCGGGACCCTGACCTATCGGCAGGTCGACGAGATGTCCACTGCCCTGGCGCACGGACTCAAGCGGCTCGGCGTCGACGAAGGTTCTGTCGTGGGCCTGCTCTGCCGTGATCATCGGGGCCTGATCATCTCGATGGTCTCGTGCGGAAAGCTCGGCGCGCGGCTGGTGCTGATGAACACCGGGTTCGCCAAGCCGCAGTTCGCGCAGGTTTGTGACCGCGAAGGCGTAAAGGTCGTGCTCCACGACAGCGAGTTCTTGAGCTTGCTCGACGCGCTGCCAGTCGAGGTGCCGCGCATGCTGACCTGGGTGGACGACGGCACCACCGTGCCCGACGACGTGCCGACGATCGACGACACCATTGCGGCGAATCCCACTGAGCCGCTGGCGGCGCCGAGCAAGCCGGGCGGGTACGTCGTGCTCACCAGCGGCACGACCGGATTACCGAAGGGGGCACCGAGAGCCACTGTGTCACCGTTAGTGACAGCGGAGCTGATCGACCGAGTCCCGTTTCCCCGCAAGGGCACCATGGTCATCGTCTCGCCGATCTTCCACGGCACCGGATTTGCCACCTACGGGGTCGGCGCGACGTTGGGCAACAAGATCGTCACCACCCGGCGGTTCAAACCGGAGGTCACCCTCAAGCTCATCGCAGACCATAAAGCGGACATGCTGGTTGCGGTTCCGACAATGCTGCACCGCATGGTCGAGCTCGGTCCCGACGTCATTGCCGCGTACGACACATCGTCGCTGAAAACCATCGCTATCGCCGGGTCGGCGCTGACCCCCGAGCTGTCCAATCGCGTCCAGGACACCTTCGGCGATGTGCTGTACAACATCTACGCATCCACTGAGTGCGGATTTGCCACCATCGCCACCCCGGACCAACTACGAAGGGCCCCCGGAACCACGGGCAGTTCGCCGGTGGCCTGCGAAGTGGTGTTGTTCGACGAGCACGGCCGGCGGGTGCATGGCACCAACAAGCGCGGCCGGATCTTCATCCGCAGCGGGGCGCGGTTCGAGGGGTACACCGACGGCCGGCACAAGCAGGTCATCGACGGCTACATGTCCAGCGGCGACATGGGCCACTTCGACGAGAACGGGTGGTTGTTCGTCGACGGGCGCGATGATGACATGATCGTTTCCGGGGGTGAGAACGTCTTCCCCCAGGAGGTCGAGAACCTGCTCGTCGAGCGTGCAGATGTCTTCGATGCGGCCGTGGTCGGTGTCGATGACGCTGAGTTCGGAAAGCGGTTGCGCGCCTTCATTGTTTCTCAGCCCGGCGCACCGCAGGACGTTGAGGAGATCAAGCTTTACGTCAAGAACAACTTGGCGCGCTACAAGGTCCCCCGAGATGTGGTGTTCATTGACGAGCTGCCACGCAACGCCACGGGCAAGCTGCTGCGCCGGGTCTTGGCCGAGATGGACGTCGACAGCTGACCCGAATCTTGTGGGGAGGCCAGAGGTTAGAGACACGCCGCCGTCTGCTCCTAGCTATCTAGACTTAGCCGGGCAATGAACGTGCATTTAGGACTCGACGCCAAGATCACCCTGCTGGCGGCTGGGCTGATCTTTCTACTCGCCTTGGTGCTCGGGGTATGGAAGTACCGCCAGATCATGGTCGCCGACGACCACCGCGCGCATCCCTACGTCGATATCGCGCACCGGGCAGCGTTGCTGTACTCGTTCGCAACGCTGCTGCTTGCGGTGTTCGTGCAGCTGAGCGCCTGGCCGACGTGGGTGAATCTGACCGCGGCGGTGGTGGTGGTGTTCTTTTTTGTCGGCGCTATCGCCGACTACATCGTCCACGGGGCACTGCGAGACACCACGAACCAGTTCGAACACGCGACCCGGGGAGCGCAGGTGGCGATGGCGTTGCTCATCGTCGGTGAGATCGGCGGCTTCGGGGTGCTGCTCGCCGGGTTCATCGCCGGCCAGCTGCTGACTTAGAAATCGGCCGGGCGGGCACACTGGAGGCATGGATCCGGTGACCGCGCTGCGACAGATCGCCTACTACAAAGACCGGGCCGGTGAGGACTCGCGGCGGGTGATGGCCTACCGCAACGCCGCCGACATCGTCGAGGGCTTGGACGACACGGAGCGCGAGCGGCACGGTCAGGCCAATAGCTGGCAGTCGCTGCCGGGCATCGGGCCGAAGACCGCGAAGGTGATCGACCAGGCCTGGTCCGGTCGCGAGCCGGACGCCTTGGTCGAATTGCGTTCTGCCGCGCGAGATCTCGGAGGCGGCGACATCCGGGCAGCGTTACGCGGCGACCTGCATCTACATTCGAACTGGTCGGACGGCTCGGCGCCGATCGAGGAGATGATGGCCACCGCGGCGGCGCTGGGCCATGAGTACTGTGCGCTGACTGACCACTCGCCGCGGCTGACCATCGCCAACGGGCTCTCCCCGGAGCGGCTGCGCAAACAACTCGACCTGATCGAGGAGCTACGTGAGCGGTTCGCGCCGATGCGGATCCTCACCGGCATCGAGGTGGACATCCTCGACGACGGCAGCCTGGACCAGGAGCCCGAGCTGTTGAATCGTCTCGACATCGTGGTGGCCAGCGTGCACTCCAAGTTGTCGATGGATGCCGCGTCGATGACTCGCCGGATGGTGCGTGCCGTCAGCGACGGCCACGCCGACGTCCTCGGTCATTGCACGGGCCGGCTGGTTGCCGGTAACCGCGGTATCCGGCCGGAGTCCAAGTTCGACGCCGAAGCGGTATTCACCGCCTGCCGCGATCACGGCACCGCCGTCGAGATCAACTCCCGGCCCGAACGTCGTGACCCGCCAACCCGGCTGCTGAACCTCGCTTTGGAGATCGGCTGCGATTTCAGCATCGACACCGATGCGCATGCGCCCGGTCAGCTCGACTTCCTCGGCTACGGCGCTCAGCGTGCATTGGATGCCGGCGTGCCGCCCGATCGGATCGTCAACACCTGGCCGGTCGACAAGCTGCTCGAGTGGTCGGCGTCATAACCGCGAGTGGCCAGTTATCGCACCACTTTTCGTGAATTGCGTGACATAACTGGCCACTCGGCATCGGCGTCAGTCGGGTAGGTGTGGCACCTCCAGGCCGGGGTCGCGGCCAACCAACACTCCGCGGGTGAGCGCCGACTTCCCGTAGCGGCGACGCACCCGGTCGACCGCCGCGTCGACAACAGCGGGCTGTCGGTGCGTCCCGGTGAACGGCAGCATCAGCTGCTCGGCGCCGGTGCGGTCGATCCCCGAGACCGCGAACCCGACCAGTGTCAGACCACGCTCGGCGATCAGCGGCGCGGCCGATGCGACCAGTCCCCGCGCCGTGGCCAGCATGGTATGCGTCGACGCGGTGGCCCACGGCAACGTGCGCGACCGGCTAGCCCGGCCAAAGTCGTTGAACCGCAACCGCAATGTGACCGTCCGCCCGGTGCGCCCGGCAGCCCGCAACCGCCCGGTGATCCGGTCGATGAGGTTGACCACCACCGCGTCGATCGCGGCGGCAGACATGGTATTACCGGCACGGCCAACCGCACGCTGAGCGCCCACCGAACGTCGGTGCACCCTCGTCGAGACCCGACGCGGATCGACATTGCGGGCCAGCGCGTACAGCCGGCCACCCATCGCCCCGCCCACCAGCGAGGCCAGCATGGACTCGCTGAGCTCGGCCACATCGGCGACGGTTTCGATGCCGTGGGTGTGCAGCTTGTCGGCGGTCACCGCCCCTACGCCCCACAACCGGCGCACCGGGAGCGGATGCAGGAAAGCCAGCTCCCGACCGGGCTCGACCAGCAGCAAGCCATCCGGTTTGGCTTCCTGACTGGCGACCTTGGCGAGGAATTTCGTCCGTGCGATGCCGACGGTGATAGGCAGCCCGACACGCTCGCGGACCTCGCCACGCAGCTTGGCCGCGATCTGCACCGGCGTGCCCGAGACACGTCCCAGCCCTCCGACGTCCAGGAACGCCTCGTCCACCGAAATTGCCTCAACCAGCGGCGTGGTATCCCGGAAAACTTCGAACACCGCCTCACTGGCCCGTATGTATGCGGCCATCCTGGGTGGCACCACCGCTGCATGCGGGCACAGCCGCCGGGCCTGCGCGCCGCCCATCGCGGTGCGCACACCATAGGCCTTTGCTTCGTAGCTGGCCGCCAGGACCACCCCGCCGCCGACGATCACCGGCCGGCCGCGCAAGGCCGGGTCATCGCGCTGTTCGACGGACGCGTAGAACGAGTCGAGGTCCGCATGAAGAATGAATGCCTCGGTTCGCACGAACATATGTTCGCATCGACCCCTGACGTCCGCAGCAGCTTTCCGGGCATCCCCACTAGGCACCGGTGGGATGCCCCTCGGGATATTTGCGACGCGTGCCATACCCCACGTCCGGCTTGACGTGAAGCAGCAAGGCGGCGCAGACGAGCGCGAAACCGATCCAGGGCTGGATTGCAGCGGCCACCGCAGCCGCGGCGAACAGCCCGAGGGCTAACAGCGAACGCCGACGCGCGAGAAGCCGGCCTTGTTCGTCGATGTCGTCGCTGCGCAACAGGATATGACGCTCAAAGACGTTGTAAATCCCGTCAATGCAGAGGAATAGGCCCGCGTAAACCATCACCGGAACAGCCGCCAGCTTCGTCTGGGCCATCCACGCCGTGGTGAAGGGAAGCAGGGACACCAGGAACAGGTGGATGAAGTTGACCCAAATGAGACCGAGAGACGGATTGCCCAAAAAACGCGTCAGGCTGTGATGGTTGATCCAGATGATGGCGACGAACACGTAGCTGACCACGTAGCTGATCGCGGTGGGCCACAACTCGAACAGGGCCGAGAATCGGGTGGAATCAGGCGGTTTGAGTTGCAGCACCATGATCGTCACGATTACTGCGAAGACGGCGTCCGAGTAAGAGGACATCCAATCCGCGGTGCCACGACCCGTCGACATTCGAATCTCCTCCCGTGCGCCGGCAACCTATCCCGCGCGGTGGAAATGGCCTGCAAACGGGCTAAGTCGTCTCCGGGCCTGGCGATTCACCGTAGATGCTGGTGACCCAGATGTGCACCAGTGTCTCCAGCACCCGCTCGTCCGGCACTGACGGGCGGTCGTTGGCGAAGGAAGTCAGCATGACCTTCTCGTTGAGCAGGTTCAGCGCCGCGGACAGTTCGTGGGCTGGCAGCGTCACCGGCGCCGTGCCGCGGGAGCGCTCGCCCTCGATCACCGTGGCGATGTGGCCAACCCACTTCTGCATGAACCGCGACCACAGTTCACGAAGGTCCTTATTGGTGCGCGTGGCATCGGCGGCCAGAGACACCGCGCGGTGCGAACCGAAAGTCTCGACAAAGACGTTAATACCGGTGCGCCACAGCGCTTTCAGGTCGGCCGGTGGATTGGCGACCATGCTTTCCAACGCGGAGTCGGCCTCGACGATCACCCGCTCGAACAGGGTGAGCAGCACGGCGTCCTTGGACGGAAAATAGAAGTAGAACGTCGGCCGGGATAGGCCGGCCCCCTTGGCCAGGTCATCGACCGAGATGTCGGCGAGCGGACGCTGCTCCAGCAGTTGCTCGGCGGTGGTCAGGATGGCGAGCTCGCGGTCGTCGCCGGACGGGCGTGCCGAGCGACGGCCCCTCGAGGCGCGGCTGGAGCTGACGGTGGTCACGCCCGCTACTTTACACGGTGTTGAGAGATTCGACACCGTGTTGACGGACTCAACACGGTGTTGATACGGTGACGGCATGACTGAACACCTCGACGTCGTCATCGTGGGCGCCGGCATCTCCGGTATCAGCGCCGCTTGGCACCTGCAAGACCGTTGCCCGTCCAAGAGCTATGCGATCTTGGAGCGCCGGGACGATCTCGGTGGCACGTGGGATTTGTTTCGCTATCCAGGTATTCGCTCTGACTCCGACATGTTCACGCTGGGATTCCGGTTCAAGCCGTGGGATTCGGCCAAACCGATCGCCGACGGCGCGTCGATCAAGGCCTACCTCAAGGAGGCTGCGGCGGAAAACGGAATCGACCAACACATCCGTTACCGCCACCGGGTGGTGGCTGCGGAATGGTCCGACGCCGACAATCGATGGACACTCACCGTAGACAGCGACGGCCAACAGCGCGAGATCACCTGCTCGTTCGCGTTCGCGTGCAGCGGCTACTACAACTACGACGAGGGCTACTCGCCGGCGTTCGAAGGCGCCGAGGACTTCGACGGCCCTATCATCCATCCGCAGCACTGGCCGGAGGATCTCGACTATGCGGGCAAGAGGATCGTCGTCATCGGCTCCGGTGCCACTGCGGTGACTCTGATCCCGGCCATGTTGAATTCGGGTGCCGGCCACATGACCATGCTGCAGCGCTCGCCCACCTATATCGGATCGTTGCCGTCGGCGGACCCGTTTGCGCAGCGGACGAACCGGTGGCTGCCGGCCCGTGCCGCTCACGTCGCGAACCGGTGGAAATGGATCTTGTTCAGCACTTTTCAGTATCAGCTGTCGCGAAAATTCCCTAAGTACATGCGCAAGACCCTGATGACGATGGCAAAGCGGCGTCTACCCGAGGGCTACGACGTGGAGAAGCACTTCGGTCCGCGGTACAAGGTATGGGACCAGCGCTTGTGTCTGGCGCCTGATGGTGATCTGTTCCGGACCATCCGGCATGGCCAGGCCGACGTCGTCACCGACACCATCGACCGGTTCACCAAAACGGGTATCAAGCTCAGTTCCGGTGACGAGTTGCAAGCCGACATCATCATCACCGCAACGGGATTGAACCTACAGCTGTTCGGCGGCGCCGACATCCGGCGTAACGGCATGCCAGTCGAGCTCAAAGGGCTGATGGCCTACAAGGGCATGATGCTGACCGACATGCCGAACATGGCGTTCACTATCGGCTACACCAATGCGTCCTGGACGCTGAAGGCCGACTTGGTATCCGAGTTTTTCTGCCGCGTACTTAACTACATGGATGCGCACGGCTACGACACCGTGGTGCCACAGCATCCTGGCGACTCGGTGGACGAGCGCCCGCTGATGGACTTCACGCCGGGATACGTGCTGCGGGCATTGGACTACTTGCCGAAGGCGGGTTCAGTCACTCCTTGGCGGCTCAAGCAGAACTACCTGCTGGACCTGCGCTTGATCCGGCGCGGCCGAGTCGATGACGAGGCCTTGCACTTCGCCAAAGAGCCTGTCGCCCTGGCGGTTTAGCCGACAGCAGCGGCCGCGACAACCACAATCCCGTCGTCGTCGCTGTAGGCGATATCGCCGGGCACGAATGTCACACCTCCGAAGCTGACCGTGACGTCTCGGTCCCCCGTCCCGGTCTTGCTGCTCTTGCGGGGGTTGGTACCGAGCGCCTTGATGCCGAGTTCGATGCCGCGGAGGGTCGAGGCGTCCCGAACGGCACCGTGCACGACCAGCCCGATCCAGCCGTTGGAGCGGGCCAACTCGGCGATGACGTCGCCCACCAGCGCGGTGTGCAACGAGCCCCCGCCGTCGATCACCAGCACACCGCCCTCGCCCGGCGTCGACAGCACGGACTTCAGCAGCGCATTGTCCTCGTCACAGCGCACCGTGCTGATCGGCCCGGCAAATTGTGTTCGCCGGCCGAATTGACGGAATTGAACGTCACAGCTACGTACGTCGGGCCCGATATCGTCGACCAGGTCAGCCGTGGGCCGGAATATCACCGTCACCGGGCCCCGCTAGCTAGCGCGACTCGCGCCGTTGACGGAGCTGGCGCACCAGCAGCAATGCCAGCAGACTGACCGCGATCGCCACCGCCAAGGGCACGGGTGAGCGGCCGGCTGACGACAGGCCCACTTCTCCGGACACCGGGTTGCTTGCCGCATCTACAGTTGACTTCGCATGCGCCGCAGCATCTTTGGCGGCTGCGGCAAGCTCGCCGTTGGTATCACTTCGCGGCGGCGCCGCGGGCTGGATTTTTGGGCTGGCGGCGGCGGGTTCGACCTTTTTGGCCGGCACCTTCTTAGCTGGTGCTTTCTTAGCGGGTGCTTTCTTGGCTGGTGCCTTTTTTGCGGCTGCCTTTTTAGCTGTCGCCTTCTTGGCTGCCGGTTGCTGGCTCTTTTTTGCCGCCTTCGCTGGGCCTTGCGGAGCTTTCTTCGCTGGTTTGGCGGATGCTTTTTTGGCGGGAGTCTTCTTCGCCGGTTGATCCGGCGCCTTGGCCGGTGGTATCGACGTTTCCGCGGCGTCGTTCGCTGGTGTGTTCGGGACGGGCGTCGGTGGCGTGGGCGGGGCGGACGGTGTCGGTCCGGCGCTAGGCGCCTGCTGCTCGGGAGCGGTGTCGGGTGTGCTGTCCGGCCGATCCTGCGGGTCTGCCATAGCGGGAGCTCCTTTGCAGTTTCTCGTCGGGTACACCGGCCATGTAGACCACCAGTCGAATCCATCATGCCAGGGCCGCCGCGGCGGCAGTCTGGCCTGACCCGAGGGCGGGGTGGTCAGGGTCGGTTGCGCGCCGCCCAGAGTGCCGCGCCGGCAACGAGCACCACCGCACCGACGATGAACGGCCAGATAGGGAGGTCGCCGCCGGCGTTGTCCGGGGTGCCCGCGGACGGCCCGGGCGTGCCGCTGCCGGGCGTCGTCAGCCGGAATGACCACGATCCGGAAACCACGTGGCCGTCGGCCGATGTCACTCGGTAGTTCACCGTGTAATTTCCGGTTGGTCCCAGCGACTTTAGGTCGACGCTGACGACCGCGCCCTGCACGTGCGGTTGCCCGGAAGACCACAGGTTGCCGTCCGGACCGACAACCGTCATAGCGGCGAACGTGGTTTGCAACTCCTCGTTGAAGGTCGCGCTGACGTGGGCGGGACCAGCACTGACGGTGGCATTCTCGGCGGGGGTGGCCGAGACCCGGGCGGCGTGCGCCCTGGCGGCCCCGGCGGTCAGGCTGGCGCCGATTGTGACGGCAACCAGAAGCAGACTCAGCGCCAGCATGCGTGCTCGCCGGCTCATGTTCGTCGAGCGACCAGGGCGGCACCGATACCCAGGGCGGCGACGAGCAGGGCGGCTCCGCCGAGCACGCGGGCGGTGTTATCGGCCGGTGCCCCGGGCTTTTGTACCTGCGGCGGGACCGCGCTGGTCGGCGCGGTGCTGCTGGTGGGGTTGATCTGATGGGTGGGCGGCGGCGCCGGCCCCCGGGTGAGGGTCAACAGCGGCACCGGATTGTCCGGCGCTGCCCCGCCGGGCACCGGCGGCTGATCCCATTTGACCACCGATCCGTCGGCGTAGGTCTGGGTGGCGGGGAAGCTGACGGTGTCGGCGTCGGGAAGCTTCACCGATATCCGGAACAGCCCAAACTGATCGACCGGGATGCCGCCGTTCGGTTCTGCCGTCCACGTCACGGAGTGGACGGTGCCGGACGCGGAATCACGGTCGAGTTTGGCCGTCCAACCGGGCATCGTTTCGGTCTGTACGGCAGTGACATTGGACAGGTCGACGGTGACAGCGGTGGTGGCCGCCCCTTTGGTGGACTCGTTGGGCACCTGGAAGGTGACTATCGCCATGCTGCCGCGCACGGCGTTGTCACTGCTGGCGTCGACATGGGCCCAGGCGGGCGCGATAGCGGCGGTCGATCCGAGGTAGAGCGCGAAGGGGGCGGCGGCCGAGATCAGTGTGCGCCAAACCAAACTGCGATGCCATGACATCCGATTGCTATTCCTCTGTCGAAGGGGCGTGATCAGGTCGGGTCGCCGGGCGGCCATGGAGTCAGGTCAATCCGAGCCGCGCCATCAGGTCGGCGTCGATCTCATCGAGTTGTCTGGAGATCGCTGTGTGGGCAGCACGTCGGCGGGCGCCGGGCATATTCTCCGCGGCCGTCACGGCCGCCGACAGGTCGGTGAGCCGTTCGGAGATGGCGACCACAAATTGCTTGGTCTCGGCGTCCTTGGGCTTGTTCTCCTGCACCGTGCGCAACGATTGCTCGCCGCCGGCGATGCGTGCGGACAACCGGCCACCGTGTCCGGAGAACTGGCCGATCTGGGCCAACGGGACCCCGAGCTGATCGGCGCGACGCTGGTCGAGCAGCCCTCGGGCGGCTATCGCTACTCGGTAGGCGAGCGGTACAACGATCGGCGCAAGCAGCCGAGAGACCGTCAGCAGACGGCGAATCCGTGTCGGTGAGAGCAACTTGCCCTCACGCACCGCCTTGAGCTTGGTCTCGGCAACCTTCAACGCTGTTTGGTCGCTGTTGCGTTGGACCTTCAACTGTTCTCTGAGTGCCTTCGACTCGGCCCGCTGCGCGGCTTTGAACCGCCGGGCCTCGTTTTTCGCAGCTAGTTTCGCCTCAAGTTTGGCCCGGGCTTTGATTGCGCGGGCCTCGGCACGACGCGTCGCGCGGGTCTTTCGCTTGCCGAACAGGCCCATTCGCGGCCGCCTCCCCGGTATCTCGTCGATCATCGAGGTGCGTGTGCGCCATCGATGGGCCAACCCTAACCGGCCCGCATCATCGCCGGACTACGCGTCCAGATGTTCCTTGCGGCGAAGCTCGTCAACGCGCTGCACGATGTCGTGTTGCGCCTCGGCGGACAAACCGCTGGCGAGAACGGCAATACGCCGAACGCTTTCGTCGCGCATGGTCATCAGCCACGACAGCTCCGTGTCGAGCTTTTCGTAGTACTCATCGTCGGTGAAGTAGGCGGCCTTGATACGGAAGAAGTTCGCCAGGGCGGCCATGGTGGCAGCCGACGGGTTGGTGCGGTTGCCGGAGCGTAGCTGCGACAGGTAGGGAGCCGACATTGTGACGCCCTCCGCCTTGAGCGCCGCGATCACCTCAGCGGATGTGTGCGGACCCCGTCCGGGCGGATAAACCGTGTCGAACAGGCGGTTCAGGCGGGCGGCAAACGTCGTGCTCATCGATATGACCTCCACCGGGTCGGTAGAACAAATAACTCTATCCATGTATTTGCTGACCATCGTAGCGAGAGTTATCGCCGCAACCAAGTGCAAACCTGGCGCGCATTGCTGCCGACAGCCGTCGCACTAGTTCGCGACGACGTGAAAGCGCGGCGAACTCGTTGTGCAGCGAATACACATGATGCGCCAAGCGAATTGTGCCACACTTCGTCGCCTAAGCGCCGAGCCTCCGCGGCTCGGGGGAGTGATCAGCTAAGCGCATCCCACCCTACGGCAACTGGCGCGCCGCGCCGACGTCTCGAAAAGCCGATTTGCTGCCGTGCGCGGCTGCGGCACATGTGAGAGCGCTTTTTGGCCGCACTCCGGACCCCGTGACGCTTGCCTTTTGGGCTGGCGATCGGCTCGGCGAAATCCCTAAGCAGCGAGCAGCATCGCCAGGATTGCGGTATCGGGATGGCTGATCGGGTCGACACCAACGCGACTGACCATGGAGGTGATCGTGCCGTCGGCTTCTGCCTCAACCCAGGCCGCCCGGTGCTCCAGCCCCAGATACGGCAGCCCCGGCAGCAGTACGCATCCCGACGCCGCACCGTTGCATTCGGGTAACGACGGTGTGGTCTCCGAGGGGGGATGCAGCATCAACAATGCCGGCGGCTGATGATCAGCGAAATAGCCTGGCCGGATTGCGGATTCGCCAACCACCGGACCCTCAGCCAGCACCAGGCCGACGGTGCCCGGCGCAGGAGCGTCCGGCAGTTCCTCACGAGCACCGAATACCGTTGTGGTGCTTAATAATCCAGGCAGCGAGGCAACTCGAACCGCAACCATCAACAGCTGTGCCCATTCCTTCGTGGAGTCGGGCCAACGCCCGGAAATCACAAACCCTTTCAGGGCACCACGGGAATGGAAGGGGGCCACCTCGATGGCCCGGCCTGACCCGGTTTCCATTTCGCCCTCCGCCACACTTCGGTTCGGGTACCCAGCGATACGCCGGTGGGTCGATTAGCTCAGCATGCGTCAGCGGGTGAATACCCGCAAGCTGACACGAGCAACCAACTGCAACAAGAGGAAAAAAAGAAACACCGCTGAAATAGTATTCGGGGCGCCGCACCATCGGCGCGACGCCCCGAACAGGCGAATTCAGCTGGAGTCAGCCAGCGATCAGCCCCTTGGCCTTCGAAGTCGCGGTCGCGTAACGCGCCTGCACATCATCCCAGTTGACGACATTCCAGAACGCCTTGGCAAAGTCGGCCTTGACGTTCTTGTATTGCAAGTAAAAGGCGTGTTCCCACATGTCGAGCACCAGCAGTGGAACAATGCCGAGCGGGAAATTCGTCTGATGGTCATACACCTGGAAGACCAATAGCTTCTGGCCGAGGCTGTCCCAGCCGAGGGCCGCCCAGCCCGACCCCTGCACGGTGGTGGCAGCCGCAGTGAACTGAGCGCGGAACTTGTCGAACGATCCGAAGGCCTCGTCGACGGCGGCCGCGAGTTCGCCAGTCGGCTTGTCACCGCCGTTGGGGGACAAGTTCTTCCACCACAAACTGTGATTGACATGTCCGGCCAGATTGAACGCTAGGTTTTTCTCGTTCAACACGATCGCCGACTGGTCGTCCTTGGCGCGCGCCTCTTCCAGCTTGGCGAGCGCGTCGTTCGCCCCCTTGACGTAGGTGGCGTGGTGTTTGTCGTGGTGAAGTTCGTTGATCTGGCCCGAGATGTGCGGCTCGAGCGCGCCGTAGTCCCAGTCCAGATCGGGCAAAGTGTATTCAGCCACTGAAGATCCCTTCCTTCGATGATCGTTGCCGACCTACTTCTGACGCCCCACTCGCAGGCTGTTAGAGGCGCGGCGGCTTGGGTTGGTCAACGATGTCAACCCTGCTCCATCACCGCACACACCGCAAGAACGAGTGCGACGCGTGAATACCCAGCGGTGGGACTTCAGAACCAAACGATGAACGCGAGGATCGCCAGCAAAACCAGGGCGATCAGGCCGGCGCGCAACCCGGCAAGCAAGTACGAGCGATTACACGTGGCGGAATTGGTATACCAGCGCGACGAAGATCGCGCCGATTGCGGTCCGATCGGTTGCGTTGTCATCGGATGAACCCGGCCTGTACGTCCAACTCTCCCCCAGTGAGATGAGTCACAAATAATCTCAGTGGTCGCGATCATAACCTCTTATGAACCACCGGGAAAATTGAGCCGGAAGCGGCTAGCTGACCAGCATCTTTTTGCTGAGCGACGATGGAGGGCGCGCGGCGACTGACATCGATCGGGCGAGCCGGGCCGGCCCTGCGCCGGGGCCAATTCGGTGTGACGTCCCCCATACGGGGGATGCCGGGCGTGGCGCGAGGCAGGCTGAGAATTCGCTCAGCACCCGCCTGGTCTGTCGATCGCGACGCCGAATCCAACGTGTGTTATCCACAGGCGATACCCGGAACCGGGCTATTGACCCCGCGTCAACGGGACCCGGGCCGCCATGGGTGGTTGTGGATAAACCTGTGGAAACTGTGGATACCGGGTGGTAGCTGGGCCAGGGTTTCTGCGCCGTGGGTACCGGGCATGCCAAGATCAACACCATGGACAGCGAACCGGTCATCGCCCAGACAGATGTCGCCGGCCTGCCCGCCGAATTCGGCGCGGGCACGGTGTTGCTGGATGTGCGCGAGGACGACGAATGGCGCCGCGGTCACGCCGTGGGCGCCCGCCACATCCCGATGGGTGAGGTGCCGGCCCGACTCGAGGAGATCGATCCGCAGGCGAAGTTGTACGTCGTCTGCAAGGCGGGAGGGCGCTCAGCGAAAGTGGCGCAGTATCTGGTCAGCAACGGGTATGAACCCGTCAACGTCAGTGGTGGGATGCTGGCCTGGGCCAACGCCGGACGTCCGGTAGTCACCGATGACGGCGGCCCGGGCAGCATTTGACTCGGTCGCGCCGCAAGCACCATCGCCGACCAGACGGTTTTGACCGCTAGGCTGATGCGGTGATCCGCGCTGGCGACAAACCGATGGCGAGCGATGGGCAGGAGCGGCGCCGATGATCCGCGCTGGCGACTATGCAGAGCGTAGCGATGGGGAGGAGCGGCGCCGATGATCCAGGTGTGCTCTCAGTGCGGCACACGCTGGAATGTCCGCGACCGGCAGCGCGTGTGGTGTCCGCGCTGCCGCGGGACGCTACTGGCGCCGTCGCCACAGGCGTCGGGTGTCGATTCCCGGTGGAATACCCGCACCCCGACACCGCCAAGGTTGCCGCCGGGCTACCGGTGGATTGCGGTACGTCCCGGTCCGCCACCGCCGCCCCGACGTCGGCGCCGGGCGCTCGGGCCGACCCCGCGATACCTGGTAATACCGCGCTGGGGCCTGCTGGACCGCGTCGTGCCGGACGGTGCCGGGCCGGGTTCGAAGGTGCGGTCGGCGCCGTCGGCGGCCCGGGTGCATGCGGCCCTGCTCGCGGCCGTGGTGGCGCTGGGCGTCGCGGCGCTGGTTCATCTGGTGCGTTATCTGCTGCTGATCGTCAACCGCAACACATTGCTGAATTGGCTCGTGGCCGACGCGGCGGCGCTGCTGAGCGTGTTGGCCAGCCTGGCCGCGATCGCGGCGGTGATCACTTACGCCGTGGTGCTGACGCAATGGTTGATCGCGCGCCGTGCCGCGGCTTTCGCACATTGCGGTAGGTCGGAGACCCGAACGCCGTGGGCGCTGCGGGTCGGCTGTCTGCTTCCGCCGACGGCCGCGATGGCGTTGGCCATCACATTCGCCGTGATCCTGGTGGCTTTCGGCCATCCGGCCAGCTGGGCGTTGATGGCCGGCTGCGTGGTGATCTGTTGTCTGCCGCTGCTCGCCGCGCTGTGGTCGCTGGTCTATGTCATCGAGCTGGCGAAAACGGAGGACAACTACACGCGGTTGCGCGGGCCGATCTGGGCATGGTGGCTTTTGTGGCTGCTCAGCAGCGTGACTTCAGTCTTCGCATCGGTCACCAGCGGGGCGCCGGACGCCCAGGGCATCGCCAACAACACGGTGGCGATGATCGTCGCCTACCTGCTGGCATTGGCCGCCGTGCTGGCGACCGCGAGGGTTTTCGAGGGATTTGAGCGCAAACCGGTCGAGCGGCCCGCCCAGCGCTGGGTGGTGGTCGCAGACGATGCAACCGGTTCGCCGGAATCGGCTCCCGCAGTTGAGTTGACGGGTGAAGAACCGGCAGCATAGTGGCATGACGCGGGCCGATGAGGTGGTCTCTCGGCACCCGTTCGTCGTCGCCCACCGCGGTGCGTCGGCCGCGCTGCCGGAACACACGTTGGCCGCATACGATCTGGCGCTGCGGGAGGGCACCGACGGCGTGGAGTGCGACGTCCGGCTCACCCGCGACGGTCACCTGGTTTGTGTGCACGACCGTCGGCTCGACCGCACCTCGACCGGCGCCGGACTGGTCAGCACGATGACGCTGGCCGAGCTACGCGAGCTGGAATACGGTGCGTGGCATGGCAGTTGGCGCGCCGACGGCACCCACGGCGATACCGGCCTGTTGACCCTGGACGCCCTTGTCGCGCTGGTGCTGGACTGGAAGCGGCCGGTGAAGATCTTCGTTGAGACCAAACATCCCGTCCGGTACGGCGCACTGGTGGAAAGCAAGGTGTTGGCGCTGCTACATCGCTTCGGCATCGCCGCACCCGCATCCGCGGACCGATCCCGCGCAGTGGTGATGTCGTTTTCCGCGGCCGCGCTCTGGCGGGTCCGGCGGGCAGCGCCGCTGCTGCCCACGGTGCTGCTCGGCCGGAGTCACCGCTACCTCAGCAGCAGTGCGGCCAGCACAATCGGTGCCACCGCGGTTGGGCCGTCGCTGGCCACCCTTCGTGAACACCCAGAGCTCGTCGACCGTGCGGCGGCCC